>Ga0183095_10194_pt1 | contig 319089 bp, 286 predicted proteins | sample BioMet4_FD_130346 | JGI IMG/M metagenome (GOLD analysis project Ga0183095, IMG submission 130346) | Microbial communities from bioreactor (seeded with sewage sludge) at LBNL, California, USA - Biofuel metagenome 4 (v2) (version 3) | ecosystem: Engineered > Bioreactor > Anaerobic > Unclassified ...
GTTTGGATCTAACTTTGACAAATAATCTAAATCATTATCTGTATATTTCAAAAAATCACAAGGATGCTTAATTTTATTTGAAGTTATTAAAGAATATATAAGGTCTTTAACGATTTCTTCTGAAGCTAATACTTTTTGGTGATGATATATATAACTGTGTAGCATAATTTTACAAAATATAATTTCTTCTAATGCAGTGATACCACTTATATCTATTGTAAGTCGCCAATCAGTATTTTTATCTTTAACATCTACTTTTTTGACATCTATTTTGTAAAGTAGCCTTTCAATATCATAAATTAATGTCAAACCTGCCGAATAGCTATCTCTTTTTATGTAATCAAGCTTATCTGCGTCAAAAACTCCATTAATTATAGCTGTTTGAAATGAATATTCGATTTTATTTTCTTTATTAATATTATTTACGCCTATAATCATATTGCCAATTTCTAACATAAATTTATCACAGTCAAAATCATCATTAACGATAGGACAGCCAGAATATTTATTAAAAAATTTTTTAAATGAATCAGTGTTAATTATCATATAAGAAAATATTTCATGCGCTTTTATATTTTTTTTATTTTTAAAACGATAAAACAATGATTTTAAATCTTTCATTTCCTCCATCTGTCCATAAACGCATTCGGAAAGATGTGAGTAGAAACAGTGTCCAATATCGTGTAAAAGTGCTGCAAGTCTAACTTTATATATAATATCTTTATTTAATGGAGAACTCTCATCATTATCATTTGAATGTTTTTTTACTATATTTTCAATCATTCTTGATGCGATTGCCGTTGTTCCTAAGGAATGTTCAAATCGTGAATGTCTGGCTGCCGGGTATGTTAACACAGCCAAGCCAACTTGACTGATGTTTCTTAGTCTTTGAAATAAAGGAGAATCTATTATGTGTATCTCCCATGAATAATATGTTACTGAACCCCAAATTGGGTCATGTATAGTTTTATCACCAACGGTGTTAGGGGTATATTGATCCAATTTTTCATTGACAAAAGAATCTATTTTATTGAGGAACTTACAATATAATTTATCATCTTCAAGATCCATTGTAATATCCACCTTAGTATGAAAAAAATATTAGTAGCATATTTATTTAGATTTTGATATCTTTATATAGTCCTTAACGAAACTATCCATTCTCTTAGTTATTTCTGATTCGTATTCGTTTATAATTTTTTTAGCTTCGTTTGGGGATATAAAATTTATAATTTTTTCATAGCTTGGATTGAGCTTGCCAGCTAAACCAAATGTTTGTAAGCAAGCAATACCATCCTCAATTTCTTGGGAACTTACTGAATCAATAAAAACATTGAACCCTATCTCCTTCACTAAAATTTCATATTCTTTTTTTTCACTTAGTTTATAAATGTTAGACACAAGGTTTTTTCTTAAAATATAGTCTTTACCTTTTTTTGTTAAAGTTGCAAAGAATAAACGCATAAAACCATATGGTGTTATTTGTGGTTTTTTGAATAAATCATCAAGATTTACAATGGTTTCATTGCAGGAAAGATTTGTCATATGCACCATCCCTTAATTATGGTTTTTATATCAAATTGATAAGATAGATATATAAGAAAACTACAAACGTAACTTAGCCTCTAATAATTTAATTAAAATTTCTAGTGCAATTTTAGTTTTATACAATGGTATATGTAAGTTAATTTATACAAACGGACATACTTACTATTAATCCACCATACAAATTTCGTCAACTAAGCGTTGGCAATTAATGAGTTATTTTTTACGGGTCTAGTTCATTTATAATGTTTTTTCGCCTGACGCATGGTTGTTTGATTTCACGGTCTTAAGCTTTTTCTGTGCTTCATCAAGCTTAGCTGGGAGAATATATAAATAATCGATTATATATTGCACAAAGTTAATATTAAGGTCTAATTCAAAAGGGCTAATATAGATATTTTCTCCATGTGCGCCTATATTGCCATAGTTTTTGGTGATTGTTGAAGCATTTTTCAGTTCTGGTGGCAATATCCCTTTTTTTGATAGATCTGTAATTTTAGTCCATAAACTTTGTCCCTTTGCTTTTTTCTCTTCGCAGATAATTTCTAGCGTTTTTCTAAGTGCGATCAGGCAGATTGCGCTGTCGATGTTTTTAGTTTTTAAGGCGGTTTCATATCTATCTTTCACATTTGGTGGTACATAATCCACATGAATTTTATTTGCAGGGTATAATATTTCTTCCTGTGGTTTTGATGAATAATTGTCATTTTGATCAGATAGCAAAGAATCCCAATATTGTTCGAGAAATGTTACTTTTCCACAGACGGGGCAAGAGAACATTTGATAATTATAATACCCATGGAATTCTCCATCACATTCATCCCAATTATATTTGTGTTCACCAACTAAATTCATTAAGGTATTGTTGCCACAATGAAAACATTGTAATACTCTTTGTATTTTATTTATATTTCCCCACGGGAAATCATCTCTCATGCTGCAAGGACTTCTTTCATAAGTTTACTTGGCATACTAAAAATTTTTTAGCTGTTTCTGCGTGACACTTACAGGTAGATCCGCATCAATGTAACCGCTGTGAAAGAATTATAGATAAGAGTTTAAATGTATACAATGGTATATGCAAGCATATTTTTAAAAGTTATGCCAAAATTTTCAACTTATTGTGGAGGGTTACATACTTTACAGGGTGTGTATCCTTCGGCTTTGGCTTCTTTCAGTGTTATTTCTATTTTTGATTTGCTCAGGTAGCGGCACCAGCCCTGATGGTATTTCGCCCCTGTGCGTGTTATGTAGACGATTGTGTCGCCGGAAGCAAGGGAATTAAATACCGGTGCAGCGATCGCTGCGGCCGAGGAGAAAAGGAAAATTGAAAGAATCAGGAAAGCAATTACTCTCTTTACGTTTTTCATAATATGTCCCGCTTTTTTATGATGAAAATATTATGAATAAGTGAAATTGATTTATATATTGACCCTGTCATTGATAATATAAAAATGTAGCTGTTCGTTAAAAGTAGCTGGTACTAGAAATTTTTTTATTTCATTCCATACTCCATTTATATCCTGTAATTTAGAGTCTGTGTATGTCAATAAATTAATATTATATTTTAAAAGATAGTCTCTTCTTTTTTGCATCTCGCTTTCCCAGTTACTTCTGGCTATATAATTAATTTCTTTCTGGGTTTTATTTTTTAATCCGGTCATTTGTCCATGAGAAGACCAAGGAGAAAGCTCTATTCCTATTTTATTAAGATCGTTATTGGATTCATTAGGAAATATTATTGTGAAATCTAACCTGTATATGTGTTTTGTTTCAAGTCCATCATATCTATACTCTGGAATAAGGAATGGGATGTTTTCTTTTTCATTTGAATCAAGAACATACTGTTCATATAAATTAAAGAGCGCAGTACCATACTTCGATTTTTGCGGAATTACTAGGGCTGCTCTTGTGTAATTCAATAGATCAGGTACCGTTTGAAACGGAATTAGCTTATCGGATTGAAACTCAACTATCCCGGCATTCAGGATATGTCCAATGCTCCAATACCTATATGGCAGATGTCTTATCTCACTTTTGTCATTCTCCCATTTACCTGTTGTATTGTTTTTCCTTGGTGTAACAAATAAACCGTAACACATCTGATTTTGTCCCAATATCATTGATGCGTCACTTATAGGCGGGCGTTTTTTGGATAAGGAACCATAGCATCTTAGGTATGTGCGCTTTAGGAACAACAATAGCCACTCTTTTAAAATTGGAGTCTCTTGTAATAGTATGTAATTATTCTGATGATTACCAGGAACTTCCGCTTCTTTCTTAAAGCCATTCATGTACAAGGAAACAAAATGGTCTGGTGACGTTATAATTTCATCCATTATATTAATATAATCAGCATATTTTCCACCATATTTGCCGTTAAGGGAGCCGATTGATTCTATCCCAGTTTCTTTTAGTACAAGAGGTTCTATCTCTCTGAGTTTTTTTGTTATTTCTTTTATTTCAAGCTTTATTGGGTTAATGGAGGATTTTATCATCAAATCACCCTAATATATAATTAAATTGAAATATTTTCTTTGATGTTATTACAACATCAATATAACTGTTGTGAACAAATTAATACATCCATTTATAAATATTATTTTTTATTATTCTCCTCCAACGCTTTTTGTGTATTTTTTAGATGTGCCAAAAAATCTTTTTCCACAGCAGAGAGGTCTTCTATAGCTTTTCGTTTGTATTTTTCGAATTCATCTTTAGCCTTTTGCCTGGCTTTTTCTGCACTTATTTGACCAGCATTGTTCAATATATCGCCGTCGTTTAAACTTATAAAGTCGTCTAACTTCTTTATCCAGTCGACCATGTACATCGGTTTTTTTCTAAGGGCCTGCAATTCTGCAAAGTCCAAATATGCAGTTACCATAGTGTTAAGGATTTTGAGTTCATCCTCCGTAAGGTAATTTTTGGCAGACATTATGTCACTATTATTAGGGTGATCACCTTTGAACGTAGACATCCCCATAAATGGTTTATCACTATCGGCACGTAAAAAAATCAATTCAGCGGCCGTATGTTTGTGAACGGCCCAGTGCATTTTATTCTGAACTACAGCGAAGAATTGTCTAGATAAATTGGAATGTGGATCATAGTCAATACTTGTAGCGTAAATATCCAATACTTGGCGATAGAAAACCTTTTCTGAAGCTCTTATGTCTCTTATACGCTCGAGAAGTTCTTTAAAATATCTGCCGCCGCCAGCTTCTTTAAGCAGTTCATCATTCATGGCAAACCCTTTTATAAGATACTCTTTTAGTACGGAGTTTGCCCAAATGCGGAATTGTGTGCCTCTTATGGATTTGACGCGATATCCAACGGAAATTATGACATCTAGGTTGTAATATGTTACTTGATATGTTTTTCCATCACTTGCAGTTGTTGCATAATTTGCAACAACTGAGTCCTTGACTAGCTCTTCTTCATCAAAAATCTTTTTTATATGTTTTGAAATTGTCGATTTATCCTTCTGAAAAAGTTCGGCCATTTGTACTAAAGACATCCACAGGGTCTCATTGTGAAACTGGACTTCTACACGAGTAGTGCCGTCAGCAGTTTTATAGAGGAGAACTTCTCCCAATGATGGATATGAATTTTCTAAATTATTGTTTTTTTGCATAATATAAACCCTCACAACGTGTTTTTGTTCAATTTACGTGAAACAATCATCTATGTGTAATTAATAAAAAAATCTTACTACGGCAAGGTAATTATTGAATTAGCTAATCTTTTCTCGTTTCCCACTGGAGTTGTGTAATATCGCTGTCCTATTCCATATAGAAGTGCTTTTAGATTTTCTTCTGATCCAATTTCAAATGTTTGTCCCTCAAAGTTTAAATTAGGGCAATATTCACTGATATATTCAAAGACATGTGTTCGTTCGTCCGGACTAATATGGCTCAAGTTCTCTTGAGCCAATGCAATTCTTCGTCTATTTGGAATTTTTACATTTTCGGTTGAAAATCCATCGGTAAGAGTAATAAAATCATTCATTAAAAACGCGTCAACTTCTGGAGTTGTAGCTTCTCTATATAACATGTCAATGCCTTTAAAAATTGAGGTAATTGCAGATAACGCCTTAAAATATAACTTATCTTCATTTGAAATATAAATTGCATCAGGTAAATTTTTAATGATTATTTGACTTGTATTTTCTATAAACTCAACAATTTCTCCAAAAGAAATAATTTTTTTACGAAGCAAGCCACTAGGGGTAATTTTCTGGAAATAATACTGTTTAGAATTATCCTCTAAATTTTCTTGATAAGAACATATGAAATCAACTTTATCCATATCACTATTTATAACATCATCATATGAAGTAGAATTAAAAGCACACCTCAAAATATCTAAGCAGAAATCTTTAGACATAAAGTTTTCAATAATAAACCATTGATCCTCATTTAAATTGCAATTAGGAGAGTAGGGAACTGAGTCTTCTAAGGTTTCTGGCAAATTATATATTGTCTTTTCAGATAATATTTTTTTATATATAGTCCCTTGCCCTTTAATCTTTGCAATCAGATGATTCATCATTTATCCTCCATTTCTATATATGTAAAATTATTAATTCGCTTAAGCTGTGGAAAGGAGATTCCAACTACACTTCTAAGTTGCTGTTTAGTGATGATAAATAAATTCATTCTGTCATCAGTATCAACATAATAAAAATGATATCCAAAAAGAAGAAACAAGGGATTAAAATACAATGTTTGAGAAAAGAAGGTAAATATAAATAAAACAGCAAAAATAAACAAAAGTGTTTCTGAGTATGGCACACTTAATGCCACAAAAAAATATCCTAGGTAGCTAGGTAAAAAAGCATTATTAGCCTGTTCTATTCTTGTAATTTTACCTTCTATACTATCGCTGCTTAAATACTTAGCAACTAAGAGACTCAATCCGGTCAGTGCAATTGGAATACAAAGATACACTATATATGAAACCCAATTAGGAAGCGGGTTTAAAAAGCAGATTTTTGTTTGTTCTTTTATTAAAAAAATAAAAATAATCAATGATGTGGCATTGAAAGTTAAAAATAACCTGTATGGCAAATTATTAAACATCAATTTCACCTCTTTTAATGCCACAAGCTTTGTACTTATCTACAAAATAGCCCCTGCACCAGCAGGAACTAAAGGCCATGTTTTACTCTTCCGGATTTGTTTTTAGAGTACGGGTGGTACGCTTCTCGCTGAGACTACTTTTAAAACCTTTCCTATTACATAGAAGTCCCCTGTTTTGGTATCGATCTCAAGGTCCTGATATTCCTTCCAGTTATGAGCCCTCAAAACATAAACTCCATTTTTTTTGATTAATCCGCGGATCAGCAGGCGTTGAGCTATAAGCACGTCAGCCCAGTAACTTAGCTTTCGCTGTCAAAAATTCTTCATCGGTTAAAAATCCTTTTTCTTTAAGCATAGCAAGTCTTTCTAGTTGTTCAAGAATAGAAGTTTGAGTATCTTCTTTATTATTGTTATTGATACCACTGTTTTCTTCTGAGGTTGTTTCGCTAAATGTAAATTTATGTATTAATTGAAGCATATTGTTATCGACTTCAGCGATACATTGTTTCCCATCTTTAAAATAAATAGCAATATTATGCGTTTTTTTGTTTTTAGCGGACAATGCAGCCGCTAGTCCAATTGGGCCAAGCAATACTGCACCTACACCCCCACGGATTATTGCGGAAGAAGCACTTTTTGTGTTGTCAACATCAAGAATTTCAACTTGTTTTACAGTATCCTTATCAAGCATAACTTTTGTTGTCTCTAAAAACCCTTTAACTATACAGGGCTTCATGCGCAGTGTTACAAGCGTTATCACACCGCCTTCATATGCTCCTGCTGTAACAATGTTTTTAGGCATAAAGAATTTCCTCCTTACTAATACATGGTGAAATACAAAACAAAGCCCCCGCAACAGCAGGGGCTAGAATGCTCTTTTGGGGAAACCTTTTTTTACAGTGGCTACTACCTTACCGATGATGCGGAACCATGACGGGTCGGATGCGTAGGCGGATTCGATGTGCATCGGGCTGTAGTTCGGATTGGCCGGTTTGAGGTCAACACTTCCGTCCGGATTGTAGATCACCCATTTTATAAGCCAGTTGTTATTGTAACAAATGAGCGCCGTGTCTCCGTTGATGACATCTTCAGCCGGATTTATCACGGCGAACGCGCCTTCTTCAAGTCCTGCGCCGATCATGGAGTCGCCTTCTACCGGGACTGCAAACGGTTTCCGCGTATCATCCAGGCATGTAAAGGTGCTTGCCTCTACAAATATATTCTCCGTTGATTCAGGGATCACACCGTAAAGCCCGTTTCCTGCACCGCATGATGCTGCAGTTGCCATTGGCATAATCGGTATCTCTAAAAATTTAACCCCTAATCGAACGTTTGATTTTTCCTCAATTTTCTTATCGTTATAATTTAGTGACCCTTGCCAGCCATGTGGATTGGGGTCATTTGTCTCAGCTAAAAGATATGCGACTGATGTATTTAGAATGACAGCTATTTTTTTTAGGGTTTCAAACCCTGGATTTCTATTATTTGTTTCCCAGCGAGAAACTGTACCTGAAGCAACATCCAGCATATTGCATAAAACATTACTCTTTATGCCCCTTAGTTTTCTTATAGTTCGCAGTCTTTCTCCGAAATTATCCATGGGTTAATTATTCCAGAGTGGCATTAAATATGCAAAGGCCAATATGGCATTAATAATGATGTCTTTATGACATTACGGCGCTATATGTCAAATATATTAATGCCAATAAAACATCAATATGTATTTAACAAGAGGTGCGGTTTTATCTATCTAAGGCATGAAAGAGAAAAAGAAGTATAAAAAAGGCAGGGGGGACTTCCATAACGGCAGTGGACATAACAACTATTTCTTGCTGAAAAACCGGATCAAGAAAACCTGGCGTCGATTCTGTTATAAAACTTTCAAAAATTCGTGATTGCACGCTAGATGATTTGTTAAGCCCGGCACTGCTCACTGCCAAGACTTGATTTTTAAAGTACCGGCGGAATGTCCCTTGCTGAGACTACCTTTAAAACCTTTCCTATTACAAAGAAGTCTCCTGCTTTGGTGTCGATCTCAAGGTCCTGATATTCTTTCCAGTTATGCGCTCTCAGAACATAAACTCCATTTTTTTTGATTAATCCGCGGATCAGCAGACGGTCATTGAGAGAGAAGACTCCTATATCTCCGATACCGATATCTATTCCTTCTGCAAACAAAACCTTTTCGCCGCTGCGGATAAAGGGTTCCATGCTGGAGCCTTCGGCTGTCATGATGGTGTACTTTGCACCCTGCCATGTATAACCGATCAATTCCGAGGCAGGCACGGGGAAATAATCCTCAATTTCCCATTTTACATCTGTCGCATACGGCGAACCCTCGCCGCAGCACGCAGTGACAATTTTACTGCTTACTACCGGTACAAAAATCACATCGTCCAATTGAGCCGTATGCACAGGCTCTTTAGCATAAAATTTCGTCTCCTGCTCGACATCTGCATCGCATATGGAAAGTTGTGCGGGATCGTTAGTCTCGCCTAAAAGGTATGCAACTGTTGTTTTGAGTATTTTAGCAAGGGCTAGTTTAGTTATATCATCTGGTTCATTTTTGTTGTTTTTCCAGCGCGACAGAGTTGCTCCTGTTGTGTTTAACGCAGACAGGATTTCTTGGTTACTAATATTTAAGGCATCTTGCCGTATCTGTATTCGTTCACCTTTCATGCCCCAACTATACATAAAACGTAATTTAATAGCAAATTCGTTTCGCGTAAAATTCTCTTACGTTTTGTGTAAATATGGGGCTTTAGTCCTATTGTCAATTACATAAAATGTAATAAGCTTATGAAAGTAAAACTTGATATAGGGAGGTGAACCAATGCCTTTTGCTAAAAACCTAGATTTAATCATGAAAAACAAGAAGATAAGCAATACGGAACTTGCAACGAAATTTTTTACAACATGTGCAACAGCTTCCCGTTGGCGTAATGGTGTCAGTAAGCCGCCTCTCGAAATACTACCGGAACTTTGTATTTTTTTAGGGTGTTCTCTTGAGGATCTTTTAAGTACATCAAACCCTACGCCGCCCCCTGCCGGGTCGGAAGTCCGGCAGGAGGGCGAGAAAGCAGTTTAAACGGCGATCCAAAAGATTTTCTGCTCAAGGCTGTAGATGTTATGGAGTCGGTACGCAAAGCAAACGAGCTGGCCGACGAACCCAAGGAAATAGCACTGATCATAAAAGACTGCGCCGACGGTACCCCGGATGAAGAGACCACCCGGCAGTGGATCGACAGGGTAAAGGAAAGCGTCAGGTCCGCCCAGGAATTACTGAAAACGGTCAACGCCGGAGTTTAAGGATTAAAAAGCACCACGCACCATGACAATCGAATACCGGGCTAAAATTAAGCGATGCAGGCCTCAATAAATAGGCAACCAAGGTGTTTTTTGCAATAGCAAAGTGTAACGAAACGCAATGAAAAGTGTAACACCTCCCCCTGGGCTACCGGGTGAAATAACCGGGTTACGTTATTTCTGCTGCATTAAAGAATGTTTAAATCTCCAGCTTTCCCTGTCAAAGATTATTAGGTGGCTATGATGAACTAGCCTGTCAATCAGTGATGTCGTTAGCTGGTCATCATAGAATATCCCGTTCCACCGGCTGAATTCAAGGTTTGTTGTAATGATAATGCTTCGTTTTTCATAACAGTCGGCTATAACCTGAAATAGAAGCTGCGAACCTTCTGCGTCAAATGGGATGTATCCCCACTCATCGCATATGAGAAGATCCAGTTTTTCAAGCTTCTTAAGGTACCGCAAAAGCTTCCCATCAGCCTTTGCCGTAACGATCTCATTTACAAGGGCGGCGGTTTTATAAAACGCGACTTTCTTACCCTGCATACATGCTTCAACACCTATTGCTGTAGCCATGTGAGACTTACCTGTCCCGTTTCTGCCGTATAGGATTAGGTTCTCTGTACGGTTAAGAAAATCTGCCTTAATTAACAGTTCACGGTCTATTGCTGCAGGAAGTTCTATGTCCTCAAAGTGGTAATTCTCAAAGGTTTTAACGTTGCCGAAGCCGGCTTTTTTAAGGTTCAGGTCCCTTCTTTTCAGTTCCCTGTATTCAACCTCGGCTGACAATACTTTTAACATATATTCCTGATGCGAATCACCGGTAAATGCAAGTGTGTTCTTTACAAAGTTGGTTCCCAGCTTAAGTAAGCGGCATGAGGCTGCTATTTCTTTATCATGCTTATTCATATTCCAGCCTCTGCTTTTATAAGCGCATCGTATTTTCCCATGTCGGGAAGCATTGCTGGTGTTATAAGTGTCCCTGAGGTGCTGCCATTTATTTCCATGGGCTTTGGTGCATTGTCATATGCAAGTGCCGTTCTGCATGCTGCAGTTACGCTTTGCGTGTCTTTCCTGCCGTTTGTAAGTGCAGTCCTGAGTGCGTCAGCTGCGTGCGCAATATCGCTCTTTTCAAGTATCGAATGGAGCAGGAGCAATGCATTGCGTTTTTCTCTGCTGTCCAGTTCTTCAAGATAATTCTTCCATATCTCCGGCATCTGGCTGTAAAATGCTGTATATTTCAGCGCAGCAGGACGTTTGGATATCAGGTCTATATAGGGCAGCCATTCCATGGATTCCTGTCCATGTCCGTACAATCTGCTGTGAGATGCTATCTTTTTATATTCTTTATCCATTACTGTTACGGAATCACTCGTCACTTCAATGTACACCTGGGTCAATGCGTGCCTCGGAGATGATGAGTATCTGTTTGTTTCAAACATGACTTTGCCGTATTTATCAGTTTTCACTGTCTCAAATCTCAAAACGTTGTAAGAAATGGGATTGAGGCGCAGCATCGCTTTCCTGTCACCGGCAAAAAGCTCTTTTATGGGTATTTCCTTAATATAGTGTTTTCTGGACATATCCTTTTCTGAAGCACTGAAAAGCTGCCTGTTGAATTCCGCAAAGTCTGTTATATGCGGTACAGGAACAAACATGTTTCTTCTTTCATATCCTACTTTGTTCTCAACATTTCCTTTTTCATTCCCTGCGGCGGGGTTGCAGAATGCGGTTTCTATACCGTAATGCTCCATGAAACGCCTGAATCCCTCTGTCTGTTTCCTCTCGTGACTTTTACCAACAGATGCTACTGCTGCTGAAAGATTGTCGAATAAGATCATAGTAGGAACCTGTGCCATATACTCTATTATGTTCTTTATTCCCTGCAGCAGGCATTCTTGGTTTTCTCCTTTGAATATCTGGCAGTACGCTGCGTTGCTCTGCGGAAATGACAATGTAAGTTTGTATCCTGTACGCTGCCGGTCACATTCATCATAGTATGAAAATCCGCAGAAATCAGCCTGTGCTTCTCCTGCCGGATGTTCCAGCGGCAGATAGCCGTCGCATCTGTTTGAATAAAGCTCTTTCTTCTTTTCATTTACATAATATTGTACTGTCCTGAGTCTCACTCCAAGATCTTCAGGATATTCCGCAGCCAGACGGTCATATATGCGTTTTGCCGTATGCCGCTGTTTGCGCGGTGCTTTCATGTCATCCTTGAGCCATTGGTCTATTACCGGCTTAAGCGGGTCAAGCCTGGAAGGCTTTTTGTCTGTCCTGCAGATAGGAAGGTTGAAATCTTCCATGTCCAGATATTTGGAGACAGTTTCATAGTGATAACCGGTCCTCTTCATGATTTCACGAATACTGCATCCTTCTTTTTCGTACATTCTCCTGATATACTTGATATCATCCATTGTGAGCATCCTTTCTTTCCTCCTCCGGTCGTCAGACAACCTGAGGATATAGGGTTGAAGGGGGGATCGCAATGGACTCTTTTGTCTATGCCTAGCCTACTGTTACACTTTTTGATTGCGTTTCGTTGCACTTTTATTATGCATTAAACAGCTGCGTGAAGCAGGCGACTGGGCGGGTTTAATGTCATCACTTCATCCAGATAGTTTCAATCCACGCCTGCGTGAAGCAGGCGACAAGAAAACGCGGTTAAACTGCTAGCATCCACTATAGTTTCAATCCACGCCTGCGTGAAGCAGGCGACTCACCACAGGTATGATTTATCCAGTCGTACCAAGTTTCAATCCACGCCTGCGTGAAGCAGGCGACTATGCTAAGTGGTTGGTTGATGTATGCGAGGGGAAGTTTCAATCCACGCCTGCGTGAAGCAGGCGACACGGATAAACGAACGTAAACGCCGGGACGTTGTAGTTTCAATCCACGCCTGCGTGAAGCAGGCGACAATAGTTAGTTTTAGCCGTTCCCCTGCTATAGCGTTTCAATCCACGCCTGCGTGAAGCAGGCGACCCAGCGGTCGAAACAGCAGCGGCAAGCGGATAGTTTCAATCCACGCCTGCGTGAAGCAGGCGACATTTAATGTGCATGATGTCTTTTGCTGTCGTTACGTTTCAATCCACGCCTGCGTGAAGCAGGCGACAAAGTGTCGCAAAAAGTGTCGTTGACAGCGCAAGAGTTTCAATCCACGCCTGCGTGAAGCAGGCGACTGTGTAGTCCTCTTTTTTGCCCGTTACCAACGTGTTTCAATCCACGCCTGCGTGAAGCAGGCGACCAGTAGTGATGCGTTATTAAAAAGAATACAACTAGTTTCAATCCACGCCTGCGTGAAGCAGGCGACCTTTTGGCTGTGTAAATTTATCCAGCAGTTTATCGTTTCAATCCACGCCTGCGTGAAGCAGGCGACAAACTCCGTTATGTGTTTAGCAGCAATGGTATTGATGTTTCAATCCACGCCTGCGTGAAGCAGGCGACCATACGTTCTGTGCAATCTTGCCCGTTCGTGACGTTTCAATCCACGCCTGCGTGAAGCAGGCGACTCCACAAGCTGGCTTAAAAGAGAGGATAGCCTGGTTTCAATCCACGCCTGCGTGAAGCAGGCGACTCCCATTTACGCCATTTAACTTTTTGTTTTGGGGGTTTCAATCCACGCCTGCGTGAAGCAGGCGACTATTATTGGACGGTCGTCCTCATACCGTGCGTTGTTTCAATCCACGCCTGCGTGAAGCAGGCGACGTCGCACACATGGGCAAACGCTTTGAACCTGCGAAGTTTCAATCCACGCCTGCGTGAAGCAGGCGACAAATCCATGTGACATACCATTTACAATCATCATAGTTTCAATCCACGCCTGCGTGAAGCAGGCGACTCCTCCTTATTTTTATTATCATTGGCTTTGTCTGTTTCAATCCACGCCTGCGTGAAGCAGGCGACTTCAGGGGATGATTCAGGAGAAGCAGAAGACAAAAGTTTCAATCCACGCCTGCGTGAAGCAGGCGACTTATCAGGAAGTCTTAAATCCACGTGATCAGATGTTTCAATCCACGCCTGCGTGAAGCAGGCGACGTCATGGGTTAGTCACCTCTCCATTCTTCTGGTGTGTTTCAATCCACGCCTGCGTGAAGCAGGCGACGATCAAAGATATTGATGGGAGGAATAGCTACGAATGTTTCAATCCACGCCTGCGTGAAGCAGGCGACCGTATAGTATAAAAAATCACTGATAATCTTATTTTGCATCCTTTATAGCGCGAACCCAAATATAACTCGCGTTTCAAGGTACAAATGCAATTAAAATTCCATTAGAAAGGCTGATTATAACTATATCGCGAATCTAGTAAAAAAATATTGAGAACTTCGGGTTAGCGCTATAGAATCAAAACTCCTTCTGGATCATACGTTTCTTTTGCTCCAACATGTTCAACCCTGTTATGCCAGTTTTTCCCAAGCTGATAGTATCGCAAACTATCAAGACTATGGTCTATTTCATTTTCTAATTTATGGCACAACTCAGTTCTCTGGGCAGGGTTAACTAGACATTCAAATACCGAATTTTGGACTCTCTGTCCATAATTTTCACATATTTTTGCCACTTTACGTAATCGTTTTTTCCCTTCAGGAGATTCTGTATTGACATCATATGTTATAAGCAGCAACATAGTAGAATACCACCTTTTCTTTAATTATTTCCATCTAAACGGCGGATATACATCCAGGTCTCCTCTCAAATATCTGGCTAACAACATAGCCTGAATATGGGGTAACAATCCAAGAGTGATTTCTTCTCCGAGAAAAGGGTGGATAATCTCGTCTTTTTTTCTCTCTTGATAATTTTTAATCAATTCTTTTCTAGTTTTTTCATCCATAATTACTGCACCGCTTTCAGTGCGGATAAAACCTTCCTTGTTAATCTGCCTACGATTTATCAAATTGAGTACAAGCCTGTCTGCAAGCATAGGGCGAAACTCTTCCATAAGGTCAAGAGCCAAGCTGGGTCTCCCTGGCCTAATTGCATGGAGATAACCAACAGCAGGGTCAAGTCCAACACCTTCAAGTGCCGAAACAGTATCATGTGCCAATAGTGTATATGTAAATGACAATAATGCGTTAACATTATCCATTGGTGGGCGACGAGAGCGTTCGTGAAAAGAAAAATTATTCTTTTGCGTGGTAATAAGGTAATCAAACACAGAAAAATATGCCCTGGCTGCATCCCCTTCATTTCCACGAATACTTTCAAGAGACATCTCAAACTGAAGACCTCTCAATACAGTAACTAAATAAGATGCAACTTTTTTTAGGTTTTCTATACCAACACTTCCTGGGTATTCACGAATTGCACGCATTAAAACGCTTCTACAATTAAAAATTTTTGCAACCACAAAATATCGGGCAAGACTTGCCTTTTCATTATCAGATAGAGAATATTGCGCTTTTCTTAACAAAACATTACCAGACACTGGCCCTTGTACGCGGGCTAAAAATTTACCGTTCTCGCTAAAAAAGGCAAGTCCCACTCCACGTTCTCCGCAAAAACCCATCAGTGCAGGGCTGCATAGAACATTGCCGAAACAAAGGATGTCAGACTGGTTATGAATGGGAAACCGTTGCTTAACTTCTCTTTCCACACGAACAGCAATTGTCTCCCCTTCTTTTGCAAGATAAGTCCCCTGTGTCAGTATATAGAGACTGTTTTGAATCTTTTTCATAGACTTGCCTCATCTTCAAGGTTTGTAAAAAACTCTTTCCAATATTGAGAAGTACACGCCTTTTTTTCAAACTCTTTAGGCATACATAAATCAAAAAGAGAACAGCCTCGGCATTTCTTCTCGTATCGTGGAGCAGGAGTTATTCCTGCAGCGAGAAAACCTCTCAATTCTTCCACAACCTTGATAGTGTATTCTCTTAGTTCTTGTTTAAACTCTATCTCCTGTCTTCTTCGGCTTTCTCCCCAGTAAATTGCACCCAGTTCAATCGTAGTTCCAAGCATCTCTTCAAGACATAGAGCTTGAGCACAAAGCTGAACCTCATATGCTTCTTCGTGATGCATTGCCCCGCGTTTATACTCGACTGGAAATGGCTTCCATAATCCTGAAGCACCATCAAGCGTAATCCCACAGCGCTTGACTCTGTGAAATTCGACAACATCAGCAACACCGGTAATACCAAGAGACAACGAATGCAACATAAGAGCAGTACGGAATCTAACATCTCCCCTGCTCTCAAATATATTTCCATGGGCACGCTCATGCATAATATGACCTTCTGTTGTTGCAAGGTTATCTTGCCAGAGCCGCTCAATAAAAATTAGAGCGGCTCTGCGATGGCAAAAAATCCAATGTTGAAGAGCAGATATTGGGATAAAATCTATTTCTTGATACAACTTCTAAATACTCTTTATTCCGTCTGGAACTTTATTCCATATAATTTTTGTCTTTCCTCCGTCTCCCATTGAAACAAAACCCGCTTGAACGCCTAACGGCAAATCACTTATGTTAAAAATAACGTCATAATCGCTGAATGAACGAGGATACACAATATTTGGTTTTTTAGTGATTTTAATTAGGTCAAAGAGTTTATGTGCTGGAGCACAGCCAAGTTTAGCCTGGCTAATCCGCTGTTTTTGATCTGTATCCGTTCCAACATGCTTGAAAACAAAGATTGGTTCTCTAACAGACATTTCTCCCTTACTTGCAGAATGATCATGCTCATACATACCTAAAATGGCATCCCAAAGCAGGGACAAGTCATCCTCATTAAAACCTGTCTGTTCTGCTAAATTAGCACTTATAAATCCTTTACCTTGGTATAAACCATAAGGAATAAACGCTTTGCGGCCCATCGTTCTTAATGTATCATCGGCTTGTTCATTTTCCCAAGTAATATAGTCAGCGCTTGACTTTGCCGACTTAATATTTTCTGTAACTGCCATTCTTGTAATAGACATGTCAGTAGCCAAGACAGGATCAATTGAACGCGAGAAAGCGATCTGTACCGGTCCTCTAACCTGACCAGCATTTGCCCCCGTACTCATAACAGCGCCAAAAGTTCTGACGTCATAAAAGTTTTCACACATCCAGCGACATGCATTTTTCACTTTGTCTTTTGATGCTCCTTTTTCTTTTAGGGCAAATCCGCCTTCAGTCTCTTCGTGTGCGCGTGCAATATGTTTATTCAAGTTGCTTGCATGTTCTATGAAAATGGCATTGGGCATTTCATTATCTTTGGCGAACTGCACATAATTTCTTATTCTTCTTTTAACTGCGACATCAGAAACAAGGCCATGCATATCTTGCGGGTCTATACGAGGTAAATTACCAGCATCAGGATCGCCGTTTGGATTTCCGTTAGTGCAATCAAAAAGAAACATAAATTCATATCTATTTTCTATAATGTTACTCATTAATTTTTCCTCCTATTGTTTTAAATGTAGTGCTAATCAGTTACTGCATCTTCAGTTGAATTTAGACAATCAGAAGCATCACCTATAGATTGAGTTTCATTTTTTGTTCTTATTTCTGCCATCTGCTGATAATATCCGAGTGCAAATAGGCTTTGCTCTTCCAAAGAAAGTGCGGAGGGGATATTGTTTTCTATTTTTGTAAAAACTTCCGCAATCTGCTGCTCGTACCAATATGTTCCTTTGTTTTTCAACTTATTTAGATGAAACTGTGCTAAGGTTGTCAGTCGACCTATAACTAGTGCAGGCGTCGTAGATGCGGAGGCATAATATCTCTGTATGACCCCAGCTCCAACATCACCAAGTGCCCGATATTGCAATGAGGCAAAGTATGCCATTAAGCGACCGCATTGATATGCGGGACTTGGATGGTCCGGATTGAGAAACTTTTTCAAGTTTTCTGCCATTTCATTACCTCCTTCTGTTTCTCTGTAGTATCTAAGTAAATATGCTTTCACTAACCCTATGCCTGCGTGAAGAACAGCTTCATCTTTGGCTTTATCTTTGGTATTAGCTTTGGTTTTAGCTTTATCTTTGTAAATCTCTGATTTAATATGTGTTAGTGCCATTGAAAGAGCCGGCCTCGGCAGTTTGCTGCCGGTAATTGCGCTGTGCCAAATTTTTACAACAAGGGGAGAGCTAATATCTTTAATATCTCTGACCAAACTACCTAGAACAGCATAAAATTTGGGCGATGATGCGAGTGTGTTTCCACCACTTCTGCAGACAATTGCGAAATCATCAAACCAAAGACGAATATTTTCTGCTAAGGTTTTTATTTTCCCTTGGGTCCAGTCTCTGATCATTACCCTTCCACCTGTTGCAGAAAGTGCAAGACAATAATATTGGTTGTCTCCAAGGCTGGCTTTTGTGCCTGTTTTAATGCTTGATAGAAATTTTTGTATTTGCTGTTGGGCGCGAAGTGCGTTGTTTTCGTCGTCACCGCGTGTCAAAATATCAAATGGATCTTCACTGTTTTTAAGAGTACTGTTTTTATACCAATGAACCATTTTGATATTGGCAAACGTTGTAGAATAATTCTTAATTAATTCATCTAATGCCGCTCGATACTGTGCTGCTTCTGATTCTCCCACTGTTGCATTCTCACCTTGCTCAAAACCGTAAGAGCAAAAAGAATCTTTATCGAAACCTATTAAAGTAGTCCCTGAGGACAGCCCGCCAACATCACTTAGTCCAGATACTTTAGGATGTGTAGATAATGGAGTCACTGATTTACCACTTAAAAAACTTACCCGGTTTGCTTCAGCTATAATATTTGATTTAGCATTTTTTTTATTTATACTTTGCTCTTCTCTGAATGACCTCCACCAAACATGCCATATCGATGAATCAAGAAGTGTATTTCCATCAACCCTTATTGTCGTGCTATCCGTGGGTTTTGCTTTTTTTTCTTCTAGAATTGCTTGTATTCTTTTTAGAATACTTTCATCTTCAAGAGCCTTAGAAATGTTATCTAACGACTCAACTTTTGTAGATGCAAGCTTTAAGAGATATGTAAATGTGTTGTGCTTTGCGGAAATCTTTTCTAATTTTTCCCCATCTGTTTCTTTTGTATGGCAACATACAACTTCAGCAGAATCAACAAGAAAATGCCGATATCCCCAACTCACGATTTCCGATTGAGAAAAGTCCGGGCATTTTTGAAACAGTTTTCCTCTGTTTTTTTTATCACCGGCATTGCCTAATTCTATTATGTTTATAAATTGTCCATCGTTTGTAAACTCTAAAGCCCAACGAACTTCTTTAGGTTTAAAACCAGGCTCGGGAGCATCCATTTGAGTATCAGCATACGCAATTAATTCATTAAGCATCCTTTAGAACCTCCTCAGATTCATATTCAGGAACTAAGAGGACGCCTTTTTTAACATGTGCATGGAACATACTAATTCGGGGCTTTGTTTGAGGATTTCCCTCAGAAGAAAGGTCGAAAACATCATAAAGCATCCAGCCAATGTCTAGATCAATATCTTCCGGAGTTGATAATGTTTGTTGGGGTTCAATAAGTTCAAAGTAGGCAGGAAATTCACGGCAGCCGAAATATGGTTGCATGAAGCATTTTCCATTTAACGCTCTTCTGCGGAATTGCCCTTCTAATCCCTGAATTTTTTCTTTGTACTCTTTCAATGGACGAATTTCACCATGTATGCGATAACGTACATTTTTTAAAGCCATTGTTTGTCTTTGTGTACGACCTTTGGTATCAATCCCGCCAAGCATCTCTTTAGTTGCATCCGCAAGTAAGGGTTCCGGTTCAGATTTACCGTGTCTCCAAGAATCAACTTCTGATACGGAAATTTTATTTTTTACTTCGTTTCGACGAAGAGCAATATATTGCGGGCTGAGTAAAATTTCTATTTGAGTTATTCTCCAAACAAATTCAACAGGTTTGCAATATATTGCATCAAAAATTCCTCTGGCTGCAGACGGAGTTATAACGGGATAGCTAAAACGCTCAATTTTTAGTTCCGGACGGCTAAAACAAGCAAAATCCCCCCAAACTTCAAGTACCTGTGGTTTTGGTAAAAAAACATTGCTCGTCATGGTATTCCTCCTTCCTATCGATGCTAATGTTTAACCAATATCATAATTATCTGGAACAGGAACATCCAGACCAATATCTTCTCTGTAATCCTCCTCTCTTAAATATATGAACCATCCGGTTTCTCCCCAACCGGTCATATTTCTATAGCTAACTGGCTCAATATATCTTCCAACATTAGAATTTTTAGACGGCGTGTAAATACCAATACTAGTTTTTCGTGCTCTTTTTACCCAATCACGATTTAAACCATAATCGTGTGCTTCATCTATCAATAGTTTGTACTCTTTCATGTTGTAAGGAACTAGCAAGTTCGATGTGTTTTGATCTATTACTTTATATTCTCTTGATGTCTTTTCAAAATCGAGCCCCCTTATTGCGTTTAGGAGTTCTCTTTCTGCTTCGTCAATATCAATTAAAGAATAACGTTCATTAAAGTATTTCTCAAAACTTTCTGGTGATTCGATGTCTATCTCACTACTATTTTTTAAAAGCCAGCTGTTTAAAATATCTGCCCCTTGTTCGTAGCTTTTAGTAGGATATAGGGCTCCTGCGCCAAAGCTTTCTTTATCTGGTATGAATACTCTAAAAAAACCTAAAGGCAATAACCCGTTTCGGTTACATCTCCCTGCAGCTTGTGCAACAGCCTCAAATGGAGCAAGAGATCTGTATACCACTGGAAAATCAATATCTACTCCTGCTTCTACACATTGAGTTGCAACTAATATGCAATGCTTTTCTGGGTCGCGTAACCTTGTTTTAACTTTTTCAAGAATTGATTTTCTATGTTCAACTGCCATATTAGTAGAAAGATGAAACAGTATTTCCTCACTATGGTTCAAGTGTTCTTGAAGATAGGAAAAAACTATACGTGCATGTTTTTTTGTATTGAAAATACATAATAATCTATTGCCATGGGTTAATATTTCTGTACAGAATTCGTCCAGTGATAACTTTTCATTCTTGAGCGGCCAGGTAACTTGGACTCGTTTTTTTCTGGAAAATAGATTTAATGTTGGCGATACAATTTCTTTAGGATGCCATGCGCTTAAACATAATTTTTTTACATGATTATCAAGTTGCTTAAATGCGGGTTGTGTGGCAGTTGCAAATACAACAGAGCAACCATAAGATTCGGCAAAATTGGAGAGAGCGGCAAGAGTTGGAACAACTATGTTATCCCCCATTGTTTGTACTTCATCAAATAAAATTACGCTATTTGCAATGTTGTGCAGTTTTCTGCACTTGAACGGAGATTTAGAAAACAAAGATTCTAAGCACTGTACATTTGTTGTTATCACAATAGGAGCATCCCAGTTCTGAGATAAAAGTCTTTGAACCTCTCTCCTGTTTTCATCATCACCGCTGTTGTCAATGTCATCTTTGAGGCTGTGGTCTTCAAGGATTAAAGGTAAATCTTCTGTGTCAATATCTGCAAAAATTTTTCGGTAGGTTTTAGCCGTCTGTTCGATTATATTAAGATAGGGTAAAACAATAATTATTCTTCGTTTGTTATACTGTAAGGCATGCTTTAATGCAAAATACAACATCGAAATAGTTTTTCCTGAACCGGTAGGCGCCGAAAGAGTGAAAATCCCTGGTGCCGATGAAGCCATTTCGTTACATGCCTTAAGAAGATCTTTTCTCATAACACGCATCTCTGTCGACATCTTATTTATAGATAAGGTTTCTATGTATGAATTTAGAAGGCCCAACAATATTTCAGGTTCTAGCTTTCGTCCTTCTGGACGGTATACTCTTTCACCATAAGTATTTCTGTTAAAGTGAGCCTCTGTTTCAATAAAATCAGAATCTGTAAGCCCCGAATAAATCATTCTGATTCTATTCATGACACATATATGTTGAGTAATAATTTGACTATAATCAAAAGGTTTGTTTTCAAATTCTGGCAATAAAATTTTGTCATTTCGCAGGCGCGTATCTAGGACTTCTATGGAATCCTCTGATAACCGTAATGAAGTTGGCATGACTTCTTTATATTCCATAAGATTACAAGGTATATTTTCTTTACTTAATGTTCCCAGTCCAACATGATGTCCTTGCACTGACATTACGGCACCAAAAGCCCACGGATAATTTTGATAGATGTAAGAGGCACCTGCACTCCAATGATCAATACCCCTTTCTAATCCCATTAATCTGCGAACAAAAAGATTTCCATACTTCCCCAAGTCATGCAATATGCCTGCTAAATAGGTTTCTTCCGAAGCACAATATAATTCTGCATATTTTTTTGCACGTTCAGCCACAAGTTGCAAATGATCCTTGAGCAAGTCATATTTTCCATTGACTATTGAGTGGGCATAAAAATCTACCATATTGTTATGTCTCCATGATCTTTTATTTTTTTGGTATTATTTTTAAATGATTCACGGCAGTCCAAGATAGCTCAAATTTCAAAATGGTCCCCGGGGAAACACCTAGGGGTCAGACCTACACAATTGATAGAATGCCCGACTCTCGGAATACCTCCGTTGGTAACAGGGTTAGGGAAAAAGCTTCAGTTACGTGAGACCTACATAATTAACAAATCAGGAATGAGAGATATCCCTCAGAAATTCCCCGAAGTCTTTTCAATCTTTTTCCCTTCGGAGGGTCTTCGACTTTGACTTACACATCCGTTTCAAATCTTCTGATTGCTGTACCAAAGACACAAATATATCCCTTTATGTAAATTGTGTAGATCTGACCACTTTGATCCCTTTGAAATGCACAATGGACATACATTATCGGTTCATCCACGAACCCGTTGGGGGCACGACGCATCATGTCGGTCATTTTATCAGTTTTTTATCGGAATTCGCTTCTGATTGCTAGTCTGCTATTTCTCTCTTTTTAGGGTTATAAGTTTTTGGTTTCCTTCGTGCACAACAAGCATTACTAAGGACACGCCATCAACCCATTTTTCATTTATATATGATTCAACTTCCCTTTTTTCAACTCCGGCAAAGGTGCGCCCGTTTACTTCAAGGAGAGTATCTTCTTGTTCTATCCCGACACCTTTTGCACATCCATCTGCATCTACTTTAGTAAAGACAAAGTGACCGTCCTGGTCTCGGTTGAATAAAACAAAGCCTATTTCTTTTATTTTTGCCATTTCACTGCTTCCGTCGATATTGACTGTTTCATTTACAATGAGGTCAAGAGGAGTTCCGTGTACGCGATTGCGCACTGATTTAATGAGCGGAATAAGGTGATCAATGGAGTTTTGCAGCTTCATTATTAGCATTCCCTGTTGAAGTTCGCTTTGCGTAACCATTAATTTTACATCTTCGCCTAGCGGGAACATTGCAAGTGTTATAGTCCTGTTTCTTATGGCTAGAAAAAAGCCATCTCCGAACGTTTTGTTAAGATTAATTTTATTTGGGCCTATATCGGTAACAGCAAAGCCATTTGGGGTGAACACATTAATTATGGCTTCCTGCACGGTAGGAATAGTTGTATCCTTAATTGTGGTGGTGTACATTCTGGATTCTGCGTTTGCCGGAACTACGATAAACAATATGGCGCATAAAGACAAAAGCAGATGGCTGGATTGCAGCTTTTTCATCATCATATAGCCTTCTTGTTTATAGCCCATGTTTAACTCTGCCTGATTCTATGTTCACGGGTTTATAATCATAACTTTCCCCATATTGTTTCAACTCACGCGGCCGCAGGAGACGCGTGAATTGAAACAACTAGATGCACGGGAAGATCAAATTCTATGGAGTTGCCTCCAATTCTTGGATATTTATCTGAAATAGAGCAGCTCATGGCAAATAGTTTCATAGGCCTACCGTCAACAATATAACCCTTATTGTGTAAGAAAGTGGCGTAATCTGATGATAGAAGCTTGTATAGTAGAGACTGAAATAAATGTAAATTAGAGAGTGATAATTTTAATATGTTTGAATCATTAGAGTTAATCCATACTGTTATATGCACAATATCACCTCTAAAATTATTGATTGACAAACATTGTTTTAATGTCGCATCATTACTTTAGAATATTTCCATGTGTACATGTTTATGAATTATATTAATTTGTCTTCAATAGAAGCATAACTTATTTATGCGTCAGGTTAAGTGTATTAAAAGAAATAAAAAAAATTTTGCAGTTTATTAGAAACAAGATCAAATCCATAACTAAATTCGTTTTTTGTGAGCTAGTCTAAGTTTATGTTTTTTAGAAAAGATAACAACAAATTAAATGTTTGTGTATTTTATAAATCATTAATACATTTATGTCAACGACAATATGTCGATATATACAAATAATAGTTAATTAAAATAATTTTATCAGCGTAATTGCAGAAAAAACATAACACGGTTTATGATTCTAAACAGGCACTTGAGCATTGATATTCGGGTCAGGAAACCAGAACGCGGTTAAAACGCCTCAGCAAAGACGCAACATGAAGAAAACCGACCCTAAGCACACTAATAATAAGAACGTTTACTGGAAAAGCAGAGTCCCCCAGATATTTATAATCTGGGGGACTCTTTAAACATCCATACCGCTTCCCTGTGTCCGATGCGTTACCGGACTGATTTGCTTTCTAATGTTATTAAGTCAGCGGCTTGTTACAGCTGTTTTCTTCCTGCCAGGTATTCTATGAACTGCCTGGCTGCTCTTCCGGAGAAACCTCCGTGCTTAAGCTCCCACCTGATGGCGCCCTGTTCGAGTTCTTCATCCGATGCTTCTACGCCGTATTCTTTTGCCAGCATGTGGACTATATGCAGGTATTCCTCCTGCTCAGGCGAGAAATAGCGTATCAGGAGCCCGAACCTGTCGACAAGGGACATGCGTTCCTGGAGTGTTTCCGATTCGTGCATATCCTCATACCTGTCTTCTTTGTCGGCCCATGTTTCCTTCATTAGATGGCGGCGGTTCGATGTGGCATAGATAAGTATGTTGTCAGGGCGTTTTTCAAGTCCGCCTTCGATGAAAGCCTTGAGGAATTTATATTCGACTTCGAACTGTTCGAATGAAAGGTCATCCATGAAAAGTATGAATTTATAGTTCCTGTCTTTTATCAAATCAACTATGGCTTCGAGGTCGCCTATCTGGTGTTTGTAGACTTCGACCATACGCAGTCCCCGCGGTGCAAATTCGTTGAGAAGCGCCTTTATCGATGAAGATTTGCCGGTTCCGCTCTCTCCGTAAAGCAGCACATTATTTGCCGGAAAACCTTCCAGAAACGCAAGCGTGTTGTCGACCAGCACCTTTTTCTGTTCTTCATAGCCAACAAGATCTGCCAATAATATATCTTCCGTGTGCGTTACCGGGACAATTTCGCAATCGAGCGCGTCCCATCTGAATGCTTTGTTAAGTGCGAACTGTCCTACTCCGAATTTTTCATAAAAACCGGTCAGCACGTCATACAGTTCTTCCGGTGCTGATGATTTTGCCATGTCTTCAGCAAGCTGCTGGACTATCGAACCGGCGGACCTGCTGAAAGCGCCTTCTTCGACAGAAAGAGGGGAATATCCGCTGAAACGTCCGAATGCCGATACCTCCAGCTCAGAGTCGATAAGGTTAAGGTCGAATTTCAAATATTCCAGTACTACGGCAAGATCTTCTATTACGAGCTTTTTGAGCGTACCGTCAAGCTTAGTTCTGCGCTCCTGTGCAAGGGAGAACGGCATTTCGCATCTGGTAAAAAGAAGTGCCAGCCATGAAACCCATATATTGCCGCTCAGTCCGTATGTTTCAGCAGATGCCGCCATCTTCGCCACACAGTCACAGTACCATTCGGCCGTCTCTTCCCTGCCGTCTTCGGCTATCTGGCCAGCGCTTCTGATAAGGCCTGCTATGCAGGCAAATACTTCATCCTTTTCGAAATCGCGTAGCGGCATCAGAACATTACGCATGTGTTCAGTCCTCTTCCGATTCCGCTATACCGGCCTTCATACGGGCTTTTTTGCGTTCATCCGCGTTAAGTATCATTTTTCTGATGCGCACGTTCAGCGGCGTTACTTCAACAAGCTCATCCTCGCCTATCCATTCCAGAGCGGTGTCGACCGTCATTGTGCGCGGGACATCAAGTATAGTCATCATGTCCTTTGTCGCCGAGCGGTAGTTTGTCTGCTGTTTGCGTTTGCTCGGGTTGCACGGGATGTCTTTGCCGCGTGAGCTTTCGCCTACGACCTGTCCGTTATAGACCGCATCCCCAGGCTTGATGAACAAAGTTCCGCGTTCCTGGAGGTTTTCAAGAGCATATGCTGTTGCTGTTCCGCTGTCCATGCTTACAAGGGAACCCCTGCTGCGTGACGTGATTTCGCCGACCCATTCGCCGTAGCCTATAAAACGCGAGGCTATTATGCCAAGTCCGCGCGTATCCGTCAGGAACTCGCTCTTGTAGCCGATGAGCCCTCTGGTAGGAATGCGGAATATCAGCCGCAGGACACCGGTCCCGTAATTTTCCATATTTTTAAGTTCGCCCTTGCGGGGTGCCAGTTTTTGGATCACTATGCCCTGGTATTCTTCAGGCACATCTATTATCAGTTCCTCCATAGGTTCCAGTTTTTTCCCTTTTGAATCATACTGGAGGATTACCTCAGGGCGTGAAACACATACCTCAGAACCTTCACGGCGTATTTCTTCTATCAGTATCCCAAGGTGCAGTTCGCCGCGCCCCGAAACTTTTATACCGTCCGGCCGTCCGAGCTCATCCATCCTGAGTGCGGGGTCCGTTTTGGTTTCCCTTTCAACACGTGCCTTCAGCTGGCGCAGTGTTATGGCGTTTCCGTCCTGGCCTGCAAACGGGCTTGTATTTACTATAAAGAACATTGATACAGTAGGTTCTTCGATATCAAGCGGTTTAATGACATGATCCGATATCTCCGGATCGCTCATGGTATCTCCGAGGTCTATGTTTTCAGGACCCGTAAACCACACTATGTCGCCTGCTCCTGCCTCTTCGACTTCCGTCCTGCCGAGGCCGTTGGTTACATAAAGGTGGGTGCAGGCAGATAAGTCCGTAGATACTACCTCCCAGTCCGTCTGGTCATAATCTGTCCATCTCGTATGGGTGCGCAGTATTTTGCTGCCCTTGTGCAGTGTCCCCTGAAGTATCCTGCCGCAGCCTATGCGCCCAAGATATTCGCTCCATGTAAGCGTGCATACCTGCATGAGGAAAGGTTTGTCCATTTCGGCTTTGGGCGCCGGAACTTTATCGATTATTATTCTGAAAAGGTCGTCCATTCCTGGTTTTGTATCCGCGTCCATCTTGTTCAGATCGTCCACAAACCATCCCTGAAGTCCGGACCCGTAAAGGACTGAAAAATCGCACTGTTCTTCTGTAGCGCCAAGTTCTATAAAGAGATCGAAAGTTTTGTCAAGCGCACTGTCCGGTTCAGCATTCGGACGGTCGACCTTGTTCACTATGACTATAGGCTTAAGGCCCAGCCTGAGCGCCCTCATAAGCACATATCTTGTCTGGGGCATCGGGCCCTCGTTGGCATCGACCAGAAGGAGAACAGAATCGACCATTGAAAGGACTCTTTCAACTTCCCCGGAGAAATCTGCATGCCCCGGCGTGTCGACTATGTTTATTTTATAGCCGCCCCATTCAACCGTACAATGTTTTGCCTTGATAGTTATGCCGCGCTCACGTTCAAGAGTTCCGGCATCCATTACGCGCTCCTCTACGACCTGATTATCCCTGAAGAGCCGCGCCGCTTTGAAAATACTGTCTATAAGCGTGGTCTTGCCATGGTCAATGTGGGCTATTATGGCTATATTTCTTATTTTTGATGAATCCTGCATAGCATATGATCCCTTCATCTGCAGATTAGCCGGATGTTTCCGGCAAAGATTATAAATTTCAAGCTGTCTCTTCCCAAAAATTGAATTGGACAAATGAAGATTATATCACCTATAGACATTATGCGTCAAAATTTTATTCAGGGGCTATTTTAATGAAGCGGCGCCGAATAAAGCGGCATCAGCACCAAGTTCGGACCTGACAATATTCAGATGTTGCCTGAATGGGATTGATAAGTACGGAAGCGTCATCTCTGCAAGCTCATCAACAAGACCATCAGCACGGCTTATGCCTCCGTTAAGAATTATCATCTCAGGATCAAGTACCGCAGCAAAATAAGCTATACTTCTGGCGAGCGCATCAAGGGCAGGAGTTATTATCGCGGCTGTTTTTCCTTCTTTCCTGCATTTCCACATTGATTTAAAATCAGCAGGCAGGCCCGCTTTTAGCGCTGCTCTTTCAAAAGCGTCCGCAGAAAACACTCTTTCAAGATGGCCTGCTCCGCCGCATGCGCAAATAAGTTTTTTATCGTAAAATACCGGGATGTGTCCGGCTTCACCTGCCATTCCGTGTGCACCGGCAATAAGCCTGCCGTTTGCAACGATACCTGCCCCTATGCCTGTGCCAAGTGTAAGGACAACAAAATCCGAACAGTTTTTTGCAGCTCCGCAAAAACCTTCTCCAAGAGCGCTGCAGTTGGCGTCATTTTCCATACGGACAGTTACATTTATTTCACGGGATTTCAAAACTCTGCCGATTATGTCAGGAAATTCTATATCCTCAAGCCCTGAAAAATTCGTAAAATAAGTTATTTTCCGGCGTTCTGCATCAAGGAAAGCAGGAACGCCTATTCCGACAGAACATATATTGCGTCCGTCCGAGAGCTCGGCAACTATATCGGTTACTGATGAAACGACATCATCAAGTGACCTGCCTGACGGGGTCTGGACTGCGCACCGGGCTGCAATAAAAGGCGCTGCCCCGTCGGTTTCTATGACAGCTGCGGATATATTATGTCCGCCAAGGTCTATGCCTATTATTTCCATTTTATCTGTCAGAACGGGACTGCTGAAGCTGTCTCTATAGCAGCGCTCAGCCAGCGGTGCACCTCATACACATCTTCAGTGGCAAAGACGAGAGTTCTTCCTGATATCCTTTCGCTGCCCGGGACAAGTGCAGCGGCATCGGCCTGCGCAGCGGTATGAAACGTAAGTTCGGCACTGTAAGGACCTTCCATCTTAAAAACGGGGCTCCTGCCCTCTGCGGCATTACCGAGAGCACGTTTTACAGATTCGGATATCATGGTCACTGTAACGGAAGCAGGAAGCGCGACAGCTGCTATTCTTCCGACGCCTTCCTTAACCATGCATGTTTCGAGCCCGGGACCCAGGATACTCTGAGCTTCAAGACAAACCGCCATATCTCCTGTAACAAGCGATACTGGTACGCCCAGCATGCCGCACAAAAGAGCGTTAAAAGCCGTTTCTCCGAATTTCATGCCGTTGACTTTAAAATCATAAACCACCCTGGAATGATATGTATGGTCAAGCACAGCCTTTTCAGTACCGGCCATCGCATGATAACCGATGAAAAACGCGGCGTCGCATCCTGAAACCCCCTCGACCATTCCAAGCACTTTAGGTGTCCCGCTTATTATTTCAACACCTTTGGGGAATCCGGACACGTCAAGATTTATCATCCTTGCATGCGAATCGTTTATAACTACCGAATCAGCACCGCAAAGGAGCGCTGCATTGACGGCAGCAATTGTGTCATGCATCTGCATGCTGCATCCGAACTTATATTCGGGATTACCGTAAGTTACCTGCAGAGGCGAGACTACTCCCGTCGATCCCTCCATGTCCGAGCTTATATAGACTTTCAACTATAACTCACCTTCCCATTTATGCACAAAATCAGGATCTTTGAGTCTCAGACGGCCCACTCCAACGAGGTCGCATACTTTGTCTTTAAGAAGTTTTTCAGCTGTGTAAGCATTCTTTATGCCGCCTGCGCATTCGACAGGTATTGCAGCCCCGATCGCTTCGCGTATGCGTGCAGCATACGGCGCAAAATATGCATCATCAGTGCGGTCTAGGCCATACCCGCAAATATTGCCTGATATGCCTATCATATCAACACCAAGGTTCACAAGTTCCCGTGCGACGGGCATGGTTTCGTCAAGGGAAAGCCCTTTTCTCTGATCACCTGGGATATAGTCGGCTGCACCAAGGCGTACAGAAACTATCGCCTCCGGCATCGACTGGCGTATTCCGTCCGTTACCTCATAAAGAAGTCTTGCGCGCTTTGAGTCTGAACCACCGTAGGAGTCGGTCCTTTTATTTGTAAGAGGACTCAGAAACTGTCCAAGCATATATCCGTGGCATGCATGTATCTGGACACCGTCATAGCCGCCTATTTTCACCATACGGACAGCTGCTGCCACATAATCATCGGACAGCTGCCTTATTTCCTGGGCGGTAAGGACATACGGCCGCTGTTTCAGCGATTTCCAGCAGTCGCCAAGCAGTATTCCGGAAGGTGAAACAGCTCTGTAATCCGGAATATCAAATACAGCAGTGTCCGCTATTTTGGCTCCGCCGTGATTTATCTGCGCAAGCGCGACTATTCCGGAATCCTTCAGGAGTGACGATATCCTTGCGTGCTCTTTTGCCGCGTTATCGCTGTCTGCGCGGAACTGCGTCGTTCTTACGCATCCGCTCAGCTGGACAGCGTGATGCTCGACTATTGCAAGTCCCACCGAAGATCCGGCGATTTTCCGGTATATTTCCATAGATTTGCCGGACGGAGTCCCGTCAGGTTCCGAGCTGGAAGAAGCTATCGGAGCTGCTGTTATACGGTTCCGCAGTATCAAGTTTTTAAGTTCTGTCGGTTCGAACAGCATAATTATTTGCCTTCCTCTTTTTATTTATACGTTAAATCTTATTTCTATCATGTCGCCGTCTTTTACAATATACTCCTTGCCCTCAAGCCGGAGACAGCCTGCCTTGCGGCACTCGTCAAAAGAGTTGCCGTGCGCTTTGTAGTCGTTATATGACACTACCTGCGCACGGATGAAACCGCGTGCCAGGTCGGAATGTATCGCTCCGGCTGCATCAACCGCATTATCGCCGTCGTGCAGCGTCCATGCCCGCACCTCATCAGGTCCGCAGGTAAAAAAGCTTATGAGCCCAAGCGCCCTGTAAGCTTCTTCAATAAGTCTTTCTCTGCCAGGTTCGGTTATGTTCAGTCCTTCCGTAAACTCTGCAGCTTCTTCTTCGGTCAGGTCAGTTATATCCATCTCCAGACTGCCGTATATCATGCACAGTTTCACACCCTGCTCATCCGCACGTTTTTTAAGTTCGTCCCAGTGCGGGATTTTTGTCCAGTCGGATTGTGTGTCATCAAGGTTAAGAAGAATTATCTCGGGCTTTGATGTGACAAAAGCAAAGCCGCGGAGCTTTCTCCATTCCTCAGGTTTGAGTTTTATGCTGCGAAGCGGTTTTTCATCCATAAGACAGTCAAAACACTGCTCAAGAATATTTTTTTCAGCATCTTCTTCAGGAAGAAGTTTTTTCTTTGCACGCAGTTTGGTAAGACGGTTTTCAATGACTGCAAGATCTCTGAAAATTAGCTCATTTTCTATAATATCCCAGTCACGAAGAGGGTTTATGCTCCCTTCAGGATGCTCGACAGATTTGTTGGCAAAGCACCTTATTACCTGAATAAGTGCATCTGTATCAGCAACAAACGAGAGAAAGGCATTTCCAAGACCCTCTCCTTTTCCGGCACCCTTTGAAAGGCCTGCCAGATCGACAAACTCCACCTGTGCCGGGGTTTCTTTTCGTGGCTTATGTATTTCAACCAGACTGTCAAAACGTTTATCGGGCACTGAAACAACAGCTTTGTTTGGATCAGTCTTACCTCCTGCATAAGGTTTGACTTCCGCACCTGCCCGTGTAATAACGTTGAAAACAGTTGATTTCCCGCTTAACGGCAGTCCCACTATACCGCAATGAAGCATATCTATCACTCCGTCCCTTTAATTTTCATATTTATGTGTTGCCGTAATATATGCAGTGTCCAGGCATTACACAGACCGCTGCACTTTCTTCAGCGCCATTACGGCATGAAGCAGGCTATCTGGGTTCGGCATTATTTAATGATAATAAGTCCGTCCGTTATTTTTTCAGCTATTTTGTCAAGCGTATCCCTGATGTCACTTGGTATATTCTTTTTTGACTGGCGCGTCCATACAGACATGCCGATACAGCCGTCCTTCATGCCTAAAGAGATATCCATGCTGTCGAGCGTACCCCTCATGTAGCTGTCTATTATGCCGTTTACAGCACGTTCACTGCGTTTGACAACGCTTGTAAGCACAGCATCAGGGAAAATAGTCTCCTGTTCTGTATCGACCCCTATAACCCAGTATCCGCTCGAAACAGCCTCGTGCATAGTGCCAAGCCCGGAGGCCCCTGCTGCAGTAAAAATCACATCTGCGCCTTCTTTGTATAACTTTACAGCCAAATCATGCCCTCTGGCGAAGCTGGAAAAATCATCAGTATACTCATAAATAACAGTCACGCCAGGATCGATATACCATGCACCGGCTATGTAGCCTTTTTTGAAACGCCGTATGGCCGGGACATCTTTACCCAGAAGCAGACCTATTACCGGCTGCGGATTTATGCGGCTGAACCCGTCCCTTTTTGTCAGCATGGCCGCAAGTGCACCGGCAAGGAATCCGCCCTCTTCCTCTCTGAACGAGACCGTTTTAACACCCGGCACATCCATTTTGTCGAATGTTACAAATTTAACTGAGGGGTGTCTCTTTACAACTTCGGGCATCGACTCTGCGTACTCAGGAGCGGTGACTATTACGAGATCCGAGTTTTCTGCCGCATCCTCAAGAACAGCTGGCAGGAGTTCGTCTGCCTTATAAGCGTTATATACCTTCACGGCAATTTTTTTCCCATACCGCACTATGGAATTATCCAAGCCTTTTATGCAGATATCATTAAAGCCGTAATCACCGGCATTTACCACACCGTTGATTACAAGCGCTATTTTTTTCTGCGCTGCCAACGCCGGATACGCACCCGACAGATGCATTGTTAATACAAGGACAGCGGCAAACACAAAAATTGAAAATATCTTCTTCATGTTTATCACCTTGTCTCTTATTTGTATCTGTTTAGTTTACTATATATTACGCCGTTTTTGCCAGATATTTTTGACTGTCAGTATCATCCATGTCCGCACACAGGCAATAAAACCGCATCAGAAGCTTTTTTACAGACGTCATATTCGCCTTGACATCTTTATATGGCCGTAGGATAATTATTGAGTTAGCAGCAGATAACTCAACGACGGTTTTGCCAGGGGAGATTTCCAAAAAATGAACCTTTTAGATATAAAAAACAATGACAGAGCGGTAATAAAGAGCATTCCCGAAGGTGAGGCCGGTGAGCGTCTCGAGGCTCTTGGACTTAGAACGGGCAAGGAGATACAGAAAATTTCCGGCATGCCTTTTGAAGGCCCTATAACACTGATGCTTGACGGAAGGCATTTTGCAGTGGCGCATGGTATTGCAGAACAGATAGAAGTCGAAACCGTACATGAAAATGAAAACGCTTCTATTAAAAAGAGCTCAGCCTGGCCTAAATTCATATGAGATGCGGTGAATGCGGCAGATGCTTCAATATAAAACATCAGCCGGGCAATGGAGAAAGCCCTGATATCAAGCGTGTCCTTCTTATGGGCAATCCAAATGTAGGCAAAAGCGTTTTCTTCTCACATTTAACAGGGACACAGGCTCTTTCCTCAAATTATCCGGGAACAACTGTAGGCTTTACCGAGGGCACGATGAGTTACGGCGGGAAATACGCGCACCTAATTGATGTGCCTGGCGCCTATACCCTGGACCCGACAAACGAGGCCGAGGAAATAGCGCGGCGTATGCTTGAAGACGGCGCTGACATCGTGATCATAGTGATTGACGCGACAGCGCTTGAACGCAACCTTGTAATGGCTCTGCAGGTCCTTGAACACGGGATACCGGCTGTAGTTGCTTTGAATATGGTGGATGAGGCAAGGCACAGGGGCATTCTGATAGATATACCACAGCTTGAAGCCGCGCTCGGGGTACCTGTTGTGCCGACAGTTGCAGTCACAGGACAGGGACTGAATTCACTGACGGCAAAAATGAGCGAGGCGCGTGTAAGCAATTTAAAGCATATGTCGAAGGAAAAGCGCTGGCAGGTTATAGGGGAAATAATCGCAAAAGTACAGATAGTGACACATCGCCATCATACAATGATGGACATGCTGGAGGATGCTTCCGCACGGCCGGTAATCGGCGTGATTATGGGAATAATAGTTCTCCTGCTCGGATTTGCAGTGATAAGGTTTATAGGTGAAAGCATCATTTCATACATAACAGACCCTGTTTTTGAAAAATTATGGATCCCCGTCCTTGACAGACTCAACGCCGCTCTTGGAGACAGCCATTTGCGCAGCATACTTATAGGTCAGATGGTAGACGGTTCCATAAACCTCGAGCAGAGCCTAGGTGTCCTTTCTACAGGCGTCTACGTTGAATTCGGCATGGTACTTCCATATATAATAGCCTTTTATGCCGGTTTGAGTTTTCTGGAGGATTTCGGGTATCTGCCGCGGCTTGCTGTGATTTTTGACGCGCTTCTTCACAGATTCGGCATACACGGTTATGCGATAATTCCTACATTGCTCGGATTCGGATGCAATGTACCGGGAATACTTGCAACAAGGGTCCTTGAATCGGACCGGGAACGTTTTATTGCAGCAACACTTATTTCCGTCGGGATACCATGTGTTTCTATCCAGGCCATGCTTTCCGCCACTCTTGGAAAATTCGGGCTCATATACATCGGATCGGTGTACGTAATAATGTTTGTTGTGTGGATGATCCTCGGCCGCATAATGCACCTGACGCTGAGCGGTTTCAGCCCGGAGCTGATAGTTGAGATCCCGCCGTACAGGATACCTTCCTTCAGTGCCTGGCGGAATAAAATCTGGTTCCGCATAAAGGACTTTTTATGTGAAGCGACACCGCTGGTTTTATTGGGTATCCTTCTTGTAAATATCCTCGGAAACCTCGGGGTTATGGACTGGACGGCACGCATGCTTTCGCCGCTTTTCGAAAATATGCTTGGACTTCCTGCAGCAGCTGCGATTCCCATAGTTATGGGCATATTCCGCAAAGATATAGCCATGGGACTTCTTATACCGCTTGGACTGACTGCAGGGCAGACACTCATAGCGGTTGTCGTGCTCGCTATGACATTTCCATGCATCGCCACTTTCATTATTTTATGGAAGGAACTAGGTTGGAAACGCATGCTTCTCAGCTCGGCAATAATGCTTGCAGCGGCTTTGCTGACAGGCAGCCTGCTTAATATGTTGTTTTCAATAGCGCACATTAAATAAATTATCCTTTACCTTTATATATGAAATGTTTCTTCATATTTTATTTGCTGCCGGAATCCCCGTAAAACTGTCTGTAATTTCAGTCTGCAACGGTTAAAACGGATGGACCGGTAATATTTCGTAGAACCGATGTTATGCAATACCGTGATATTATCAAAAAGGAGTGGTTCTCTGTGCCCCTGAATAAAAATATAGGTTTTCTTGGGACAGGCGGAATTGCATCAGCAATGGCAAGAGGCATTGCAGTCTCTCCACGTTTTTGCGGAAAGATTTTTCTGTCTGTGCATAAAAACAGGAGCAGAGCCCACGAAATTAAAGAACTTTATCCGGATAAAATCACAATAACCGAGTCGAATCAGGAATTACTTGACAACTCGGAAATAATATTTCCCGCCGTTCTTCCCAATGTACTGGAAAATATCGCATCAAAACTGAAATTCAAAAAAACACATAAAATAATCCACATTGCAGCCGGCACCAAAATATCAAAAGCAGCTCCGTGGTATGCCCCGGCATCCGTCATAGTGCGGGCCGTGCCGCTGCCTTTCTCTTCAATGAACATGGGGCCTGTCGTGATATACGGTGATGACGCCGACTGCGAAGAAACCATTTCTATTTTGGGCTCTCCTGTAAAAGTGCATTCAGAAAGGGACCTTGAAATCCTTGCCTCAGTCACGGGCCTTATGGTCCCATACTATGGCCTTGTGGGAGAGATACTTGGCTGGTGCATGGGAAAAGGACTTGATTTCAGGAGCAGCGCAGACTATGTATGCTGCATGAATGAAGCTCTTTCAGCCTTTATGAGAAATGAATGCACCTGCGATATTGATTCATTCATGAAAGAAAACACAACGCCAGGCGGCACGAACGAGATGGCCCTGCGGATCATAAAGGAGAAAAATGCATATGCTCCCTGGTCTCAGGCACTGGAAGAAATAGGTAAGCGATACGGGCTGCAGAAATGATGAATTTTATAAAGAACGGACATTCCGTATAAACCGCGAGAAATACAATCTTCAAATCAGGACACTGCAATAATACAAAAAGAGTAATCTTTGGCGGCAGCATCGGATCATTGCTGCCGCGGTTATGATCACAATCCAAAACCAGACAGATGAGATACTGGCATACGGCACTGCCATAATTGCGGCATCTTTATGCCCGGCAATAATATCAACATGGCGCAGCAGTGATAACAATCCTGGATTATATTAAAAAAATCGGTATTTCAGTCCAGCGATGCTTATGAAATCAATTTTTCATATAAAAGCTCAGTTTTTTCGGTTATTTTATCAATAGAAACACCGTTTTGAACTGCATACCAGACAGATCCGCCCATTCCTACCCCTTCTTTTACAAAACCGTTTTCGTAATCAGCAAGCCCCTTATATTTTGAATGAGAAAAATCCAGCGGAGCCGAGTACCAGTCAACCCCTATTTTCTCGGCATACTGCACAAAGCAGCTTGTCTTGTCAGCACAGACATATTTTGTTGTTGCAACGAGCATCGGCCTTGTTTCACCCATTTCACGCAGGAGTGCAGCAACGGCAATCATCTGGGTCCCTCCTGCAAGGATCACTTCAACATCAGGCGGAAGCGCCTCTACAAAGGAAGCTACGGATACCTGCATCGGATCGCCAACTTCTGCCGCTGCGCCGATCCCGGAACATTTAAGTCCGCCCGTTTTTATCCCCAGCCTTGATGAAACGCCATTCCATATTTCTTCTTTTATTGCTATCGGGTTAACAGGCCCTGCTGACGATACAGTGCCGTCATAGCCCAGCGAACGCAGCAGCATGAGTGCCGTTGTCGTTCCGCCGGGGACCGATTCTGCAAGAACGACCCTTTTGGTTTCCTTTGAAAGTTTCTGCGCAGCCGCTGAGGCATTTTTAATTATATTCCGGACATCGGGGACAGCCATGCAAAACCTTGGGTCCCTGCCCGGTGCCGAAGTTATATCAGAAAACGGAGAAGCCGGTGCTATTGAGGTTCCTGCCCGCATTACCATTACAGGAAGTTTTCCTTCAATCACAGCCGCCTTTGTGACAACTGCCGGAGTCGGATGCCCGAAGGGATCGAGCGGAATGCAATCTATGACTTTAGGCCTGTCGTAAAAAAGCATATCCGCGTCGGCCGGCGCCGTGTAAGGAAGGGCTTCGATATTTTGTCCGGCAGCGGAAAGCCCTGGTATTTTGCTTAGATCGGTTTCGCTTATAAATAATATAAACATTTCTTTCGTATTTACCCCCTGTACTAAGTTCACTTTAAGCGTTACAATCGCTTAAGGTGGCCGCCCGGAAGGACGGGATATGTTGTTGTGTGCGTTGAAATAACAACGGATATAGTTTTACCATAAAAAACGTTTTTCCGCTTTATTTTAATAGCGGCTATTTGTACAGACAGATAAGATTTAAAGTATGGGAGGACTCTTCGTGGCAACAAAACTTGCTCCGACACGAGGTAATCTTGTTAAGCTGAAGCGCTCAATGGAAATGGCACAGTCAGGGCATGACCTTCTTGACCAGAAACGTCAGGTGCTTATGATGGAGCTTATTGGCTTTATAGATGCCGCAAAAACAATCCAGCAGGACGTGGAAAGTGTTTTCGGCACGGCATACGAAGCCCTCCAGAAAGCCAATATTTCGCTTGGCATAGATACTGTGGAGGATATTTCTGAATCGGTCCCGGTAACATCGGACATAACAGTCAGGCTCCATTCTGTAATGGGCGTCGAAATACCTGACATCGACCCGCTGAACGGTGAGGCTATCCCAAGTTACTCATTCAACGGCTCATCAGGTGCAATGGATTCGGCCTATGAACAATTCCGAAACGTCATGGTGCTGCTGGCAAGGCTTGCCGAGGTAGAAACAAGCGTATACCGGCTTGCCGTACAGATACGGAAGACTCACAGGCGTGTCAATGCCCTTGAGAAGGTAGTCATCCCTGCCGACATGATGGATATAAGATTTATCTCTGACGTTCTCGAAGAAGGGGAACGGGAAGACTTTACAAGAATGAAACTTGCTCAGAAAAAGGCAAAGTAGTTTCTACTACCGGAGGTAATGCAAATGAGTACAAATATGGAAGAAAGCACAAGTACATTGCAGGAAGCCCTTGCAGTTCTTCTGGGGGCCGAATCTGAGGCAAAGCGCGTTGTTGAGGACTCAAAAAACGAGTCCGAGAGTTTTCTGCGTACCGCTCAGGAAAAGTTTGCATCTGAACGTACGAATCAAATGGCATCTGCGCGCGAACAGGCAAAAGGGATAATGGAAAACGCACTGAACTCAGCAAAGACTGAGGCAGAACAAATAGCTGACCTCGGCAAAGAGGAAAGGAAAAGGATGCAGCGGCGTTTTGATGAAAACGTCGATTCTGTAGTCAACTCTATAGTGACAGAAGTGGCTAAGAACTATACTTACAAGAGGAGCGCGTAATTAGTGCCGACATCACAGGGACAGGCAATTGCAATAGGTGTTAAATCACATGTGCTTTTCAGCCAGCTGCTGAATGCAAATGAATACTGGGCACTGCTCAACCTGAAATCCACAGGCGAGATAGCTGATTTTCTCAAGCAGATGGACGGATATAAAGAACATCTTGAGACATTGCCTCCGTTAAAGGTCCATCGTATAGACCTTGAAAATGCTGTGCGTTCTTCAATACTTGCTGACGCGGAGTCATATCTGTCGTATCTGGCCGGCCCCAGAAGGAGGCTTTTTATAGACTGGTTCAGCAGGTATGAATCAGAATCTCTTAAAAGCATTTTCCGCTGGATAAGATCAAAGAGACTTGACAGGGACGAAATGAGGAACCGCCTATTCAGCGCACCTGGGTCTAAAATCTCATATGAGGCACTGCTGAAATGCAGGGATTATGAAGAAGCCCTTGAGGCGATAAGAGGAACAAAATATTACAGTGTGGCATACGAGCCTGTTAAAAGGCTTATAGAAGGTGAGGAATCCCTTTTCTCGCTTGAGCTCGCCATAGATAACCTTGTGGAAATGGATCTCTACAACGATCTGAAGGAAATCCCGCCTCAGGACAAAAAACTGCTTGAACCGTTGTTCGGATCCAGGATAGATCTGCTCAACCTTTACCATTTTCACAGGTGCAACTGGTATTATCATATGACACTTGAAGAAACGCTGAGCCGTATGCTGCCTGTTAAATATAAGGTAAAAACTCATCATTTGCGCGACATGGCGAAGGGAACTACATGGGAAGAGCGGCTTGACAGGCTGGGGACTTCATTCCCTGTTTATGCCAACATATTCAGGGAGGCACTTAAAAAAGAAGATAAGGAACTGTCTCTTGAAATGTCTATCAAGCGTTTCAACTATCTCAAGGCCCTTTCGATATTCCAGAAGGGCATGCCTGGTTTCCATACGGCAATGAGCTATTTTGTACTTAAGGCACATGAAGTGGATGACGTTATCCGGATCATTGAGGATGTACGTTATGATTATGAACGCAGAATTGCAGCATCGTACCTAGTAAAACCGATCATCAGCGGGGGTGAACCCATATGGCAGTAATGAAAATGGTTGCTCTGACCATGATAGGACCGCATTCAGAGATGGAGCCGGTAGCGCGTCAGATGGTACTTACCGGAGGATTCCAGCCTCTGCCACTGGATATTCTGGTCAACGACAGGACCCTCCGTGCAAAAGTAACAACAGAGACGGAAAACCCATACGATGAGCTTTTGGCAAAAGTCTCAGCAGTATGGAAAGTTGCGGGGGAAATGATACCGGAACCATCGCCTGTTATGCTGACAAATGAATTTACTTTGTCCGCAGCCCGTGCCCAGGTCGAACAAACGGCAAAAAGGCTTGAGGTATGGGAACACAGGCGTAATGTCCTTATGGAGGAAGATGAGCTTCTTAGGGCCACGAAACTTTTTGTAGAGGCGCTCGAGGCAACCAGATTCAGCCCTAAGGAACTGGCTGAAGGAGAATTTGCAATAGCATTTTTCGGACGGCTTCTCAATGAAAATTACCAGCGACTCGTAGAAAGCAGTGAAGAATCCTCTATTGCAGTAAACAAACTCACGGTTATCAACGGGAACACTTGGATTCTTGTTATAACAGCCAAACCATACGAGGAATCTACGAGGAAACTGCTTGAAGCTGTTTATTTCAAAGAATTTTCCCTGAAGGACATATCAGCCGAGTTGGAAGGCGACGACCCGCTTGTTCTTGTCAACAAGCGGATAATAAACCATGGCAGGGCGATCAAGGGACTGGCCAAGGCGGCAAAAGATATGCTGCGTGAGCACCGCAGCGAATACGAACTGCTTTTTTCACAGCTTTATACTATGCAGAGGGTTTACGATGTATGCAAGGGGCGCGGAGAAGTAAGCGGGATGTTTGTCCTCTCCGGATGGATACCGGAAGATACTCTTTCTGATATTCAGAAAACAGTGGAAAAAGAAGCTCCTACGACCACTATCCTTATAGAGGACACCAAGAACATAACATATTCCGGCATACGTGTTCCGACACTGCTGCAGAACAATGCATTCTTCCGTGCATTCCAGGATATAGTCGCAATGTACAGTCTGCCGTCATACGGTGAGATAGATCCTTCTCCGATAGTAGCAATATCATTTGTGCTTTTCTTCGGATTCATGTTCGGCGATATAGGTCATGGGTTGATGATATTCCTTGGATCTATGTATTTTGTCAAACAAGGAATGATGAAGCGTTCTTTCGGTCAGGTCATGAAAGCGGCAGCAACAAGCTCCATGGTGTTCGGCGCTCTTTACGGAAGCATCTTCGGTATGGAGGACATAATCCCTTCACTGTGGCTCTCGCCTATGCATGACACCAACAGGCTGCTGATAATAGCGATATGTCTGGGTGTTTTCATGATAAGTCTGGGGCTTATACTCAATATGATAAAACAGTACAGGGCCAGAGATTTTGGGCGTCTGCTTTTTGACGGAGGCGGAATGGCCGGCCTGTTTCTTTACTGGACAACAGCTGCGCTCGCGGCTATATATATGACAGGGACTCAAATATCTGAACTTGCTGCAGACATAATGTGGGGCGGCATCGGGGTACTTCTCATACTGATGATATTCCGTGATATACTGGCACGTTACCTGCTTCGTCAGAAAGGTGAACATGAGTCTATTGTTCTGAACCTGTTTGAGATCATGCACAATCTTATGTCATTCGTGTCGAACACCGCATCATTTGTAAGGCTTGCAGCCTTTGCCCTGAACCATGTCGGCCTTTCAATGGCAGTCATCATGCTCTCTGAGATGGTCCGCACGCTTCCTGGCGGGATCGTTATGAAAGGGATAATACTTGTTGTGGGAAACATTGTGATAGTATGCCTTGAGGGCCTTATAGTATTTATTCAGACACTTAGGCTGGAGTATTATGAATTCTTCGGAAAATTCTACAAGGGAGGTGGCAGTGCTTTCAAGCCAGTGGCATGGAAAAAAGAAGGTACTAAATATGCACCAACAGCCGCAAATAAATGATCTGCTATAGCAAGGCAATGCGACTTAATTTTATTAAAATTATCAAATCAAAATAAATAAGCAAAAATGAAAAAGGAGCGTGTTTTAAATGTTTGGACTTGTGATTAGCTGCAGCACTGTAGCAGCAATGGTGACCATCGGATATCTTATGCAGCGCAGAGGTTATAAAGGAAATAAGGCCGTATATCTTTCAAGTCTCGGAGTATCTTCCTTTCTTGTACTGACAGGTGCCGTCCTGTCATTTACCACTCATCCTGCTTTCGCAGCAGCCGCAGCAGCACCTCTTGGCTCTGGCGCAGGTATGGGGTTCATCGCAGCTGCTGTATCAACAGGTCTTGCCTGCCTTGGTGCCGGTCTTGCAGTCTCCAATGTCGGCTCCGCCGCCCTTGGCCTGGTAGGGGAAAAACCTGAAATGCTCGGGACTACGCTTATTTATCTTGGTCTGGCTGAAGGTATAGCGATTTACGGTGTAATCGTTTCCCTTCTGATACTCGGAAAAATTTAAAGGAGAAATCTGTTTACAATGAAAGCTTTTCTTGTGAGCGACAACCATGATTCTCTGGTCGGCATGAGGCTGGCCGGCATTACCGGCTGTCTTGTTCACACCGAAGAAGAGGCTTTTGCAGCAATTGACGAAGCACTCAAAAAGCCTGACCTCGCAATTCTTGCAATAACAGAGAAAGCAGCGGAACTTGTACCTGATATTATCCAGCAGCTGCGTGAGCGCGGGGAACTGCCGCTGCTTGTAGAGATACCAGACAGATTCGGCACTAAAAGGGGTCCTGATTTCCTGACCCGATACGTACAGGAAGCTATTGGGGTGAGTATGTAATGGAAGATATTTCAAATGAAAAGATAGAAACACTTCGTGACATCATTCTGAACAGTGCAGATGACAAAAAAAAGGATATGGCTACAGACGCCCATCATGAGGCTGATGAATGGCTTGCAAAAGAAACCGATAAACTGCATCGTGAAATAAACCTCATACTGCAGGATGCGCGCAAGCGTGCGGAAGATATACGCCGCAGGCAGCTGCTTTCTGCAGAACGGGAAAAATCAACCGAAACACTCAGGCTCCAGAACAGGCTGATTTCTGAGGCGCTTATGAAACTTCAGGATAAGCTTGCACACCTGAGAGACCGCGAGGATTACGCAAATATTCTGGCCGGGATATGCATTGAAGCGGCACAGGCCCTTAAAGGCGCGGACTCGCTTAAACTTCGTTTGGCTGCCGTAGACTCAGGCCTGGCTGATAAAGTAATTGAAAAAGTAAAAGAAACTGAACCGGGAATTAAAATTACGTTCGACACGGAACCTGCTCCAATATTAGGCGGATGCTGGATAACAACACAGGATAACCGCAGGCAGGTAAGCTCTGACTGGCAGAGCTTAACGCAGGAGATGGCTGATGATTTGGCCGGACAGCTCCTGCCGCTGCTTTAAGGAGGTATGACATTTGGAGGTAAAAACTGTCAACGCTCCGACAAAGAAAGAAGGAGTCGTGTCCTACGTAAACGGACCTGTTATAAAAGCTTCAAATATGCGTGATTTCGCCATGCGTGAGGTCGTTACAGTAGGCTCCATACATCTTATGGGCGAAATAATAAACATGGATGGTGATAATGCCACAATACAGGTTTATGAGGACACAGGCGGCCTTCGTGTAAATGAACCTGTAACAGGCCTTGGAGAACCGCTCTCAATTGAGATCGGCCCGGGCCTTATCGGCAGTTTCTTTGACGGAATAGGGCGTCCGCTGGATGCTCTTCTTGAAAGTGAAGGCATTTATATTTCACCCGGTACGTCTGTAAGCATGCTAAGCCGTGAAAAAACATGGGATGTAACACCTGTTGCAAAAAAAGGAGATCTCGTAACTGCTGGGACAATACTTGCGACTGTTCAGGAAACACCTCTTCTCGTTCACAAAATAATGGTTCCGCCGAACGTAGAAGGTGTGATAAATTGGATTATGCCGGAAGGCATGCACAAAGGCGGAGAAATAGTAGCAAAGATCGATGATGCTCTGGGACGTGAAGTTGCTATCCCGATGATCCAGAGATGGCCTGTGCGTACTCCAAGACCATATCGTGACCGCCTGCTTCCTAACGAGCCTCTGGTAACAGGACAGCGCGTTATAGACGGGCTTTTCCCGATTGCAAAAGGCGGAACTGCATGCATTCCAGGCGGGTTCGGAACCGGCAAGACCGTAACGCAGCACCAGCTCGCCAAATGGGGAGATGCCCAGGTCGTCATATACATAGGCTGCGGTGAGCGCGGGAACGAGATGACTGACGTTCTGGAACAGTTCCCGGTTCTTGAAGATCCGCGTTCGGGACGTCCGCTGATGGAACGGACTATACTTATAGCAAATACATCAAACATGCCGGTTGCTGCACGTGAGGCATCTATCTACACAGGAATAACGATAGCCGAATATTTCCGTGACATGGGTTACGATGTAGCCATAATGGCCGACTCAACCTCAAGATGGGCTGAAGCTCTGCGTGAGCTCTCAGGCAGGCTTGAAGAAATTCCGGCTGAAGAAGGATTCCCTGCGTACCTGCCAACGCGTCTGGCTGAATTTTATGAGCGCGCAGGCCGTGTCGTAACAATGAACGGCGAGACAGGAAGCGTATCTGTAATAGGTGCAGTATCGCCTCCCGGAGGCGATTTTACCGAACCTGTCACAAGGCACACGAAAAGGTTCATAAGATGCTTCTGGGGACTTGATAAAAACCTCGCTAATGCACGGCATTATCCAGCTATATCATGGATAGATTCATACAGTGAATATGCGGAGGAGGTCAACGGATGGTTCTGTACAAATGTAGACTCACGCTGGGGTGACATAAGGGATGAGGTACGCCATATACTCGCAGAGGATACAAAAGTACAGCAGGTCATAAAACTCGTAGGAGAAGACGTCCTTCCGGATGATCAGAGACTTGTGGCCTTTACGGCATTCCTTATCAAAAACGGGTATCTCCAGCAGAATTCATTCGGGTCGGATTCTTATTCTCCCCCGTCTAAAGGTTTTGAGATACTGGATATAATAATGGATTTCTACCACAAGGGGCTCAAGCTTGTGCGCAAAGGTATTCCTATATCACTGATAAAAGAGGATGAATCCATAAACGCCATAACACACCTGCGTGAATTCGACGCAGAGGACAAAGAGGCGTTTTCCCAGGTGCGGCAGAGAATAGATGATCACCTTGCAAGAGTAGAGTCTGAACGAACAAAAAAGCTTGGAGGTAAGTAGCCGATGGCACAGCCTGAATATATCGGAGTAAAAGACATAACCGGACCGTTCGTGCTAGTTGAGAATGTAACCGGCGTCGGCTACGGGGAGCTTGTTGACATCAGGGACAACAGGGGAAAGATCCGCCATGGGCAGGTAAAATCCTTAAGCGAAAAAGCCACGCTCGTACAGGTATTTACCGGAACAGGCGACCTCGTGCCTAACACAACGAAACTGCGCTTTTTGGGAAAACCGCTTGAGGTGCGGCTTTCCAAGCAAATGCTTGGACGTACTTTCAACGGTCTTGGTGAGCCGCGTGACGGATGCGGGGAGATTTTCGGCGGCAAAAAGGAAAACATCAACGGATTGCCTTTGAACCCGATGGCCCGCCAATATCCTAAGGACTTTATACATACCGGGATTTCTGCGATTGATACGCTCATGACGCTTATACGCGGACAGAAGCTGCCTATTTTCTCAGGCAACGGCCTTCCGCATAATCAGCTTGCTGTCCAGATAGCGACACAGGCAAAAATTATGGGATCTGCGGAATTCGCCGTTGTTTTTGCAGGCATAGGCATAAAGCACGATGATGCGGCATTTTTTCAGCAGGAGCTTTCATCGCGCGGACACAGCAACAATATCGTCACATTTTTGAACCTTGCAGATGATCCTGTAATTGAGCGTATCGCAACACCGAGAATGGCTCTGACGACAGCGGAATATCTGGCCTACGAGCTTGGACTGCATGTGCTTGTAATCATAACTGACATGACCAGTTACTGTGAAGCGCTGCGTGAGCTCGGCGTTGCGGCAGGCGAGGTCCCAAGCCGGAAAGGATACCCTGCGTATCTATACAGCGACCTGGCTTCGCTTTACGAACGTGCGGGAGTTGTAAGAGGAGTAGAAGGAAGCGTTACGCAGATACCGATACTTACAATGCCAAATGACGATATTACGCATCCTATCCCTGACCTGACCGGATTCATCACCGAGGGACAGATAGTTCTGTCAAGGGAACTTGATGCAAAAAACATTTATCCTCCTATAGATATACTGACAAGCCTATCCAGGCTGATGAAGGACGGCATCGGGAAGGGCTTCACACGGGAAGACCATCCTAACGTTTCCAGCCAGCTTTTTGCCTCGTACAGCCACGTTCAGGAGGTACGTTCGCTGGCCAGTGTCGTAGGGGAAGATGAACTTTCAAAAAATGATAAAGCCTCACTTGCTTTCGGGCTTCTCTTTGAAAACCAGTTCCTCAAGCAGGGGAAAGAGGAGGAGCGTGAAATAGGCTACTCCCTTGATATGGCATGGGACATACTGGCTACTCTGCCCCAATCAGAGCTTACGCGCGTATCACTCTCTGATATCCAGGAACATATCAAGAAGAAGGATTAAAAAAACTGAACCTGTCAGTACTTGCATAGCAGCGCCGGGATATCTGATCGTTCCGGCGCTGCTTTTTATGAATTCACAGCGCACACACAACAATCCGGGTGCTATAGATTGGATGTGCAGTGCGGACAGCGTGTGGCGCGGTCATCAATCTCAGAAAAACAGAACGGACACCTGCGCTTAGGCGCCGGTGCAGGAGGCTGGGGAAGAATCTTATTCGCGAAGCGCACAAGTATGAAGATGGCCCACGCCTGTATTATGAAAAAAATGACCGCATCAAGGAACATCCCGTAACTTATTACAGGCAGATTTGCAGCCCTGGCTTCCGCCAGAGTCGCTGCAGGCGTGCTTGTAAGATTTATAAAAAGATTTGAAAAATCTATACCGCCAAGCAGCATCCCTATCGGCGGCATAAATATATCAGAAACAAAAGATGATACTATCTTCCCGAAAGCTGCTCCTATGATAACGCCTACCGCCATATCCAGCACGTTACCGCGCATTGCAAAATTCTTGAAATCCCGCATTACCGACATATTCATCTCTCCTTATTTAATGTATTTGGAGTATTTTACATTATTCAGTCCTTATTCTGGGGATCGAATTCATCAAAGCAATCGTATACGGGTGCGATGGTTTTCTAAGTATCTCTTCGGCTGTTCCTTTCTCACATAATTTACCGTCCTTCATGACCATTAAAAATTCGGCAGCACGGCCGGCAAGAAGCATGTCATGTGTCACAAATATCAGGCTCATCCCTGCTGTCACACGTTTTCCAAGCACCTGTATTATCTCGCCTCTCGTAGAGGCATCCTGCATTGAAGTAGGCTCATCGCAAAGCATCAGCTCAGGCCCGAGCATAAGGGCGCGCGCAAGCTCGACACGCTGTCTCTGACCGCCTGAAAGGCCAACAGCACGTGAATTCAGTATCCTCTCTCCTTCAAGTCCGAGCTCTGCTAGTAATTTTATTGCACGCTCCCTCATTTCATCTTTGGATATATGCGAACACGCAATAACGGCAGGCTCCATAACCGCATTCAGAGCTGACAGACCGGGCGGTATTGCTCCGTAGGGATCCTGCGGGACATAGCCGCACATACGTCTTACCATGCCGAGTTCCCGGCTGCGGAGATCAGCTATTTCAGCTCCAAAAAGCGAGACAGAGCCAGTTTTTAAAGAAACAAGTCCAAGCAGCGCTCTCAGAAGCGTTGTTTTACCGCTTCCCGACTCTCCTGCTATGGCAAGCGATTTGCCTTTATCCAGATAAAACGATATATCGTCAACGGCGGTATGGACGGTTCCGTTTTTGGATTTAAAAGCAACCGTAATGTTACAGGCCTTAACTATACAGGAATTTTTTTCAGTTTCAGACATTATATTCCTTCCACCATTTTACAAAAATCAGCCGGCTTGCACAAAATATATCGCGTCCTTAAAGTATGGCGTTTACCAAATCTTTAGTATGACTGTGCTTCGGGTTTGTTATTATTTCGTGCGGGCTTCCTTCCTCTACAAGAAATCCGTCTTTCATTACAAGCAGTCTGTCGCATATAGTGGCAGCCATTTGCAGGTCATGGGTCACAAATAGGACAGTCAGTCTCTTTGCTTCCTGCATTTCCTTCAAAAGCTTCAGTATGCCGGCCTGAGTCATAACATCAAGCGCGGTGGTCGGTTCATCTGCAAACAGCATCGAAGGATCACATGCCAGAGCCAGGGCTATTGCAGCACGCTGTTTCTGTCCTCCTGAAAGCTCGTGGGGATACCTTTTTTTCACCGAGGCAGGCAGTCCGACTTCTTCAAGAAGCCGTTCCGTCCTTTCTTCAGCATATTTCGCGTCCATATTCATATGCAGCTTCAGCACCTCTGCAATATGATGCCCTATAGTAATAACAGGCGTGAAAGAATTAAACGCCCCCTGCGGAACCAGTGATATTTTCCTCCATCTCAGGCTGCGTTTCTCTTCTTCATTCATAGAGAGGATATCCGTCCCGTCAAACTCTATTTTCCCTGACACTTCAGCGCTTTCCGGCAGTAGGCCGAGAGCTGCTGTTACAATAGAACTTTTGCCGCTCCCTGATTCGCCCACAAGTCCTGCGAAAGTTCCTTTTGCTATAGTGAACGATACTCCGCGAACAGCATCTATGTAGTTACCGCGGCTTTTGTATCTGACCGTCAGATCACGAACGTCAAGCATCTCTGCCGCCCCCACCAAGTCTAGGGTCTATCTGTTCTTCAAGATAACGCCCGATATCCATGAATATAAGGCAAAGCAGAACTATTCCAAGACCAGGCGGCAGCAGCAGCCACCATGCCCCCTCCGTGAAAGCGCCGAAAGAGTGTGCTTCATGCAGCATCCTGCCCCATGATATAAGACGCGGATCTGAAAGTCCCAGAAAAGCCAGACCCGCCTCCGACAAGATCGCACCAGGGACTCCCAGTGCAATATTAGCAAGAAGTATCGGAGCTGTTTCAGGTACCAGATGCCGCCAGAGGATATAGCTTCTTTTCGCGCCCAGTGCTTTCAACCCCTCTATCCAAGGGCTTTCCCTGACCGTCAGAATAAGCGACCTGACCGATCTTGATGTTCCCATCCATGAAAATATCGAAAGTATAAGTACTATCTGCCAAAGGCCTTTGCCCCATATGCCGGCAAGGACCATCAGTATCGGCAGAGTAGGTATGGAGAGCAGGACATCGACCGCGCGCATTATCAGCGTATCGGTCCACCCGCCTATATAACCTGCGGCAAGACCGAATCCCATGCCCAGAAAACTTGCAATCACAGTTGCACTTATCCCGACTATCAGCGAGGTACGTATACCGTACACAAGAAGAACAAAAACATCACGCCCGCGCTGGTCTGTGCCAAGCAGCCCATGCCTCTGTCCCGGAAGCGAAAGTTTAAGATCCGCATATTTTGCGCCGTCAATTTCAAGACTGTATCTGCCCTTTGACGGGAAAAGAAAGTCGACGCTTTTTCCTATAAGAGGCAGTCCGAGAAACTGCTTAAAGATCATGTCCCGCCCGTCAAGATTAAGCCAGTATACAGATTGGCCTGTAAGAGAGGCAAGGATATATTTTCGGCGCGGAGTGCGCCATATTATTTTCACATTCGCTTTAGGGTCTGCATGTATTGTGCCCATAAGCGAAAAGACTGCAGGAGGCAGCTTTGACCATTCAAAACCGCACCCCTTCTCATTGAATGCAAAATCCGCCGATGCAGGAAGGTTCCTGCTGTTCCACCATATAGGATAAGCAAACGGCGCACCTGCAGTATCCTGCGGATTCCCTTCGATCAGCACCGGCCCCAGAATACCGGTCAGGCATATAAAAATAAAGGCGATTATGCTCCTGCGGCCGAGAAACATCTTTATATTCATTTATTGCCGGCCTCTATTCTTACACGCGGATCGACGATGCCATATGCAACATCCGCAAGAAAATTGCAGATCACTGTTATGAGTGCAAGCAGATAGAACGCTGCGCCGGCTGACGGATAATCATGACCCGATACGGCCGCAAGAAGGAAAGTTCCGACACCGTTAAGCGAAAACACTGACTCCGTAATGACAGCACCGGAGACAAGCCCAGGAACTGACATCAGCATTATGGTAATTATAGGCGGCAGTATGGTGCGGAATGCATGTCCGTAAACCACCTGGCGTTCAGTAAGCCCGCGTGCACGGGCCATAAGCACAAAATCTTCCCCCATAGTCCTTACCATCAGGTTTCTGACATAAAGCGCCCAGCCGCCGAAGCCCATAAGAGTCAAAGTAATGACAGGCAGGGTCATATGCCATATATAGTCGAAGATAATCGCTGATGTTCCCGCAGGCTGAGGGATGGACATGCTCCCGCGCAGGGGGAATAACGGAAATGTGCGCGCAAGCAGCATAAGAAGGACAAGCTGGACAAAAAAGCCGGGAAACGACGCAGTAACTGCTCCTGCACGCAGGACCATCCTTTCGATCCACCTTCCTCTGTTAAGAGACGCCTTTACTCCAAGCCATATTCCTATCACCGATGAAAGCAGCATTGAGCTGGACATCAGTGCAAGGGTCCCTGGCAGCCTTGACATCAATTCATCCCAGACCGGTTTTCTGCTCAGAAAGGAAAGTCCGAATCTGAATGTAAGCATCTGTTTTATATAAATAAAAAACTGTTCGATCAATGGCCTGTCAAGCCCATAGAGGGCACGGAGCCTGTTTTTTGCCTCAGGGGAAAAATTGGGGTCTATTATCGTGCTGACGGCATCCCCGGGCATTATCCTGAAAAGCAGGAAATTCAGTACCAGGACCGCGGCAAGGACCGCAAGCGATGAAAATATCCTGCGCAGCAGCCATGATTTGTTCACTTAGCAGCATCCTTTCTGCTGTTATGCAGCATTCTGAAATAAATGTTTTTTTTCATCATAAGGTATTCACCCGGTTTATATTCATCAAGGATGAACGGACCTGATCCGACCAATCCATAAGGCCCCATCCTGCCCTGCCTGTCCATCGGGTCCCAGTTCTGCCAGTCTTTAATTTTATCTATTACCTTTCGCGGCAAACACGGAAGGCCGCCTATGTTATCAAGATACCAGTAGCTTACGCCGTTCATATGGACTATAAGGCGTCCGTCACCGAAAGCATCGACGGACGCGACATCTTTTACCGAATCAAAGAAACGCGGTATTCTGTTTTTACGCAGAAAATCTATCGTAGCTTTCATATCGTAGGATGTTAAAACGCTTCCGTCATTAAATTTTATACCTGGTTTCATCCTGAATATCAGATCGGTATGTTGGCGGCCAGGTGCACCGACAGTCCTGATTTCCCATGCAGCAGCAAGATCCGGCATATCTTCTAAAGTAAAAGGATTCGTACCTATCATGCTTTCATATATAAAGCCAAGAACCTGCCATGAATAAGCACTGCTGGCAACAAATGGGTTGAGGTTTCTGGGCTCGTCCGCCAGGAGCATCCGCATGGGCCTCATCCTGCCGTTTACAGGTTCAGCCATCATTACTGTCCACATGTTGTCGGCTGTTATTTTATCCGTAGTAAAAATATTTTTCCATTCCTTAGAAACGGCAGCCACTGAAAAGCGGCTGTATATAGGAACTGATGGAACAAGGTCCGCAAGGAGCCTCTGCGCCTTCAAAGAGGCGGCTTCAGCCGATCTTTTGTCTTTGGAAAAACGCAGCCGTTTGAGCATTGCGTCAAGCGGCCTGTCGTTTATTCCGGTCATATTGTAACCGCCTGCAACATCCATCGAACTGTGATAGAAAGAATAGAGGGAGTCTGGGTTGCGCCCCATGCTCCACGCAAGCACGGCCAGGGAATAATCCTTGCGGTCAAGCTTTGATATCATTGCTGAAAAATCCATAGGCTCAACTTCCACAGGGAATCCCACAGCACTGAGGAAATCTGCTATCTGTTCGGCCAGTTCGGCAGTAGTCGGAGCAACGCTGGCCAGCGGCGTCAAAAGCTTGAGAGTTTCAAGAGGTTTTCCATCCGGTGATATCAGACGTCCCGAGATATTCCACCTGTAACCCAGTTTTTTGAGCCTGCTGCGTGCTTCACTGCGGTCAAAAATATTCCTTGTGCTTTCAGGCAGCGCCCACGGAGAAACAGGAGGGAGCCAGCTGTTGATAGGTTCGCAGTATCCTGAAAAAATCGTTCTTACTATATTGTTGCGGTCAATAGCTTCAGCTGCCGCCCTGCGTACAATTTTATTATCCCATGGAGCCGCTTTATTATTGAGCAATAGGAAAAAGGCATGGTAACCTCTGGCAAGAGACATCTTAAGGTGCGGATTTCTGCTGAGCCTGTCTATATCCGACGGTCGTGTTATATCGCTGATTATGTCCAGTTCGCCTTTTTCAGCCGCCATTATCTGCGCATCAGAATTCGTTATTATGACCATACATAACTTATCTATTCTCGGGCCATATACATTGTTCGGGTCGAAGTCAGCTGCAGCGGACACTGATGAGGCCTGCCGCAGAATGCACAATACTGCCAGCGCACAGCACAGAACAATCTTCAGGCCTGCTCTCCTGCATAATGCCATTACAAGTCTGCTTCTTTCTTTGATGTATTTATTATTATTTCCCTTGACGGGATCGGCTTGGCGGAGATGATATTAAGTATAAATCTTCCTGCAAGTACTCCGGTCTCAAAAACAGGAATATCCGACTCAGAGGCGTAAAGGATAGCGAAGCTGTCTTCCATTTTAAAACCAAGCGTAATCACGGGAACATCAGCGCCGCACGGGACATTTTCAGCATCTCCCCAAATTATGCCTTCAACTCTTCTGTCAATGAGTTTGCCTAGCTCTCTTGCGGCCCTGCTCCCGCTTCTGTCAGTACATTTTATTATAAGTTCATATTCTGAATTCGAAAGTGCCCTGTCGAGACCTGCAATAAAAGCAGAAAACCACGGAGCTGTAAAATCTGGCACGACTAAACCAATGAGGGCGCTGCTGTTCGTGGAAAGATTCCTTGCATTTTTGTCGAGGCGGTATCCCAGGTTTCTAACCGCATCCATCACATTCATCTTGGTTTTTTCAGATATGCGGTGATCGCCTTTAAGCACACGGCTGACTGTCGCCTTGTCTACTCCCGCTTCCTTTGCAACATCCTGCATCGTAACTTTCATCCTGCCGCCGCCCCCGTTTATGCAACCGTTTGTAGCATACTATTATAAGCTACATATTACTATGCAATCAATGTCCTCAGGTATGCCATCACAAGTGCCGGCGGCAGATGTTTTTATGATTCAGCAGGTATAATTCTCCGTCTTTTGCAAGAGTTTACGCCATTCAGTATCTATATCGGCCTGAGCTTGTGCGATCAGATCCATTCTCTCGCTGCCCTTTCTGAAAAGATGGGAGTATCTGCCCTGTACGGAAAGAAAATCCTCTATAGGGAGATTTTTTAAAGGCTTGTATGAGAGTACATACTTTCCTTCAATTACTTCGTATACCGGCCAGAAACGCGTGTCAGCCGCCAATTTGCATACTTTAACCTGATCGCATGGTTTAATCTTCCAAAAAAGCGGACATGGCACCAGCACATTGACAAATGCCGGACCCGGTGTTTCAACAGCCCGTTTTACCTTCGAGATTAAATCGACAGGGTCATGCAGTGTTGTCTGTGCAACATAAGGGATATTGTGCGCCGCCACTATTTCAGTAAGATTTTTTGCACGCTGCAGTTTACCTGACATATATGCGCCTGCAGGTGACGTAGTGGCATTTGCATTTATCGGCGTAGCGCTGCTTCTCTGTGCTCCGGTGTTCATATAGCCCTGATTGTTGTAGCAAATATACGTAAAATCATGGCCTCGCTCAAGAGCTCCTGAAAGAGACTGCAGCCCTATATCATAAGTTCCGCCGTCTCCCCCGAATGCTATAAATTTAATGTTTTTCTCAGTTTTTCCTCTTTTTTTAAGTACTCTGTATGCAGTTTCGATCCCGGATATCCCTGCCCCTGCGTTTTCAAAAGCAACATGCATGAAAGGGACCCTCCATGCGCTGTATGGATATACTGTTGTCGACACCTCAAGACAGCCGGTCGCACCTACTACGACCACCGGGTCATCTATTGCCATAAGCGCCTGGCGTACCGCCGTAGGAGCCCCGCAGCCAGGGCACATACGATGCCCCTCAGTCATCGGGTTCTGTTTTTTTGTCAATTCCTTAAGATTAATTTTGCCCATTTTTATCATCCTTATCAAGAAGCCCTATATAACGGACATTGCTGCTGTAATCCGAATGAATCATCGTGCGGAACACTTTTTCTGCATCCGCAGGATAAAAATCGCGGCCGCCAAGCCCGAATATGTATTCCTGCACAGGGACGTGGTCTGTAAGATCATACAGGGCAGATTTGACTTCAGATGCAAGAGGAGCCGTCCCGCCTATGCTCGCGCTTCTGTCAAGCACTGCTATACCGCGCTTGCCGGCAGCTATTTTTACAAGCTCATCCCTGGGGAAAGGGCGGAAAAACCTTATGCGCAGGCATCCCGCTTTTATACCGTTTTCCCGCATTTCGTCCACTACGTCTTTAACTACTCCGGCAGCGGAAGACATAATAATTATCAGGTAATCGGCATCCTCTGCCCTATAACTGTCTATTGGCTGATATTCACGTCCGGTCTGGACGGCAAGTTCTTTGGAAATTTCACCGTAAACACGCAGTACATTGTTCATTCCTTCCATCTGATTTCTTTTTATTTCAAAATAGTATTCAGACATAGTAAATGAACCGTATGAGACCGGATTGTCAACATCAAGCAAAGGAAGCTGAGGAGTGCGTTCGCCGACAAAATTCCTGACTGCCTCGTCTGATAAAAACTCGACCGGTTCATAGCAATGGCTTGTTATGAATCCGTCCTGACATACAAAAACGGGCGTAAGCACATCTTTATGCTCTGCAAGCCTGACTGCGAGGAGAACAGAATCATAAACCTCCTGGGCATCCTCACAGTATATCTGTATCCAGCCTGAATCACGTTCAGGCATGCTGTCGGAATGGTCACAGTGTATATTGACAGGGGCTCCAAGGCTCCTGTTGACAAGTCCGAAAACTATCGGCGCACGGAAAGCGGAAGCTATAGGAAATATTTCATGCATTAAAGCCACGCCGTTTGCACTCGATGCTGTCATCACGCGTCCGCCTGCTACGGAAGCACCAACACATGCAGTGATGGCTGAATGTTCGCTCTCGACAGCTATGTATTCCGAGTCCACTTTGCCGTCTGCAACGAATTCCGCAAATTTGACCGGGATTTCAGTCGACGGTGTTATCGGATAAGCGGCCACAACGTCAGGATTTATCTGTCTCATTGCTTCGGCAAATGCCAGATTGCCGGATGTCATTATTTTGCTTTTATTATTTAACATGCGCGCCTACATCTCCGGGATTTTCACCATGTTCTGCCGATTCATCGGTAAAATCCGCTTCAGGGCACATTGATATTGCACCTACAGGACAAATTGACGCGCATACGCCGCATCCTTTGCAAAAAAACAAATTGATGTCACATACCCTTCCTGAGTCATCTGTTTTCACAGACATATCAGGACACTGGACCCAGCATTTCAGGCATGAAATACACCTGTCATAATCAAAAACTGGGCGCATGCTCCTCCACAGTCCGGTTTCAACAGAAAGGGCAGAGGCTCCCCACGCAACGGTGCCCGGCGGCACATCCTGCCATGTCTGAGGTTTGCTCATGCTGAAACAGCCTCCTCGCGTCCGCGCAGTATGGCACGGCGGTTTGCTTCAAGGACCTTTGCCGGCAGCTGACCCATTTTTTTAGTGAAATGATCTGCAAATTCTTCAACCGAAACCTCTGGGAAAACATGGGAAAGAGCTCCCAGCAGGGGGGCATTCGGCCTGTTCTGACCAAGTTCTTCCAGTGTTATTTTAGTAGCGTCCACAACAAGCACCTTTGCTGATTTTGAAAGCTTGAGCCTCTCACGGAGTTTGTTGGCATTCTCATGTGTATTCACAAGATAAACGGCGTCCTTTGTACATCCCTCGCATGGATTCGCACTTTCTATCATAGTTGGATCGACGACTACAACTATATTAGGGTTCTTAACGCTGCAGCGGCGGCGTATCGGATGATCGGAGACCCTGTTGTAAGCTCTCATTGGAGCTCCTTGTCTCTCTGCGCCGTACTCAGGAAAAGCCTGTACATATTTACCGCCGTCGAAAAGAACTTCCGCCAGTATTGCCGACGCGCTTTTAGCTCCCTGTCCGCCGCGTCCGTGCCACCTGACCTCTATCGTCCTTCCGTTGTTGTTCTGCATTTCAATTCCTCCTTATAAATAAAACCATAAAAAAAGGAGCCCTTCACTTTTTGAAGGGCTCCTGCGCTTGCTTAGGACGTACAGCGTTAAACGCTGATCCTGCAAGGGGGAGCCGCGTTAATAATTATTATAATGATGTTCTGACTCATACTATTTCTGAACAACATATCGTTTCCTCCCTCTCCCGCAGATTAGGTGGTATCCTATCATCTTTTTTACGGTTTGTCAAACATTAATAGCGCCGTGCTTCTAAATGTCTGTATTTTTGCTGGCTTTTCGCAAAAATATAATTTCAAGATTGGTTATCACTTGACAAATTTCATATCTAGTCCATAATGTATCGGCTGTATATCAGCTGGCATGAGATAATTTAATTTTCTGACCGATCATTATTTGTTTCATGTTTTCTAATATTTTGGCTCACAGAAGCCATTTCGCTGTTGCATTAAGCCCTTATCACTATTATGGTCTGTCATAACGGGAAATACTTACGATTGCCTTACTCGGGTTGTGCCACACGTAGGGATTTCGTGCAACGGCGTAACAGGGCAAATCTCATTGATATGCCCAAGGGGAGGTAATTTTATAATGATACAGGAAACAAACATAAGTTTCGCAGATTTCAATCTGCGACCGGCATTGCTGCATGCGCTTGAGCGGAAGGGCTTTGAAACGCCCATGCCCGTACAGGTACGCGTGCTTGAAGATGAATCGCTCATCGACAGCGATATAATAGTGCAGGCAAGAACAGGGTCAGGCAAAACCTTGGCATTTGCACTGCCTCTTATCAACAATATGGATTCGACTATTAGGGAACCCCAGATAATAATACTGTCTCCGACACGCGAACTAGCCCAGCAGACCGCCCGTGAATTCGCATGGCTTGGCGCTGACTGCGGGATACGTATTGCAACTCTTGTCGGCGGTCTTGACATGGAACGCCAGATAAGGGCTCTGCGTGACGGAGCAAATGTAATAGTCGGGACACCGGGACGAATCCTTGACCACATCAGGCGCGGCACTTTCAAAACGACATCCATACACAGCGTTGTGCTGGATGAAGGCGACCACATGCTGGACATGGGATTCCATGATGAAATGGAAGCAATACTTCAGTCAATGGAACATATAGAGAGGACTTGGCTTTTCTCCGCAACGATGCCTCCTGAAGTAATGTCCCTGGCCAGGCAGTACCTGAATGCGCCCAAAAAGATATCTCTGGTTTCAGACATAACAACCCACGAGGATATAAGCCAGAAGACATATATAGTACCATCGCGCAGACGTTTCGAAGGCCTTGTAAACGTGCTTATCTGGGAAGAACCTAGCAGAGCGCTGCTTTTCTGCGGAACAAGGGCTGAAACCCAGGAAATAGCAGACAAACTATGTGACATAGGATTTCGTGCTGGAGCCATTCACGGCGACATGAGCCAGCGTGAAAGGAACACAGCCCTCGGCGCACTGAGGGGCGGGCGTGTAACGATACTGGTAGCAACAGATGTGGCGGCCAGGGGACTTGACATAGAGGCCGTAAGCCACGTCATACAGTTCGGACTGCCGCAGAATCTTGAATCTTTTGTACATCGAAGCGGACGCACAGGACGTGCAGGCCATGAAGGAAGCAACATGCTGCTTCTGACTGCAAGAGAGGCAAGACAGTTTAAATTTATGACGGCAAACGCAGGCTCAAAAATGAAAATGCAGTGGATACCGGCCCCGGATGCGTCAGAAATAGAAGGACAGGCAAGGATACGCTTTGAGAAAGCTATTCTCGACCATGCACTGGAATCAGATGAATTCCAATCATGGGCAGAGGATATACTTACACGCGATGAAGCTGCAATGCTTGTTTCAGGACTTCTTGTAAAGGCATACGGCGACCAGCCGGCCGGCTATTCGATCCGCAGTGATGTCGAAGCTGAAATGAATAAAGAGAAAAACCGTCATGAAAGCAGTCCCAAGCAGAAAACAGGGCGTTCAAGCACAGAGAAACAGCCATATTCAAGAAAAGACGGCCGTGTCCGGAATGAAATAGCAGGCGGAATTGCAATACAGTTTGCAGAGGGACGCGCAGACGGCTGGGAAGTAGGGCCGTTACTGGGTATGATATGCCGCTGTATAGGTGTTGGAAGAGAAGATGTAGGCAACATAAAACTTCGCGATAACAGCTCCACTGTCGAACTTTCAGCAAAAGGAGCCGCTCTGTTTGAAGCACGGAAGGAACGGCTCGCACGGGAGGGGCTTAATGCTGTATCTACACGTAAAATCGAACGTCAGTCTTCCGACAGGTCAGAACACCGGGAAAATACAGGTCAGCGCCCGGAAGGCAGAACTCCGCGCAGGGAGCACGAACGCAGGCTTGAAACTGTTCGCGAGAGGGACAGGGATACAGAACGCACAAAGAGGCGTCGTTATACAGCACAATAGACTGACAGAAAAATAATCTGAAGGCATAAATACCAAGGGGCAGGAAGACAGTGTTTGAGTTATCCTGCCCCTTTTTATTTTTATGTTTGTGATATACTTTTCGGATATTATATTGCAGATCTGATATTATGAGTTGGACAGAAGCTCATTTATCGCTCAGCAAAGTTTTAATGGAGGGTTGACAATGCATAATATCGCACTTGCAGGATGTGGAAATGTCGGAACGGCATTGCTGGAAATACTTCACGAAAAACAGACAGAGCTGAAGGACAATTACGGGTTTGACTTTAAGGTAACTATGATAACAGATTTGATGAAAGGCACAGTTGTTGACCCGTCCGGACTAGACCTCGGCAGGATACTTGACGCTATACATTCAAGCCGTTCATTTGATGGACTTCCTCAAACGAAAGGTACTTTTGGTGAATTACTTGAAAAATCACATGCAACCATGCTGGCCGAAGCAACACCTACCAACCTGAAAACCGGCGAGCCTGGCCTTACACATATAAGGGAAGCTTTATCACGCGGAATAAATGTGACGACCACCAATAAAGGACCTATTTCAGTGGCATTCGACGAACTTAATAGGACCGCCAGAGAATGCGGCGCTAAACTTCGCTATGAAGGGGTCGTAATGAGCGGCACCCCGCTGCTTAGGATGCTTCAGGACGGGATGTCCGGAGCTTCAGTAAAAAAAATAGAGGGTATCCTGAACGGCACAACAAACTTTATTCTGACTAAAATGGAAAAAGGGGCAACATATCCGGACGCTCTGGAGGAAGCAACTTCCCTGGGCTATGCAGAAGCTGACCCGTCAGGTGATGTTGAGGGATGGGACGCGGCCGTCAAACTCTCGATCCTTGCAAAGATAATATTCGGGAAAGATATCCCCGTTTCTGAAATCGAATGCCATGGGATAACTGCCGTAACGCAGGAAAAGATCAAAGAGGCAGGAGACGCAGGTTACAGCGTAAAGCTTATAGCTGGAATAAGCGTACTGCCGCAGGGCTTGTCATTATATGTAATGCCAAAGGAAATACCTTTTTCACACCCACTTGCGTCAATCGGCGGGGCGACCAACGCAGTAACGATAACGACGGATAATCTTGGTGAGGTAACGCTTATAGGTCCTGGGGCCGGAAGACGTGAAACAGGACAGGCTCTTCTCTGCGACCTCATATCAATGAAATAACATATTAAACCATCGAACGGACCGATGATAGGTTTGTTTTAATCAAACATGTAAGCAGTTGAATATCTGTCAGGACAAAAAAGCTCTCCGCAGCTAATTTCTTCAGGAGAGCTTTTTATTATTTTTTTATCAGTTTCAGTTTATCGGTATTGATCATCAGATATTTTAGGATACATGAGCAAACACGGAGACATCTGCATATCTAAAAACAGGCGGATGTACGGAAACACCTTATGCCTGTAAATTTTATTTCCTGAGCTCGCCTGATTTTATCTTACTGTCAAAATCATTTGTCAGTCTCTTCAGCTCTTTGGACAGCAGCAGCAGACCTATAAGGTTAGGTACGGCCATAAGTCCGTTGAGCGTATCGGAAAGATCCCAAAGATTTGCAAGTATTCCTGCTCCGCCCCAGCCTCCCAGCACTACCAGAACGATCCATAGTATCTTGAAGGGCTTGATGAGCGACGGCCCGTTGCATATGTAGACAAGAGCTGTTTCGCCATACCAGTACCAGCCGAGAATCGTCGAAAGGGCAAAAAGCGCCAAGGAAAGTGAAAGTATCATAGTACCGCCAGTCCCAAGAACTGAACTGAAGGCAGCAAGCGAAAGCTGGGCCCCTGTGAGTTCTGGCTGTGAAGTCAGGACACCTGTCACAAGTATGGTTGTTGCAGTAAGGGTGCATATAACTATGGTATCCATAAAAACTTCGAACAGGCCATAAAATCCCTGACGTACAGGGTGATCTACCTTTGCCGTGCAGTGGACCATAGGTGCGGAGCCCAAGCCTGCTTCATTCGAGAAAACTCCTCGGGCTATTCCGCGTGTGATTGCTGTTTTGACAGCCCACCCAGCCAATGCTCCCGGCAGCGCCATCGGATTTCCAAAAGCCCCTTCTATCGCCATTGCAAAAGCAGCGGGAATTGCATCAATATGCATGATAAGAACAGCAATTGCGCCAATAATATAGAAAATGGCCATGAACGGGACAAGATATACTGTTACTGTAGCTATGCTGGTGAGTCCGCCCCATATTACCAGTCCAACTATTATGGCAATAGCAATAGCGGTATAAATATGCGGTATCCCAAAGGCCATAAATATACCTTCAGTTGTCGAGTTGGCCTGCACCATATTGCCTATTCCGAAAGACGCCAGGAACGCAAACAGCGCGAAAATAACAGCAAGCCATTTCATGCCGAGAGCATTTTCAAGTATATACATGGTACCGCCCCTGTATGCGCCTGTTTCATCCTTTTCGCGGTATCTGACGGCAAGAGTGACTTCGGAAAATTTAGTTGTCATTCCGAACAATGCTGAAATAAGCATCCAGACAAGCGAGCCTGGTCCTCCTAGATGCAGTGCGGTTGCCACTCCGGCGATGTTTCCCGTCCCGACAGTTGCCGCAAGGGCGGTAGCCATGGCTGCAAAAGATGAAATACTGCCTTCCTCATTGCTCTTTTCCCTTATTCTTCCAAGCACTTCTTTTAACATAAGTCCAAAATAGCGTATTTGCGGAAAGCCAAGCCAAACTGTAAGCCAGATACCTGTGCCAACAATCAGCGTAAGCATCCACGGCCCCCAAACGATCCCGTTCACAATACCGTTAAATTTCCAAAAAGCCTCCATATGAACCCCTCCTATTAATATGAAATGATCGGAATTATAAAGCATAAAACAAGCAGATAATAAGGTTGTTATTATATAGTGAAGTTATCATGCTAAGCTTAATTTGTCTACTATTTTTGCAAAAAATAGCTTATTATTATCAGGTAAACACAGCTTATCGGTCATTTTTATACTGCATGTTAATTTCTTAAAAAATTAATTTGAAGCTCTTAAGCGGATAATATTGTGTAATACTGTATTTGCACATATTTAAATGCACTGTAAATTTATTATTGAAAATTTTAAATTATTCATGCAATTTATTTTATTGATTTACTTACCTAAACACAGCAATATTCCGGACAATATACATGTCATTACTAAAATAAGCCTGATCAGGGATAAATTATAAAAAATCATCATATAAAATCGGGCAAAGCTCTTATTTTTGCTCATAACACATACAAATGCGAATTATTCATTTTAAAATATAAATTTAATATTTCTTTTACATGAGCTTTCATGTATACTTGAAAACAAAAAAATAAACTAGTATTGCCATTATTTTATTTTTATATTAATATTATTACTTGACTTTTAAGCAAAGGGTGGACAACCTTGAAACATTCATTCAGTGCCAGATTTCTTGTTCTCTCCATTACTGTTGCAGTAGTGTGGAGTATTTTTGCCGCCCCCATTTATATTCTATACATAAATTATGAGAATAACACCATAACCCAGGCCGGCAATGAAGCTATGGCAATAGCAATCACGATATCCAAATTCATCGAAAAAGATATAGACAGTTACCAGAAACTGTCATCAGTATCCAATTATAAAAAAGGAACCTACGATGAAAAATATTACAATAAAATGCAAACGGTTTTCAAAAAAATAAACGACGAGATAGGAACTGAATTTATATATACGCAAAAAAAGATTTCAGACAGTGAGATAGCCTATATTCTGGACGGCAAAGACTCAAAAAGCCAGCTGTTTTCGCCTTTGGGCAGCAGGGATACAATGTCAGGAGCTGAACTTAATGTTTACAACAGCGGTACAGCTACTTCAACAACTATAGCCAACGACAAGACTCCCGGCAATTTTATTACAGGCATTGCTCCCATAAAGGATAAATCAGGTAAAGTAATAGGTCTTGCCTGCGTTGATTTTTCGTCTGAGTATGTACAGAATATGCTGCTGAAAATAAAAGTATTCATAGCCGTAATACTGTTTGTGTTTATCATATTATTATTTGTTATTGTTAATGAGCTACTGCGCAAATACAATAAAAAACTTGACACCGATTACCTTACTAAACTGTTTAACAAACGCTACTATGACTATTATCTTAAAAAACTGATAAATGAAGTGCACAATACGGATAAAATATTTTCACTTATGTTACTGGATATCGACAATTTTAAAGATATAAACGACAAATTAGGGCATCTGACAGGTGATAAAGTTTTAAAATCGGTTGCTGATATTTTAAAATCAAGCATAAGGAATCTTGATACGTGCTTCAGGTTCGGTGGAGATGAATTTGCTGTCATCCTGCCTGAAACAAATAAAAAAATGCAGCCCTGATAGCTGAAAGAATACAGAAGAAACTTTTATATATCGACAATTTATATGACACGGAACAAAATAACATGCAGATGAACATTTCGTTAAGCATGGGCATAGCTGAATGGTCAAAAACAATGGATGCCGAACAGATCACAAGGTGCGCTGATCAGGCACTGTATATTTCAAAAAACAAGGGGAAAAACAAAGTATCCTATTCGTATGAATAGGATAAAAGCAAGCGGACACTATGAAAAAATTAATAGCGCCTCTTCTGCCTTCTATGTTTTTTTATCAGCTCTATTTCTTTTCAGGTACTATTTCAAGCCAGTAGCCGTCAGGATCTTCTATAAAATAAATCCCCATTTCGTTATTTTCATAACAAATGCATCCCATTTTTTCATGAAGCTCGTGGGCAGCATTATAATCATCTACGGAAAATGCAAGGTGGAATTCGATCTCGCCAAGATCATACGGTTCAGTTCTATCACACAAATATGTAAGTTCGAGATTGAAATCTGTCATTCCGTCACCGAGATATACCAGGGTAAAACCAGCTCCGTTTTTGCGGCGCACCTCCCGTAATCCCAAAGCTTCTTCGTAGAATCTGATGCTTTTATCCAGATCAAGTATATTGAAATTAAAATGATCGAATTTAGTTTTCATTATGCCCACTCCCACATACTAATTTTTGTTGACTTCCGATTATATACATTAATCTAAAGGCTCTTGCATAAGCCCTTTTTCAAGTTCATCGCAAAAATGTTTTACTGTTGTAAATGCAGCTGATCTGTCAGTTTCGTCTATTGCTGACAGAGCATCCAACTCCCATCTGTGCAGTTTCTCCACAATTTTCTGTGCCGTCTTTTGACCTTCGGAAGTAAATCTTACCACTTTTCTGCGTCTGTCTTTAACATGCGGGAAACGCGTTATGAGGCCCTTATTTTCCAGTGTGTCAAGCGTGGCAGTCATAGTCTGACGGGCTATACCGAGGTAATCTGCTATTTCCGCCGGTTCAACGCCTTCTGGTCTGATAAGCATCTCCTCTATCAGTGTCATCGCATTTGTCGAAAAACCATGATGCTGGGCCCACTCTGAATAAACCTGATCATAGCGCCTCCACAGGTCAGAAAGCTTAAGAAGCTGTTCAAGTTGTTTGTGACTTATTTTTTCCATCAAGTCTCATCCTTTGTGGATCATAAAAAAAGTCCCGTGACACGGGGAATTCTTGCACTGGACTCCCTTTTCCACATTATTATAAATGCTATACAAAGAAATATGTTGGCAAACGGCATAGCCAGCCAAACTCCGTCAAGTCCCCAAAATTCCGGGAGCATCCACAGGAAGAGCGGTAAAAGGAAAAACGGATCGGCATATGTCAAGCCTGATGCAAGCTTCATCCTTCCGACAGATTGAAAGTAAGAAGCCCCCACTTTTGCAAGGCCCAGAAACGGGAACATCGGAACTGAAAGCAGTAATCCCCTGACAGCTATTGCTGCAGCCTCTCCTTTCATAGAAAAAAATGACGGGACAAAAGTCCTGAATACAAAAATCAGTGCTGAACAAATAATCCCTATGACTATAGCCGATGAAAATCCCATCCTTGCAGTCAGCCTTCTCCTTGCATGCAGATTGGCGCCGTAGTAATAGCTTATAAGCGGCTGTATGCCTTCTGCTATACCTTCCTGCAGCATGACACCTACCGGGACTATATAGCCTACGACTGCATAAGCGGCAACTCCTGTATCTCCGCCGTAGGCAAGAGATTGCCAGTTATGCATTATCATGGTAAGCGCTGCGGCGACCTGTACCCCAAAAGGAGAAAAACCCATCCGTATAATATTCTTGCATATTGCCACACTCGGTTTTAAACAGCGCATTTTAAGCCTGACCTTTGAGTGTCCGCCTATAAAATGAAACGCCAGAGGCACAGCTGTAAGAGTCTGTGAAGCCAATGTCGCAGCTGCCGCACCTGCTGTACCAAGCGGGAAGACAATAACCAGCAGCCAGTCCAGTATTATATTTGCGATAAAACCGGATATCATTATGTACATAGCCTTGCGCGGATATCCGTCATTACGTACTGCTCCTAAAAATCCCATTGTAAAGATCTGGGCCGGAGAACCTATCAGCAGGATCAATGCATAAATATAGGACATTCCTGCAACTTTTGCTGAGACATCATAAAGGGACAAAAAATATTCAGCACCAAAGCCCAGAACAAACGAAGTTACAAGAGATGCACACAATATTAAAAACGACATTGAACCAAGCACACGTTCAGCCAATTTTTCCCGGCGGCGACCTGTGCTTATTGAGATAAGAGCCCCTCCTCCGACCCCGATTCCGGCACCCACAGCAGTTACAAAAACGGTAAACGGATATGCGAGGCCAACTGCGGCAAGACCTGCTTCACCAGTACCCATCCCAACAAAAAAGCCATCCACTATTGTGTATATGCCGCTCAAAAGTTGTGAGCTAACGGACGGCACAACAAAACAGAAAAAAAGTTTTATTAATTGTTTATAGTCTTTTGTATGCAGCATTGCATATACCTCTGACAATAATTCTATTTTGGATAATCCGATAATAGATTATATTAACATGGATTTATTTTGTGTCAAGTTTTGAGATTTACGTATTCTTTTATGTTGATAATCTTTCAAAACAGTGATAGCCTTGAAAATGTTACTTTTAAAATCTATGGTCAATTACCATGAAACCAACGGTGAGCCTTATGGAACAGGAAATAACAATAACCAGGGATGAAGCCCAGCACAGAAAAATGACGACCGAACCAGTGCCTGCACTTATTATTTCACTTGCAGTCCCTGCTACAGTCAGCATGCTGGTAACAGCGCTTTATAACACAGCTGACACTTTTTTCGTATCCAGGCTTGGGACAAGCGCAAGCGGCGCCGTCGGAATAGTATTTTCACTCATGGCAATAATCCAGTCTATAGGATTTACTCTCGGCACAGGTGCAGGGAGCATGATTTCAAGAAAACTTGGTGCTCATGATACATCTGCGGCAAGCAGATATGCATCTACATCTTTTTTTGCGGCTTTGACCCTCGGCAGCCTGCTCACGATATCAGGCCTGTTATTTTTGGATAAATTTATGATAGGGCTCGGATCTACCCCTACTATCCTCCCTTTTTCACAGAGTTATGCAAAATACATACTGTTCGGAGCTCCTGTAATGTGCGCTTCCTTTGTAATGAACAACGCATTAAGATCTGAAGGAAAAGCCGCTTTCTCAATGATCGGACTCGTTTCAGGAGGAATTTTGAATATAATACTGGATCCCATATTCATATTTGTGCTGGGAATGGGAATTTCAGGCGCAGCGATAGCAACGCTTATAAGCCAATGTCTTAGTTTCTGCATCCTTCTTTCCTTCTTCATAAGGAAAATAAGCCTCATGGATATCAGAATAAAAAATATCTCCGCAAATGCCATGGAATATATAAATATAATATCACTTGGGTGCCCTTCATTATTCCGGCAGGGGCTTGCATGCACTGCTGCAGTGGCACTCAATCTCAGCGCCGCTTCATACGGCGACTCAGCTGTTGCGGCAATGGCAATAGTGGGACGAATATTCATGCTTATACTCTCTCTGATGATAGGACTGGGGCATGGATTCATGCCTGTTGCAGGGTATAACTACGGTGCTGCAGACTATGAACGTGTAAAAGCATCTTTCTGGTTTACAGTAAAAACTGGTTTTATTATGATGGCCTCAATGGCACTGATTGGATTTGTATTCGCCCCGGAAACAATAGCCCTGTTTCTGAAAGAAGATCGTGATGTAATTGCAATAGGCACAGCAGCAATGCGCCTCCAATGTCTGGCTTTGCTGTTTCAGCCTGTATTCATGCCTACAAACATGCTGCTGCAGTCAACAGGCTATGCCGCAAGAGCCACTTTCCTTGCATGCAACCGCCAGGGGGTATATTTTCTGCCTTTGATTTTTATACTGCCCGGGATACTGGGGTTGCGGGGAGTACAGATAGCGCAGCCTCTGGCTGACTTATTCAGTTTTCTGACATGTCTGCCGTTTCTATATATATTTATGACCGATCTTAACAAAAAAGAAAAAGAATATTCCATACGATAAGGTGACAACTACATTCATGACTGAAGAACAAAATCTTACAAAAGGCAACATAACCCCTCAGCTGATCCGTTTTGCGCTGCCGTATATGGCAGCAAACCTTCTGCAGGCGCTTTACGGAACAGCCGACACTGTAATAGTAGGACAGTTCACAAATGCGGCAGGACTGTCTGCGGTAGCCATAGGCAGCCAGTTTATGTTCCTGATCAACGGGCTGATCATCGGGCTGTCAATGGGCGGGACAATCCTTATAGGGCGCTATTTCGGAGCAAAACAGAACAAAGATATAACAGAAACTATTGGAACGATGTTTACTCTTTTCGGTGCAATAAGCCTGGCATTGACCATATGCCTGCTTATGCTGGTACATCCTGTAACTATGCTGCTTAGAACGCCTCCTGAAGCTTTTGCACAAACAGAGGACTACATTTTTATCAGCGTGCTCGGGATAGCGTTCATGTTTGCATATAACGCACTCAGCGCAATGCTCCGTGGTTTCGGCAATTCAAAGAGTCCTCTCATATTTGTTGCAATAGCATGCGTCTGCAACATAGCAGGAGACCTGCTTCTCGTTGCAGTGTTCGGCATGGGGCCGGCAGGGGCTGCGCTTGCAACCATACTCTCACAGGGACTCAGTGCACTGCTGGCTGTAGTCTATTTGAAACGCAGAAATTTCAGATTTGATTTCAAGCTGTCAAGCTTCCGCGTAAACACTCAGAAACTTAAGATCCTGCTTATACTTGGACTGCCTATGTCGCTGCAGATGTCACTGACTACGGTCTCATTCATGTTCATAATGGCGACGGTAAACCAAATGAGCGGTGTGCTGGGCTCAGCAGCGATAGGAGTATCAGCGAAGCTAAACGGTTTTACGATGCTGCCTCCGCAGGCTTTTTCAGCTGCTATTTCTGCAATGGTAGCACAGAATATGGGAGCAGGCAGGCCTGACCGTGCTAAAAAATGCCTGCATGTTGGAATATCCGTATCGCTGGTATTCGGGATAATTTCTTTTGGCGCTTTGCTATTATATCCAAGGGAAATAATCAGGATGTTTACTCCCGAAAGAGAACTGATAGCCGTCACAGCTTTGTATCTCAGGTCTTTCAGCCTGGATTGCATTTTAGTATGCTTTGTTTTCTGTCTGAACGGTTTTTTCAACGGCTGCGGGCATACTTACTTCAGCATGGGGAACAATCTCCTTGCTGCTTTTCTTATAAGGGTACCTGCTACGTGGCTGTTCAGCAGGCTCCCGGGGGCAACTCTTTTCACTATAGGGTTCGCAGCTCCTCTTGCTTCTGTGGCTTCAATATTTATTGGTATAATATATCTGAAGTTCGGAAAATGGGAACGCTTGGATTTAATATAAAAAGGTGGGATGGCAATGAAAGATTTCAAAGAACTGATACTGAAACGCCAAAGCTGCAGAGAATATGACGGGAAACCTGTAAACAAAGAGGATATCATCAAGTGTCTGGACGCAGCAAGGCTTGCCCCATCGGCATGCAACAGCCAGCCCTGGCATTTTACCGTTGTTACCGAGAAAGAAACCAAAGACAAACTGTGCAAACTAGTGCAGATAATAGGAGGCAATCTATTTGCCGACAAAGCACCTGTACTTATTGCTGTGAGCGAAGAAAAATGTCCTAAACTTATGCCAAGGGTGCTAGAAAGATGGGACTGCAAGCGCTTCGCGCAGGGAGATACAGCCATGGCAACCGCGTATCTGACCCTCCAGGCATCAGAAATCGGGCTTTCGACGTGTATAATGGGAACTTTTGAAGACAGCGATGTTAAACCACTTTTGAATATACCTGATGAATATACAGTGAGGGTAATAATAGCGCTGGGATATCCCGGAAACGATGCCATACGAAATAAAAACCGCAGAGATATCGATGATATTGCAAGCTTTATAGAATAACCTCACGGGCCGAAGGATGTTTATTGAAACAGCCTTCGGTCTGATTCTTATTAAGGCAAATAATCCGCTGTAATTTTAAAACTGCAGTACGTTTTAATCACTGCCAGAAAGAACTGAGTCTTGCATACTCTGTATCTTCATCATAATGTCTGAGCGAATGCAGGAAGCTCCTTCCGTTTTCAGATGGGATTTCTTCTGTAAGACAACGGACACGGGTCCGCGGTATCGGGTGCAGAAATTCACCTTCCACATGCATTGGAGCCATTTTATCAGGTATATCATCAGGCACTGTGTCAAGGGCCCAGTTAAAATATACTGCATGGTTAGTATGGTCGTTGACATCAAGATCCTGCCAGCGGACTTTCCACTTCTCTTCTATCTGCGCATTTTCAACCTCAGGTACCCTTACATCTTCCGGCAGGGTTTCAGATATACGCTCCATAAAACCCGACATAAGCTCGCATTTATCAAGACGCAGAGGACGCTGCTTTATAAAATCCAGCAAAACCCACCACGTATATGCAGAACCTAGAAAATCACCGTGGAAGTTCCTCAATTTGAATGAACGCAGAGAAAACAGATTGCGGTAGGGCTCGGCATATGTTTTTATCTTTAAGGACATATCCTCCTTAACCGGATATCTTCCAAGGTCTACACGATATTTACGGAGGACCCACGTAATATTATGCTCTCTGGTCTGGCTCACTGAAAGGTTGTATTTGGATGCGTCGATGTCCGCTATTTTCTGAAATATATCAAGAAGCGTACCGAACTTCAGGCGGCCTCTGGGATCTATTCCGCTGAACGGGATTATATCTTCTATTTCAGTCATCGAGGTAACTATCAAAATACCCCTGAATGAATATTACCGGGGTACCCTTATCGCCCGAACCTGATGTAAGGTCACACAGCGATCCTATCAGATCGGTCAGGTTCCTTGGAGTTGTTCCCAAGGTACATTGTTCGGAACTGTCGATATCCTTTTTTGATCTTATAGCTTCCTTTACAGCCTCAGCAGGATCTTTGCCACCTGCATTGTCCGCAACATATTTGAATTTAATTTCCTTAGGGATACCTTTGAGCCCGTCCGTATATCCCGGAGAAACCACCGGGTCCGCAAGCTCCCATATGCCGCAGGCGGGATCTTTGAATGCGCCGTCACCGTATACAAGCACCTCCGGTTTTTTGCCGGTGCGTTTTATAAGTTCATGCTGAAGTTCATTTACAAATTGATCGCAATTTCTTGGAAAAAGCTTTACTGAGTTATCATTGGTATAATTTGATCCTAGCAGACCGTATTGTTCATTATAACCTGCCCCATCCCTAACAGGTGAACTGCAGACTTCATCAAGAGACAGCACGTTCGCTCCGGCTTTTTCAAGGATATCCCTATGGAGCTTGCGGGTATGGATACTGGCAACTATAACATTTTTTGCAAATTTAAGAGCAGCCAGCGGGTTATTGGCGAAATGGACAGAGACACGTTCAGGGTCAATATTTTTATAAAGGCTTATATAATCCACGCCGGTAAAAGGATGCCGGTACTCTCCGAAAATCCTGTAATATTCATTTTCACTGAAACAGTCGCCCGATATCTCGCTGTTTTTAAGATAATAATTTATCGGGTCGATTACCTTATTGCCTACCTCATCGGATGGATACGAAAAAATAATATGGACCTTACCGCTGACACCTCGGACAATACCTCTGAGTATCTGATAGAAACGGTTGCGGCTCATAATAGGAAATATCAGTGCCACATCGCCTGAAGGGATTTTTTTGCTGATATCTTCAGATATATCATCAATAGTCACATAATTTCCCTGTGACCGTGCAAGCAATGATTCAGTAACGCCTACGATGTCCCTGTCATGGAAATTAAATTTATCACCCGCAGATTCGGATGCCGATATTATACTGTCAGCTATTATATTAACTATGTCAGCTCCACTGGTAACAACAGGAAGCCTTATGCCTCTTGAAACTGTTCCGACCAAACGCATATTCCTGTTCCTCCCGGATGGTGTAAAGTATTTTCTACACTGGATATTATTCTACCATCAATTTTCTGTTCACAACAGCAAACAGTCTCTAAAGGCACAGAAAACAAATTATATGCATACTCGGTTTGATTTAAAAAAATAATGCTTGACACATCGGCAAAGTGGCTGTAGTATCTGCCGCAAGATAAAAATATATTGCCCTGTCTAAAAGGAGGCTCTTGGAAATGCAGGAAACAGCAATGTTCGCAATTTATGCTTATGATTATTCTTACTCTTATCCTCGCTGCCATTATGCCTCGGGGCAATTGGTGTTTTCTGCGGAGCACGGTTTATAAGCGTAGCACATTAACTTAGACCGACACTTCAAGGACCGCCGACCCGAGGGCCGGCGGTCCTTTTTTATGTCCGGAAAAAATGGATAAATTTTTTGTCTAAGCTGTGATACGCACAAGTTTTAAAAATAGAATCAAGTGCATGATAAAAAGGAGGAAATGCAAATGTTCGAATCAGCGGATATGTGGGTGCTTTTTTCTGGTGCAGCTCTTTTATGGAGCACAGGGTGGTCGGTAATCAAAATAGTGAGGCTCGCGAAATAATATGTTCTCGTTCGCCCCTTTATGGATAGGATACGCTTTATTACTGATAGCCATAGCAAAATATTCGAAGAGCAGAGATGCTCTGCTTCCGGGGAAAGTAAGCGTAGTAATACAGGCCCTGGCTTATGTGGCTACATACATATCAGCAGTTGCACTCGTAGGTTTCGGGGGGCTGTGCTATATCTTCGGCATGCAGATGCTGCTTATTGCCGCAGGAAACGTATGGCTCGGGACATGGTTCGTATATCGTTACCTTGCATGGCCGACAAGGCTCTGGCAGAGGAAACTGGACTCAAGGACTCCGGCCGAACTTCTGTCCAAGGCTTTTGATTCGCCCCATATACAGACTTTCATAGGCATTATATCGACAGTACTTCTTATTATATACGGCTCCGCTGTTTTTAAGGGAGCTGCCGTAATGATAGCCGGAGTTCTGCCGGTTTCGGCAAATGCAGCTCTGATATGCCTTGTGGCCATAGTGGGCATGAGCGTTCTATGGGGCGGACTCAGAGGGGTATTGTACACCGAGGCTTTCCAGGGACTTCTTATGATAATAGGCGTAGGAATGCTTCTTATCGCGCTGCTGTACGAAATAGGCGGCCCGATAGCCGGGATAAAGGCTCTTGCCGCTCTTCCGCCCACGGAAAGTGCAAACAACGGATTTATGGCTTTGAGCAGCGGAGCTCCGGGGCTAAACATAATTTTCCTTACGCTTGTAACTTCTGTCGGGATTTGGGCACAGCCACAGCTCATACAGCGCCACTTCGCATTAAAAAGCATGGCCGAAACAAAAAAGGCGGCGCCGCTTGCTATGCTCGCACTGTCGGTAGTAGTTGGCGGAGCGTATTTTGCAAGTGCGCTCTCAAGGCTTTTGCTTGGGCCCGGAATAACAAATCCTGATACGGTGATGCCAATGCTTGTGAACCGCCTGCTTCCGGCATTCGGACAGCAACTGTTCGCGCTTGCAATAGTATCTGCATCGCTTTCAACTGCATCTGCACTTCTGCATATAGCAAGCGGAAGTCTCGGAAGGGATGTTTTCAAAAAACAGCTTACAGGCTGGTCTTGGAGGGCTGTTGTGGTTATCTGCACTCTGTGCAGCGGGCTTTTCGCGCTTAGGAGCTCCTCGATAATAGCCATTATCTGCGCAACAAGCTGGACACTTCTTGCATGCGCGATAATCGTCCCTTACCTCGCCCTGCTCATACAGGGGCCAAAGGCTGGGGGGCGTGCGGCGCTTCTATCGTCTCTCGGTGGGTTTGCAGGAACAACAGCATGGTATATATTGGCTTATGCACCGACATCAGTTAAAATCTCAGGTTTTTCAGCTCCGGGAATCATCGGTGCCATACATCCGTTATTGCCTGGAGTTATAGTTTCATTTGCTGTTTTTCTTTCATTTTCCAGAGCATGGTCGTCCGTTCCTGATAAACAGGCAGCTGCCGACGCCAGATAGATAAATCAAACGAATTGTAAATATAAAAAGATCCGGCCAGATAAAGGGCCGGATCTTTTACAGCACTGAAAAATATTATAGAGTTCCTAAAAACTCGCTTATTGCAGCAAGACCTTTTACAAGAGTTTCTTTCTGCGGGGCATAACCTATCCTGAAATGATTCTCAAATTCAAAGCAGCTCCCCGGCACGACAAAAGCTCCGTTGTAACAGTACATCCTGCGGCAAAAATCTTCAGATTCCATTTCGGCATCATACTTTATAAGCGCTGTAGTCCCTGATTCAGGCTCTACAAAACTGACGCCGTCGGTACCTTCCACCCAACTGGAAAGTATCTTCTTATTTTCAGTAAGGATTTCAATATTGCGCCTGAGTATCTTTTCTTTGTTCTTCAGAGCGATAAGGGCAAGTGCATCATCTATCATGCCGCAGCTTATTATGTTATAGTCCCTGTGCCTGAAGCACTCTGCAATGAATTTTTCATCGGCTGTAATCCATCCAAGACGCAAACCTGCCAATGAATAAACCTTTGACATGCTTGACGTGCTTATTCCTCTTTCATACAAATCGGCTATTGACGGTTCGGAGTAACTGCCCTTATGTTCGAGCCCCCTGTAGACTTCGTCACATATCACCCATGCACCGACCCTGTCCGCAATTTTAATTATCTCTTTCATAAGCCCCGCGCCGAAGCACGCACCGGTGGGGTTGTTGGGGGTATTCATAATTATTGCTTTAGTGTCGGATTTGACAAGGGTGCGCAGTTTTTGAATATCGGGCAGGAACCCGTCATCCGGCAAAGTGCGAAGACGCCTGACCTTGGCTCCGAAAGCCTCAGGGAGAGAGTAGAGCTGCTGGTAAGTCGGATAAATGACAACTACTTCATCACCGGGCTCAACCAATGAGAATATGGACAGGAAATTAGCCGCAATTCCACCGTTTGTAATAATCACATTATCAATATTTTTCTTTGAGTGATAAAGTCCTGTAATTTCCTGCCTCAGGTTTTCAGAACCCTGGATCGCACCGTATGTGAGTTTTGTTTCGCACAGCCTCTTAAAAAAATCTTCACCCTCGCCTGCCATTCCGAGCAGATCCCCGACCTTCAGAGAATCGACGCATGTCTCGGCGATATTGTATGCTGCACCGTCTTCATATTTATTCATCCACTCTTCAACACCAAAGGAACTTATCTTCATCAGAGCACCCCCTTATGTCAGCCATCATGATTACGGACACTGCGTACAGAATATCATAAATATAACAGCATAGCAGCAAATTGCAGGCTAATTCTTCAGTATAGCTGCAAATTACAGATCGTGTCCGCATCAAACTGCACAAATCGACGGGTATGTTTATTTTTTCAGGCTTTTAATCACGGTTTCAATAGCGCTGATGGCTTCATGCGGAAGCGCATCGACTCCGCCTTTTTCGGATTCACGCGATTTCAGGAACTGGAGCCTGTCGTTCATCCTATTGATAAATTGCTGCTTATATGTCCAGTTGGAAAAATCTACATCGTACCCCGGGATTTTTAACATTTCCATACCCGGGATGCCGCCGAATGTTACAAAGTCCGCCGTACCCTCGACTATGGCTTCAAGTATTTTAAGAGTTGTATTTTTATCTACTTTTTTATCCATGAAATATCCTGTATTGAGGATATAACAGCTAACGCCGTCGTCAAACAGGTCACGGAAGCGTTTATAATCAACAACAAGAGGATATGTCCTGAAAGGATTTGCATAACATTCTATTACAAGAGCATCAGGATCAACTCCAGGCGCAAGGCGCTCCGCCGAAGAACGGCGGGTTGCCAATGTGGCTCCCATGACAGAAGCCAGCGAACTCCCGGTGATCTTTAGCACAGGAGGGAGAGTCTGATCTTTCATAAGCCAGCATATTGCGTTTAAAGGTTCATTTATGCGGTCAATCCTGTTGGGGGACCAGAAACGCGACTTAACAGCACGCCCGTTGCCGTTGCGTATGTCTTCCCCGACAGGGGTAAGTTTTCCTTCCTTGGTGCGGACTACCCCGCAGTTCTGTAGAGTTAGCAAAAATTTATTGTCCGGGCAGCCTACCGGGTAATCCTGCATCTTGTCGAAGTATGAAGGCTCAAGGGCTATCGCATATTTTTCCTTAACATTAATAACGAAAGCATCATCGTGAAGAACCGTAACATTATATTTGCCTCCGTGCTTTGCATGGGTTATTGTGGATTTGCCTGAGCCGGAAAGCCCGAACGCAGCAAGTACATACCTCCTGCTGCTGCCGTCTTTAAGTTCGTAGCGTTTCAGTCCGCCATGGCAAGAGGCATACCCGTTTCTGGCGGCAGTGCCCCACGCAAGCGTGAGAGTCCCTTTTTTAAATTCTCCAAAATATCTCATCCCTAGTATTGCTGCGCAGTTCTGCTCCGGCGAGAATAACGAGAGGCCAAGGGGATAATCAGGATGTGACCAGTACGGGTCGGAAAAAACCAGTATGTCACCTTCTTTTGATATTTTTCGTGATTTTGCATAACGCTCGCTGTATTCAGCATTCATATATTGAAAATTTAGCATCCAGCTGTAAATATTGTTTTCGAAACCTTCAGGTACCATAATATTGGCTTTGACCATAAAGTCTTCGTCCAGGCCGATAATAGCTTCAGCGGAATAAAATTTGCGGAAACGTGAGTTATGTACGGCCTCACGAAGCAGCGCGGCGAGTGACTGGAGGGATACATCCGGATCACCTATGATCCTGCGTGCCGCTGCGCAGCGGCCGTAAACTGCGCCATCGTTAAAAAGCAGCGCATTTGAATTTTCGGGAAGACCAAGATCAAGAGGACGGTACACGGGGATATCAGTCAGTTCTATCGTTCCAGGACTTTTTTTGGCAAGCTCATAAGCCTGGCATAAATCACCTACCTGTTGAACGTTGTTCCCGTAGAAAGCAGTTTCTATAATCGTCCGTATAGGAATAGAATTAAGTTCTTTGAAGCTTTCCAGATCTGAAAAATACCCCTGCGTTGCCATTGAGAAGTTCCTCCCGTAGAAATACTTTATATTTTTATATAGAACAGGACATACGGCAACAGAAAACGCCATATGACTATAGCTTACGCTAATATTTAAAATTATCAAGAGTGTATGTTCAAATCAAACAATTTCTAAATAATGAAAAAGCGGCTTCACCTTTCGGCGAAACCGCTCCGCAATCATTTGGGTAACATACGTAATTAATTAAGATGTATTGTGTAGCCTATACCCAAAATATGTGCATCATTATTGTAGACATCGGCGTAATCGCTCGGATATGGGCTATATTTGCTCCCGGGTATCACACGGTCCTTTATCCACATATAACCGTAAGCAAACGTAATTTCCGAGTTATTGTTGCGATACTTGAATCCTATGCTTGCTGTCTGTCTGTCGCCTGTAGGAACCTGGAAATCCATATATTCATCAGGCATCGGGCTGTTGTCATACGCATACCCGCCAAGGATGCTCCAGTGGTCGTTTATTTTATGCTCAATACCGATATGATAGCGCCATACATTTTTCCAGTCCTTTATATCTACAGTTTCAGGAAGATATTTGTCAAAGATAATATCAAGCTTGTCGTAAGTGCTCCACTTGGTATACACGGCACCGACTTCAACGCGCGTCCGGTCATTAAATTTATGCCCGAGCCCAAGCGTGATGCTGTCAGGCAGCGTAACGGTTCCGTGAGCTCCTGTGCTTAGTTTGGTACCGCCTAGAATTTCCGGGTAATTCAGATAAGCATCAGCATCCATATTCTGGGTTATCTTGGAACGGTATACAGCGGCAAAAGATGTTTTATCAGTAAAATCATAGTTCAGGGCTATAAGCCACCCCAATGCTATGCTGTCCCCGCTTAGTTCAAAGTCAAGATCGGCACCGGATATGCCGGATGAAACTTTCCTTTTCATATCAAGTTTTATGTAGTTTATGTCCGCACCTGCAGAGACAGAAAGTTTAGGCGTAACTTTATAGGCTATTGTAGGCTGGATGGTAAGTCCTTCGATTTTAGCAAGGTAGCTGTTATAGCGTCCCGGAAATGTAGGCTCGTATTCCGTTGAATTCCCGAAACGCGAGAATATCCCTATCCCCCACCATAACCTGTCGTTCTGCTGCTGGACATAATAAAGATTCGGAACATAACCTGGAGCTTCAGTATTGCTCCATGTCTCGCCGCCATGCCACGCACCGTTGAAGTCGACAAGGCCCCTTGGGTTAATATAGGAGAGTCCTCCTGAAATCCATTTGCCGCTCAGCCTTGTAATACCTGCCGGGTTATATGCAAGAACAGATGGGTCGTCTTCCGCAAACATGTACGCTTCACCCATTGCTGCGCCGGCAGCGGACCATTCATAAATCGCAAAGCCGTCTGCTGACGCTTTTTTAGGGGCAGCAAATATGGCCAGCAACAGCAAGCAAAAGATAAACATGATCGTTTTCAAAATTAATTTCAATCCTTCCTTATATGTTTTAAATGCGCGAAGTTCGGATGTTTCTGCCCTAAACTGGGCGTAATAACTGAAATTTCTATTTCCACAGGGATGGCGCCTTCATAGTATCTTGTGAAATCGGCAAGTGTCCGCGATTCAAGGTAGCGCAGGAAAGCATGCGTGAGTTCATCCATCATCGCGCCTATGAAGCATACACGGTTTTTACAGCCCTCAAGACCGCAGCCTTTAGATTCAAAGGGACCGCCCAGCAATACGAATATGTCGCGCAGCGGCGTTTCTTTTGGGACACAGCCAAGCTTGTACCCGCCGCCCGGACCGCGCACGGATTTTATAAGGCCGCCATTTTTGAGACGCTGGAGAACTTTTGAAAGATGCGGTTCAGTTGTACCGATAGCTGCTGCGATCTGCTGGGTAGAAAAACATGTCTGCGGGTTTTCTGCAAGTTTTCCCAAGGCGTGAAGCCCTAAGTTCAACGGCTCCGGAAGGCTGACAATAGGGTTCAGAGCATTCTCCTCCTCTCATATATAGTGGAATACAGGATATTCTATTCCGCCATTATATCAGAGTCAAGACATTTTAATTTTTGCCGTCAGCAGCATGTATGATGTATATTATATATATAACTGCTATATAACTGCATATCCGTGCAGGTTTGTATGATAAAGGCAAACTATGCTAATTACAAAGTCTACAGTAAATATGTTAGGGTTTATACACTGATATAAGCGCATATCCAGTAATAGTCTGCCATGTTATATAATTTGCCGCCGGGGAGATAATACAATGTGTGAAAACATAATAACCAGGTTCGACTCAGACAATCCGTGCTGGACAGCAGAACTTTTAATTCGGGCTGGAGAGGATGTCGGATGCTTGCAGGAAATGGTAAAAAACGGCCTGCTTGAAGACTCAAATGGAATATACAGTCTTACTGCAAAGGGCATTGAAATATACGAAAGCCTGAAAGACAGTCTGTTTATTGAAAAGGAAGCCGGCAGGCAGCCGGCCGTGCCATCAAGGAGCGTTGCGATAACAAAACTCAGGATGCTGATTGACAATGCACATACGCAGCGCTGGGGCATAAAAAATTTCCTGTCTGATATTTCGCTCAAGATACATCCCAAACTTGTCAGAAAAGAAATATTTTCTGTTAACAATGGCAGCATCGAATGGGAGTACACTAAATCACCGGTATGGAAGCAAATGGAAAAGGATTTTCCGATGATGCTCATAGAAGACAGGTCTGCAGATGCAGTAAAACCTGAGAAATTGTACGCATGGTATCAAAAAAATTCTCCTGAACCAGGTATTTTTGACATTGACCTGCTCTATCTCTGTCACTATGATTTCATGCAGTACAGGGATTTTAAGGGACACCCCAATGACGCTATCGGACTTATAAACGCTGACAGGTTCCTTTTCGTCTTTCCAGGCCAGTCTATGGACGATATACTTGAAACGATAGGTAAATTTCATATATGGCTCATCAATTTGAGACGTATGATAATACCTGGTTACGTGGACAGGGATACACAGGAACAGGACAGCGTGAACTGGCTGGTATTCGCTGTTGAAAGAGAAAATGAGGCTGTCCGCCTTGCAAATGAGCTTCAAAAATATGGCCCGCAGCTTGTAAGGAATGCAAATCCATGCGAGATATGGACAATCTCCTTCGAAGCGCTGGAAAACCTTGAAGAAAAGCGCGAACTGATATGGGAACTTCTGCCGGATATAGCACATCAGGCACAACGCACTATATCATGATAAAACGATACTGCGGATGTTAGGCGGCATTCCTGTATATATAATTAAAAACTTGAAAAATCAACAGCTGATGCAATAGCTTCACAAAACCGTATCAGTAAAGTATGTATGCAATGGGGAGATAAAAATGTTCTGGGACAATATACTTGAATCACTTATGCTTATATGTTTCGCTGCGGCATGGCCGGCTTCCATTTACAAGTCATGGACGAGCAGGACCAGAAAGGGGAAAAGCCTTTCTTTCATGCTCATAGTTCTTCTTGGTTATATGGCAGGAGACCTGCGTATTCTACTGCGCAACGACGGCAGTTATATGTTTATTCCATATACAATCAACACTGCCCTTGTTTTGTGCGATCTTATCCTCTATTACAGAAATTACAGGATAGATCAAAGAACAAGCAACTCATAACATTTAATACCAAGGCTTCTTCGAAAACAAACGCCGGGCAGGAAAATAATATTCCAGGCTGCGCAGAATGTACCTGTCTAAATTCCGATACAGCGCAGATATAAAATAATCTGCCCGACAGCAGTGATTCTTCTACCTTATGCGGGGGATGGAAAGTGCGCTCGGAGTAACCGCCATTCCGCCCTGTGATGTGCATCTAAGCTGCAGCGGCAGCATTTTGCCAGTTGCGTATACTGCATCTATAGTGTCATCGAGCGATACCGGATTATAATAACCGCCCAATATCATGTCGGCACATATAAACGACTGAGAGGCAAATGAACCGTTTCTTGTATGACACGGGATTTCCACTGTTGCCTGGACAAGATCGCATACAAGTCCCATGGCATTCTGGAACATTATCGCAGCTGCATCGGCGGCCTGCCCGGCTGAGCCGCCGGCGGCTTCCACAACAGCCCCGGCCCCCATAGCGCCCGCAGCGCCTATTTCCACCTGACAACCGCACACCTCCGCTGCGAACGTTCCGCGGGTCGCAAGTATCAGTCCTATCGCACCTGCAGCCCACATCGAACGTAAAACATCTTTTCTTGATTTTTTCATATCTTCAAGCATTGTAACCATTATCCCAGGCATCACTCCTGATGAACCTCCTGTCGGAGCTGCGCACACTATCCCCTGTCCGCTGTTGACCTGCATGGCTGCCATGGCCCGTGCAGCAGCTCTTGTATGGATACCGCCCAGAGCGAGGCGTCCTTCTTTTTCCGCTTTCATTATCTTGGAAGCCGACGGATGGAGCAAAAACATTTCAGGGCTGCTGTCAGACAGACCCAGTTCGACTGAATCTATCATAACCTGGAGACGCCTTTCCATCTCGGCATCGAGCTTATCTTTCGGTAGCCCCAGCAGTTCCGCTTCATAATCCAGAGCCGCTTCCCCGAGCGTTATGCAATGCTCCTCGGCATACCTGACCATTCCCGAAGCAGAAGTAAACAAGCGAGTCCCCCTTAACGGGAAGAATACCGGCTCGGCATACCAGCAGCCTGTAACTCCATCGGCATTTTTCACAATACTTCTGATTTCATCTGAAACAGGGACCGATGATGTAAGCAGAAAAAAATTTTTGCCGCCTGATGTCTCCGATGAAACGGTGCCAAGCTTCAGCAGTATTTCTTTTACCGAAGGATCAGTACTCTCCGCTGCAAAACAATAGGCATCCCCTGTTAAAACTGCCGGCCAGCCGTTTATGCTGCGGAAAATCAGCGCCCCTCCGCCAGTTGAATCAGCAACAGCCGTAAACAAAGAGCCGTCCTTTGATTTAGCTCTTATCTTTATGCTGTTGGGATGGCATGATTCAGGAAAACTTTCCGACTCAAATTTTATGTTTATACCAAATGAGGCAAATATTTCACGGGCAAGTTTAAATTTAGGATCAGTCAGAGGAAGATCCAGTATTCCCATTATCAAAGCAAGGTCGCTGCACTGTTCACGATAGACTTCCGCAATCGAAGAGCCAGGTTCGAATATGAATGACACTTCTTCCGGCAATTCTCCCATAAGGCTTCGGCAGATGCGTGCTATATGGTACGGTCCCGCTGTGTGCGAACTTGAGCATCCAGGCATAACCGGCCCTATGACATTATTCAGTATACTTGCTATTGTCATGATAAAATCCCTCCTCTGAAAATTTCCATCTTTAAATTTACCGTTTAAAATATCATATATGTCAGATATTGTCATTTACCTGCGGCAATCATGTTGTGTATGGAAGGAAAGCTGATTATAATGCTACTTCATAATGTTTTCCCTATCTGATATTTGATAAAAAACCAATATTATAATAAATACGTGAAGGAGATAATATAATTGAGCGGAAGCGGCAAAAATTCTTTTTCGGCATTTCTTGAACGCAAGGGCGTAGAATTTTCTTTCAAACGTTATTTTGTGGATGCTTTAGGGGCCATGGGAGTAGGCCTCTTCGCATCATTGATAACCGGACTCATACTTAAGACCATAGGCAGCAAGGCTGGCATTCCGCTCCTTGTTGAATTTGGCGGACTCGCAAGTTCAATGGTCGGCCCGGCAATAGCTGTTGCAATAGCACAGGCGCTGCATGCACCCGCAATGGTAGTATTCTCATGCGCTGCAGTAGGATTTGCAGGAAACACGTGGGGCGGCCCGGTAGGTTCTTTTCTCGGAGCTGTGATAGCGGCAGAAACCGGTAAGATAATATCCAAGGAAACAAAGATCGATATCATAGCAACACCCGCAGGAACCATCATATCCGGAATGGCTGTTGCAAAACTGGCCGGGCCTACTGTAAGCGCAATAATGACAGGGCTGGGCATGATAATAATGAATGCGACCGATCTCCAGCCGGGACCGATGGGCGCTATTGTTTCAGCAATAATGGGTATGATACTTACGCTTCCTATTTCAAGCGCAGCCATTGCAGTAGCATTGAATCTTTCTGGACTTGCCGCAGGAGCATCTGCAGTCGGATGTTCGACACAGATGGTAGGGTTCGCAGTTATGAGTTTCCGCGAAAACGGCGTTTCAGGCCTGCTTTCGCAGGGGATAGGGACTTCAATGCTGCAGATGCCGAATATAGTCAGACACCCGTTGATATGGGTGCCTCCAACGCTTGCAAGTTTTATACTCGGCCCTGTTTCGACACTTGTATTCAAGATGGAAAATGTGCCGTCAGGAGCAGGAATGGGAACAAGCGGTTTTGTCGGTCAGTTCGGGGCAATCGATGCAATGGGCAGCAGTGCCGCGGTACTTGTTCAAATAGCTCTTATGCATTTCATCCTGCCTGCAGTAACAACTCTTGCAATCGCTGAAATAATGCGCAAAATGGGACTGATAAAACCTGGTGACATGAAGCTGGATCTATAAACGACAGCACTGCTGCTGCCTATAAATATATGGCTTTTCGTTTTTTTACAATGCGTCAGCCGGATACATAATTTATTATCATTTTAGTTATTATAAAATACAAGAAGGTTGTATACTAAAACAGATCATTGAAAGCGCATCTTGTTTTCCACGAATTATATTTCCGGAGGCAGAATAAATGGCACATAATCATACGCATGGTTCCCCGTATTCGCGGCTCACTGAAAGGCTGAACAGGTTTCCGCAGGGCGCACCGGCCGAAAAGCTTCTTTTTGATATCTTAAAGATACTGATGACCGAGGATGAAGCCGGGCTTATGGCACAGCTTCCTATAAAACCGTTTACGGTCAAACAGGCGGCAGCAATATGGAAACTACCAGAGAAAGACGCTCATAATATTCTTGACAGACTTGCATCAAGAGCCATACTGGTCGATATAGAACAGAACGGGGAACAGGTTTATGCGGTTCCGCCTCCAATGGCCGGTTTTTTTGAATTTTCGCTGATGCGTATACGCGGTGACATAGACCAGATAGCCCTAAGTGAACTTTTCCGGCAATATATCACAGTTGAGGAAGATTTTATGCGCGATCTTGTATGCAGGGGCGAAACGCAGATGGGACGGATCTTCCCGCAGGAACCACAGATCCCCGATGAATATGTGCTTCACGTACTGGACTATGAACGTGCAACAAATGTTATAGATACCGCCTCACACATAGGGGTAAGCATGTGCTACTGCCGTCACAAGGCACTGCATGCCGGTACTGTCTGCGATGCGCCGATGGACATCTGCATGACATTTAATACTACAGCGGCTACACTTATCAAACACGGCCACGCCCGCCAGATTGATGCGTCAGAATGCAAAGACCTGCTAATGGAGGCATATGCACATAATTTGGTACAGTTTGGCGAAAATGTACGTAAAAACGTAAATTTTATATGCAACTGCTGTTCTTGCTGCTGCGAAGCATTGCTTGCCATAAAGCGGTTCGGCATAGCACAGACTATCTGTTCGAACTTCATTACGCACACTGATGTTAAAGCATGCATTGGGTGCGGAAAATGCAAGGATATATGTCCTGTTTCGGCAATAGAGATGACTGACGAGAACGGGACTAAAAAAGCACGCGTGATCCCTGAGAAATGCATAGGCTGCGGCGTATGTGTCCCGCATTGCCCTGCTGATGCCCTCATGATGGAACCGCGTCCGAACAGGATGATAACTCCTCTCGACACGACACACCGTGTGGTACTGATGGCTACGGAGCGCGGGTTACTGCAGGAACTCATTTTCGACAATAAGGTCATGTTCAGCCATCGGCTGCTTGCAGGGGTTCTGGGCGCCATTTTGAAAATGCCCGGACTTACAAGGACTCTTGCGCAGGCGCAGATAAAATCACGTTATGTTGAAGCTCTTATCACTAAATTCGGCTCATAAGTAACAGGCATTGATATCAATGCCTGTTACTTATGAATAATGAGTACTGTAAAGTCAAATTTTATAAGTCACTTATTAAAAGGCCCAATGACTCCATCTTTTGTCCTGTGTACAAATTATCTTAAACTGCGTCCAAAAATTTTTATAATGCATAATCTTATTCTACACTGCTCTGGAGAGGTTTTTGACAACCAGCCATGCATACCGTACGATTAATGTATGCATCGAATTAACTTGCATTCCTTATTACACTTAAAACACTCTGAAACGCCTATATTTAATGTATAAAGCAAAAAGCGGCAGGACAATATAATGGAATATCGCTTTTATAAATTATATTATTTTGCTTCTTGATTTTTTTACCTCTTGTGTTATTGTTGTACATGAACAAATTTTTTGAAATTGCTTTTCTCTATACCGCCCCCGAAATATAAAAAATAATAATCCTGAAGGGAGACAGATCATGTCAAAAAAAATGATAGCTCTTGTCAAGGAAAAACCTGAACCTGGGCTTTGGATGCGTGAAGCGGATATTCCTGAAGTCGGACCAAATGATGTGCTGATAAAAATAAAAAAAACATCGATATGCGGGACTGACCTCCATATCTATAATTGGGATGAATGGTCTCAAAAAACTATAAAGACCCCAATGATTATAGGCCACGAGTTTGTAGGCGAAATAGTAAAACTAGGCACTCATGTGGGAGGCTGGCAACTTGGAGAGCGCGTATCGGGCGAAGGCCACATAGTATGCGGGACATGCCGCAACTGTCTTGCCGGTCGAAGGCATTACTGTCCCAACACTATAGGGGTAGGGGTCAACAGGGACGGTGCTTTCGCCCAGTATCTCTCTATTCCGGCAACAAATGTATGGAGATGTGCACCGGAAATCCCAGATGATATAGTTTCATGTTTCGACCCGCTTGGCAACGCCACACACACATCGCTTCAATTCAACCTTATAGGCGAAGACGTCCTGATAACAGGTGCCGGACCTATAGGCATGATGGCGGCTGCCATATGCAGGCATGTAGGAGCACGCAATGTAGTTGTGACCGACCTGAATGAATACAGGCTTGCACTCGCAAAAAAGATGGGAGCTACACGGACTGTCAATGCGGCGGAAGAAAACCTCAAAGACGTAATGAAGGAAATAGGTATGAGGGAAGGCTTCGATGTGGGGCTTGAAATGTCAGGAAGTCCTCAGGCTTTCTCAGGAATGATAGATCATATGTATAACGGCGGGCGAATCGCAATACTCGGCCTTCTTAAGCCTGGCACGCTGATCGACTGGGACAAGGTCATTTTTCACGGTCTTACGCTTAAGGGAGTTTATGGACGTGAGATGTACGAGACGTGGTACAAGATGACTACGATGCTTCAGAGCGGCCTTGATATAAGCCAGGTAATCACACACCGATTCGACGTAAGGGACTATGAACTTGGATTTGCCGCAATGAAGAGCGGGCAGTCAGGAAAAGTTATACTTGACTGGCAAAATCTATAGTTGGAGGACTGCCATTATGAAAAGTGCAATAGCAAAAATTGCGGGAGTTATTAAAGATATAAGGGAACATGGGCTTTACAAATATGAGAGGATAATCACCTCTCCGCAGAAAAACATCATCGATACAACAACAAATTCAGGCGTTATAAATATGTGTTCGAACAATTATCTTGGTCTCGCTGATGACAAGCGTCTTATCAAAGCGGCGAAGGATGCATATGACAAATGGGGCTACGGCCTTGCATCGGTACGATTTATCTGCGGGACCCAGCAGGTGCATAAAGATCTTGAGGCAGCGATAAGCCGTTTTCTTGGCACAGATGACACCATACTTTTTTCATCTTGTTTTGATGCAAACGGCGGAGTCTTCGAACCACTGCTTGGAGAAGAGGACGCAGTGATAAGCGATGAACTGAACCACGCAAGCATAATAGACGGGATACGTCTTTGCAGGGCAAAAAAGTTCCGTTACAAAAACAACGATATGGGCGACCTGCTGGCCCAGTTAAAAGCAGCTGGAAAAGCACCAATAAAAATCATCGCTACAGACGGGGTATTTTCAATGGACGGATATATCGCCAATCTTAAAACCATCTGCGACCTGGCCGAAGAATTCGATGCCCTGGTTATGGTTGACGACAGTCATGCCGTAGGTTTTATGGGCAAAAACGGGAGAGGCACCCCGGAATACTGCGGCGTAGACGGCCGTGTAGATATCATAACAGGTACGCTAGGCAAAGCGCTTGGAGGGGCTTCAGGCGGATACGTGAGTGCAAGAAAAGAAATCGTTGAGCTTCTGCGCCAGCGCAGCAGACCGTACCTATTTTCCAACACGCTCGCACCGGCAATTGCAGCAGCTTCGCTTGAAGCTGTCAGTATGCTTGAAGAATCTGATGAACACCGTAAAAAACTGCAGGAAAACACTTTGTATTTCAGGAGCATGATGAATGAACTTGGTTTTGATATCCTTCCAGGCTCTCATCCTATAGTTCCAATAATGATGTACGATGCGGCAAAAGCAGCTGAATTTGCATCCAGGCTGCTGGAAAAAGGAGTATATGCAACAGGTTTCTTCTTTCCAGTAGTACCCAAGGGAAAGGCAAGAATACGCACCCAGGTTTCCGCACGGCATACAAAAGAAGATTTGGATTATGTCATAAATGCATTCAGACAGGTTAAGGAAGAAATGAGTATTTAGCCTTTTATCAGACAAAATAATGATAAAACAAGAAGAGCCCTGCGTTATCCACATGGCTCTTCATTTATTTCCTGACAGACAATTCCAAGGCTTTTTCACGGCAGGCATATACCATTTTTTACATCCGGCATTTATCTGTATGCATAGGACTACAACCTGCCTCAGTACATCTATTTAAGCAGTACGGCGCAGGTTTTGATTTTTTTTTCTGCATCTACATCGATTATTTTTGCAGAGACACCAAAAGCGCTGCTTATATTTTTTTCCGTTATAACATCCTCAGGGGAACCAAACGCAAGCACCGTACCATTTTTCATGATAGCGACGTTGCCGCCGATAAGAAATGCCTGTTCCGGTGCATGCGTCGCCATAATTATGCTTATCCCCTTCTCCGACAGCCCCTTTATTATTTCCAGTACTTTGATCTGATTGCCGAAATCAAGATGCGAGGTTGGTTCGTCAAGCAGAAGTACCTCGGGTTCCTGTACCATGGCTGTTGCGAAAGATATCATCTGGCGTTCGCCTCCGCTCAGGTCAGTGCAGGTCTTATACTCAAGCCTGCTTAGCCCAAGTTCTTCAAGCACCATGTGGACCATCCTGTAATCGGCTTTGTCAGGCAAAGCAAAAAAATCCTTATGCGGCGTCCGCCCCATCGCAACAAGATCACAGACTTTGAATGGGAATATCGGGGTATCATTCTGCGGAATATATGCGACTTTCCTTGCAAACTGCCGATTGGAGAGGTTACGGTAATTCAAACCATCGATATATATTTCACCTGACTTGATGCAAAGAGTTCTGGCAAGACATCTGATAAGCGTCGATTTCCCAGCTCCGTTGGGCCCAAGCAAAGACAGTATCCCGCCATTTTCAATATCAAGCGATATATTTTTAAAAATATCATCATCCTTGTCATATTTGAATGATATATTTTTTACTTCTATCTTCATCCCTGCCATCCCGCTCTCTTTCTGGTAAGAAGTAGCGCAAAGAAAGGTGCACCTATAAGTGCCGTCAATATTCCAAGCGGGATCTCATTAGTTGTAAGAGTCCTCGATATATTATCTATGAGGATAAGATATGTTCCGCCAAGGGAAATGCAGGCAGGAATCAGCTTGCGGTAATCAGATCCGACAAGCAGCCTTCCCATATGCGGTATGACCAGGCCTACCCAGCTTACTGTCCCGGCCAGACACACTGCCACGCATGTAAGAACCGTACACACAGAAATTATGGCTGCCCGTTCTATTTTAGTATTGACTCCAAGGGACTTGGCCTCGTCCTCTCCCATTGACAGCAGGTTTATTCGCCATCTGCAGAGGATGAGTATTCCAATACCGATACAAAAAGCAGGCACGGCCCATATAAGGTCTGACGATGTGATCCGTGACAGGGAACCCATAAGCCAGAAAATTATTGAAGGAAGCTTATCATATGGATCAGCTATATATTTCAGGCACGATATGAGGGCCTGAAAGAAGGCACCTACTATAATCCCTGACAGAACAAGGACCAGCACAGGGGCACCTCTGAAAAGTTTAGCCATGCCGTAAGCTATGCAAACTGAGAGCATACCGAAAAATATTGCAGAAATCTGAAGATAGTGGTTGCCGTTGGTATATAGGATGGCAAGAGCGGCACCGAATCCGGCTCCGTATGAAACACCCAGTATATCAGGCGCGACAAGAGGATTTTTGAATATCCCCTGAAAGACGGCCCCAGAAACAGAAAGTGCGGCGCCTATAAAAAAAGCAGCACATATACGTGGAAGGCGTATCTGGAAAAAAACCGTTTCCATCGTGTCGGGCCATGTTTTTTCAATTGGGAACACTGTCGAAATCAGCATTTTACCCAAAACATCTATAGGAATGCCGTAACGGCCCAGCATAAAGGAGAAAATGAATGATGCCGGAACTGTGAGTGCCAGGCAAACTTCCGTCATAAAAATTTTTCTTTCACTGTCTTTAATATTCATTTATGATCTCACCTTTGAATGGACAGGCCGTTCTGTTGATGCGGCCTGTCCATTCAGCACTTAAACGGCAGTAATACTAATTTCCGCCCTTATATGGCACACCGTAGAATGTTTTATAAAATTCCTGAACAATCTTTGATATATCTACATCCTTAAAACGTTTCGGATAAAGCTTCTTGGCCATCCAAAGCTCTCCAAGGGCCATTGATTCAGGGCACGGATGGCCCCACGGCTTAACATATTCAGGTGTGACATAAACCCTCTTTGTCTTTACGGCCTTGATGTTTTTCCAAAGAGGATCCTTTGTCACCTGCGGATATACCTGATCTGCATAGCGATCCTGAACGAATATGACTTCAGGGTCCCACTTTATTATCTGCTCCATATTTACCGCTTTGTACCCCTGTATATCTCTTGCGACGTTGATTCCGCCGGCTCTCGCCATTATTACACCTACATATTTGCCGCTTCCGTATGTGTAAAGGTTGGGATTGGCCATATAACAGGTAACACGTTTGCTGTCAGGAATATCAAGCAGCTTGTCGCCTACTATAGAGCGCTTTTCAGCCACAAAATTGTTGAGTTTTCTGGCCATATCCTCTTTTCCGTAAATTTCACCAAGCAGATTGATGCCCATTCTCATACCTATCGTATAAGCTTTGTCTGGATCCTTAAGCTTAGGATTGAGGCGCGAAGCCTGTTCAAAATCCGCAACATACAATGAGACCGCCACGACTGGAATACCGGCTGCCTCTATTTTATTGATGGTGGCCGACGGGAAATAATGAGTAACTATAACCAGGTCAGGATTTAACTTGATCAGTTCTTCCATATTAACTTCCGTAAGAGTTCCTACCTGCGGAAGCTTTGTTATAGGCGGATAAATATCCTTTATCCCGGGAAAGAGGAGCCCCTCCCAATCCTTCATAACACCTACGAGGCGGTCTCCTGCCTGAAGTTCGAGCGTGATATCAAGGGCATGATGCATAAGGCACACGACCCTTGTCACCTTCTTAGGAATCACAACGCTTCTTCCAAGCTGATCAACAACAATGCGTTTATCTGCAGGAAGAGGGGCTGCAAATGCCGACGAAGCAAAAGCGATCACCAGTATAACGATAATTGCGGTACACAACTTTTTTACATAGTTTTTCACTGTTTACACCTGCCAATAGTTTTGAAATAAATATCTTTCAGGTTAGTCTAATGGCGGACATTGATGTTGTATAGATTTTGTTCTTTTTAGTTCACGACAATTGTATATTTTTATATTGTAAAACCAATGTTGATCTTCAATATTCTTGTAATAAATATCATTATATTGACAAATAACATTAATATTTAAATTTTAAACATTATGTGCAACTTAATTGCATTAATTTTAATAGATTTTAACAAATTATTATTGATATGCTTTTCTTAAAATCACGCAATAAAAGTGAATAATGCTTTTTAACAGTCCAGGTGCGTATTTAATGTATTAATCTTAATTAAAACAAAGTTAAATTGTATTAATATATGTAAACATATATTTTAATGCAATATCCCATGTTAAAGGTATCCTGTCAGTCTGCCGTGATGTTTTTCCTGTCACAGGAATGATTAAGTCAAAAAACAAGCTGCCGTCCAAAATATTGTTTTTAAATCAGGGCGGCAGCTTGACATCCTTAAATATAAAAGCACTTAATTGCATGATGCGGCAGATCTGGTATGTTCAATCCGCCAGTATATAAATTGTTATTATAAATCAGCGTTGATCCATACAGTTCAATCTGTGTAAGTCTCCTGCACAAAATACCTTGGTGACTTATATATTTTACTTAAGTATCAGTCGATACCGAACATAAGGAACGCCCCGCTGAGTATCACATAAGCAGCGGTCAGCTGGGCCCCTTCGAACCAGTTTACCTTATTGTCAGAAAAAACTACCCCGGCCACCATTATGCTTATTATTATCCCGAGGAGCTCCATCGGCGTATACACATACTCCATAGTATTGCCCAGAACTGCACTCAGAATCACAATGAGCGGAGTGACAAAAACAGCTATCTGCATGCTGGACCCGATTGCAATTTCAATACTGATATTTAATTTACCCTTGTAGGCCATCATTACTGAGGAAGCGTGCTCAGCAACATTGCCGAGGATAGGGATCAGAATAATGCCTATAAAAGCTTCCCCTAGGCCAAGCTGTTCGGCTGCGCCTTCAACTGTGGAGACAAGTATTTCACTCATTACTGCAACCAGAACGGTGCACCCTATCATTACTGTCAGGCTCTTATTGAAACTCCATTCAGGCTTCTCCTCTTCCAATTCGGATTCCACATCAGTATCTTTAAAAATATTTTTGCGCGGCGGTTCGTCGGTAAATATGTCCCTGTGTGTTATCAATGAAAAGACAAGCCCTAGTATGTATAAAGAAACCATTATCACAGCAAGTGTAAGGCTGAATGTGGATAAGGCCGGGCTGTCGCCGCCGTTTACCAGCTTAAAGGCGAAGGGTATGGATATACTGAATATGGCAAAGCTGAGCAGTGTAAAATTATTCTGCGTTATATTCTTATTAAATGGCAAAAACTTGTATTTCAGCCCGCCGATAATAATGCTCATCCCCATAACTAGCAGTATGTTCCCCAGTATCGATCCGGCCAGACTGGCAAGGACCAGGGAATATAAACCTGCCTTTACAGCAAATCCGCTTATGAGCAGCTCAGGCACATTGCCCATAGTTGCATTCAAAAACCCGCCTATCTTTGGCCCTGTATAAAAGCTTATTTGTTCTGTTGCGTCTCCCAGTACCCCGGCCAGAGGGATTATGCCCAGACAACATAATATAAACAGAGGGCCATCGCTTAAATGCAGGCCGAATTTTGCCGCCAATGTTATTGGCACAAATACTAACAACCAATTGAGATACTTCATGTTTATTATTTCCCTCCCAGAAAATGAGTCTCCAAGGCGGATATAATAATCATATGTTCTCCAAAAATCAAGCTTAAAATTTTAATTATTTCCCGGTAAAATAAAAAAATATAGGCCTAAATTTTAAATATTAATTAAATTTGTTTTTGCATAATAATATGGTTTCAAATGATATTTAGTTCTGAATTCATCATACGGAGTGTTTGTGATATATCAGTCAGGTAGATATTACAAGCAGAAATATTGAGAAAAAATTCTTTTAACTTTTCAGGCAAACTTTTATAAAACCTTAAAATTAAACTTCTGTAAAAATCACCATTACTTTACATTTACGGCACTGTTTTTAATATACTGAATTTATATTTAAACTGAACCGGAATATTGGCATAACTGTCCGCAATTTTTAGCCAATCCGGTTTTCCAGCACATATACAAAAACAGTGCCTTTGAGGTTTAAAGCATTTCAGACATTATTGTTATGGATTTTTCCGCTATACTGGCTTTGGGATGCGAGGCTTTATGCATTTCAGCAGTGCATAGAATTCAGCATATTATGATTGTAAAAACAGCAATAACATAAAAATCAGGCTGTTTATTGAATTCCGGTATTATTGATTTTTCAGCTGCAAAAGCTCGGCTTTTTCACTGTCAAAATCAGTATCAATAATATTCCTGAATACAACAAGTGAATTGACTACAACTTCAGGCAAGCCCTCCAAGTCTCCGGAGCAGAACATTTCCATAAGCTTTTCGTGATTGTCCATAACTGTATCATCAAAAATGGCATTGCCTTTCTGCATGTACGAATGACAAAGGTCCATTATCAAATTCCCTATTTTAATTATGAACTGGTTTTTGGTCGCATCAAGAATAACTCTGTGAAACTCCAGATCTACCCTGTCGGCTTCAGGGGCATGCAGCCGGCACAGTTCTCTGTATTCATAAAATTTTTCTCTGGCAAGCTGTTTTTCAAGATCTGTTGCCTTTTGAATCGCTATGCTGATATATGCGATATCGAACATCAGGCGGAACTCATAAAGTTCCTCCGCATTGGAACGCTGAAGCATCATATCGTACAGAATAGGCTTGAGGATTTGAGGGCCTATGGATTCGCGCAGGTATGTGCCTCTCCCCTGGAATGAATCTACAACACCAAGTACCTGAAGCATTTTTATTGCTTCCCTGACGCTTGATTTGCCTACATTATACATATCCGACATATCTTTTTCAGACGGAAGCATGCATCCAGGCTTGAATTTCCCGTCACGAATAGACGCCTCAATATTTTCCAGCACAAGCTGTGATAAATTATCCCTTCGAAGGTTCATTGCAGATCATTCCTAACTGGATAGAATTATACCCGTGTATTCGATATCTAACGCCGCACAGCGCCCCAGTACAATATTTCTTATAAATATGCCGGAGAGAGTTTTATATTATACTCCATTTTCAGCGCATGGAGCATAAATATAAACTGATATTCAAAAAACACAAACAGTTTAATTTGACAAATCCGCATTTTACCGCAATTCCATGGCGAAACGGCATTTATATAACAGAAAGCAATCTGTATCCATTCCATGCAAAGTATTGAATGTCAAGGCCAGCTCCGTATATTTGCTAATGATCAGAATCCATTTAATTATCAGGGAGCTCATTCTACATCAGATATCATATTTCACCAAATATACTGCAGCCATCCTGTTAATACAAGCAAGATACTTCCAATTTAAAAAATAATCAGAATTCCGCACGGAACGGTAATCGGCGCAGCAGCTGCCGAATTTATCATTAATAAAATAAAGCTTTAAATTCATTGCATTATTTATTACTCTGCATAGAGCTGCATTTCCTTATCCCTCTGTTTTTCTGAATCATGTTCAGGTCATGTAAATTTAAACCTGTCTGCAATCATTTTTTAAGCAGCATAATTTGTAATTATCAATTTTACACCGGCATTGTTGATGCATGCAAAATATGGATCAATTATACAAAAAACACAAGTAAATTAAAAACAATATAATTATTAAATATTCAATTATTTACTTGACAAAAAATTCAATAAGCTTAAAATTCATTTATCAGTTATCTGATAACTGAATAGCAGATAACTGAAGTATATCACAGAAGAGGGGCAATTTGTCATGCTTCAATTTTCCTGTATTATAAACACCATAGATGCTCACACCGCAGGCGAACCGGTAAGGGTCGTAGTGTCGGGTCTTCCTAAAATTCCCGGCGGTACGATGATTGAAAAGATGAACTGGTTTGAGGGCAATCTAAGCGGCGTAAGAGAATTTTTAATGCGTGAGCCGCGCGGTCACCGTGACATGTATGGTACTGTACTGACCCCTCCTGTTACAGAAGACGGCGATGTCGGAGTGCTTTATATGCACACGACAGGACAGGCCACGATGTGCGGACATGGTACGATAGGGGTCGTCAAAGTACTTTTGGAGACCGGTATGGTCCCCTCTGAAGAAGGAATAAATACTGTAAAGATCGATGCCCCTGCAGGCAGGGTTACTGCACGTGCAACAGTTAAGGATGGAATTGTAAGAGAGGTTTCTTTCCAGAATGTCCCCTCATTCCTCTATAAGGACAATCTCAAGGTAAATATTCCGGATATCGGCGAAGTTAACGTGGCCGTGTCATTCGGCGGTGATTTTTATATTTTCGTTGAGGCCAAAGATTTGGGCGTAAGCGTAAAGCCTGAATTCAGCAAAGAAATTGCAAAATATTCCATGTGGCTTATGGAATGGGGGAACAGGGAACTTAACGTAGTACACCCAGTAAACCCTGGAATGAAAGGCATTTACGGCGTAATAGTTACAGATGCTTCTGAACGCATACCGGAAGGATGGGAATCAAAAGAAACTTGTATTTTTGCGGATTCAGCTATAGACCGTTCCCCGTGCGGTACAGGAACATCGGCGCGAATGGCTTTACTGTACGCACGCGGGGAGATGAAACCCGGACAGATAATCAATAACAGCAGCATACTCAATACAAAATTCAAAGGATCTATAGATGGAGAAACAACTGTCGGTGAATTTAAAGGAATCATCCCGCGAATAACCGGACAGGCATGGATAACAGGATTCAATCAGCTCCTCCTTGACCCTACGGATCCATTTAATCAAGGCTTTCTTATTTAGAAAAACAAATACGGCACAGGGAGGAGGTCAAATCCGCAGTTTTAAAAGGGTCTGCAAAGAGCTTGAGAAACAAACATATACTGTAAAGCAAAGGAGATTATAAAAATGAAACATAACGGTATTCATTCAGCAATTATAGTAATGTTTGCCATCGCAATAGCAGGGTTTTTCTGCGTGATGGCCCCGGCACAGTCAGATGCGGCGACAGCAACCCGTACAATAAAACTTGCACACGTCCTCCCGCCCGGCAGTAATTTTGATATTGGAGCGCACAAGTTCAAGGATCTCGTCGAAAAAGCCAGCAACGGCAAAATTAAAGTTGAAATTTATGCCGGTGATATGACAACCGACGAAGTTGAAGCCGCCGAAATGGTCCGTTCTGGCAACCTGGATATGGCATGGACATCAACAGGAAGTCTGTCAGCTTTTGTCAAAGATCTTATGCTTCTTGACATGCCTTTCCTTTTCCGCGATACAAATCACGTAAATAAGGTTCTGATGGGACCTGTAGGCGATAAGCTGCTCAAAGAATTCGATGCTTCCCACATCAAGGCACTCGCATTTGCTGAAGACGGATGGCGCGAAATCACAAACAACAAGCGTCCTATCAACAAACTGGCTGATATGAAGGGGCTCAAACTGCGCACTATGATGAACGACATGAACGCAGACATGTATAAGGCCCTTGGTGCAGTACCCACCCCGATCCCGTCAGGGGAAATATACAGCAGTATCCAGACCGGACTTGTCAGCGGACAGGATAATGGCGTTTATGTTGCCAATAACGTAGGCTACCTTGCCATTCAGCCATATGTATGCATGATCCAGCACTTCTATTCATCAGGAGTCGTGCTGTCCAGTGAAAAGCTCTGGAACAGCCTCACCCCTGCAGAACGCAAGATCGTTAAGGATTCAGCCGTGGCAGCAGGCAAGTACCAGAGAGAATGGTTCTGGAACACTGAAATGAACCTCACAAAGAAGCTTGCCAAGGAAAATAAGATCAAAGTAACATATCCGAAGGACCGTGCCGAGTGGGAAAAAGCGGTACAGCCTGTATATACCAAATATTTCCAGAAATATCCGCATTGGAAGCCTATGGTCGATCAGATCAATAAAACAAAGTAACTTAAGGTACATGTCGTTTTAAGACGGTTCCGCCTCACGGCGGGACCGTCCTCGATTATTTATGCAGATTTGGAATACTGACCGAAAGGTTGTGTTGTAACATGGATCCCGTAATAAAAAAACTGCAATACATTGAAGACAAGCTTGATGTGGTTGCATCGTTTGGCGCAGCTGCAACATTTGCATGTATGTCTGTTATAGTCTGCATGCAGGTTATATCGCGTTATTTCTTTTCCTATTCATTCCAGTGGGCTGAAGAAATGGGAAGGTATTTTTTCATATGGAGCACGATGCTTGCTTGTGCATGTGCTACCCATACCCATTTGCACATAGGAGTTGACATCCTCGTCAGCAACCTTAAGGGCAAGGCCCAATTGGCAGTAAAACTGCTTGCCCAGCTTTTTCTAATAATAGCTGTCTATATCCTTACCGTGTACGGTGCCGAACAGACTATTGAAGTTGTCAGCGCCGGACAGACGGCAACTTCATTTCCCGTATCGGCAGGAATCCTTTACCTCTCCGTACCTGTCAGCGGCGCCCTGATGCTCTACTATACCATTGTGCAGCTGCTTGAACTTATTTGCTACGGCAAATACAGAGAAAATAAAATCAATGATATCTTTGGGGAGGCATGCACGAAATGAGCTGGATCCTATTCGCCACATTTTTCCCTCTGCTGTTTTTAAGCGTTCCGATATCATTTGTTCTGATTCTCTCCACCATTGCATATATCCTTGTTATGGGCGGGGATGTTTCATGGCTTTTAGTTCCATCCAGGATCGTACGCGGGATGGACTCATTTATCATGATGTGCCTTCCTTTCTTCGTTCTTGCAGGCAACCTTATGAACAATGGCGGCATAACAGCCAGGCTGATCAAGCTTGCACAGGCATTTGTCGGACATATAAGGGGCGGGCTCGCCATGGTTGATATAATGGTCTGCGCATTTTTCGGAGCCGTTTCCGGCTCGGCTGTGGCAGCCACTTCTGCTGTTGGATCTGTAATGATCCCTTCGCTTAAAAAAGAAGGATATCCTGCCGATTTCAGCGCAGGACTCACGGCCGTTGCCTCTACAATGGCCCCGGTCATTCCGCCGAGTCTTGCGTTTGTCCTCTATGGGGCGGTAAGTCATGTACCTATAGGCGACCTTTTTATAGCCGGTATAGTACCTGGTATATTGATGGCATTTGCGTTGATGTCTGTAGTGTATATATACGCCAGGCGTAATAATTATCCGCGTCTGCCGAAAACTCCATGGAAAGGGCGTCTTCAGGCGGTAAAAGAATCTGCCCTATGTCTTGCTCTGCCTGTTTTCATTCTCGGCGGAATAATTTCAGGAGCTTTTACGCCGACAGAGGCCGCCGCAATGGCAGCATTGTATGCATTTATCCTGTCAATGTTCATATACAAGACGATTTCATGGAGACAATTACCTAAGATCCTTATAGAAAGCGCGATAGACAGCGGATCAGTCATGCTGCTTGTTGGTACCTGCTACGCCTTCGGATGGGTACTTACCAACGAAAGGGTTGCCTTAAGGCTTACTGAAGCGCTGCTCGCCATGAATGTTGCATTATGGATGAAGCTTTTGCTGATAAACTTTGCGCTTCTTATCGTAGGCATGTTTATGGACAGCGCACCGGCTATCATGCTGGTAGGACCAATACTGGCCCCTGCACTCAGCCAGATGGGGGTAAATCCTGTTGTTGCCGGAATGATAGTATGCATAAACCTTACAATAGGACTTGCTACGCCACCTGTTGGGGTATGCCTGTTCTCCGCTGTCAATATCGGGAAAGTATCGTTTGAGGATGTATCAAAATCAGCCATCCCGCTTCTTGGCGCAGTAATTGTAGTACTTATGATAGTCACCTATGTACCGTCTGTGTCTCTCGTTCTTCTGAATATCAAAAACTTACTGATGCAATAATTAATATAATTGGATTGTGTACCACACTAAGAAATCAGCAGAAAACATTTATATATCATCTGCCGGTTTCTTAGCGTGATACAGATAAAAACATTGATCATGAAGATTTGGACAGCATAGAGGAAAGAGCTGGGAGGAATAACAGCATGCGCAATGTGCAATCCGTATTTGCCGTAGATGCACATACGACCGGAACTCCGATAAGGGTAGTCATATCTGGCATCCCGCCTCTGAAGGGCACTACTGTCGAAGAAAAAATGGAATTTATGCGGGAGCATTATGACAGTATAAGAACCTGCATCATGCAGCAGCCAAGAGGCTTCAGTTCTTTGGTAGGAGCTGTCCTCACTGAGCCTTGTTCCCCTGAAGCTGATTATGGGCTGTTTTATATAGATGCCCTTACATATCAGCCAATGTGCGGCGCCGGAACTTTTTCAGTAGCAAAAGTGCTTCTGGAAACCGGAATGATAACACGGAAAGAACCGGAAACAGTTATAAAGCTTGAAACACCAAGCGGCATCGTTACAGTTTTTATTGAAATTAATAACAGCAATATAAAATGTATCTCATTCGAAAATGTACCTGCTTTTCTGTACTGCAAAGATCTTGAAATAAATGTACAGGGAATTGGAAACATCAGCGTGGACATAGGTTTTGGAGGCAATTTTTTTACACTGGTTGATACAGACACAATAAATATGAATATTTCAAGGGACAACATAAATAAACTGCGCAAACTGAGCCAAGCCATACTTGCTTCAGCAAATGAAACCATCAAAGTACAGCATCCCGTGAATAAATCTATAAATTATATGGATCAGCTGCTTTTCTGCAACAATCACCCTAATGAGAAGAACGAATACTACGGACAGTGTATTTTCGGAGATGCACAGGCAGACATATCGCCGTGCGGTACAGGTACATCGACAAGACTGGCCCAGCGCTACTTCAGAGGTCTTATAGGAATCGATGAAACGTTTTGCCAGAAAAGCATCTGCGGCGGAGTATTCAGCGGCACAGTACTGCGTGAAACCGATCTGCAGAACACAAGGGCTGTCATCCCGCGTATTTCATGCAGTGACGTACACATTACAGGTTTTAACCATCTCATAATCGAAGAGGACGATAAATTGAAAAACGGCTTCATAAGCTGGTAGAAAGAGAGTGTGTGCGATGAAAAAACTACCGCCCAGCATATTCAATGACGTGATCGGCCCTGTGATGAGAGGACCTTCGAGTTCACACGTCGCAGGCGCATCAAGGATAGCCGATATAGTGAGGCAGTCCCTCAATAATGACGTGAAGAAGGTCATCGTCGATTTCGACGTCAACGGCTCGCTTGCGGAGTCGCATGACGGGCACGGCACCGATATGGGGTTCGTCAGCGGCATCATGGGGATGCCGGTCACTGACCCGCGCGTCATGGATTACGCTGAACTTGCACAAAAGGCCGGCATCGAAGTGGATTTCCGTATCCTGGACTACGGTGCCGAACATCCCAATAACTACCGCATATCGGCATACGGGACAGGCGGACAGCACCACGACTGGGAAGCCGTCTCTGTCGGCGGCGGCATGGTCGAGATGCGGAAATACGACGGTTTCGACGTAAGCATAGCCGGCGATTTTTATGATCTGCTTATTACGCTCGATGCTTCAGAAACCGATGCTGAGGATTTCAGAAAGGCTGCAGTATCCCTCTTCCCTGTTTTTGAAACTATGGACGTAAAAACAGCAGACGGAAAGATGCTGTTTGATATCAAATTCTCAGGTGCGCCTGACATGAATGCTGTCGGCATACTGCGCATGGAAAAAGGAATCGAATGTATCGTACTTACAGAACCCATACTTCCTACCCGTTCATGCGCTGAATGCAGCGTTCCGTTCCTCTCGGCGTCCGAACTTCTTGAAATGAACAGCAGGGACAGGCGTGAGCTGTGGGAGTTTGCCGCCATGTATGAGAGCAGGCGCGGAGGCACAACAGAGGAGGATGTCTTCCGAAAGATGCAGGATATTGTTTCCGTTATGGAAAACAGCATCGGGGAAGGTCTGCGCGGTACGGAATACAAGGACCGCATCCTCGGCAGGCAGGCTTTCATGATAGATGAGGGCGAGAAAAAAGAGGCTCTTGTCCCGTGCGGGATACTTAACACTGTCATCAAGTACATAACCGCGATAATGGAGGTAAAAAGCTCCATGGGCGTTATAGTGGCAGCGCCAACAGCAGGATCGTGCGGCTGTCTTCCCGGAACCTTGATAGGTGTCGGAAGGTCATCAGGAAAGACGCATGATGAAATAACAAAGGGCATGCTGGCAGCCGGTCTGATAGGTGTATTCATAGCCGAATCCGCTACTTTCGCGGCTGAAGTGGCTGGATGCCAGGTAGAATGCGGTGCAGGGTCCGGAATGGCGGCAGCCGGCATAGCGCAGATGTTCGGCGGTACTGCGGAGCAGTGCATCGACGCGGCTTCAATAGCTCTGCAGAACATAACAGGGCTTGCCTGCGACCCTGTAGCCAACCGCGTGGAAGTGCCGTGCCTCGGCAAAAACATCATGGGCGGGTCAAATGCGATATCGAGCGCCAACATGGCTCTCGCAGGCTTCGATAAGGTCGTTCCTCTCGACCAGACCATAAAGGCCGTATATGACATAGGAAGGAAACTTCCTCTCGAGCTCCGCTGCACCTTCGGGGGGCTCGGAAAAACTGAAGCCTCCGTTGATATCAGAAAAAAACTTGAAAACAAACAATGAAAGATACTTTTGTAATCAGTTGCTAAAAGTTAAAACCTGTGACTAAGATAATATAAAATAAGGACCGCCGCCTGAAGCAAATGTTTTGACAGGTTCCGGCACGGTCCTTTTAATGTATGTATATTTGGTATTGTTCTTGACGGTAAGAACATGGATCTACTTTGCTATATCGGAAACAGGCTCCCCTTTCAATACTTTAATGGCATTAACAGCAGCCCTTCTTTTAAGCTCTTCAAAGGCCTGTACTGAGAGATAAGAAATATGAGGTGTAACCAATATATCTGGCGTATTGAAAATTTCTTCCCTGAATGTCGGCGGCTCATTATATACAACATCAAGCACTGCACCGGCAATTATTTTTTCTTTGACGGCTTTTATCAGATTTTCTTCGTCTATTATCTGTCCTCTTGCAGTATTTATTATGTATGCCGAGGATTTCATTCTGGATAGTTCATTTATACCTAGCATTCCCTCGGTCTGAGGGGTTCGTTTGGCATGGATACTTACAAAATCTGCATTTTCCAGCCCAGGATAAAGCTCTGTTTTGAAAACTCCTATAGAATCCATTTTATCCTTATCCACATACGGATCATATGCGAAAACATTCATTCCCAGCGCCCTGGCTTTTGATGCCGTTGCACTCCCTATACGCCCAAGACCTATAACAAGCAGGTTCGATCCTTTCAGCCTTTTTGGCGGATTTGGCAATGCCGGGCTTCCCCACAGCCCATCTGAAATTGCCTTGCCATATAAATTAATTTTTTTATTACAGTGGAAAATTGCGGCTATCGCATGATCAGATACGTCTTCAACACAATATCCAGGAACAAAGGTTACCTTTATATCATGCTTCATGGCAGATGCAACATCAATTTTATCGTATCCTCCGCCAAATACAGATATGACCCGACATTTATTAAGGCGAACCATTTCTTTTTCACCAATCACAGTGTATATCTGAGATAATATCGCATCCGCATCTCTGCCGAATTCTTCAAGATCAGCATGGTAATCATATTTTGAATAGCGTATCTCGCAGTCAGGGAATGCGCTTTTAAGCTCTTTATTCTCTATTTCATAATCGGGCCATTCTTCGTCTATTATCCAGATCATCGGTTTAGCCATAAAAACACTTCCTTCACTTATGTAATAAATCATTCTGCCTGTGTGTCAGATACTCACAGATTTGGGAAAAATTATACGGCGCACGCTGATGTTATCTAAGAAGCTGGAGCAGTCCCATAGATATTGACGGGAAATATGTAAATAGCAGCAGGCAAAAAATCATAGCCAGGAATGACGGAATTATGGCCTTTGATATATTCTCTATACTTTCGCCCGATATTGCCGAAGCTACAAACAGATTTATTCCATAAGGCGGAGATATGAAACCGCATGCGAGGTTTACCGTCATAATCAGACCAAAATGGATCGGGTCTATGCCTATAGTTTTAACAACTGGCAAAAGAATCGGCGTCAGTATTATAACTGCGGCTATGTTATCCACGAAACACCCCAGTATTAGCAGAAAAACATTGATTATAAGCATCAGCAGCCATGGAGTTCCTATAAGCGCTCCCATCATCTGAGCTATATGCTGCGGTATCTGGGCCATTGCAAGGTATGCCCCGAATGCAATCGAAAGCCCTATCATAAACTCAGTAGCGCCATTGATAAGGCCTGAAACACGCAGACACTCGTAAAGCACTTTGCCGTCAAGCTCTTTATAAACGAATTTTCCTATTATTACCGAGTAAACTACAGCAACTACAGCTGCCTCTGTTGGAGTAAATATACCGCCATAAATTCCGCCAAGTATTATCACAGGAACTATCAGAGCCCATACAGCCTCTTTGAATGCCTTAACGACCACGGAAAATTTCGGACGTTCTGAGACATAGACGTAGTTTTTCTTTTTTGCCGTGGCCCAGCAAACAAACATAAGCACTACACCAATGATTATTCCAGGGATAATACCGGCAATGAACATATCGCCTATAGAGCATTGCGCAACTATACAGTATATTACAAACGGGATGCTGGGCGGTATTATCACACCTATTGTTCCTGCAGCAGCCGTTATTGCAGCTGCAAACGAAGCATCATACTTTCTTTCCTTCATCTCCGGGATCATAAACGAACCTATAGCGGATACCGTGGCTGGGCCCGAGCCAGAAATAGCTGCAAAAAACATGCAGGCCAGGACTGTCACCATCGCAAGTCCTCCTGTTATATAGCCTATCATGCTGTCTGCGAGGGCCACAAGTCTGCGAGAGATGCCTCCGTTGCACATCAGAGAACCTGCAAGAATGAAGAACGGTATGGCAAGCAGCGGGAAAGAATCAAGCCCTGTCACTGATTTCTGCGCAAGCATTATCATAGGTATATCTGACGTCAGCCACATCGCGATCCCTGTGGAAAGCCCAAGTGTTATACCTATAGGAATACTCAAGGCAATGGTCACAATGAGTATACTAAACAGAACGACAGCTTCCATAGCAACCCCCTCCTATCCTGCTTTAACTTCTGCCGGCATTCCGTCACGGTAGAGTTTGTACATTTCAATCAGCAGTCTTATGCACATAAGGCCGCAGCCAACCGGCACCGAAGCATAAGGCCAGGACATCGGCAGGTCCATGGCAGCTGATGTCTGTCCTGACTCAGAAATAAAAAGAATTAACTCCGTTCCGTACCATGTGAGTACAAAACTAAAAACGAACCATATGATTAGGACTAAATATTCAAAATACAGCCTTGATTTGCCTTTAATCATATTTGCGAACATCTCTACCCGGAAATGGCTCCTTTCCTTAACTGCATAGCTTGCTCCTATCCATGAAAGCCAAAGGAATATAAAACGTGCCATTTCCTCGCTCCACGAAAGCGAATTTGAGAACACGTATCTCATGACTACCTGTATAAAGACAAGTATGGTCATTATCGCCATCGTCCAGACCACAAAATATTCTTCAAAATTATTTAAAAATTTTTTAACAGACATTGCATTCAGCACTCCCCTTTGTACAGGTGCAGCGTTATATTAAAAGAAAGAATGCGCCCCAGCATATACTATGCCGGAGCGCAAAAACACTAAATGACTATTTCTGCACTTTTCTGGCAATATCCATGATCTCCTTGCCAAGTTCCTTTTCAAATTGCTTATATACTTTTGCCGTTGCTGCAACAAAAGGCTTTTTCTCAGCAGGTGTAAGCTCGTTTACTTTCATACCGGCCTTGACGACCTGGGCCTTAAACTGGCCTTCGCTGGCTGCCATAAGTTTGCGCTGTTTGAGTGTTGCATCATGAGCAGCCTTGATTACCAGCTTCTGCAGGTCAGAAGGAAGTTTATCCATAAATTTTTTATTCGCGATGAGTATTTCAAATGAGAAAACATGCCCTGTTTCTGAAACATATTTCTGGACTTCATAGAATTTACCGTCAACGATCATAGCATACGGATTTTCCTGTGCGTCTACAGTCCCCTGCTGAAGAGCTGTATAAAGCTCTCCCCAGCTCATTGGCGTAGGATTTGCACCAAGTTCCTTGAAGTAGGCTATATGCATAGGATTTTCCATAGTGCGGATCTTTATGCCCTTAAGATCTGCCGGTGTCTTTATCGGCCTTTTGCTGTTAGTAACATGGCGGAATCCATTTTCCTGATACCCAAGCACAAGAAAGCCTTTTGCAGACAGATATGAATTAAGTTTATTTCCAAGAACACCGTCAATGGCTTCAAATGCAGATTTTCTGCTTGTAAACAGGTAAGGCAGGTCAAGCACCTGCATCCTTTTATCAAAACCGGCTAGAACTGAGGTAGAGGGGATCGCCATCTGTATAGTGCCCATCTGCACACCTTCACTGAGCTCCCTGTCACCGCCGAGCTGCCCGTTCGGATAAAGCTCGACCTTGATTCTGCCCTTTGACCCCTTCTCAACTTCCTGGACAAAAACCTGCTTCATGGCGACCATAGTCGGATGTGTATCCGAACCTATGTAACCAACCTTGATAGTATATTCTGGTGCAGCAAAAGCTGCAGTAGCAAATAAAACAGCAACACAAGCCATAACCATAAGTACAAGTTTCTTCACCGTTATTCCTCCTTACTATTCTTTGCCGCTCAATAAATATTTTGTTTTAAGTTTAAATAAGAACTGATTGAGCACTGAGAAATATACTACCCTGCCAGGCCTGCCCCCCTTCGTTTTGGATCCGGCGGATGAATATTATGTTGTTTATGCACCGGACCTTCTGACACGGACCTCTCCTGTATCAGCATCTACTTCGACATAGTCGCCGTCTTTAATAACATCGAACGGATCCTCTTCCATCCTGTCGACCATTGTTTTGCCAACCACAACGGAAGCTGAGACTATAACAGGTTCTACTTCCCTTACTATTATTGCGGCTGGTAATGTATTCTTTACCCACATCTGGTAAAAACCATCGACTTGGACAACGGAACTTCCTTTCCCAGACTGCACTACAAGGACCTTACCTGCAATGCTTCTGCCACTGATTGAATGATTTCTTTCAATAACAATCCCAGTTTCAGGGTCACAAAGATAAAAACACATCGCGTCTCTGGAAATTATCGCTTCTCCGCTGCCGCTGCCTTTGACTATGCTGCGGCACTTATAAATCTTTACCTGATCATCCATTAATCTGCCCTCCCTTTAACTGCAGCCTCTACACAGTCCGACAACCTGCGAACAGCGAACGCCTGTCCCCTCCGTTCACGGTAATATGCACACTTAGGGGAATCAGTTATTCCAAGGCTGTTTTCAAACGATTTCCAGCAGGGTTCATCTATGCATGTATCTGCAACCATCCGCACACCAAGCAATTCAAGTCTTGAACGCAAATGGGAACGATCTGCAAGCTCCACTGCATCAGATGCGGCAAGAATCCAGAATGCCGTATCAGGATGCACCTTTCTTCCGCGGAAAAGCTTTTCAACGTCGAGTATCTGATCATATGTATAATGCGGGCATCCGAGCATAACAAGATTTACCGGCCCTGTCGCCTGAGTGAGCAATGCTTCCTCGTCCAAGAGATCTTTATCCGTTATTACAGTCTCCGACCGTGGAACAGCTTTGCCTTTGAAAGCCATTTCTACCGTCAATGCCTCAGGGGTAATGCCTGCCATATGGTACATTGCAACAGCACCGCTGGTAGCCGCCTCTGCGCCAAAATATAGAAAATCTTCAGGGCCTGGCTTGGGTTGTTTTTTGAAACGCAGTACAGGATTTCGAGATCCTGCAATTCGCCCTACACAATGGCCAAGGATACCCCAATCGTATGCTTCATTAAGATCTGCATCAACATCAATAAGGAAATCTCCGTATCTGTTTTCCTGAAGGTGATAACCGTAGTACGGTGTTTTGCCTATAACTGCAGCCGCTAGCGCGCTTACGGATGACTCCCTGTTCGTGCGCGCCCCTACAGCCGAATTTACATATGGAGTGGCACTTGATTCGGAGAAAGCTACATGTTCCCCAAGAAAAGGTACATTTGTACCAAGTCCAGGCGTACAGCAAAATGTAAGCTTAGCTCCGATACGCCTGTACACATCTATAGTCCGCTCACCAAGTTCCTTTTCCTCTCTTGTGACATCGTAAAATTTTGTAAGGCTGTCTATATCCCAGCTGGGATTTGTAGTAGGCGGAACAACACATTTTGCTCCACCTTCAAGAAGCAGTTCGCACCAGTATGTGTCCCCTTCCTGGCCGCTTAATGCAACATGCGCGCGTTTGATCGGTATAAGCTTTTCAGCATCAAAGGTAAGTCCCAGTGCAAGCAGAAGTTCCATTGCCTTCTGTTTTCCTGTTCCTTCCTTTCCATCAAGTATCCGTTTTTCGTCATCGCTAAGATACAAAACTACACCTCCAGAATAATTTTTGTGCACTCAAATAGAATACCACCTGTATACAGCAAAATTTTAAAAAAATTATTTTAAGAAATAATCCCTTAAAATATATTCCTCACTTTTAACAATGTGCTCGTACAGTTGTTCAGAGAATTTTTTCACATTTCTTTCTTTAAGGCATTCAAGTAAATCTACGTGCTGTTTTATGGAGTTTTTCACGTCGGCGAGGGATTGCGCCGACAAAAGCTGAAAACGTTCAATCTGCGCATGGTAGGAAGAAAGTATATCCCCTACCCTCCTATTGGTCGAAAATCTTATGATAGTAAAGTGAAGACGATGATCCATCTCTGATATCTTGGTCCATTCGACTGGAATATTTTTTTCAACCATCTTCTGAATTTCTATCCAGCCATTTTCTATAATGGCGATTTCCTCATCAGGCACACGGTTAACAGCTGAAAGGGCTGCAAATGGTTCAAGCAATTTTCTTATATCATAAATTTCCTTAACATCATCCAAAGATATTTCGGAAACAAAAGCTCCTTTTGTAGGGACAATTTTTACAAAATCTTCCTGCTCTAGAAATCTTAGAGCTTCTCTTATAGGAGTCCTGCTCACCCCTATTTTTTCAGCAAGGAAATTTTCAGGCAGAGGAGCTCCCATCTCAAGTTCACCCGACTCAATTGAATTCTTTATCCAATTATAGGCAAGTATCCAACTGCTTTTATCATTCTTTTTGCGCATGAGCATCATTCCCTGCTTTTCTGTATACAGCTACAATACAGCCAGTATTTAATTTTGTCCAGACATTTTTTTAAATTAATACACGTAAAAATTATACCAATTCACCATGCACATTCACAGACTACTAAACATTCAAAAACATAAACCTCCCATACCCGAAAAATAAGATTCGGCGTACAAAGGGAGGTTTATGTTTATTATTATCTATACATAACTAATAAAAGAAAAAATATGAGTGTTGAATGTGACTATTTCCTTCCGTATACTGTATCTATAAGCGTTCCGTCACGATATTCAACGACGGCGACCACCTTGTCATAATCATACTCGGCAGGGTGCGGTATGCCAGTCAGTTTTTCAACTTCCTTCTTCAATTCCGTTATATCGGCAACCGGAAGACCTGCCTTCAATGCTGAAGCAAGAAGATCTTCCCTGGCAGGGTTAATGCAAATCCCTCTTTCAGTGACAATTGCATCCACAGTCTCACCAGGCGTGGTCACAGTAGTGACCTTATCCTTGATAGACGGGACACCTCCTCTGAACGAAGGGGCAACGACTATGGACAGTTTTGCACCGGCAGCTGTATCCTGATGCCCGCCTGAAGCTCCTCTCAGCACTCCATCGTTGCCTGTAAGGACGTTTACGTTAAAATCCGTATCGACCTCAAGTGCTGCAAGGATCACGCAATCCAGATTATGCACAAGACACCCTGCATTGAATGGGTTTGCGTACCATGAGGCATCTATTTCGATATGATTCGGATTCTCGGTCATAGACTTTGTAACGGCCGAATCAAAGCTCTGGACATCAAACACTGTGCTGAAGAGACCCTCTTCCAGCATGCTGGCCATGTATCCGCCAACACCTCCAAGTCCGAAGCTTCCGCATATGCCTTTTTCCTTCATATATTCCTCAAGATATTTGGCAACAGCCAGGCTGGCTCCGCCAACACCCATCTGGAATGAAAAACCCGGCTCGACTATCCCTGAAGCCTTCATCAGCCTGAATGAATCCTTGGCTATTCTGAGATCAACCGGATTCCTTGTTATCCTGGCCGCTCCTGTTGCAATTTTCTTCGGGTCCCCAAGACTGTCGATACAAACAACGCTGTCAACAAAATGCTGCGGTATTGAGATTTTAGGGTGAAGCGGATATTCAACAAGATTATCAGTAATTGCTACTACATATCTGGCATATTTTGAATCGGTTATCGCATATCCGAGAGAACCGCAGGCCGAAGGTCCTGTATGTCCTGTTATATTTCCAAGACAATCACACGCAGGTGCGGCAAGAAATGCAACATCGATAGAGATAGAACCTTCTTCGATAGCTCTTGCTCTGCCTCCGTGGCTTCTAATCACGACAGGGATATTTATCTCCCCGGCAGAGAGCAGTTTGCCAAGTTCACCGCGAACACCTGAAGTATACAGGCGTGTTATAAGTCCGCTGCGTATATAATCGGCAATGCAGTCGTGCGCATCAGGGATGGAACTTGGAGCAAAAGTTAGGTTTTTAAAACCCATTTTCTGGAGCACGCCAAGTACCATAGGTATTACGGCATCACCATTTCTCAGATGATGGTGGAATGAAATAGTCATACCGTCTTTAAGACCTGACAGTTCCACCGCTTTTTCAATATCGGCAACTACCTTGCTCCTCGCTGGCATCGGCCGGCGAAGCTGCATCGGTGCCGCAGAAGCAGCCGGTTTGCCCAGCATGGCAAACGGTGACGTATACGGAGAAAAATGTCCTACCCCGGGAAGATACATAGGAACGCTTCTGCCAAGAGAATTAACAGACATATCCATTATGAGCCGCTCCTTTCAAAACCATACAGATCTGCAAGTTCTAAGAGATGGCGGGCTCTTGCAACGACTGGGGCGTCGACCATCTTACCGTCAACGGAGATAACTCCTTTGCCTTCTTTTTTTGCGTTTTCGGCCGCTTCCATAACACGTGCGGCCTTTCTGAATTCTTTTTCGTTCGGCATGAACGCCTGATGTATCGTTTCTATCTGATCAGGATGTATAGCTGCCTTGCCCGTGAATCCAAGGTTAACTATAAGTTTGGATTCTTTCAGCAGGCCCTCTTTATCGCTTATATCGGCCCAAACAGTATCATATACATCCACACCGGCAGCACGTGCTGCTACTACCACCCTGCTGCGTGCGTAGAAAAGCTCCCAGCCTTCCTTTGTTTTCTGCACACCCATATCTGCAGTAAGGTCCTGTCCGCCTAAAGTAAGAGCCTGTACGCGCGGGCAGGCAGACGCTATGAGATACGCATTTTCAAGTCCTACTGCCGTTTCGATCATCGCATGTATGCGTACAGTTCCAACAGGTATGGAATTTTCTTTTTCAAGTGCCTCTATTTTCCTGTCAGCAGCTAAAACATCCTGAGGACCGTTGCATTTGGGAATTCTTATTGCAGCAGGTGCACAAGGAATTATTTCCTTGAGGTCGTCATCGAAAAATTCTGTATCAGCACCGTTTACCCTCACTGTAACTATAAGGTTTTTAAAATCATAGTATTTCAGATAGCAGGCAACCATTTTCCTCGCTGCATCTTTTTCAGTAAGAGCCACGGCATCTTCAAGGTCAAGGAGTATGCTGTCCGCCCCGAAAACAGGGGCATGCTGGATCATGCCTGGCGAGTCGCCGGGTATATAAAGCATTGAGCGACATGGTTTCATTGTTTTACCGCCTCTTTCCCAGCACGCTGAAGAGCCGTTTCAAGACGCGCTCTCATCGTTATCTCAAGGGCACCCTGATCCTGTATAGATATCTGTGCGCCTTCAAGGGCATATTGTTTTGCAACATCATCAACCAACTGTCTTGTCCTTTCGGCAAAAACAGCACTGTTGGCCCCTTTATACTCAAGTTCCATTTTTTCAGCCGGCGAAACTGTGACCACACAGTCTGATGATTCCAACGTCCCGGCACTGGCCGTACGAAGCAAAATCAACTTGTTCATCACCTTTCATACTTATTAGTTATAAATAGACGGAGGTTTTATCACCCTCCGTCTATTTTATAGCTTTATTGGATTTTGGCTGCTACCGTTTTCAGGAATTCTTCGGTCGTAACCGATTTTTTCTCATACATGTCAGCTATCGACACAAGATCTTTCGTCATTATTCCCGATTCTATCGTTTTGATCGAAGCCTTTTCAAGGTTGTCCGCAAACGTCTGAAGTTCCTTAATACCGTCAAGCTCACCGCGTTTTCTAAGAGCACCTGTCCACGCGAATATCGTTGCCATCGGGTTTGTCGAGGTCGCTTCACCTTTCAGATATTTGTAATAATGGCGGGTAACTGTTCCGTGGGCAGCTTCATACTCAAATACGCCGTCAGGAGACACAAGAACCGATGTCATCATGGCTAGGCTGCCGAACGCCGTTGCAACCATATCTGACATTACGTCGCCGTCATAATTCTTGCACGCCCATATGAAACCTCCTTCTGAGCGTATAACCCTTGCAACTGCGTCGTCTATCAGGGTATAGAAATATTCTATGCCGTTATTGTCAAAAGCGGCCTTGTATTCGGCATCGAATATCTCCTGAAAAATATCCTTAAAGCGGCGGTCATATTTTTTTGAAATAGTGTCTTTTGTTGAGAACCAAAGCGGCTGTCTGGTTTCAAGTGCATACTTAAAACAGGAACGGGCAAAGCTTTTTATAGATTTATCAAGGTTATGCATGCCCATGACAACTCCGCCGCCCTTGAATTCGTGGACAAGTTCTTTCTGGGCCTTCGATTCGTCGCCGTCTGCAGGTTCGAATGTCATATACACTTTTCCGGGAGTATCAATGACCATCTCTACATCCTTGTATATATCGCCGTATGCATGACGTGCTATCGTGATAGGCTTGTTCCACGTGCTGACAGTAGGCTTTATGCAGTCCAGGAAAATTGGTGATCTGAAGACAGTCCCGTCAAGTATTGCCCTTATCGTTCCGTTCGGACTCTTCCACATCTGTTTAAGGTTATATTCTTCCATCCTCTGCGGATTAGGCGTTATTGTCGCACATTTTACAGCAACGCCGTATTTTTTGGTTGCCTCGGCAGCTTCGACTGTGATTCTGTCATTGGTTTCATCACGCTTTTTAAGACCCAGATCATAGTAAACCGTCTTAAGATCTATATAAGGCTCAAGCAGTATCTCCTTTATCTGCCCCCATATGACCCTTGTCATCTCATCTCCGTCAATTTCAACCAACGGGGTCTTCATCTCTATTTTCATATTATTTTCACTCTCCCGTTCCAAATATCTAAATATATTTTATTACTGCTTTTTTCCTGTTTATTTCGCTCTGCTGCTCATTCTGCTGTGAATAATAGTTCATCAGGCAGCCTGCCAGTATTATTTCTCTGTCCTCTTTTGCAAGTCCCGGCATATTGAGAGTGATCTCCGTCCTGGAGGCTCCGCGTATAATAGTTCCGGTAACCTTGTCGGCTCCACTCTGAACAGCTTTGCGGATACCAGGTATGAAAATCCAGTCACCAACCATCAGTTTGGACTTATCAGACGGATCGATGATGAAGGGGATCATTCCCCAGTTTATGAGGTTGCTCCTGTAGCGTTTCGTAGCATATTCCTCCGCTATATTAGCCTGGCCGCCCAGCACTTTCTGCGATGAGGCAGCCTGTTCGCGTGCCGAACCGTCCCCTGGCTTTACAGCAAAAATCGTACTGCCGATACCCGTGTTTTTAATCGTTACATCAGCTTTGGTCATGGCAATTAATGATTTGAGGTCATAAGGGATTTCTCCTGATACAGCATCGGCCCTTTTCCTGCGTGTATTTTCCAGCGCCTGCACAGCTTTTGCCCTGCCGACATAACCAGGGTCCTTACGCGAAAGGGCGTATTCAGCCAGTTTAAGCGGGTTTGAGCGAAGAGATGAAGTTTCCCCTGAAGGGATAAGCTCGTCAGTAGTCGTTACAGGATCTGTTATTACGGAAGCAACGCTTAGCATAATGTTTTCCGCCAGCGGGTATACCCTCGGCCACGGACATATATTAGGACCGTATATAAGCTCGACCTCAGGCTCCGGCTTTCCAAAACCGCGATAAACCTTCTTGTCGTACACCTCTTTGCAGAACTTGTACTCTGCATCGTGCAGATATTCTCCATATTTTTCGCCGGAAGTCAAAACCCCGCCGTTTGCTGCCGTTGCAGCTATGGATCTGGCATCCATCAGCGCTACTGAAGCAAGCTGGCCTCCATTTGGTTTCGAACCTTCGCGGTTCGGGAAATTCCTTGTTGTATGCCTTATGCTGAGGCCGTTGTTGGCAGGAGTATCGCACGCGCCGAAGCAAGGCCCGCAAAAAGCGGTCCTTACTGTTGCACCGGCTGTCATCAAATCGCACAGGGACCCGTTTGCAAGAAGTTCCATTTTTATCGGCTGGCTGCCAGGGTATACACTCAGGGAAAATTCTCCTATTCCCGAGTTATTCGTCTTAAGTATCTGGGCAGCCGCTACTATGTTATCAAATGTACCGCCCGCGCATCCGGCTATTACGCCATGGTTTACACGCAGACGGCCGTTATCGATTTTGTCTGTAAGCGAAAGAGAGAGATTCGGATTTTCTATCTGCCTTGATGCCTCTTTCTCAACTTTTTCAAGAATATCCTTAGCATTCTCATTGAGGTCATCTATAGTATAAACATTACTCGGATGGAACGGCAAAGCTATCATAGGCTTGATTTTATCAAGATCTATTACTACAGCACCGTCATACCACACAGCATCTGCCGGATCCAATTTTTTATAGTCTCCGGGACGCCCGTGTATTTCAAAGTACTTTTTCACACGGTCATCTGTACGCCATATAGAAGACAGGCATGCCGTTTCCGTAGTCATTACATCTATCCCGTTTCTGAATTCAACAGGCAGGTTACCAACACCAGGGCCGACGAATTCCAAAACCTTGTTCTTTACAAATCCTTCTTTAAAGACCGAGCCGATGAGGGCAAGCGCCACATCCTGCGGCCCTACGCCCGGGCGGGGTGTTCCGGTAAGATAAACTGCGATGATTTCTGCTCGTGGAAAATCATACGTGTGGTTCAGCAGCTGCTTGACCAGTTCAGGTCCGCCTTCACCGATTCCCATTGTTCCAAGTGCCCCGTATCTTGTATGGCTGTCTGAACCAAGAATCATTTTCCCGCAGCCGGCCATCATTTCCCTGACATATGAATGTATAACGGCCATGTGCGCCGGAACGAATTCACCGCCGAATTTTTTTGCTGCCGACAGGCCGAACACATGATCGTCTTCATTTATTGTGCCGCCGACTGCGCAAAGACTGTTATGGCAATTCGTCAGCACATATGGGATGGGGAATTTTTTCATTCCGCTGGCTATTGCAGTTTCGATTATCCCGACATAAGTTATATCATGCGATGCCAGTGCATCAAAATGTATCTTGTACTTTTCTCCCGTGGTATCCGAATTGTGGGTTTTCAGAATACCTGCGGCAATAGTCCCTTTAGATGCCGTTTTCTTATCAGGCAGAGCGCCTTCCATCGGATTGAGGCCTGCATCTGTCAAACGGCTGTTGATCTCATTAATATTGATTTTATCCGCATCTTCTACCAAAAGACTTCCGCGGAGTAAATATGCTCCGTCTTTAACCAGCTTCAACATTACCATCCACTCCTTTGATTTATTAGCCATTTCCTGCCGTTTCACATCAAGCTGCCTGTATGCATTAGCCATTCCAATCATTTCATAAAACAAATACGACAATATAATCTTTTAATATCAAGACATTTTGTATCATTCCCCACATCGTACTGTATTAAAACTCAAATAGCAGTTAAATGTCAACATTAAACTTTACTTATAATCATAGAATTTAAAATATAACAATATACATATATTTCAGGTTATTTAATTTTTGGATAATGACCGCGAAGGTCAGAATGACTCGGCAACATAAATATCACCAAATTAAGAAGAGGCTGCAGATCCGGCCCTGTTTGAAATTTGAATAACATGCTCATTAACGATATTGAAGCAAATATCGATATTTTTATTATGTGTTCAGTTAAATTTATTGTCTCTGTAAATAATCCTGTCAATCGTGCTTACCATGCAAAAAGAATAAATAAAAAACACAGCATGGTAAAACTGACTTAAAAAACAGCAATTCAACTGATATGTCAAAGTTCGCCGCAGCAGAATCATGAAATCAGAACGGACCTTCCCTGCACATATATTGCACTTCCCCCGGTAATTGGCTTAATGGGAACTGCAATTAATATTCGGACAGCCATATCTGATTGCTAAAAGCCTGGCTTAAACCATAACTCACCGGAATAAAAGCAAAGATGCCGCATACGTTTCCATATTCCGACCTACCCAGCGCTTTTGGTGTGTTACTATATATTCTTTCTTATGGAACGTCAATATAATTTTCATAATTAGAATCATATTGGGAATAGTTTGTTAATTTAATACAATTCGTACCAAATAAGAATAAAAAAACTTATAAAAGCGTATATTATAAAATAATAAACCCCAGCAGAAAGATTTTAAGCATTTTAAACAGCTGGCTGAAGCAACCACAGGCCGGCATGACCTTTCTACATTCAAAAGCTACATTTCACTGATAACAAGTTCCTTTACGGCAATTCCAAGTTTTCTGCCGTCTTCTGACTGCATGACATCTTTGGGGGAAGTCGGATCGCTTATAAGAAACTTTATCTGAAGTAATCCTTCATTTACAATTTCAGGCGCTATCGCAGCTTCAAACCATGCTTCCGCATTCCTGACTTTCCAGTCGGCTATCTTGTGTTCATTTGCGTATACCTCAACTGACTGAAAAGGAAGTATTCCGCCTAAAAATGCCGACCCTTTCATTTTCAGCTGAAGCCTTTTATTTTGGGCATCCAGAACGTCAAAGAACATCGAGGCTTCCGAACCATCCGTCCATGTGCACTCTTTTTCCTGACTGCTCCATCCCTCAGTCATGTATTTACTGGCGTTTGATTCTTTCCTGCATGTCAAGATATCCCCTATAGCATAAACAGGCGCCGGTTTATTATATTTCCCGCTGCTGACCATGATCATGATCCCGGCCGACGCTGCAAAAAGCATAACAATAAGACAATTCCATAATCTCTGCATAGCATATCTCCGATTTGTTCTTTAAATATTATTTCGTCATACGAAATCATTCGAACTGCATTTTTAAGCCTTTAAACAGTAAATAAACTGTCCGCTATATAACCGATTGTTTTTTTATAGACCGTATTGATTTTATCCGAAGATAAAAACCATATTGTAGCGGGTATGAAGACTGCTCCGCCCAATAAAATATTGACTTCAGCCTGGCTGTAAAAAATACTGTGGAATATATTTGCCATATAAAAATGGCCGACATATATAAGCATTGAATTTTTTCCGAGTAATGTTAATTTCGTATTTTTATCAGGGATATTTTTTAATAAAGCCACTATCATCATTGATGAGATGAATAAAAACAACGACCTGCTGATTATCCCTAACCCTGGAAGCAGGCCTGCAGAATCAAACGAGCAGTGATAGAAGAGAAATCTGTATATCCTATCATCCGAAAAAGACATGCACAGAGCCGTGCCTAAAACGGCAAATACGATCAGTGCCGATTTAAACTTTGTGATAGACAAAATTTCAGTTAGATATCCATTTTTACGTGAATAATACCCGGCAAGAAAAAACGGAAGGAAAACTATCACTCTCGACATGCTGAACATAGTACCGAATTCATTAAACAGTCCCACTGACAAAGACAGACAAATGCTTATAAAAAACACATGTTTGATTTTCAATATATCTTTCAGAAAATACCGCCAGATGAATAAGGCCTGCAGATACCAAAGCCCGTATGCCGGATTCAGCAGAGAAAAACCGAATTCAAAGGCAGAATATCCATGAACTGCCGCCGCGAAAGCTGCACAGTAAACCTCCCACAAGAAGCTCATTATTATATATGGCACAAAGAGCGATTTAAATGCTTTGTCCCTGCATTTATCAGGATCTTTGGAAAGATAGCCAGAAATAAAAACAAAACATGGCATATGAAAAAGATAAATAAATGTATATATAAAACGGATATAAAAATATTTACCAGCCCATATATCAAAAAAATGCCCTGTAACGACAAGAATTATAAGTAAACCTTTAATGTTATCAATTAAATATGAACGTCCCTCAATGCAAGACATTTTATTTCCCCGTCATTATATATTCCCTGCGCAATGTTTGATTATGCTGCAGTTCCTTGCTCACGGACCGCAAAGAAATAATGCGGCAGGTATAATTCAGATGCCGATAGAAAAGTTTACCATAAAATACAGCTCTATCAACAATTTAATCAATGAACCATGGAATACGGCCATTTTACGATGCCTTTAATTTGATTTGCAGAGTTTTGTCATAAATTTTAAAAATGACATTTCAGGAAAACACCGGTTTTATAAACAATCCACTGTCGGAGCTAAATTTATCCGATGCCGACTTAATAAATTATCGCCTGGTTATTTATTGGCTGATTTTGCAATATGCCATCCAGGCAAAATACAGCCGCAATATCAATATGACGCCATGCAAAATTGAATACTTTCCAAATATATGGAAAAGCATTGAGCAATAGGCAATGACACTGCTAATACAATAAATTACTGAACTACAGGCATGTTTATATTAATGTCAGTCTGAAGGGTATATTTTCATTAATCAATTAAATTCATAGTCAATATAAAGTAATTATTATAAATAATGAAATTAAGTAAATTTAATGTTTCTTAAATAAAAATAAAATATGACACTAATTTTGATTAGTATTTTTAGTATATGGTTTATTTATTGTTAATTAAACGCATAATTAATACTTGACTCCGCATTTGAGGCGAATTAATATATATAAATCATCAAATGCAACTTAGTTGCAAATACCAAGGGGGTAAAAAAATTGAGCAACGCAGTATTCAGTTATGAAAAACCGGTTAATGACGTATCAAGAGACTATGCTCCGGGCTCCGAGGATCGTAAACTCCTAAAAGAAGCCATAGAAGAAATAAGCTCTAATGTAGCGGAAATACCTCTTATCATTGGAGGGGAAGAAATTCGGACAGGCAATACAGGCTCCGTCGTTATGCCCCATGACCACCAGCATCAGCTTGCAGTATACCACAAAGCCGGAAGCGCGGAAATGGAAAAGGCGATCAAGGCTGCACTGGATGCCCACAGTCAATGGGCAGACAGGCCGTATACGGACCGTGCAGCGATAATAATGAGGGTGGCCGAGCTTATAAAAACTAAGTACCGCTATATATTGAATGCGGCAACAATGATGGGACAGAGCAAGAACGTGTGGCAGGCTGAGATAGAATCGGCAAGTGAGACTATCGATTATTTCCATTACGGCGTGCACTATATGAGTGAGATATACAAAAATCAGCCTATTTCTGAAAGCGGAGTGATAAACTGCGTTGAATACAGACCTCTTGAGGGTTTTGTCTACGCAGTATCACCTTTCAATTTTACAGCCCTTGCCGCCAATCTTCCAATGGCACCGGTTATGATGGGAAATACCGTAGTTTGGAAGCCTGCAACGACATCACTGCTGTCAAGCTATTATCTCATGAAGATATATGCCGAAGCCGGACTTCCCGCCGGCGTTCTCAACTTCATGCCCGGACCGGGATCGGTAGGAAGCAAAGTAGTGCTTGCCCATAAAGATCTCGCCGGGGTGCACTTTACAGGTTCAACACAGGTTTTTGACGGTCTTTGGAAAGGGATAGCGGAAAACCTCAGCGTATATAAATCATATCCGCGCCTTGTTGGTGAAACAGGTGGTAAAAACTTTGTTTTCATGCACAACTCGGCTGATGCCACTGAAACTGCGACAGCACTTGTCCGCGGTGCTTTTGAATACCAGGGCCAAAAATGTTCAGCAACGTCGCGCTGCTATATTCCTGCAAGCCGCTGGAATCAGCTGAAAAACGAACTCGATGCAATGATGGCAACCGTAAAAACAGGCGACCCGCGCGATTTCACCAATTTTGTAAATGCTGTCATAGATGAAGATTCTTTTGACAATTGCATGAAATACATAAATTACGCTAAAAAATCATCCGACGCAGAAATCATACACGGCGGCTCGGGAGATAAAACTGTAGGATATTTTGTCCAGCCTACAATAATTAAAACGAGCAATCCGCATTTCCTGACAATGGAAGAGGAGATATTCGGACCTATCCTTACCGTATTTGTCTACGATGATGATAAATTCGAGGAAACAATGGATATCTGCAATAACACTTCACCGTATGCGCTTACAGGAAGCTTCTTCGGGAAGGACCGCGCAGCCATAAGAAAAGCACATCAGGCACTCAAATATGCAGCAGGCAATTTTTACATAAATGATAAAACAACAGGTGCATGCATAGGGCTGCAGCCATTCGGCGGAGGCCGTGCGTCAGGAACTAACGATAAGGCTGGAAGCCAGCTTAACCTATCAAAGTGGGTATCACCGAGAACCATCAAGGAAATGCTGGTACCACCGCGCTGGTATGCCTATCCTTTCATGGATGAAAAATAACCATCTGACTACTTCTCCCTCTCTTTTTCTCCGTGTGCCGCCAATCTCCGGCGGCACATATAAAAAAATGCAGAGGGGCTCCAAGCCCCGCTGCATTTTCATGATATTCTTAACTTCAAATCCTATTGGATAAATCGATCGGCAATTGATAAATTTAAATTACAGCTATTGATTTTCCTCCATTTGCTTGTATTTCATATATTTTGTCTTTGCCGCGTCACTGCCTGCTTTATAGTATTTTTCTGCATTCTTCGGGAATGTACGTTTCAGTGAAGCATACCTTACCTCACCGTCAAGATATTCTTCATATCCCACAGACGGAGCTTTTGAATCTACTACAAACGGTTTATCCTTGTCCGGATTATATCTGTACAGACACCAATAGCCTGAATCAACGGCACGTTTCATTTCATTCTGGGCATTGCACATTCCGCCCTTTATGCCGTGGGCAGAGCATGGCGTGTACGCGATTATAACTGACGGGCCATTGTACTCCTCCGCTTCCTTTATAGCCTTTATAAGCTGGTTGGGATCTGCTCCCATTGCAACCTGCGCAACATAGATATTACCGTAAGTCATAAATATCGCACCAAGGTCCTTTTTTGCTGCAGTCTTTCCTGATATGCAAAACTGTGCAACAGCACCAAGCGGTGTCGCCTTGGAAGACTGTCCGCCGGTATTCGAATAGACCTCAGTATCGACTATAAATACGTTTACATTTTCACCTGACGCCAACACATGATCAAGTCCGCCAAAACCGATATCATACGCCCATCCGTCTCCGCCGTACATCCAGAATGTTTTTTTAGAAAAATGATCCTTGTTCTGCAGCAATTCGCAGGCAATTTCCCTGTTATTACCTGACAGCTTTCCAATGCTTTTTTCAAGCGCAGCAGTAAGATCACGCCCTGTTACAGCCGATTTTTCAAAGTCGTCATAAGCGGCTGTCCAATTCCTTAGCGCTATTTCAAGATCATTTTCAACTCCGCCTGCAAGCAGCTTTTCCGATCTTATTTTCTGAGCATCACGCTGCTGCTTCACTGAAAGGAACATTCCCAAACTGAACTCTGCATTGTTTTCAAACAGCGAGTTCGACCATGCAGGACCACGCCCATGTTTATTTTTTGTATAAGGTATACCAGGCATCGGCGATCCCCATGCCTGAGAACAGCCTGTAGCATTTGCCCAGTATACGCGGTCCCCGAAAAGCTGGGTCAGAAGTTTTGCATACGGGGTTTCGCCGCATCCTGCGCAGGCAGCTGAAAATTCAAGCAGAGGAGTACGGAATTGGCTTCCTTTAACACTGTACGGATCAAAAACACCTTCCTTGTCGGAAGTTTTCAGTGCATACTCCCACGTTATTCGCGTATCAGGAATTTCTGATACAGGAGTCATGGAAAGAGCCTTCTGTTTAGCCGGACAGCACCTGACACAGCTGCCGCAGCCTGTACAGTCATCTTTGCTTATCTGCAGAGTATAACTGTACCCTGCAGCTCCCATAGCAGGAACGGCCTTGATATTTTCCGGAGCACCCTGCATTTCTTCGGCATTAAGCAGGTAAGGTCTGATAACCGCATGGGGACAAACATAAGAACACCTGTTGCACTGAATGCACAGGGACGGATCCCACACCGGCACCATACTCGCAAGCCCGCGCTTTTCATACGCGGTCAGCCCAAGTTCGACGGTGCCGTCCTCGTATCCTACAAAAGCGCTTACCGGCAGGCTATCTCCCTTCTGCGCGTTCATTGGTTCAAGCAGTTTCGTTATTATTCCCGGACGGTCAGCAATCGGGGCTTTTTTTATTTCATCCCTGGAAAACGCCCATGATTCAGGGATCTCGATTCTGATCAGCCCGGATCCGCCTGCGTCTATAGCCGCTATATTGCGTGCTATCACATCTTCACCCTTGGCAAAAAACGTTTTTCTGACAGCATCCTTTATATAACCCATCGCATCTTCGACAGGAATAATGTCGACAAGGTGAAAAAACGCCGACTGCAGGATTATGTTGACATAATTGCCAAGTCCGTGTTTCATTGCTATCGCAGTAGCGTCTATGATATAAAAATTAGCTCTTTTCAAGGCCAACTGCCTGCGGGCAGCTGCAGGAATATGCATCTCAAGCTCTTCCGGAGTCCAGCTGCAGTTCAGAAGAAAAGTCCCGCCGTCCTTCAGCTCGCTTATAAGGTCGTAATTCTGTATATATGTGTGATGGTGCGCTGCAATAAAATCTGCGTGTTTTACAAAATAGGATGAGCGTATCGGTTCATTGCTGAAACGCAGATGCGATATCGTTACTCCCAATGACTTCTTGGCATCGTATTCGAAATAAGCCTGACCGTATTTTGAAGTATGCGTATTAATTATCTCGACCGTATTTTTATTGGCTCCTACAGTCCCGTCTCCGCCGAGCCCCCAGAACTTGAAGCACATCTGTCTCGCGCTGTCAGGATATACGTGCGGACCAAGCGGCAGCGAACGATATGTCAGATCGTCGTTTATCCCTACTGAAAAGTTATTTTGAGGATTTTCTGAACGCAGATTGTCAAAAACGGCAATTATATTGGATGGGTCTGTGTCCTTGGAGGAAAGGCCATACCTGCCGCCTACTATCAGGACGTCACTGTTTTTACCTGTGAATGCGGTGCATATATCCTGATAAAGCGGATCTCCGGCAGCTCCCATTTCCTTGCACCTGTCAAGGACTGATATACGTCTGACTGTTGCAGGAAGTGCATCAAAAAAATGTTTAAATGAGAACGGTCTGAAAAGGTGGACCTGCACAAAACCGGTCTTCCTTCCCATTGAGTTAAGATAGTCAACTGCCTCTTTAACCGTTCCGCTGACAGAACCCATGGCTATTATCACATCCTCGGCGTCAGGGTCACCGTAGTAGTTAAACAGCTTATATTTATGTCCTGTTATATTATTTATTTTCTCCATATAGTATTCGACTATTTCTGGCAGGGAATCATAGAATCTGTTGTTTGCCTCACGCACCTGAAAATATATATCAGGATTCTGCACCGTGCTCCTCATGACAGGATGTTCAGGGTTCAGCGCGTTCGCCCTGAAATCTGCAAGCGCATCCCTGTCCAGCAGAGATTCAAGATCCCCGTAATCCATCTGCTCGATCTTGCTTATTTCATGTGAGGTACGGAAACCGTCAAAGAAATGTATAAATGGTATACGCCCTTTTACAGCCGCAAGATGTGCAACTCCTGCCAGGTCCATTATTTCCTGTGAATCAGCCGTAGAAAGCATTGCAAACCCCGTTTGGCGGCAGTTCATAACATCAGAATGATCGCCGAATATTGAAAGGGCATGGGTCCCTATCGTTCTTGATGCAACGTGAAGGACTCCCGGGTGACGCTGTCCCGATATCCTGTGCAGTACAGGTATCATGAGCAGCAATCCCTGTGATGAAGTAAAAGACGTGGCAAGGGCTCCTGTTTCAAGCGCTCCGTGCACAGCTGCTATCGCCCCGGCCTCAGACTGCATTTCAACAAGCTTTACCGGCTGCCCGAATATATTTTTCTTTCCCTTTGCCGCCCATAAGTCTGTCTTCTCAGCCATAGGCGATGAAGGTGTTATAGGGTATATGGCCGCTACTTCGGTAAAGGCATAAGCTATATACGCCGCGGCTTCATTGCCGTCCATTGTAACCAATTTTTTTTCTTTCATTGCATACTCCTCTTTTCCATATCGGAAACTAATAATTTAGAATTTCTTAATTTTTTATGCAAAAATATCTTTTACAAAAAAATATTACTGCAATAAAACATGACCGAAGCCATTATTTTCGATCACATTGCCTTATATGAAATTCCTATCGGCATTTAACATTTAAACCATGATTTCACGCTGTAATTATATTTGCAGCCTTATGCAGTTTTAGTTTTTCTATTGCGTCCTCACGCATTTTATACTTCAAGATCTTTCCGGCTACATTCATTGGAAACTCGTCCGTGAAATCAATATATTTGGGACATTTGTGCCTTGCCATATGTCCCTTTACGTAATCCTTAAGCTCCTCTTCAGTTGCCTTTTCTCCTTCCTTAAGGATAACGCACGCCATTATTTCCTCCCCCATGTCCTCATCCGGAACTCCTATTACCTGGACATCTTTAACCTTGGAATGAGTATACAGAAACTCTTCGATCTCCTTCGGATATATATTCTCTCCGCCGCGGATTATCATATCTTTCAAACGTCCTGTGATCCTGTAATTACCGTCTTCCGTACGGCATGCAAGATCTCCCGTATGGAGCCAGCCGTCTTTGTCGATTGCAGCATCTGTTGCTCCAGGCATCTTGTAATAGCCTTTCATTATATTATAGCCGCGTGCAACAAACTCGCCTGTCACATTATCGGGCAGACCAGTGCCTGTCTCAGGATCAACTATCCTGCATTCTATCTCAGGAAGCGGTTTGCCGACCGTTCCCACCCTGACCTCTATGGGGTCGTCGGCACTGCTCATAGTGCAGCCGGGAGACGATTCTGTCTGTCCGAATACTATCGTTATCTCTGTCATGTTCATTTTTTCAATGACATCGCGCATTTTCGATACAGGACACGGGCTGCCTGCCATAATACCGGTACGCATATAAGAAAAATCAGTTTTTGCAAAATCGTCATGCTCCATCATTGCTATAAACATTGTGGGCACTCCGTTGACACATGTTATTTTTTCCTGATTGATGCATGCAAGCGATGATTTAGTTGAAAAATAAGGCATAGGCATAAGTGAAGCACCGTGTGTCATAGACGCTGTCATAGAGAGCACCATGCCGAAACAATGGAACATCGGCACCTGTATCATCATCCTGTCGGCAGTCGAAAGATCCATACGGTCCCCAATGCATTTACCATTATTGACAACATTATAATGCGTAAGCATGACACCTTTGGGGAAGCCTGTAGTGCCTGACGTATACTGCATATTGCACACATCATGTATGTCAACTGCAGAAGCCATGCGGTGGACTTCCTCGACAGGGACCATATCGGCACGGAGCAATGCTTCTTCCCAAGTAAGGCATCCCTCCATGCGGAAACCAACGGTTATGATATTCCGAAGGAACGGGAGGCGCCGACTAGCCAGAGGCTTCCCAGGCTCTGTGTCTTCAAGTTCAGGACATAGCTCTTTCATGATGGTCTTGTAATCTGAATCACGGAAACCGTCTATCATTACAAGTGTATGTGTATCCGACTGTTTAAGAAGATACTCTGCCTCGTAGATCTTGTATGCTGTGTTCACTGTGACCAGCACAGCTCCTATCTTAGTAGTCGCCCAAAAAGTTATATACCATTGCGGCAGGTTGGTAGCCCATATCGCAACATGATGCCCTGCCCTGACACCAAGGGAAATAAGCACCCTGGCAAAATTATCGACGTCGTCTCTGAATTGCGAGTAGGTCCGCGTATAATCCAGTGTTGTATATTTGAATGCGTACTGATCGGGAAATTCCTTTACCACTCTGTCGAGGACCTGCGGAAAGGTATAGTCTATAAGAGAATCCTTGCGCCATATGAACTTGCCTGTCCGGCGTCTGTTATCGTAAAGTACCTTCGATTTTGCCTGACGGGCAGGGTTATCAAAATGATCCATATAATTCGAAAAATGCAGTAGGATAAGATCGATTTCATCGAGATCGCGCATCCAGTTCTGCTGCCATTCAAGCGATATGAACCCGTCATAGTTTATTGAATTCAAGGCACGCATCATATCTTTAATAGGGAGCGTCCCCTCGCCTATAAGGCAATATTCCGTCTTCCCGTCTACTACGACTGAATCTTTTATATGGACATGCTTTATGTGCGCACCGAGGTTCTTTACCGTTTTTTCAGGCGTTTCGCCGCAGTCACGTACAGTATGCTGTATATCCCATAAAGCGGCAAGACCGTCGCTGGCAAAGCCGTTAAGTGTATCACAGAGCTTATCCGTATCAGAATATATCCCTATAGTTTCTATAAGTATGGTTACTCCGGCCTTCTGGGCCACAGGAACCACCTTTTTCAGACAGGATGATATAGTTTCATCCTGATCGCCTCTTCCGCAGTCCCTTGCACATATACGGACATAAGGGACTCTCAGGTTATGCGCATTTCTGATACATATCCCTATTTCAGTGCAATTTCTGATCAATTTATCCGTCTCAGCGATATTGCACGCGGAATCTATGCACGGGATAGACAGCTGCTGTTCAACGAGGTCCCTGTAGGCGGCATTGGTCATAGCAGGATCAAAAATACCGCTTTTATCGGCAAATTCAGGTTCATGGATGCTGTGTATCTCTATCCCGCTGAAGCCTGCCTCCTTGGCAAACCTGCAGTAATCCTGCCATGTATATCCGTTCCATCCATATGTCGAGAATGATAGTTTCATCATTTCTGCTTCTCCTCGTATACTATTTTATTAAGCGCACTCAGATATGCGCGTATACTTGCGCCGATTATATCTGTTGACAGGCCGTTCCCTGAATAAAGCTTCCCGTTTGACCGAAGCCTGACAAGCGTCGATCCCATAGCTTCGCGTCCCTCGGTTACAGCCTGTATCTGAAAATCATCAAGCTCATAATGACGCCCGGTTATTTGTTCTATTGCAAGGAAAGATGCATCTATAGGACCGTTTCCGAAAGCAAGGCCCTGCATATATTTCCCATTTTTCTGAAATTTTATTACAGCAGTAGACCCTATGATATTGCCGCTGTTAATAACGTAGCTAACAAGCTTATACGTTGGGGGGACCTGCAGTGCTGCAGTCGCAATTATAGCTTCGAGCTCCTTCGTACCTACGGATTTTTTCTCTGCAACGTTCATGAATGTCTCAAATACCTTTGCCTGGTCATCCTCAGAAAGATCGTAACCGAGCTTTTTAACTGCTTTGCTGACAGTCGCAATATTGTCGTTGGCATCAAGCAAAATATCCTTATCCTTAGGGATAGGAGAACTGACTCCGTTATCAAAAGGAGATGACTCGACCCTTTTAGTCTGTGTAAGCCATTTCATCTGCTTTACTGAACGGTTGAGTTCTGTTGTTTTTACACCGCATGAAACTCCGTAACTGTCGCCCCGCACCTTTATTATATTGACTACTGACTCGATCGCAGGTGCAACACCGTCGTTTACGTTGACATTTATCTCGCCTGCCCCGGCCTCAAAAGCAGCAACAGCAGAACATGCCGCTGCCATTGAAAGTTCATCCGTACATTTTACAGAGAGGCAAACTCCGCCAAGTGAAGGGACATGACTGCGGATATTTTTAATAAAGTCTTTAAATTCGGCAGGGGTCATTATTCCTGCCGAATCGCATACAGTTATCGTAGCAGCCCCTGCTGCTACTGCAGTTTCAAGCACTTTGGCCAAAAACTCCGGCTCGCTACGCGTGGCGTCAAGCGCAGAGAATTCCACGTCATCGCAAAATGATCTGCTCCTGCGCACAAGATGATCGACCATTTCAATGACGGCAGCCGGTTTTTTGCGGCACATAAACTCCATCTGCACTACCGAAACAGGTACTTCAACACACAATCTTGGATTTACAGCCTTGCGCACTGCATCCCAGGCTGCACATACAGATTCTTCAGTGTAACCGACCGGTATCGAGAGTGTACTGTTTTTGACAGCCGATGCGATCGTATGGATTAAAAGAGTATCTTTTTTTGCATTTGTTATTGGAGCAAGAGCAATAGTATCTATATTAAGTTTATCCAGCAGTTTTGCTATTTCTATCTTTTCCTTGTAGCTCAGGGGACTTCCAAGTCCGGCAGCCGCTTCTCTAAGCGTTATGTCCGTCAATTTAACTTTCTGCATATTCAAAACATCCCTTCCGTATAAAAATATAAAATAATATATAAAAAACCCTGAGGCATATAAAAAAATGCCTCAGGGACGATAGTTATCGCGGTACCACCCTGTTTGCTGCAGGAACTGCAGCCTCTCAGTCGACACTGTAACGTAGTGACCGTAGCCCTTACTTATCTTTTAAGATGTTCTGGAGCTCCGCTCCGGAATGAGACAGTTTGTTATTTCCGCACCGGCTCGCACCAACCGCCGGTTCTCTGCAGCTTCCATAATAAACCTAATTCCATCATCGCGTTTACTTTTCAAATTATTTTAAATACCTGGATATCAAAAAGCCCTGAGGCATATAAAAAATGCCTCAGGGACGATAGTTATCGCGGTACCACCCTGTTTGCTGCAGGAACTGCAGCCTCTCAGTCGACACTGTAACGTAGTGACCGTAGCCCTTACTTATCTTTTAGGATGTTCTGGAGCTCCGCTCCGGAATGAGACAGTTTATTATTTCCGCACCGGCTCGCACCAACCGCCGGTTCTCTGCAGCTTCCATAATAAACCTAATTCCATCATCGCGTTTGCAGTTATACTAATCTAATTAAAAATTAATAAGACATTAGCGTAGGATTATATATTGTTATTTAAGCCTTGTCAAACGGCAAGATCAAAATACAGTTCAGCTGACAGCAATTCTGGCAAAATTCCAAATCACGCAAAATACTTCAGAGGAAAAATGAGCCAGGTCATATACATGCCCATGTTTCACACGGAGCTGAACAAACCGGGAGAGGCACTAAAAATATAATGGCGCGATACTTAATAATCACAGATACCTGAAGCACTGCAGCACGGCTTTATGTGCATTAATTCCCGGAAGGTTTCCTGTTATATCCCTTCCCGTCATACGGCTGTAATTTTTCAAGCCACTCTTTTTCCATCTTTTCCAGCTCCCAATTTATATTTATCCCATCTTTGCATTCCTTCTGATCTACAACGTCATAAATGAAATTGTCCGCACCGTACTCGTTCCAATCCATTTGCAGGCCTGAATTTTGGTGTCTGTTGCTTTCCAGCTGCATTTTCAGCGTCAGCCAGCGGTTTTTCAGGTTGCTGCTTGTCCCGATCAAAACCTTCCCGTTTGCAGCGTTTTTTATGCGATACACGCCCATATAAACCTTAATTTGCTTGTATGCTTCCATTAGTTCCCTGCGTCTGAGCTTATCCATAACTATTCCCTTTCCCTGAAAACCCATGCTGTGCAAAATCACAGTATCAATAGCCGGCTTGCCTGAGCAGACGCGACAATACGGCAAGCCTTTCGCCTATTATTTCCCCATCCTGGCCCAATGCCTGTGCAAACAATCTGATATCTTCATCTATCATTGGATTGTCCCTGCACACCTCTATCGTCATAGCGTCACCCTGTAATCCGACACGGTCTATACGCGGGCAGTCCTCATCATAAAGCTTCGGATAACGGTACGCATCCTGAAAATACAGGCAGCTTCTGCAAATCAGTATTGCAAGGTCAAGCACACGGTGTATTGGCAGTTCTTCGGACTGGCGCGACCATTTTTCACCCGTATACCTCCAGACTTTAGCTGAAATATCGATCTTCCCACGGTCATTCCATTGCGCCAGCCCCAAAGAGAGACCTTTTGCATCTGTTTTATATGCTTTGCGTCCATCAATATTTTCATAGTCCTCAGCTATGATGACAGGTTTATGTTTAAGTGTTTTTGGTATTTTCATCATCCGCACCCCAATCAGATTATAATTAGTAATTTACTGATTTAGTAAATTACTAATTATAATAACACGTGCTATTTCCAACGTCAAACAGCCGGAAAATTTTGAGTTGTACATCCAGCATATGGACTGCCATATAAAAATGTTATACATTAGGTGAAATTGGAATAATACGCAGAAACAGCAAAAATCCCCTCTTTAAAAAAGAGGGGATAAAAAAACAAGGCAACTGCCTTGACAGTATCTTGGTGGCGCTGACTGGATTCGAACCGGTGACCTGTCGGGTATGAACCGAATGCTCTAGCCAACTGAGCTACAGCGCCAGATTGGTTGCGGGGGCAGGATTTGAACCTGCGACCTTCGGGTTATGAGCCCGACGAGCTTCCGTACTGCTCCACCCCGCGATGACAAATATAAAATATTGGTGCCGAGAGCGGGATTCGAACCCGCACGAACTTGCGTTCGCAGGATTTTAAGTCCCGTGCGTCTACCATTCCGCCATCCCGGCAAACAGAAGTATTATACCAACAAACTCTCATCAGTCAAGGCTTTTATAAAAATTGCACCATTTTTTTGCCGGGCAATTTGCGCAATCGGGTTTTCTGGAAGTACAGATACCCCTTCCATGCTCTATCATATTAAGATGAGCACCGCGAAAACGGCTCGGCGGAAGTACGCTTTCAAGGTATTCCTGTATTTTAGCCGGCTGCATTTTTTCAGGTACCCATCCCAGTCTGCGGCTTATTCTAGCCACATGGGTGTCAACAGGAAACGCCGGTTTGTCAAGGTCAAATACAAGAACGCAGGCCGCGGTCTTCAGCCCGATACCAGGAAGCGACACCAAAAATTCCCTGGCTTCACATGTATCCCAATCTGCAAGTCCTTTTATAGAATAGCTTCCGAATCTGTCCTTTATTATTTGAAGGACCTGCTTCATGCGTGCCGCTTTTGTGTCGCCCAGGCCAGCTACACGGATTGCGTCAGCAATATCCGCCGCATAAGCATTAGCAGCCTGTTCCCATTGAGGATAACGGGCCTTAAGGCCGGCAAACGCCCTGTCCCTGTTCCTGTCATTTGTATTCTGGGACAGAAGCGTAAGTATAAGCCCATCCAACGGCTCCTCATGGCGCAGATCCGTATTTGGGCGTTTTTCATACCCCCATACGCTTTCAAGCGCATCAAGTATTTCTTTTATATATTTAGGCTTCTTCACCTTTTGCATATTCGTTTCCTGATTTTTTTCTTCCGGACTTCTTTTTTTTGTTCCCGTTTATATCTACTTTATCCTCCATTTTCTTTCTATGCATGAAGGACCTCTCTATCCAGTTTTCCAGACAGTTCTTGACCATGCCGTGTATCGTGTCATCCTGATACTCTCCGCCGGCATCAGGAGTACCTGCCTTTACACCTGTAAGGATCTCTATCCCCTCATCTATCGTAGCAACGCTCCATATATGGAATTTGCCTTTTTTGACAGCATCAATAACATCGTGGTTTAGCATGAGGTGCTGTTCGTTCTGATAAGGTATCATTACCCCCTGATCGCCGGTCAGACCGAATATTTTACAATAGCGGAAGAATCCCTCTATTTTTTCATTGACTCCGCCGATGGGCTGTACGTTCCCAAACTGGTCCACCGAACCAGTCACTGCAATGTTTTGTTTGAGAGGTTTGCCTGACAGGACTGACAGCATGCAGTATAGCTCGGTAGATGACGCGCTGTCCCCCTCAACACCGCCGTAAGTCTGTTCGAATGCTATGCGTGCAGATATCGAAAGAGGAAAATTCTGCGCATACATGCGTCCGAGATAACTTGAAAGTATCAGCAGGCCTTTATTATGTATAGGACCAGTCATGTTGACTTCGCGCTCAATATTTACTATACCTTCCTTGCCCATGAATACATTAGCAGTTATCCTTACCGGAGCACCGAAGCTGTAATCAACGAGCTGTGCTACTGTAAGCCCGTTGATCTGGCCTACTATTTCGCCTTTCGTATCTATTTTAATAACACCTTCGGAATATTCTTCAAGGACTTTATCCTCAAGCATGTTCGTGCGGAATATTTTTTCATCAAGCGCTTTTCTTACATGTGACAATCCTACCTGCTTTTTGCCCTCTGATTTCGCCCATGAAGTCGACTCGACAAGCACATCTGCAATTTTATTGAACTGTGTTGATAATTTATTCTGGCTTCCTGCAAGCCTTGACGACCATTCAATAATCTCCCCCACAGCCTGTGCGGTAAACGGCAATTTGCCCTCGTGCCCGACAAAGCCTGACACGAACTGTGCAAGCTGTTTTTCGGTAAAGGGTGTCCTTTTCATATCGGAATCGAAATCTGCCTTTATCTTAAAAATCTTCTGAAATTCCGGATCATAGATATTAAGAAGGTAATACAGGTAAGGGGTACCCACTACAACAACCTTCATATCTATCGGAATGGCTTCCGGACGAAGTGACGAAACAGGAACATAACCCAGCTGTTCACCAAGATTTTCAATATTTAACTCCCTGTAACGCAGAACCCGCTTCAGTGCATCCCATGACATAAACTGGCGCAGCAGCTCTTCGGCTTCAAGAAGCAGAAAACCGCCGTTTGCCCTGTGCATGGCCCCTGGTGTAATTTTACGGAAATCAGTATAAAGGTTCCCCTGGCGACTTTCATATTCAACCTTGCCTACAAGATTGTAATAGATGGGATTTGTTTCCCTTATCACAGGTGCGCCGCCCTCAGGATTATTGCTTACAAAGGCATTTACCTCATAACGCGTAAAATCTACCTCGGCCGAATCATCACGTGCTGCAGCCAGGAAAGAATTAAAATTAACGACTACATCGTCAGTGAAATCGTCAAGCCATGATTCAAGTTTTTTATTAGGGGCATATTTTGCCCTAAGCTCAGATAAGATAGGCCCTATCGCGCTCTGACATATTTGTCCTTCAAGCTCTTTAATCTTTTCCTTCAGGTCTTTTTCCCTTTCGCGGATAGTCCTCAGGGTTTCCAGAGTTTTCTGTGATATTTCTTCGGAGGTCTTCTGAAGTTTTTCCTGCTCTTCTTCAGAAAGGGCTTCAAATTCATCCTGCTGCATTTCACGGAGGACAGGCTCAGCAGGCTTGCTGGGATTTTTATCCTTAACGGCAGCGGCAGCCTCATCACTTTTTTCAGCCTCAGGTTCTTCTGCATCCTTTACGGGCGGAGCATATATCATTGGAAGATTTACAAAACCCTGAGGAGTACGTTTTATGGCAAAATGCTTACCTTCCGCCCACTTGCGGAGCTCCTCCATCAGTTTATTTACTTCTTCCTGAAAACTTTTTACAAGCTGCGCCTTATTATCTTCAAATTCATTGTTGTCAAAAGCTTTGGCTAATGAAGACTTTAAATCTTCAATAGCTGTTTCTGCATCCTTTGAAAGTTCCTTGCCTTTTCCGGCCGGCAGATTTATGGCCAAAGGAATACCAGGCTCATCAAAATTGTAAGCGTAGACCCAATCATCAGGAGAAGGCATGGCTGCGGCACTGTTCTGCAGTTCCTGCATCGCATATGTCGTGCGCCCGCTTCCAGGTTCTCCTACTATAAAAATGTTGTACCCCTTGCTTTGAACCGACAGTCCAAAACTCATGGCATGTATGGCCCGTTCCTGACCAATCAGCCCTTCAAGTTTTTCCAGGCTCTTAGTCGTCTTAAAACCAAGGGCTTCAATATCCGATATGCGGCGAAGTTTTGAAACAGGCAGCTGTTTATCTTTCAAAAGGGACATGATAAACCTCCTAAACAGAAAATGCTTATATTTTTTAATTCGGAGAACATACCACAACAATAGACTAAAGTCATGGATTTGCGCAAGAGGCAATTTACTTCTTTAAGCCGGCATTTTTTATTCCGGCAATACCCGTTGAATTTTTCCCTTCAGCTTTTGAAAACATATATGCATTTGATAAATATTTCACATATAGTTAGTTGTGCAAAATACATACTACCCCACATAAATCAAGTATTCATAAAGAAGGAGACAACGATCACTCGCTGTCTCCTTCTGTTCATTTCTTATTAGAGAAATTCCGCTTTCAAATAAAACTAGATCTTCTCGACGTCAGAAGCCTGAGGACCTTTGCTGCCCTGAGTAATTTCAAAAGAAACCTTCTGGCCTTCATCTAGGGTCTTAAAGCCGTCACCCTGGATTGCGCTAAAATGTACGAAAACATCGTTGCCCTCATCAGTAGTAATGAAACCATAACCCTTTGTTGCGTTGAACCACTTTACTGTGCCGTTGCTCTTCAATATGTTGCCTCCCAACAGGAAAATATTATAATCGGAGATAGTTCCGACGTATGTGACTATAAACTTATATCAACACATTGTCAAGCACATTTTATATAAATCAAATAAATATCAGTATATTCACTAAAACATCCTTGAGTTTTATGAACCAAAGAACAATTAAAGCATTAGGCTAAAATTAAATGATATAAGTAGGTACTAGACGTTTTTAAATAATATTTACATATAAACGTCATTAGATTTCCGAAACAAACATTGGTTTGATTTTATTTGACCTTTATAATATCAGACTATAGTCAAGATTAGTTAATTATGCCTGAATGATAAGGGGGTATATATATGAATATGAATAAATTAACGCAAAAATCTCAGGAAGCCTTTTATGAAGCCCAGAATCTTGCGATACGTTACGGACATCAGGAGGTGGACGGTGAACATCTGGCCCTGGCCCTCGTTTCACAGGAAAACGGGCTGATACCGAAATTGCTGGAAAAAATGAATGCCGTTCCTGAAAGCCTTAAAAACTCACTTGAGGGGGAGCTCCGCAAACGTCCGAAAGTTTCCGGGCCCGGACAGGAAGCAGGGAAAATATATGTTTCACAGCGTCTTTCACAGCTTATAGTAAAAGCAGAAGACGAGGCTGACCGGCTTAAGGATGAATATATTTCAGTCGAGCACCTTTTCCTGGCGTTGCTTTCGGAAGGCAATACAACACCGTCAGGTAAAATATTTTCAGCCTTCAACATAACAAAAGACAATTTTCTGGCGACGCTTTCAGATGTAAGAGGCAATCAGCGGGTAACAAGCGACAGTCCTGAAGAAACGTATGACGTGCTTGAAAAATACGGAAGGGACCTTGTAAAGGCTGCACGCGAAAACAAACTGGACCCTGTAATAGGACGTGACGAGGAAATTCGCCGTGTTATAAGGATACTAAGCCGAAAAACTAAAAACAATCCTGTGCTTATCGGTGAGCCTGGTGTTGGTAAAACTGCTATTGCGGAAGGCCTGGCCATGAGGATACTGCGCGGAGATGTGCCTGAAGGGCTTAAAGACCGCTCGATTTTTGCCCTGGACATGGGGGCTCTTCTGGCAGGAGCAAAATTCAGAGGTGAATTTGAAGAACGCCTGAAGGCAGTCCTTAATGAAATCAAAAAGAGCGAGGGGCATGTCATCCTTTTTATAGACGAGCTTCATACAATTGTAGGCGCGGGCAAGGCGGAGGGTGCAATCGATGCAGGCAATATGCTCAAGCCGATGCTGGCACGCGGAGAGCTTCACTGTATAGGTGCAACAACTCTGGAAGAGTACAGAAAATATATAGAAAAGGACGCGGCGCTGGAAAGAAGGTTCCAGCCGGTGCTTGTTGAAGCGCCTGACGTTGAGGATACCATCTCAATACTGCGCGGCCTTAAGGAACGTTTCCAGCTGCACCACGGCGTAAGGATACAGGACAATGCGCTTGTTGCTGCAGCAACTCTTTCAAACCGTTATATATCGGACAGGTTTCTCCCTGATAAGGCTATCGACCTTGTGGACGAGGCGTGTGCAATGATACGTACGGACATAGATTCAATGCCCGCAGAACTTGACGACGTCTCCCGGCGTGTAATGCAGCTGGAAATAGAAGAAGCCGCCCTGAAGAACGAAAAAGACAAGGCGAGCAAGGAACGACTGGAAGCTCTGCGCAAGGAGCTGGCAGATCAGAAGGAATATGCCAATACGCTGCGGGCACAGTATGAAAAGGAAAAAGAGAATATTTCAAAAGTGCGGTCTCTGCGTGCTGAAATTGAAAATACACGCCATGAAATAGACAAGGCAGAGAGAGAATACGACCTTAACAAAGCAGCCCAGCTCAGGCACGGGACCCTTCCTGCACTTGAAAAAAGGCTGGAAGAGGAAGAAAAAAACACTGCTTCCGGCAGCGGCAAAAGACTTCTGAGAGAAGAAGTTACCGAAGATGAAATAGCACAGATCGTAGCGAAATGGACAGGGATACCTGTTACACGGCTTGTCGAAGGTGAGAAAGAAAAATTGCTGCACCTTGAGGAACTGCTTCATAAGAGGGTCATAGGACAGGATGAAGCTGTAGAACTGGTGTCAGATGCAGTTCTTCGGGCACGCTCGGGTATAAAGGACCCCAAGCGCCCTATAGGTTCCTTTATCTTTCTTGGGCCTACAGGAGTAGGCAAGACAGAGCTTGCCAGAGCGCTGGCCGAATCCCTCTTCGATTCTGAGGAAAATATAGTGCGCATAGACATGTCAGAGTACATGGAAAAGCATTCCGTCTCACGGCTTGTAGGAGCACCTCCGGGATACGTAGGCTATGACGAGGGAGGGCAGCTGACTGAAACTGTCAGGAGGCATCCGTATTCGGTGGTGCTTTTTGATGAGATAGAAAAGGCTCACCCTGATGTTTTCAACATACTGCTTCAGATACTGGATGACGGACGTGCAACCGACAGCCACGGCAGAACTGTCAGTTTCAAAAACTGCGTTATAATTATGACAAGCAACATAGGGGCGCAGACACTGATAGGAAATATGGACTCAGTGACAGGGGAAATATCGGAGAAAGCCCAAAATGATGTCATGGCAGCCCTTAGAGCAAGTTTCAGACCTGAATTTTTAAACAGGGTCGATGAGATCATTTTCTTCAAACCTCTGCGCATGCAGGAAATAACGGAAATAGTGAAACTGCTCCTTAAACACCTTGAAGAAAGGCTGCTTGAACGCAATATAAAACTCGACGTTACACCGGAAGCACTTTCAGTTGCGGCAAAAAACGGTTACGATCCTGTATACGGGGCACGTCCTATAAAACGCTACCTGCAGAAAAACCTGGAAACACAGATAGCACGCCTTATAATCGGAGGCGGCGTGTCTGACGGCGGAACAATAAAGGTCGAAAATCAGGGCAATGAACTTATAGTACACGCCGAGAACTGATATGGGCCGGGTGCTGCCCGGCAAACAGCATACAGGTATCATTTATCATTGTTTTTTGCAGGCGGCACACAGAAAACAAGCTTAAAGCTGTATGTTTTCAAATCAACATAAAAGGCGGAGACGGCGTTTGCACTGAAATACGCCTCTCTGCCAATAATCAGTTTATATACATACAAAAGTCAAGGGGGATATATTATGCCGACAATACCGGAAAAACATGAATTCCAAAGCGAAGCCAAACAGGTTTTAGAGCTGATGATCAATTCAGTCTACTCTAACCCTGACATATTTGTAAGAGAGCTAATATCTAACGCTTCCGACGCTATAGACAAACTGAGAATAGAGGGATTAAGCAACCCTGATCTATCGGATCTTGCAAAAGAAGGCAGGATAGAGATTACCGTGGACAGGGCAAACCAGACTCTTACTATTTCAGACAACGGTATAGGGATGACCCGCAATGACCTGGTCTCATACCTTGGCACCATTGCACGCAGCGGGACAAAAGAGTTTGCGCAGGCAATGCGCGAAGCCGCATCAGGAAATAACAGCGATCTTATCGGACAGTTCGGCGTCGGCTTTTACTCAAGTTTTATAGCAGCCGATAAAGTATCTGCCGAAACAAGAAAGGCCGGAACCGACGAAAGCTGGATATGGGAATCGGAAGGTGACGGCACATACACTATTAAAGAAGGTTCTCGCACCGCAAACGGGACAACTATCACAATGCACATGAAGCAAAAAGATTCAAAATATGAAAATGATACGGACAAGGATTATCTTTCCGCATGGACACTGCGCAGCATAATAAAGCAATATTCGGATTTCGTATCCTACCCGATAATACTGAAGGATAAAGAAAAAGAAGAAAAGGAAAACGATAAGGAAGAACCGGTAAACTCGATGAAGGCACTTTGGACGAGGCCCGAAAACGAGGTAAGCGATGAAGAATATAAGGAGTTCTATCATCATATCACGCACGACTGGGAAGATCCTATGGAGCGTATTTCATACAAGGCAGAGGGCACAAGCGAATTCAGGGCACTTCTTTACATACCTTCGCATCAGCCTATGGACCTGTTTTTTCAGGATGGGAAACACGGTGTGCAGCTTTATATCCGCCGCGTTTTCATAATGAACGACTGCCGTGACCTTATACCCGAATACCTGCGTTTTATTAAAGGGGTGGTCGACTCCGAAGACCTGTCGCTGAACGTTTCAAGAGAGATACTTCAGCAGGACAGACAAACAGTGATGATCAAAAACAGTATTACCAGAAAGATCCTTGATACGCTTAAAAAAATGAAGCAGGATGAACCAGAAAATTATAAAAAATTCTGGCAGCTGTTCGGCATCGTTATTAAGGAAGGCATTATATCCGATACGAAAAACCGGGAAAATATAATGAAGCTATGCCTGCTGGACAGCTCGAAAGGCGAAAAAACAACTCTGGATGACTATGTCTCTCACATGAGTGACGGGCAGAAAAAGATATACTACATAACAGGATCGCCTGTAAATGTGCTTGCAGGGTCTCCCAAACTGGAAACATTCAAAAAAGAAGACATAGAAGTACTGCTTTTGGGCGATCCGGTTGATGAAATATGGGTAAACAATGCCAGAAAATTCGGTGATTATGATTTCATTTCCGTTTCAGCGGAAGAAATAGATATGCCTGGCGCAAAAAGCGACAAGCCGGAAGAAGCAGATAAAGAACTGGAGGATACGGGCCTTGTCTCAAAACTTAAGGAGTCTCTGGCCAATGCCGTGGAAGATGTAAAAATTTCCTCGCGTCTGGTGGATTCTCCTGTCTGCTTTGTACAAAAAGGCGAACCCATTTCCCCGCAGATGAGACATTTCTTCCGCAGTATGGGACAGGAAGTTCCTGAGGAAAAAAAGGTGCTTGAGATAAACCCAAGCCATCCTCTTATAAAAAAAATAGCTGCCGAGAGCAAAAATACCAGCCCTGCAGATATGGCTGAATGGGCCGATATCCTGATGGGACTTGCATCAATATCTGATGGCGAACCTGTAACTGACGGGAAAAAATTCACAGCTCTACTGACTAAAATACTGGACAGGTAAAAACTCCGGCATTCACCCCAAAAAGCATAGGGCTGGCCCGAACCGTGAGCCAGCCCTTCTATTTGTCATAAAAGCTTCCTGCATGTTAAACTTATATAATGAGAAAAATAATTTTTGCAATATTCATTATATCTCTAATATCCGGCAAGGCTTCTGCAATGGAACAGGCTGCCCCTCTGGATTTCATATTCAAAGGCGGTGATTATACTGAAACATCCGCGCTTATACTTGAAAAACCGTATTCGGGGAAAATCCAGGGGCCTGATAATACTGTAATTACTTTCGTTTGTTCAGACAAATGTAAATTTATACTTAAATCTGCAGACGATGCAACAAAGACAAATATTTACACTGCAGATAAAAACGGAGCTATAGTCATGGCGAAAAAACAAGTATCGCCCGCTCCTGAATACACGCTGGGACTTGTATATAAAAAAGAGACTTCCGAACTGTCATGGCTGGTCAATGAAAATGACGGCGCTCTTCAACACGGGAAATGGACAAGGGCATTTACGATGGGGGAATATCCGCTTATTTCCGTACAGTCTACGATAACAGCTAGAGCCGGGGCTCATGCAGTTATGGTCCAATACTCCGGCACAACTGGCAATAACAGTGATATTGTGTTTGACATAACGGATACAGGCGCGAATGACATGTTTGCAAAAAAAATAATACAATCCAAAGACCTGCCTGGTTATTTTGAGATATCGAACGGAGGGGTCATCAGAATTGATAAAATACTGCTCAAGGGGGCTACGCCGGTTTTGTCTTATGAATGGGTAAAAGAGCCAAGAATACAGGCTGAAGATAATATTTAACCTCTTAAATTATCCATAAATAAAGCTGCTATTGCCACCTTGGCAGTTATACGGAGGGTTTCCGCTTGTCTATGAGAAATAAAAACAAAGCCACTTCATGGAAAAAAGATGGTAAAAGGGGCCGTAAAATCTCCAAGCGCCTTGCCAATGTCATTGAGAGACGTGAAAGCGGCAAAAAGAAAAAGGATTTTTATAGAAACGAAGGGCAATAAACAAATACGCATTTTAAATTATATTGCCGTGAATATGCGGCACAACCGCCATAAAGACTTCCGAAACACGTATGCCGGCTGTGTTTTGTCTTGTATCCGAATAACACCATTGTCTGATTTTTAAAAAAACATGCAAAAAGCAACGGCAGATATGCTTGTGCCGATTCATATCTGCCATGAAATAACAGGACATTCCTGCAGTAGAAAATCTGGTCAGTTTCCTTATGACAACCGGCGGTAAACTGGCAGCCGTCAGGATTATTTATATTTTTAACGCCTTTTTTGTCTCCATATATTCCTTGTCCATCTTAAACGTTTTTGCTACTACAGGAAGGGTAAGCTTGCCATTATAAACTGAAAGCCCTTTTAAGAGAGCTTCATTTTCCTGGCATGCTTTGGCTACCCCTTTCCCTGCAATCTGGACACCGTAACAGACAGTCGCGTTTGAGAGGGCTGTTGAGGCTGTGTTGGCATAAGCGCCCGGCATATTTGCCACACAATAATGGACTACCCCTTCCTCGATAAAAACAGGATCATCGTGTGTAGTAGGCTTTGATGTTTCCCCCACTCCGCCCTGGTCTATAGCCACATCTACAAACACGGAACCTGGTTTCATTGATTTCAGGTGCTCTCTGGTTACAAGTTTCGGCGCCCTTGCTCCGCCGGGAAGAAGAACGGCGCCAATTAGCAGATCCGCTTCCCTTATATTTTTCTTCAAAGATAATGTATCACTGTAAACTGCAGCACAGTTTGACGGCATTATGTCAGATATATATGCAAGACGGCGGTGGCTTATATCCATTACAGTCACGCTTGCTCCCAATCCTGAGGCAATTTTAGCCGCATTTGTTCCAACAGTTCCTGCCCCCAGCACCAATACTTTTATCGGTGCGACTCCAGGCACTCCCATAGGCAGAATTCCAGCCCCGCCGTATTTATTGCACATATAAAAGGACCCCATTATCACGGACATGCGCCCGGCGATCTCACTCATAGGCTGAAGGAGAGGAAGCCCCCAGGGCTCAGATACCATTTCATATGCGACACATGATGCCCCTGATTTAAGGCATGCCTCCGTAAGTTCCCTGTCTGCGGCAAAATGAAAATATGTAAATATTATCTGGTTTTTTTTCATCAGCTTGTATTCAGGAGGCAGCGGTTCCTTAACTTTCACTATCATGTCGGCTATTTCCCATGTTTTTTCTGCAGAATCCACTATTCCAGCTCCGATATCGACATACTCGCTGTCAGAAAACCCGGCCATTTTGCCGGCTCCTTTTTCAATATATACCTCATGTCCTTCAAGCACGTAAGTTGCAGCCGTTGCCGGGGTAAGGCCTACCCTACCCTCCCGGATCTTGATTTCCTTCGGACATCCGATTTTCATTTTGCTCACTCTCCCATTGATAAAATGGTTTTCTTTGTTTCCTCTGTTAAAAAACACCGCTGCAGGATCATTAAAATCCGTACATATGATTTTCATGTAGCAAACAGTGCATTCTTCTGCAACTCGCAAAAATAAGCACTGAATATTCTGATAATATATACTTTATTTTTTTAATATGCAACTAAAATCTATATATTAATATAGGATTTAAATTAAGGATACATGTCAATGCATATGACATTAATATAAATATCTGTGATATTCCCTTGGTGATAAGGCAAATATCCGGGATACGCCCCTGCTTAATGCCGGCATCGCCATTTCCGGACTTAAGAGAAGAAAACCCTGCGTTATTTCAGGAGTCTTTTTTTACAGCCAGCAATGAACATGCCACAGCTGTTAATATTATTGCGCAGCCTGTCAATTCATAAACATTTGGAGTCTGGTGCAGAAGAAATGGCGTAAGCAACAGCGCAAATACTATTTCAAGTGTACAGACAAGGCTAACCTGGGATGCCGGGATATATTTCAGAGCTGAGAAAAGAAAACCAAATCCGAGTAGTCCGGCTGCCACAGCAGGATATTGGATTATCATAAAAAGTGCGGGTGTCATAAGTGAAAGGTCCGACCATCCCGATATAAAACTTTTTCCGGCTATCAGCACGGCTCCGCCGAATAAATGTATAAAAAACAGCTGTACAAGAGGATCTGATTCACCGCTCCTTAGCATACGCCTGGAAAGAAGCGTCTGTGAAGAAAAACCGATAACAGATATAACTCCCCATATCAAACCCGTGGCTGATACAGCTTTCCCTCCTCCGCTTCCGTATGAGAATCCTACATAAAGTCCAAGTATAACCAGAAAACCTGATATTACCTGTATGAAAGAAGGTTTTTCTTTCGTTATGAAAACCGACCCGGCCATTGTCACAAGAGGATATGTGTAATGAAGTATAAGAGCCTGGGGAACTGAAAGATATGTACACGACATAAGGTATCCGGTAGCGTTGAATACTATTGTAAGTATGCCTATAACAACATACATTGCTGTCATCTGCAATGAAATATTGAATACTCCGGCGCCTTTTCTAAAATAAAGCCAGAATCCCATAACCATAACAACAAAAACAGCACGGTAGCACATAACCGTAATCAGGCTTATTCCGCCGGCTGCTATTATTTTAACGACAGGAGCCACAGCCCCCCAAAGCATGGCGGTACAGAACGCCATCGATATACCACGCCAGTGATCAGTCATAATCTTCGTCCAACACCTTTTCGTCAAACATTTATATTTCCATGACCCTATTGATTATATATGACACATACATATGGTCTGCGGAGAAACGCATCCTGGATGCGGAGTTGATTATACTACAGGGTTATGAAACGAAAAATACAGGGGAGTGCTGCCGTTATGCCCATGAGCGCGAAAACTTTTTCCAGTCCGGCAAATATAAATCAATTTAAGCAATTTGTATAAAATTACACAGAAATAAAAGGAAGGCTACCGCAGCTATGCGGCAGCCTTCACATTAAGCATCCTTATGGAATTCATGACAGCAAGCAAAGTTACGCCGACATCTGCAAAAACTGCCTCCCACATCGATGCTATGCCGGCAGCGCCCAAGATCAGGACAATCCCTTTCACCGCAAGTGCGAGCACTATGTTCTGTTTGACTATAGAAATCGTTTTCCTTGATATTGCCAATGCCGTCACTATTTTAGACGGTTCATCCGTCATTATGACGACATCTGCCGCTTCGATTGCGGCGTCAGCGCCAAGCCCGCCCATAGCAATGCCTATGTCGGCCCTCGCAAGCACCGGGGCATCATTTACGCCGTCACCGACAAATGCCAGTTTGCCTTTAGGCGATTTAAGTCTGAATAGCTCTTCGACTTTCCCGACCTTATCAGCCGGCAGCAATTCAGTATATGCCTGATCAATGCCAAGCTGCAGAGCAACCTTTTCACCGATCTGCCTTGAATCACCGGTAAGCATAATCAGATGTCCTATTTTAGCCTTTTTCAGATCCAGCATCGCCTGTCTTGCATCTTCTTTTATTTCGTCGGCTATCACTATGTAACCTTTGTATTTGCCGTTTACTGCAACATGCACAACGGTCCCTGATATACCATCCGTACTTGCAGCCGCAACTCCGATTTTTTTCATAAGCCTGGCATTGCCTGCAGCTATATTTTTGCCGTCCACGACAGCCTCGACACCGTAGCCTGGTACTTCTTCTGTTTTTGTGATCCTATCTGCATTTATTTCAGTCTTATATGCCTGTTTCAATGAAATGGATATCGGATGGTTCGAATAGTTCTCGGCATAAGCAGCCGCCTCAAGCAGCTCTTCAGGTTCTATTGCCTCCGCAACTATATCCTGCACTTTGAATACACCTTTCGTCAGTGTGCCCGTTTTATCAAATACCATTATCTCGCTTTTAGCCAGAGCCTCCAGATAATTTGCTCCTTTAAACAGTATGCCGTTCCTGGATGCGCCGCCTATACCGCCAAAAAAACTTAACGGGATCGATATAACAAGCGCACACGGACATGAAATGACCAGGAATATCAGTCCTCTGTAAATCCAGTCGCCGAACGATGCCCCGCTCACCGCAAGAGGCGGTATCACAGCAATCAGCGCAGCTACAACAACAACAGACGGCGTATAATAACGGGCAAATTTTGTAATAAAATTTTCAGCGTTGGATTTTTTACAGGCGGCATTTTCGACAAGTTCAAGTATTTTGCTTACGGTAGACTCTCCGAATTCCTTTGTAACGCGGGCCGTTATAAAACCGTTTATGTTGACAGAACCGCTCAGAAGGCTGTCCCCGACTGCAACGTCAACCGGCAGGGATTCGCCTGTCAGCGCGGATACATCCACCGAAGAAACTCCTTCCGTAACCAATGCGTCAAGAGGTATCCTTTCACCAGGCTTGATAATTATGTAATCACCTATACTTACATCATAAGGGTCTGTTTTCTCAATGACTTTGCCTCGCCGCACATTAGCATAATCAGGACGTATGTCCATAAGGTCGGCGATAGATTTTCTTGATTTATCAACTGCATAGCCCTGAAAAAATTCGCCTATCTGGTAAAAAAGCATGACAGCGACACTCTCTGAGTATTCTCCTATTAAAAAAGCGCAAATGGTAGCAACGCTCATAAGGAAAGTTTCATCCAAAGCATGCCCGCGCGATAAGTTTTTCAGGGCCTTGATTAGCACATCATACCCGATAATGATATATGCTGCCAGGAATACGGGCATTACATACGAGATACTCTTTCCGGACGCCAGCAGCATTCCAAGGCTGAATACGGACGCTCCGGCTATTATTCTAATCAGTTTTTTATGTTCAATATCTGGCAGCACGGCTAAGCATTCTTGACGACAACATCTGGTTCATACTTATTTACTATGTTTATCGCAGACCTTACTATATCATCGAATTTTGAATTATCCCCTTCTATCGTCATCTTAGCGGTCATAAAATTTACCGACGCACTTTCCACGCCGTCTATGGACTTTACTGCCGTCTCCATCTTAGCAGCACAATTCGCACATTCCAGACCTAAAAGTCTAAATACTTTTTTCATTATGTATACGCCCCCATAATTTATGTTCGCAATGTTTTTTGTTTTTACAGTTGAACATTCACTCAACTCATCAGCTGGAATTATAGTTGATTGAATACTCAACTGTCAAGCCTCTAATAAAATAGATGTGACGCTGATCTATTCTGAAGCCAGGCTGGAGGTTTCTGCGTTTAGCTTCATACTGCCAACAATTTCATGCCATATGACGGTAATAAAATATATAAGCAGCAGCTTCTGATTTTTGGACAAAAATGGAAGAAACAATATAATGATACTAACAGCAATTGCAGTGCAGACTTCTTGTCAGCGGAGGCAGAAATATGAAAAATGATGATATACTATGCGATTGTGATGTGATCCACGCAGATGTGGTTGAGTCTGTAAGGGGCCGTATGCCGGCTGAAAAAGAGCTGTCCGATCTGTCTGTTTTTTTTAAAATACTCGGCGACAGGACGAGGGCAAAAATAATCTGGGCTCTTGATGAAAGTGAGATGTGCGTATGCGATCTGGCCTTTTTGCTCAATATGACCAAATCCGCCATATCCCATCAATTACGGTTGCTGAGACAGGAGAACCTTGTCAAAAACAGGCGTGACGGGAAAGTTGTATTCTACTCCCTTGCCGATGACCACATCAAAGATATCTTTGAAAAAGGACATGAACACATAAAAGAAAAATATGAAGAAAACAAGGCCTGCATCTATCGGCAGAATTAATGACATGCAAACAATTTATATAAATGTTCAGTCCGTTTTTTCTACTGATACAATTTTGCTATATTCCACTGTCAGCCTGCTGATAATTTTTAGCGGTATATTTCGCCTCAAGTCTCAGCAGTGCATTTACAACCACATCAAGGTGCTCTGCGGCTGCAGCTGCTGCTTCATCTGGGTTGCGCCTTTTCATGGCATTCAGGATTTTCATGTGTCCGGTATTGAAAGAATAGTTAGCTTTCTCAAGAAGTCTAAAAAGATAGTCTCTTGCTGCAATATCCTGATTTATCAGATGGATTATGGCATATAATATCTCATTCCTGCTTGCTTTCGCTATGGTTTCATGAAAAAGTCTACCCATATCTGCAACATGGTGCAAGCCTGTCTTAGTGTGGCTTTCCTTCATAACGCTGTCAAGTATTCCTGCATAGGTTGCAATTGTATTCAGCTCGGAATCCGTTGCATTCAATGCAGCAAGATATGAAGCCTCTTTTTCTAGGACCTTTCTTGCTGTCATCAGGTCGATCAATTTACGTATGTCATTTGAATCACTTCTGGTAAGTATATTTACAAGATCCGAGGCCGCATTTTCAAGCTCTTCCTTAAGATGCATACGAGAAAGTGTGTTCTTGCCTGATTCGGAAAGTATCCTTCCTTTTTTTCCTATAAGAGTGAGATATCCCTGCGTTTCAAGAACTGAAAGAATCCTGCCTATTGTCGGTGCGCTTGCGTTGATCCCTTTATTTTTCAGCATTGCTGAAAGCGCGTTAGACCCGAGCGGTGTATCAGAATTTTCTATCAATGAAAGTATTTGGTATTCAATGTCTTTTGACATCATAATTATTACCCCTATTTCACATTATTTGTAAAAGCAGGCAGTCTTCTTATTGTCAGAGCAATTATAAATTAAGCCATTCAATCCATATAGTCAAGTGAATCAACATTTCATACACTTATTTGAAGCATCAATCTGTTTTTAAAATATTTATAAAATTATGTTGACAAAACAATACAAACTATTTATCATTTTGTTAATCATTAATGATTAACAATTAATGTGTTCTTATTAAATATTTCTTCTCATACACGTGTACAGTAAACCGTAGTCTAGACATGCTGTGAAAGCAAGCTATATCAAAATATTTTAAACAAAAAAACAACAAGTGCACAATATTTATCTATTTACAAAAAACTTTTTAAGATACTCACATATGATCAATACTTAACAAAAAAATCTAAATATATAATGAACAACAAGGAGGAAGTATAATATGCGCTGTGGTAAGATAATTCTTGAAATGCTTAAGCAGTATGATGTGAAATGCGTGTTCGGCCTTCCAGGGGAAACAACTCTCGCGTGGTACGATGAGTGGAAAAACTTTGGCGATATTGAACACCTTATGGTCAGAGACGAACGCAATTCAGTATTCATGGCTGACGGATATGCAAAGGTCAGCGGCAAACCCGGAATATGCGAGGGACCAAGTGTAGGCGCACCGCACATGCTGCCAGGCATAGTCGAAGCATGGAGCTCATGCATCCCTGTTATTGCATTTACGAGCGACATTCCCCTCAACGGCGAAAAGCATAACATGCTTACAGGCGCCGACCAGACATCAATGTTCAAGCCTTTCGTAAAAGAAACCCTGACAGTCCACAAAGCTGCGGATATCCCATTTATAATCAGAAGGGCTTTCCGTCTTGCAACAAGCGGCAGGCCTGGTCCGGTCCATGTCAGGCTTCCTCAGGATGTACTGGCGCAGGATATTGAAGTTACTGACATATATGCGCAAAAAGAATTTTCATATGTTCCTGGAAAGCGCTATGCTGCAGCAGGAAAAGATATATATGATGCGCTGGACTATCTTAAAAAAGCTAAAAAAGGTGTGATGGTCTGCGGACAGGGAGCACTAGCTTCATGTGCATGGGACGAAGTCAGAAAAACAGCGGAAAAATTCGAATTGGCAGTTGTATCTACAATAAACGGAAAAGGGATTATAGAAGAAACTCACCCTCTTTCTGCAGGGGTCACTGGTGCAAGAGGGGCAAACAGTTTTTCGAACGGACTTATCAAAGACGCCGATGTCATATTTTTTGTAGGATCAAGTACTGATTCGGCAGGCACGGCAGGATGGAAAATCCCCTCGCGCGATACAAATGCCTCTGTGATCCAGCTGGACATATGTGAATCCGAACTTGGAAACAATTACCCGACAAAAACAACGCTTCAGGGTGACGTAAAGGAAACACTTTGCAGGCTGCTGGAATGCAGCGCCGATTACAGCAAGAAACCTGGAGAGTATACAAAATCTATAGCTGCAAAACGCACAGAATATGAAAAAACTCTTTCTGATGCTGTCTGCAGCAATGATTTCCCTTGCAATCCCATTCATGTCATGTCTGAACTTAGCTCAGTAATGCCTGATAACTCAATACTCGTAGTTGATCCAGGGATTGCTGCCGTATACCCGGCCGGGTTTATAAAAATGAAGAAAGCAGGGCGCAATTTTGTATGCAATTTTGCACAGGGCTCACTTGGTTATGCTACAAGCGCAGCAATAGGAGCTGCAAAAGCCTCACCTGAAAGCACCATCGTACATATAACCGGCGACGGCAGTTTCGGTTTCTGCGCCGGGGAATATGAAACCCTTTCGCGTACAGGATGCAACGTTAAAGTAATACTTGTAAATAATCACAGTTTCGGATGGATACGTGTATCGAACGATATGGCGTACCACAACGCTCCTTTTGCGACACAGTTCAAGGATATCGATTACGTCAAGATAATGGAAGGATTCGGGATAAGGGCTGAACGAGTTACAGCAAGCAGTGAACTTAAAGGATCGTTGAAAAATCTTTTCAATAAAGAAGGTCCAGCTTTCCTTGAGATTCCTTTCGAACCAGAAGACAAATGTGTTCCGCCGGTTCCGGGATGGGCTGAAAAGGCACGCCAGGCCGGAAAGAAAAATTATTATTGATAGTTTTTTGGGCTATCTCCATATAAGGGGGCATTTCCATGAATAAAAAAGCAGATGTTATTGTGATAGGATCGGGCGTTATAGGTTCTTCAACTGCTTATAACCTCACAAAAAAAGGCGCAAACGTTATTTTGCTTGAAGGCGGCACAGTAGGATGCGGCAGTTCATGCGCATGTGACGGATTTGTAATATTGCAGTCCAAAAGTCCTGGGCCGCACCTTACTATGGCACTCGCTTCCGAGGTACTGTACCGCACACTGCCAGAAGAATTGGACTGGGATATAGGTTACCGTCACTGCGGCGGCATGATAATTATAGAAACAGAAAAAGAACTTGACGCAATGAAAATTTTTATGTCGAAACAGCAGTCATTAGGACTTGATGTGCATCTTCTGACAGGCAGTGAAGCCAGAAAAATAGAGCCTGCGCTTGCAAGCCATATAGTAGGAGCAACGATAAGCAGCCGCGACGCCCAGGTCAATCCTATGTACCTTGTGAACGGCTATATCAATGCAGCAAAACGTAAAAATCTCATTGTACATAAGGGCAAACCTGTAACAGATATCATGTTTGAATCAGGAAAAGTTACAGGCGTCATCGCAGACGGAGAAAAATATTATTCTGAAAAAGTAATATGCTGCGGCGGAGTAAAAACGCCTGAACTTATGTCTAAGATAGGTATCTCACTGCCTATAAAACCGCGGCGGGGACAGCTGGTAATAACAGAGCCGGTGGAGCCGCTGATAAGTCACGTAATGCTGTGTTCAAGATATATAGCTGCAAAATACCATCCTGAGCTGCTGGAAAATGCACATGACGATGCCATACGTCTCGGGGTAGGCATGGCGCTTGAACAAACCTCCGAAGGCGGCCTGCTTATAGGAAGCACCAGAGAATTTTCGGGATTTGACAAAAATGTTACTGAAATAGGGGTCCGTACCGTATGCGCACATGCTGCACACATTGTTCCGGCACTGAAAAAAATACGTGCCGTACGTACTTTTGCAGGACTCAGGCCATATACTCCGGACGGAAAGGCTTTTATGGGAGCAGTGCCAGGCTTCAGCGGGCTCTATGTTGCAGCAGGGCATGAGGGTGACGGTATAGCATACGCTCCCATCACCGGTAAAAGTATGGCCGAACTGATAATTGACGGGAAGTCGGAATCGGACCTTACTCCGTTTGCAGTCGACCGCAAGATCGAACAGCATTAGATAATATTATGGAGGGAGTGTATACAAAAATGGCAAAGCTGCATATCTGTACCCTGTCCAAAAACCAAGATGTAATGAGCTCACTGCATGACTATATGAAGGATAAGACATGGAGTGGCGGAAGTATCGTTGCCGGAGTAGGTTCAATTTATGATGTAACGTTGGGCAACCCTGGATCTTATGACCAAAAAATATTGTACAAGAAAAAAATTCAAGTGCCATGTGAGGTTATTTCTTTCATAGGTGAAATTACTCCAAAAGATAAAGCGTCAAAGGATCTGCCAAAAGCTGTTTTAGACGCAGCAACATCTGGTTATGTCATACACATACACTTGTCATGCTCCCATGATGAAGAGGCGCTGGTTAATGGCGGGAGTCTGAGGGAAGCAAAAGTGTTAAGAGCTCTGAATGTGTTTATTTTAGAGTACGAATAAATGCCTCTGTCGGCAGCATATAATTTTTAGAATATAGGAAAGGAGACATCTATGATGATAACTGTCATTGTTCCTATTGGATTGCTGATAGCATTAATCCTTTTGAAAAAACTCCCGTATATTAAAGGGAATGTAATGATTTGCCTGATGATAACAGGTTTTGTCGCTCTTCTTATGGGCGGTATGTACAATCCCATTGACTGGTTTAAGGCATGGATTCTCGGTTTAGACAAACTTGCGTGGATTATAGCTCTCGGACTGTTCGGAAGTATCTATGCAGAAACACAAACAGAACTTAAAACATTGGATTCCGTCCTGACTCTGTTGCGCAGTGTCTTCGGAAAATCCCCGAGAGGAATTGTCTGGGTAACTGTAATAGCACTTAGTATCGCAGGATCTCTTCTTGGAGATGCCGTCGCAAGTGCTACAGTAATAGGGATTCTAGTAATAAAGGTCCTCGATGATCTTGATATACCACCTGAGGGGATTGTGGCAACTATTACAGCCGGAGCCATGATGGGTTCAATAATGCCTCCGATAACACAGGCAATATTCCTGTCGTCTGCTTTGGTAGGCGTTGACACAAGTGTGCCGTGCAACTATACATATATTACAATAGGTATTGCTATTCCTATGATTTCCTACTATCTCTGCAGACACTTTGTAAAAATAGACCGGCTGCCCGATCACCTAATCCCGAAAGGTACACCTTCAGAACTTATGAAGGGAAAATGGCTTACCTTCATTCCTCTTGTATGGTTGATCATGCTTGTGCTGCTGGATGCCATATGGAAGATTAACGTCGTTAATATATTGATCGGCCCATTTATTAAATGGCTGAGCGGCATTGTAATTTTAAAGGGTATTGCAAACTACATAGTTACATACCTTATTTTTGCAACGATCATATCTTTTTTCTACAAAAATGTCAGAATGAACGGTCTGCGTGTTATAAAAAAAGGTGTAATAAACGCTATCCCCGGACTAAGAGTTTTTATGGGTTCAGCGCTGCTTCTTGGAGCATTTTACTCTGCAGGTCAGATTCAGGCTGTCAATAACTTTGCTACAAATCTTTCCCCAAATGCTCTTAAGGTTGGCGGTGCCCTTGCAATAATCGTTATCGGCACACTGACAGGTTCGCAGTCTACTGCTCAAAATACAATATTTTCATGGCTTGCGCCTGCCCTGGTCAATGCAGGAGTAGCTCCTGACAAGCTTGCCGTTGCGGCAGCACACATAGCCTCAGGCGCACAGGGATTTCCTCCAACCAGTATCACAGCCCTTGTAGTTTGTGCTCTGGTCGGCGGAGTCCTGAATAAAAAAGTCGACCCTATCAAAGCAATGATGGGATATTTCCCATTAAGTATTTATCTGGTCGCTGTCGGATTTCTATTCTTGTATATATAGTTATAGTGATTCTTTGGAGTGTCATATGGATATTTAAGGAGCTGATATCATGGAACTGATTCAGAAACACCCGATACTGGAGTTCCATCACGGCAAGGAAGTAACATTCAGCTTTGACGGCAAGGAGCTCAAAGGATACGAGGGCGAACCGATAGCGATGGCGCTGCATGCGAACGGAGTGCACATCTACCGGATAACGCCGGAGATGAAGCGTCCGAGAGGATTTTTCTGTGCGATAGGGAAATGCAGCTCGTGCTTCATGGTAGTCGACGGAGTGCCGAATGTGAGGACGTGCGTAACGCCGCTGGCTGCGGGAATGAAAGTCGAGACCCAGCACGGCAAGGGCCTCGTACCTCTGGAAGCGAAATAGCGGGAGGCGCATAAGATGAAGAAAACGATAGAGACAGACCTCCTGGTAGTAGGCGGCGGAGCGGCGGGTCTATGCGCAGCGGCTGAAGCGGCCGGAGCCGGGGCAAAGGTAACGGTTATAGAGAGCGACCTTCATGCGGGCGGCCAGCTGGTCAAGCAGACGCACAAGTTTTTCGGCAGCAAGGACGAATACGCCGGGACACGCGGATACAAGATAGCGGGTATACTGCTGGACGAGATAGCGGGACTCGGGGATAAAGTCGAGATCAGGACGAACACCACGGTGACCGGATACTATCCTGAAGACGGCATATACACGGCGATGAGGGGCGAAGACGAGTACTACAGGATCAAGGCGAAGAAGGCCGTAATAGCGACGGGTGCACAGGAACGCCTGATTCCGTTCCCGAACAACGACCTTCCGGGCGTATACGGAGCAGGAGCGGTACAGACGCTTATGAACGTATACGGCGTAGTGCCGGGCAAGAAAGTTGTAATGGTAGGAGCAGGAAACATCGGCCTTATAGTGAGCTACCAGCTGAAACAGGCTGGAGTGGAAGTCGCGGCCGTTGTGGAAGCTATGCCTAAAATAGGCGGATACTGGGTCCACGCAGCGAAGATACGCAGGCTGGGAATTCCGATACTGCTCAGACACACGATAATAGAAGCAACCGGTGAAAAGACGATAGACGGAGCCGTGATCCAGGAACTTGACGACAAATTCCAGCTTATAGGCGAACCGCGCAGGATCGACTGCGACGTAATATGCATGGCGGTAGGCCTTACCCCGACGACGGAACTGTTCTGGCAGGCAGGGGCAAAGATGCAGTACTGCCCGCAGCTCTGCGGCCATGTGCCGTTCAGGGACAAGACGATGCGCACGAGCAACCCTGACATCTGGGTTGCAGGAGACGCGTCCGGAATAGAAGAAGCATCGGCTGCAATGGTAGAAGGCCGCATAGCCGGATACAGCGCAGCGAAATCCCTTGGCCTTAAAGTCAGGGAAGGATCATTCGACGAATACTGGACAAGACTTGACCACCTCCGCGCGGGAGAAGTAGGGGAAAAGATCCGCGGCGGCATATGCCAGGTACTTGTTGACGGATGGGAGGCGTAAGAGATGGCCTGCGGATGCAATGACAAAGAGAAGCTTTTCAACAGCGGGATACTTGTAGAAAACAGGCCCGGGGCGGTACTGCCGCCTAAGGACCAGTGGGAAGGCAAAAAGGGCGGATATGTAGTAATAGAATGCCCGCAGCGCATACCGTGCAACCCGTGTGCGACCAGCTGCCCGACCGGAGCGGTGAAACCGTTCGCAGACATCAACGACACGCCGGAAATAGACTACAGCAAATGCACCGGATGCGGTCTGTGCATAGCGAAATGCCCGGGACTGGCGTGCTTTGTGATAGACCTTACATACGGAGCTGACGAAGCGATAATCAAGCTTCCGTATGAACTGGTCCCGGTCCCCGAGAAGGGACAGAAGGTAAAATGCCTTAACAGGACAGGCGAAGTAGTTGCCGACGGCGAAGTATTCGCAGTAGCCGAACCGCTTAAGGACCAGACCAAAGTAATAAGCGTGATCATCCCTAAAAAACTGGCCGGAGAGATCCGCGCCATAAAGGTGGTGTGCTAATCATGGCAAAAGCAAATGTGATCTGCCGCTGCGAGGAAATCGAGATCGATGAGATCCGTGAATGGATAGCACGCGGATACGATACCTTTGATGAACTCAAACGTGAACTCCGTGTAGGCATGGGACCATGCCAGGGAAGAGGCTGCCGCGATATCATCCTCCGCGAACTCTCAAAGGCTACCGGCAAACCTATTGCTGAAATCGCTCCCGGGACCATGCGGCCTCCGGTTAAGCCAATTAAAATCGGCCTCCTGGCTGAGGACGAATAGCGAGACTTTAATCGGCATAAACATAAATTTGTTTGTAACTGCTGGTGTATACTGCTTCCTTCGCAAACATTAATAGCTATTGCCAGCAGCAGTTTGCCGGCATCACAAGATCAGAGGTCAAACACAGATGGGATGTTATTCAAATTTCGCAAACAATGGCCGGAACATATACGGATTTTCCATTGGCATCCTTATGCTTGAAACAAAATTTCCAAGAATTCCGGGTGAAATAGGCAACGCACGCACATGGGACTTCCCTGTACTTTACAAAGTTGTTAAAGGGGCTTCTGTTGCAAGTGTCGTAACAGAAAGTGACCCATCGCTTCTGAAACCATTTATAGACGGAGCAAACGAGCTTGCCGAGGCAGGAGTAAAGGCAATAACCACAAGCTGCGGTTTTCTTGCCATGTTTCAGAAAGAGATGGCGGCTTCTGTTACAGTGCCTCTGTTTACATCATCTTTGATTATGGCACCTTTGATACATTCAATGCTTAAGCCTGAGCAAAAAGTCGGCATAATGACCTTTAATGCAAATTCATTATGGGACAGGCATTTCAGGGGGGCAGGAATAGAGGATACCCCCAAGGTTATTTATGGCATGCCTGAAAAAAGTCACTTTTGCAGAGTTATTAGGGAAGAGGATGATTTTCTGGATTTTGAGAAAGCAAAAGAAGAGCATGCCGAATTAACTGCAAGAATGGTAAAAGAGCATCCTGAAATTGGCGCCATTCTTCTTGAGTGTACAAACATGCCTCCGTATGCAAAGGCAATTCGCAGTGCAACAAAATTGCCTACATTTGACATAGTAAGCTTCACTAAATACATTTATAACGCTCTGAATGTGGAATAAAAATTATGCGTTCCGGAGAAATACCGTTACAAGCTTCTGAGATTCAGACAATAGCGCTGAAAAATTTAAAATAAATAAAGGATGCCCAGGCCAGTTTCAAAGCAAGGGCATCCCTTATTATTCCAATAAACTAAAACAAATTTTTACATATTTTACGAACCACTAAATATTGACTTAAAAAGAATGTCGATAAAAATCTGCTCATACGCATATCAACTGGAAAACAATATTTTTTCAATATCGCCGATAATCTCTTTTGCTGCCATGGTAGGCGTTGTCTTGCCGTTGGTAACGCAGGCTTCAATTATGCGTCTGCGTTCAGATAAAATATTGTTCCTCGCTATGCGGTTTCGCAGGTATTCATCAACCATGCTCCTGACCCATTCCAGAGTCTGCTCCTGCCGTCGTTTGACATAAACGCCTGATTTTCCAGTGCTGCCTTTAAAATCAATGACCGTTTCCCATACAGACTCTATTCCTTCACCAGTAACAGATGAGCATACAAGTGCCTTTGTTTTCCATCCTTCAGTAGGAGGACGCAGATAATGCAGTACCTGATTATAATCGGTCATAGCAGCCATAGCTTTCAGTCTGTTATCACCGTCCGACTTATTTACAACTATTGTATCGGCAAGTTCTATAATCCCTTTTTTTATCCCCTGAAGATCATCGCCAGCACCTGTTATAACAACCACAAGGAAAAAATCCACCATAGAACGCACAGACGTCTCGCTTTGTCCAACTCCTACAGTTTCAACAAGAATCACGTCATATCCGGCAGCTTCACACAACAGCATTGTTTCCCTGCTTTTACGCGTTACTCCGCCCAGTGAGCCGCCGGAAGGGGAAGAACGTATAAAAGCATTCTTCTCTCTTGAGAGATTCTCCATCCTTGTTTTATCGCCAAGGATGCTTCCCTTTGAAAGAGTGCTGCTTGGATCAACCGCAAGGACAGCAACTTTCGAGCCTTTTGTGCACAGATATGTACCCAGCGCCTCTATAAAAGTGCTCTTGCCTGCCCCGGGCACCCCTGTTATTCCTACTCTTATAGCTTTTCCCGTATACGGCAGTATATCCTGAATTATCTCCTGACCAAGTTCAAAATGTTTCGAAGCATTACTTTCAATTATCGTAATAGCTCTCGAAAGTTTTACTCTGTCTCCGTTCATTAGACCTTCAGCATAATCTTTTGCTGTAAGTTTCTTAAACCCTTCAGCTTCAGCCAAATCATGCTTCAATACATCATCATTACCTCCGTCAAGCATTACTCCAGGCATTACGGTGCAGGCGAATTCTGAGCCGGCATTATCCGGCTGCCACTCCGGCCGATAATTATTATTAGCCATAGCTGATTATCTTGCTTCGGCCAGATGTTTATTAAGCAATACCAGCATTTCCTTGGCAGCGGCAGGGATAACTGTCCCAGGCCCGAATATTGCCGCAGCGCCATGTTCGCGCAGAAACTGGTAATCCTGTGCAGGAATGACTCCGCCCACTACGACCATAATATCGCCTCTGCCCCGCTTTTTAAGCTCTTCTACCAGCTGCGGCAGCAGTGTCTTGTGTCCTGCAGCTAAAGAACTCATCCCAACGATGTGCACGTCGTTGTCAACAGCATCCTGCGCTGTTTCCTCGGGCGTCTGGAAGAGAGGTCCTATATCCACATCGAATCCCATGTCCGCATAAGCAGTTGCAACTACCTTGGCCCCCCTGTCATGTCCGTCCTGCCCCATTTTAGCAACCATTATTCTAGGCCTGCGGCCCTCTTCATTTTCAAATTCATCGGTCATTCTGCGCACTTCTTCAATAATTTCATTCTCTGAAAATTCACTGCTGTAAATACCTGATATCGAGCGTATCACAGCTTTGTGCCGGCCTACCGCCCTTTCCACAGCATATGATATCTCCCCAAGGCTCGCTCTGGCTCTTGCCGCTTCTACTGCAAGCTCAAGCAGATTCCCCTCTCCGGTATCCATGGATTTTGTAATAGCATCAAGCCAATGCTCGACCTTCTCAGGATCACGGTTGCTCCTGAGTTTTCTTAGGCGCTCTATCTGCGCTGTGCGCACAGCGGAGTTGTCAACTTCAAGGATATCTATCGGATCTTCATGCTCCAGCTGCCACGCATTTACGCCTGTTATTTTTTCGCTTCCTGAATCGATACGTGCCTGTCTTCTTGCCGAAGCTTCCTCAATACGCATTTTAGGTATGCCGGTTTCAATGGCTTTGGACATTCCCCCAAGTTCCTCAACCTCCATTATGTGTCCCCATGCGCGGTTGATAAGTTCATTTGTGAGCGCCTCTACGTAATATGATCCGCCCCATGGATCGATCACTTTGCAGACCGTAGTTTCATCCTGTATGTATATCTGGGTGTTGCGGGCGATGCGTGCAGAAAAATCTGTAGGAAGAGCTATAGCTTCATCGAGTGCATTTGTATGCAAAGACTGTGTATGTCCTAAAGCGGCTGCCATAGCCTCAATGCATGTCCGTGCAATATTATTGAAGGGGTCCTGGGCAGTCAGACTCCATCCTGAGGTCTGAGAGTGAGTTCGCAGGGCCATTGATTTTGCATTTTTAGGGTTGAACTGCTTGACTATCTTGGCCCATAGCATCCTCCCAGCACGCATTTTTGCGACTTCCATAAAATAATTTTTGCCTATGGCCCAGAAAAATGAAAGGCGCGGGGCAAAATCATCTATACCAAGACCTGCAGCCTGTCCTGTACGTATATATTCAAGACCGTCAGCCAGTGTATATCCAAGTTCTATGTCTGCCGTCGCTCCGGCCTCCTGCATATGATAACCTGAAATGCTTATGCTGTTGAATTTCGGCATGTTACGTGATGTATACGCAAAAATATCACCGATTATCCTCATAGATGGAGCAGGTGGATATATATAGGTATTACGTACCATAAATTCCTTAAGTATATCGTTCTGGATAGTACCGCTTAAAACAGATTTATCAACCCCCTGTTCCTCTGCGGCCAATATATAGAAAGCCATGACAGGAAGGACAGCTCCGTTCATTGTCATTGAAACAGACATCTGATCAAGCGGTATGCCTGAAAACAAAATTTCCATGTCCAGTATTGAATCTACCGCAACACCGGCCTTTCCAACATCACCGACAACACGCGGATGATCTGAATCATATCCCCTGTGAGTTGCCAGATCGAATGCAATAGAAAGTCCTTTTTGTCCGGCAGCAAGATTGCGTCTGTAAAACGCGTTGCTTTCTTCAGCAGTCGAAAAACCTGCATATTGGCGTACAGTCCACGGACGTGTAACATACATTGTAGGGTACGGTCCCCGCAAAAACGGAGGAATGCCAGGCATGTACTTGAGATGATACATTCCGTCATAGTCGCTTGGCAGATATACTGCTTTTACATCAATTTGCTCCATAGTATGACGCATAAGCGCATCAAAAGGCTTTCCTGTCTCCATTTCCACCTGCTTTTTCCATTCCTCGAAGCTAATCTTTTCTTTATGATCCAAGCTGAACGGTATTTTGCTGAAGTCTGGGTTTTTATTCATAGCAGGAATCCTTCTTTTGAGTTTTGTATCGCCTTGAGTATCTCATAACAATTTGCTTTGACATGTATGAAATCGTCAACTCCCGCATCAGTATACAAATCTTTAAATTCAGGGGCAGGAGCTCCGGCAAGCAGTACTTTCATCTTCGGAAGTATTGTTTTGATTCCTCTTGCAATAGCAGGAACGAGTTCTGGATACGTCGCATCAGTTGAACAGATTACGGCAACATCGGCCCGCGATTCCACAGCCGCAGACACTGCATCCTCTACAGTTTCAAACCCGGTATTTCTCAGGACCTGGAAGAGTGCCACCTCCATAAATCCAGCACTGAAATCAGCTCTGGCTTTGTGCTGTGGAACAGGCCCCATGTTCACTAAAAATACACTTATGTTTTCACCTGTTCTGGCAATATAATCCTCTGTATTTTTCCTAAGGGCCTCGAACTGCTCGGTCCAGCGATGCTTACCGATAGGCTTAACATTTATTTCACCCGCAAATCCATCGTTAAGGGTTTCACGAACTTCTCCGATAGTAGCTCCTGCCAAAAAAGCATTTATAACAGCCTTCAAAAAGACCCGGCTTTCTTGAGTAACAGCAGGCATTATTTTTTCAAGCTGCATTTCGGTGTGCCGTTCATCCATAATTTCTTTATATTTGCAGATATCTCTGTGCCTTTTTTCAAACATAGCTGTCCCGTTCGACGAATTACATTCAAGAGGAGGTTCTGACGTATTTGCATACATGTTAGTACCGAGAGCTTTGTCTGATCTGAGAGCAAGATTTTTTAAACGACTCTTAAATACTTTATCTATACTCTCCTGTACAAAACCGTCTGAGAGTGATGCAATAATTCCTCCTCTGGAATCTATGTCCTGTATTATCGTCCATATTTCTTCCGCTGCCTGCATGGTAAGAGTCTCGATATACCAGGAGCCGCCGGCAGGATCAGCAGGCTGCAGCAAGTCAAACTCAGTCTGCAGCATTATCTGGATATTACGGGCAATGCGCTTTGCGTTTTCCCCGCAGGGTCGGACTGCATCGTCAAAGCAACCTACCTGAAGCGATTCGATACCTCCTATAACTCCCGAAAATGCCTGCGTGGTTGCACGCAGTATGTTCACATACGGGTCATAAACTGTTGTTGTAAACTGGGAAGTACGTGCAATAATATCCATTTGGGCAGCTTTTCCGGATATCACACCAAAAGAAGCTGCAACCTTAGCCCAAACAGTCCGGATAGCGCGAAGCCTGGCTATCTCCATAAAAAAATTAGCCCCAAGCGACAAACTGAAACATATGTGCCTGATTGTCGTTTCAGGTTCGATTCCGCGCAGCTGCATTGCCCTTATATATGATATTGCAGCCGCAACAGCATAGGCAGCCTCCTGAGTGGCACTTGATCCGCCGTTATGATATGCTCCGCCGTTTATAAGTATGGTTTTAATATGCGGCATCTCAATTTCAGCCCATTGGATTCCAAGTGCCATCTCATCGTAGAGCTCGTCAGAAGGAATAGGTATTTTCCCTTTTGATGCAAGGTATCCTATAGGATCAGCACCTATACATCCGCTGTATTTTTTTAACAGTTTTTCTCGGCCTGAAGCCTTTGCTTCGGCTGCAAAAAGAGCCAGCAGCGGGACAGAGGAAAAACCGGCATACACGTGTACAGGCAAAGAGGAAAGGTCAATATTTTTTATAAGTTCGTAAATGTCTTCCAGTGTAGAAACAGAAACACCCCTGTAATAACCTGTAAAGAGATTCTCATCGGGATCTCTGCCGGCTTCTGTACACACATCAAACTCAAAATGAACCGCATTTGCACCCCTCTCTATCTCATGAAGCATCGACAGGTTTGCTTCCTCCGGAAACACATCGCTGCAGCTCTGCGATATTGTCCATGGTTTTTCAATATAACCTGATGTTTTTGCTCCCCTGAGATTTGGAAAGACTCCCGGCAGATCCTCATTTTTCAAGAGATCTGCGGTTTCTTGCAAAGTATAAATTGGCTTAAGCGTTATACCTTCGTATGTTTTTGTAAACATACGCTTCTCAAACGGCGCTCCCTTAAGTGCCACAACAGCCGCATCGTGCCATTTTTCGTGTGTAGGCGGTTCAAATTCATCAAACGATACGATAGGAATTTTACTGCCCTTTGCTTTTTCCATATCCATTCTTACGACATCCTTCCATCAAAGATTAACGCGGGCAATAAAAAAGCCGCCCATGCGGGCGGCATCTGTATTTAAAATAATACAAAAGAATTTATGTTTTCTTTCGTACCCAATGGTAATGCCCGCCCGCGCAGACACAGCCTACAGAACTTCCTTGCAGACCGGTCTCCTGGCTTCCGTTCATCCTACTTCCGCGCCTTCCCAAAAAATCAGTGGCAATGCGGTTTCGTCACGGTTACAGTGGCGGGGCCGTTCCGGAATTACACCGGATTCCCGAGCATCTGCAATTCAAATTTTCCTGATTATACATTCGCAATTTATTCAATGTCAAGAAATATACAACGGACGAATTCCAGCCGTATATTAATTTTTACTTACAGTATATATTTAAGAAATTGTATATGATAATAAAAACATTAACATAAAAGACAATTTTCCTATACCTTAGCAAACTGCTATATAACAACAAACAAGCAGACAATTACATTTTACATATGAATTTTTTTCTCAAAATTCTGTTATCATTATCATATTCATGAACCCTTGAAAAGGAGATGTTTATATGGCTAAAATACTGGAACCGCCCAAATGTCCGTACTGCGGTGAAATAGCGACATCATACTGCTACAAGGAGAAACCGATAAGGAAATTACTGGGACTCGATGCCAGAGACGAGATATCCGCAATTGAAATTTCCTGCTGGAAATGCGGGGCCGTAATAAGTGTAGCACCGTCCCCTGATTCTATAGCTGACGCAATAATACATAAACTGCGAAACGCAAAAGTTTAAACTCTGACTTAAGACTCTCACCCTTGCCCCTCAGCAAAGGTATACAATACAAACACTTAAGCGTCCATTCTTTAAGGACAGCTCGTGTTGTTTTTTTGCTCCGCATGTATACGTCGTTATTATTAAAAATCCAATTTAAGCCGCAAAAACAATATAAGTCTTAATAAGCGTCAGATGTTTTGCCCTACGGAAGTTTATTGAAAGTTTACATAAAATTTGGCTTATAAATTATTTCTGGAAGCTCCATGGGTTTTAAGCAGTTTTATGATCTCAAGAACATCATCCAGATCATACGCACAGCCGACTGCCTTTCTGTGCGGATCCTGTATCTCAGCTATTGATGAAGCCATTGCTATATAAGCCTTGTCCAGCGGGGTATCTTCTATATTGTCCTGGCTGTTTATCCGCGCTCCTTTTTCGACAAGATACTCAACAACATCTTTTCGTCCCAGCTGGCATGCCGTATGCAAGGGAGTCTCAAGGCTCAAAGCCGTTATATTGATATCTGCTCCGTATTTAACAAAAAGCTCTGCTATTTTTCTGTCCCTGGCAATATGCAGAGGGGTCAACCCATTGATGTCTCGGCCGCAAAACGCTCTTTCAAGCTGTACTGCATTCGCCGAACTCAGAAGCAATTCAGCCATTTCACAGCTTTTTATCAAATGCAGCGCATTTTTCCTGTCATAACAGTTTCTTACCCTTTCACCGCTCACAACAGCTTTACGGCCTGACCTTATACAGCCGCGGACATATTCGATATTATCGGCATCAACCATTTCAAGTGCCTTATCGGTAAGGTACTCTTCTATTTGACTACTGTGCTGAATGAAGCTTGAGTTATCTTTGATCATCATTATCCCTTTTTAATATTTATTTTTTATTATTAATATTATTATATTCAATTATAATATTTTATATATAATTTATAACATGTGTATGTTATATTATATCATATTTATATAATGTATATATGTATATTCAATTTTATATTTTAATATTATCTGGCTAGTTTGTGTATGAAAATACGTCATACTTTTTATATACTTAATTTTCATAAAAATGTTTCATAATATTAATTAAAAATATTTTAATAATTTAAAATGCTTTATTTTACGGACATATAAAATTACAGCTGTTTTGAGGTATCAGCCGATATATTTCAAAAAACTAATTTACAATTAATTTATTTCTCACTGTATGCTGCTGTCAAATAATGTCCGCACCGGATAAATCCGCGAAGATAATTTGAAGGGATATATTCAAACGCCGATGCATTGCTTACCGTATTGCATTGTTCTGTACACTGCACTAAGTGACAGTGATCGTTAAAATATTATGATTTCAAAGTACCGGAAACAGCACGGCCATCTCGATATAATGCGCCATAACCGGACAAAATATAAATAAAGCCGAGGGCAGCCCAGCTTCAGCAAGGCTGCCTCAGGCTTTATAAGGATTTGAATGGCTATCTTAAGCCCCTGGCAACATCATTATTATACGTATATTCCGTGACATTTGACGCAAATGCCAGTTTGCCGGCATCATAAAATGCAATTGTATTTAAAGCTGTATATCAACAGTCTTTACTGTTCCTTTGTGCTTGAATGTCACATTAACCAATGTCTTCATTCCGGCCCTGCTTGCAGTATAAGCATTTATTCTGTCCACTCCGAAACTCTTAGTATCATAGCTGTCGATCTTTATAAGCGAATCTCCAGGGGCTATACCTGCAAATGATGCCGCAGTACCTTTTGCTACATCTTGTATTATCAGGTGTCCGCCTGCGTCTCTCTTGCCTTCCGCGAGTTCGAAACCTATAAACTGCATGATCGAGGACACCGGCTTGGGTTCGGTATAATAACCGCTTGACTCTTCAGTTACATCATAATCGGGCACTGTCGTCCTCACTATTACCTTTTTGTTCTCACGCTGGAAGGTATATTCCAGTTTTATATTCGATTCGGATTTAAAGCCAGTCACCCTGAGCACAGCGGTTCCGCCCCTGTCGTCAACGAACGTATGCTGTCCCTGATCCTCCCACGATCTGGATATTATAGCTATAGTATTATCTACCCCATTTTGAGCTACAAGCTCCAAAGCATGGTCAGTTTCTTTCTGGACATTATCCTTTGCGGTCTGCCTTATTTCCTTGGTTTTCTGTGCCCGTTCCTGACGATCCTGCTCCTGCTGCGAGTACTTTGAATCACCGCTGTCAATGTTAGATGCTATCGCTCCGAGCAGAAGACCTACACCGCAGCCGATGAGTATGCCGCTGCCATCGTCATGGTAATGGTAGTGAGGCGGCGGAGGCGGGGGCGGCCCGGGATGCGGATAAGGATGTCCGCCAGGATTAGCGCCTGCCATTGCGGCCGGAGCAAGAATAAGCGATATGATCAGGAAAACGGATATAAAACGAAATTTCATATCGTATACCCTCCCTTATTATTAATTAACATTTTAGAATTATAACACCGTACAGCAGACTTTAGATTTTATTCAGTAATACCGATTCAGTCTGTTTATTTCATTATTTTCCAGCGTTTGAAGAAAAACAGTGCAAAAATAAATACGGCAAGCCCGGCTGCCGCAAACACATAGCTCCTATTTCCTCTGAAAAAATATGTCGGAGCCGTATCATACGGGACAGCGTTCGCAGCGCATAGTTCCCTGATGTTGAGGATATGTATGACAGGATAACCGGCTGCAAGTGACCTGCCCATAACGCCATTGCCTGCTGTTCTGTCAGCTGAAATATGCAGTCCGGGTTCAAAACCGGTAACGGCATCGTCACTGCCCATAGCAGAATGGCCGCCTCCTATGTTTATAACGACCTTTGGTTTTAGCACGTTTATAATCTGCATTTTCCATTCTATCATTTCCAGCAGGTTCTTTTTTACAATCAGCGGTGTTGCATTTGTATACGCTATTTGCCTCATAAGCGATATTCCTTCTTCGCTCAGCCCTCCTCCTGTCTCGCCATTGCCTCCCAATGTAATATATTTCTGTTTTGTGTGCAGCATTCCACGGGCTCGCAGGTGTGAGGAAATAACCGGCCAGGTCATGGTTGGGTCGTTTGCCCCCCATGTTGATGATCCAAGTGAAAGTATCATACAGGTATCGGCTCCGTGTGATTCCAGCGCATTAAGTACATTAAGTATCATTCCCGGGAAAGATGAAGATGACAGCAATACCACACTATCCCCTCTTCTGATATTCAAACGGTCAAGCCAGCGGGAGACAACGATAGACCAGCGCGGGTCACACGCCGTACGTTTTGCCGGTAAATCTCCCAGCGTAGTACTCAGTGGGCTCCATTCAAGTCCGATCAAACCTGTTTTGAAAATATCGGCATCGGGATTAAGTTTTTTCAATGATCCCTTCCATTGCCGCAATTCTGATTCTGCCGCCGAGACAGAAGCGTAAAGTCTCCGCTCATCACTGGAAATCGATACTCCTGATTTTATCCAGAGAAAGGCCATAATGAGCAAAGTTAAAAACAGAAGCAATAGTCTGCGGTATTTCATAATACGCATATTTTTCTGGTATTTTTGAAGATCAAAAGTGTCCATAATGTCTACCATCCGGTGCAGAGCGCTATCAGCTGAACTGCAAATGCAGTGGCAAAAGAACAGATAAACGCTGAACATACAGTAACGATAGCTCCCTGCCTCTGCATATCAGCGGCGATCAATCCAGGCACCACCCATCCGAACCAAAAAGGGTCAGGAGAATAATGTCCTGTAACAGCAAGGGCAGAAAGAGCAAGAAGCATAGCCACTCCTGTCCTTGTACGGCCATACAGGTCAAAACAGCGGACTGCGATTTCAATCAGCGCCCAAACAGCAAATGCAATAAACAAACCTATTGCTATCCGTTGTGGAGCGTAAAGAGACAGAGCAAGCACACCAGGTGCGATCAGACCGCCGCTGCCGAGTCCCGTGCGTTTTTCCCAGAGGATCGAGCAGGCTATTCCTACAGCAAGGACCAAAGTGATATTGCCGTTCATATTTTCAGTGTTCCGTCTTCAAGTGCGAGCTTAAATGCAAGCGGAAGCCCGTAAACAGTGTTGCCGCAGCCGAAACAAAGGCCGGACCTGGATATCATTTCCGCCATGGATGCCAGGGTTTTAATTTTTTTATAGTATCTAAACAGGCGCGGCAAAAGCGGCATATCTCCAATTATAAATGTTTTTTTCCACCCGGTCAGACTTATCCATTCATCGAAGGCTTTAAGCCTGTCCCATCTGTCGCGGCGGTGGTTATAAATCAACGTGGTCTCAGCAGGCAGCCATTCCAGGGTGCGAAAATAATCCTTCGTGCTCTGCAGGTCATTTATAGAAAAAGCAAATGCAAGCTCGCCATTCCCAACTTTAAGCAATGATGAATCTGCTATGTCAGGTTTTAATCCTTTTATTGCACGTAAAGCCTTTTCTGTGTCCAGGCCTGATATTTCGCATGCCTTAAGTGCAAGCGGAACGTTTATTGCAAGATAGGACTTGAACTCTTCCCTCCTGTCGACAGGATAAAGCATAAGTTTTTTTTCGCTTGCCATAAATTGCATATCCGCACGTTCCGCAAGAGAACGCGGAAGCACTGCACGGCCCCGTACAGGCAATGCCCCGGAAAGCGCAGCCAGCACGCTTTGTTCATTTTCACCCCATAGTGCGGTATGGTCCGGACTGGTATTGGTAAACACCGTTACCGTAGGGTCCAGTATATTGGGGCAGACGCACTGCAGCTCCGGCGATACGGCACTGTTTTCCGTGATGATCGCCTGTGTATCGTCAGGAATTCCGGAAAGCCACCATTTCAATTCCGCTACGTTGGCACCGGCAGCACGAAGAATAGGACGTTCGCCGTATTCGGAAAGCTCCCTGGGAACGACCCCTGTTATTCTGCTGCGGCATTTTATACCGCAGTAAGAAAAAGCTTCATGGAGCATCCTTACTATTCCGCTCTTTCCCCTGCTCCCTGTAACGGCTATTCTTATATCTGCTTTTACCTTCATTCGGCATCCGCCTAACCTGTAATGTAAAAAGGGCGCGGCAGCCCTAAAGCTGCTGCGCCACTCATTATTTTATATTATTTATCTGATTTTTAAAATCCGACAGGTACTCCAAGACGTCTGCTGTCAGCACCGCCGTCCATGCGGCCTTTGGCTTTATCGATAAGAATACCCTGGGCGGTTCCAAGCGTTCCGGGACCAACCTGTTCTATCTTGTAGCCTTCAGCAGCAAGTGTCTTCAGCGTGGCTTCAATCATACGTCCCTCATCAACCCTGAGCAAAACTCCGCTCTGATTATGGAATCTGCCCTGCTCTATAGCTTCGTCCATGCTCATGTTGTGATCTATAACATTCATGATTATCTGCGATACAGCGGTAATAATACGCGTAGCACCTGCAGCTCCGATACTCATAAAAGGATTCCCGCTGGGGTCGAGGACGATAGTCGGGCTCATTGAAGAAAGCGGGCGTTTCCCTGGTTCCGGTGCGTTTACGCTTGCAGGATCCTGTGAAAAGTCATCCATTTCGTCATTGAGCAGGAACCCATACTCCGGCACATAAACAGATGAACCGCAGAAATAGTTTATTGTATTTGTAGAAGTTACAATGTTGCCGTTCTGGTCGACTACTGAGAAGCTGCTCGTCGACTGCCGCTCGGAGCCGCTTCCTGCTATATAGGCTGTTTTGCCAGGCTTGTCATATTTCCATGGGTCACCTGCTTCGACCTTCTCAGCTATTTTCTTCATGTCGATTTTTGCCGCAAGCGTTTTTGCATATTCTTTCGACTGCAGTCCGTTAAGCGGAATCTTTACAAATGCTGTGTCAGCCATATATTTACTGCGATCGGCAAATGCAAGCTTTGTCGCTTCAGCCCACGCATGTGCAAATTCAGGAGAACCGGCGCCCATGCCTTTGACATTAAAGTTTTCCATTATGTTAAGGAGCTGGACGATATGCGTGCCGCCGCTTGAGGATGGAGGCATTGAGTAGATTTTGTATCCTCTGTATGTACCCATTATAGGAGCACGATCATACATTTTATAATTCATAAGGTCTTTTTTAGTAAGATCGCCGCCTGCACGGTTAACAGCTTTCACTATAGCATCCGCAACCTCGCCTTTGTAGAAAACGTCAGGCCCTTTTTTAGCTATAAGGCGGAAAAGTTTGGCAAGTGCCGGCTGTTTCAGAGTGCGCCCGGCTTCCATAGGAAGTTCATTTTCAAAGTACGGAAGGTCTGTACCGTTGAATTTCACCAATGTTTCGTAGCTCTCGCCTATAATATCCTTCTGCATAGGGACCAGGACAAATCCCTCTTCAGCAAGGCGTATTGCCGGTGCTGCAACCTCCGAGAAACTCATAGTCCCGTATTTCTTAAGGGCATATGTCATTCCTTTAAGCCAGCCCGGAACAGCAACAGCTTTGCCTCCGTAAATGGACAGTTCTTCTTTTTTTGATTTTTCTGATGCGTACATATCCTTGGTGGCCGACTGCGGTGCCGTCTCGCGATAGTCAAGACAGACTATTTCGCCTGTTTTAGCCAAACGGATGGTCATAAACCCGCCGCCGCCGACACCTGATGCATTGAATTCAACAACGTTGAGTGCCAGTGCGGTAGCTACGGCTGCATCAACAGCATTGCCGCCCTTCATCATTATCTCGACACCGGCCTTGGATGCAAGTTCATTTGCAGCCGAAACCATCCCGCTTGTTGCATATACTTCATGATAAGAGACAGAAGCACCTGATACAGCTGCCGTTGCAGCAATGAAAAGAATCGATAAAAATGCCATCACAGTTTTCTTCATGTTGTTACCTCCTTATTATGAATTATGATCTTTGCAAATAGGGCATTTTTTTAATTTGCCCTGTTAAGCCATCTGCCTATCCCGTTGTCTTTGATATCGGCATATGACGGAATACCTTCTATAACAACCTTGTCGCCTGGCAAAAGTTCGCCAAGCGTTTCTACTGCAACTTTTACTCCTGTTACATGACGTGCTGTGCGAAGCGCTATCGGCTGATCCCCGTCGTACGGTATAAACAAAAGTCCCATTTTGGAAGCCTTTGCATATGCTTTGTCTTTGCCTGTAAGAACCAGAGCCTCGTCTGTACGTCCGCGCAGACGTCCCTGCGACGGATTTGCGGATTCCATAAGGATCGGCATAAGGCCAGGTACGCTATCGCCCCATTCGCGGTGGCTGAGCCCCCTGAGATTTACAGGAGATGGTTCAAGGCGCATAGGGATGCCTTCGCTTTCAAGTTTCATGCATGCCATAGCTGCAAGTTCCATTGAATTCTCATGGGCAACCATTGCGTTGACCACAGGATATTCAGGGGAAGCTTCATGCAGGTCGAAAGCGAGTTTCACGTGTTCTTTCTTCAGGAGGTTCGTAACTGCATGCCCTGCAAGCTGCGTAATGCCGTCATGCGTGTCGCCGGGGAAAGAGCGGTTCATGTTGCTTCTAGAGGACCCGTCCAGTTTCTGCAGCGAAGGGTGATGTATGTATATATCAGGGTCAGGCCATTGGTCGATCGGATTTGTAGCCCTTGAGCCGAACTTAAATGTCCTGAATCCTCCGCCAGGCAGTTCTATTCTAAAATACTGCGGGGCGGCGTCCTGAGGTGAATTATGTGTACGAGCCGAATTATTAACAAAAGGAACTATTATCAATGTTCCCTTTTCCACCTTTGCATTTTCAAGAAGAACTATAGCAGCCATAAATCCGGCAGGTTCATTTTCATGTATTCCGCCTTCCACATATACGGTACTGCCCGGTTCCTTTCCCTTCTGTATGAACACGCGGGTGTCCATATTTGTTCCCTTAAGCCCCGGTTCCCATTCTGACAGCATATGTTCTTTAAAACCACTGGCGGGTACCAGCAGGTCAGGTTTGCGCATTGCCATAAACTGCACGGCAGTATACCAGCATATCAATGCACATATGCCGCAGAGGATAAGGGCTGTTATTTTATTGCCTTTTACACGATATTCCATTTTGCACTACTCCTTACTTCAGCATAAGCAGGCGCATTACCAGCGGTATTATGACCAATGCGGCAGTTGTCTGTTTCCAGAATGAGCGTTCACGGAACATGCACCTTAAGACAAGTATGAGGATCAGCAAAAGTATCAGACGGTAAATAAGTGTCATGTCAAATTTCCCCCATCATCAAAAGATAGCCGCTGCTATCGGACCACTGACAGCTATTACTGCTATGCCCCACAGAGCTATAAGGATCGCAGGAACCAGACAGAGCTTCAGAACCTTGAAATAATTCTCTTCCTTTACCACCTGCGCAGCGAATATACCGGCCAGCGCAGTAGGCGGCATAAGATCTCCAAGAGAAGCAATAAGACTGAGTGCGGAAGCAACTATTATCGAGTTGTATTGCAGAAGTGCAAGCAAAAACGGCACACCAAGAACAGATGCGGAACCGAAGGACGAAACCGCTCCGAACAGCGGCATTGAGACGGCAATCGCTGCATATAGCAGCCATGAAGGAAGGCTCAGTGCAGATACGACTATGAAGCCCTGCACCCCTATCAGCGTCATGATCTGTATGAACATCCCAACACCCATAAGTATTCCCATTACAGGGAGAGCGTCATCTACAGCATCTGTGGCTGTTTTTAAAACGTCAAACTTTACTCCTGACATTATGCCCGAGAGCGCTGAGACGAGGAAAATAAACGGCATTCCCATGCCAGGTATTTTACCTGCCATATACTGGTCGGCAGCAAATAGGACCACCAAAACGATAACAGGCAGTATCAGCCTTATTGTAAGAGGATTCTTCTGCATTCTTTTCAAATGCTCTTCCAAGGCTTCTTCATCCGAGAACTTTCTGATAAACGGGTATATCATCGTAAGCGCAAACAGCAGTGCAAGCGGGAAAGTGCAAATAATAAGCGGCAGCGCAAATCCGACATAAGGTATATCTACACCGGCGCATATTATCATTGCCGGGATGCTGACCGGAGGTGCGATCATGCCAAGAAGCGCCCCCACGGAGACAGCTGCTGCAGTACGCACCTTGGACATTCCAAGGGTCATAAGGAGCGGCGAAACAAGCGCACCCGTTGTGAGGACCGCAGCTGTCGATGATCCCGTGATCATTCCGGGCACCATTATTATGAACATTATGCCTATGCTTAAAAGTGCTGGGTATTTCCTGAATCTGCGAATCATCCACGCTGAAAGTGAATCAAGAAGTCCAGTCTCAAGAATAACTTTCATGAACATCATTGCAGTTGCTATTACAAGGATGGTATTAAGATACCCGAATTCACCCTCAACAAGATGACGCAGCGGGATACCCTGACCTGCCGCAAGCGCTCCGGCTACTGCTGACAGCGCCATCGCAACTGCTATAGGGAGCTTCCAGGCAAAGGCCCCGAAGGCAAATATTCCTATCATTAAAAGGGCGTAAAAACCCTCAGGCCAGAACCAATTCATGGCAGACTACTTTATAACGCCGTATCCGGCAAGCACAGCCTTAAGCGGTTCCTTCGCGGCACTTACGTTTGCAGCTGTTTTTACAGGGATATTCTTTGGTTTTGTAAGCTTGTCGAAAATCCCGTCCTTATTTGCTCCGTCAACAAGAATAAGAACGTTGGCATAGGGCACAGAAGATTTGATGAACAAGTCGGTAAGTGCGCCGCGGCGGCCTTCTCCGCCGACATGCATGACCACGATCTTCATATTCTTTTTCTGCGCAGTCTTAAACAAAGCGTCACCGCGCTTTACCTCGTCTTCCTTGTTAATACCTGCGGCTCCAAGTCCCTTTGAACTTCCGCCTACAACAGCAACGAACACCTTCTGGTTTATAAGTGCCGAAGGCTTCATCACTGCGTCATAATCAGGGATGACCCCGAGCGACTTCATAAGGACCCGCACCATCATCGCATCAGGGCTCTGCCCTACGGACGTAAGCGCAACCTCGGCGGCATTGGCAGACACGGCAAAGGCAAAAGTAAGCACCAATACGGCAAAAATAAAACGTAACTTCTTCATCATAGTACCTCCTAATTAAAAACAAATTAAATAATCCAATTTCTCCAAGTTTAAACAAACGCCCAGTAGAAATCTATATTTTTTATCTTTTTTATCTTTGGGATGAAATGCGGTCTTTTAGATATTTGGATAAGGCACAAAAAGGTATAAGAAGATTTCAACAGCATGCAAAATGATTATAATTCGCAGCACACATCAATAAACTTACATGTACGCTACAATATTAGAGTTTATTTGTCCGGTTTAAAATAAATATTCCGCGGCCTGCCACTCTTCACGTTTTCGTATTCCGTAACACGCTGAAGCTGGCCTTTTTTTACAAGATGCTCAAGATATCTGTGCATGGCTGGATATGAAAGCTTCGCGGATTCTGCGGCCGCTCCCGCGGTCAGCCTTATATCTCTATCTGAAAAAAGCTCCAGGACCCTGCGTGCGGTTTTCTCTGACAATCCTTTGCCTCTCTCCTGCCAATGCTCATCTGTACGGTATTTCAGAAGTTCGGCATGCAGTAATATGCGCGCTGAAAAATCGGCAAGGCGGATCGGTTTTGAAACGAAATCATCAGCACCTGCAATCCTGAGGTTAGCTGCTACAGCAGGGTTTTCCTCCACTGTAAGAGCGATAAGAATCACATCCGAGGAAACCTGGCGTGCTGAGCGTATAACATCTATACCGCTCATAAGCGGCATATGGTAATCAACAAGGAGAATGTCCACTTTCCTGTTTCTTACCCATTCAAGGGCTTCATTCGGCTTCATTGTCGCCAATATTGACCACCCAAGTGAATCTGCCATTGCCTGAACGGTGTACAACGTGCTCTCGTCATCATCAACTATTCCAAGGATTGCATCCATTTTCAGTTTTCCTTTCCTGCCGCACATGGGATCCATACATTGCATACGGTCCCTCCTTCTGCGCGTCTTTCATACTTGATCATTCCGCTGAACCCTTTTACTGCGTTATTTACGAAAGCAAGCCCTAAACCAAGAGAGGCTGATCCCTGTTTTTCACAGTCATCAGGATTAAAAAAAACAGGCCCGTTGTCTTCGACTGTAAAGGATATCCCTTCGGCTGTTCTTTTTGCACCCAATGAGATAAACGGCACAGCCACGTTTTCAGTTGCATGCCATGAATTATCCAGCAGGTTCACCAATACACGTGAAAAACGTATTACGTTAAGATTCAGGCTGCACTTGAAAAGCTCTTCAGGAACATCGACTGCCACTATGGAGCCCCACGACATCACACGGACCTGGGACATCGTATAATTTATTATCTCAATAACAGTGGCCTTTCTCACATGGTCAGGATATTTTATTTCGCTGATCATCTGATCCATCTTCTCAGCAGACGCAATGATTGCCATACTGTGTTTGGCCGTTTCATCCTCTTTTGACATTGAGAGCAAATCGGCCAGACCGAATATAGTGGTAAGAGGGCGTTTCAGATCGTGAACAAGGTACTGCATCTCCTGGTAAAGCCTGAGCCGTGCCTGCTCTGTACGCATCCGCGTAATTTGGCGTTCGCGCTGTCTTAAAAGCCTCAGCTGTTTTAGCTGCTTCTCATAACTTACAAAAAGCTTAGTAAGAAGCATCGCTGCCAAGGCATTAAAGCAGAATGCTATGCTGCACACAACATTCAGCAGGTGATCCTTTTCCATTAGTTTGGAAGTGTTTTTTACTGCATAACTCAGCTCCCCCCAGCCGAAACCGTATGGCGTAAGCACAGGGATAAGATCGAGCCATTGGATTGAAAATACAACTACAGCCTGGATAGCAAATTTATATCCCGTTCTTGTAACATCACGGGCAATATACTGCAGCAGCCATACACTGATCAACGTAATAACGGCAGGGACACCGAAATGAGGCACTGACGGAAAATGCATAAAGGCTATACCGAAATAGCTTATCGGAATCGCCACCGGCGGAAGAATCCAGGCAAAATATTTGGAGTTGAATAACTCAGCAATACCGTCGGATAACATAAACCAACCGCTGTAAAGGAATATTGCCCTTATAGCATTATTGGCCAGCAGGCACATTGCAGAAAGCAAAATATATCCGCCTTCATCCAGCATGATCGCCAGTGACAGGTTGGAATAAACAGGCTTCAGTGTAAACTGCACTGTCTGGCTCAACAGCCATACTGCCAGCATTGCTATCCCGGTAAAGCATCTTATTGCAATTGTTTTTTTCAAACGGGTCACTCAATATTCCCCCACTGGTCTCTGTCATCCGCACTATATTATATCTAAAAATTTTCATGTATTTACATAGTTGGTCTTATCCAACTGTAGGTTCCTTACTCCCCGCTGTAGAAAAATCAGTAAAACCGGAGGCAAATCATCCGTGGATACCTGTCCGATAAAATCTTGTTTAATTTTCCGCAGAAATTGCGGGAACTTTAAAAATAGCTGTTAGTCAATGTTATAATAGCGTTAGAAATTAGAAAATTAAATATTTGCAACTGACTATGCGTTTTCATAAAGTCCCGGAAGTAAAACTTCTATGTATATTTACAGCTGCAAATGAACAGTTATCTTAAATCTAATCGTAAAGGAGGAGTATATAATGATGGATTTGGAACAATATCAACTACTTGTTGATTCTTCTCCGAATATGATATGGAGAGCCGATCTTACTACCGGATGTGATTACTTTAATAAAACATGGCTTAATTTTACGGGACGCACCATGGAAGAGGAATACGGATTCGGATGGGCTGAAGGAGTTCACCCTGATGATTTGGATAAATGCGTAAAAATTTATCTTGATAATTTTAAACTGCAGCATCCGTTCGAAATGGATTATCGTCTCAAAAGATACGACGGTCAGTACAGATGGATCAATGACCGAGGAGTCCCCATTTATGATAAAAATAAAAATTTTATTGGCTTCATAGGCAGTTGTATGGATGTTACAGAGAAAATTGAAGGTCAATTACTCAAGGACATGGCACAAAACGATGGCTTATGTAAGACCTATAATCGTCAGTATTCTCATCAGTTACTGACGGAGATTTTCAGTCAGGCACGCAAGGGTGGTCTGCCGCTCTGTATTTTAATGATGGATATTGATGCATTTAAAAACATTAATGATCAATACGGACACAGTGCCGGTGATATTGTTCTGACAAAAGTGGCCGCCACAGCAAAGGGTGAGATTCGTGATCCTGATATCATAGGACGCTATGGAGGTGACGAATTTATAATCGGTCTGGTTCACACCAATCTCGAATCAGCTCTTATTGTTGCTGAACGCATCAGGTGCGCAATTGCAGAAACAGAGATATCTGTTTCAAATGCAACGCTGTTAAAGGTACATGTAAGCATCGGAGTGAGGAATCTCCAAAATGAAACGACTCTTGACGAACTCATTAATAGTGCTGACAAAAAGTTATATGAAGCAAAAGCGGAGGGCAGGAACATAATCAAAGGATAAAAAATGCACTCATGATGAAAGTTATAAAAGCATTCAATCAAGGAAGCCGTATACGGCTTCCTTTTACTATACAGAGACATGATTATGGCCAAAAGCTTCTGGTCAAATTATGAGTTAAGATGCCTGCATCGGCATTGGAGGATATAAATATGCGTCATGGAGTTTATAATAAAAAACCCGAGATTAATTAAAAGGCTGTTAAATATCTACTTAGCAAAACCTTTCTGCAAATTAGCATCGCTTGAACAGGATTTGTGTTCGACAAGTTTGTATGGTGTAAAAAAATTGGAGCCAGAGCTACGTTATTCATAAACTTATGAGGCAGAGGCTTAATAAAAGCCCACAACAACTGGATTGTCTCTGATTTTCATTAACTTTTTTACCGCATAAAAAAACAGACCCTTTATGAGGGTCTGTTTGAGATTTTGGTGGAGACGCGGAGATTCGAACTCCGGTCCAACAGGGGCCAATCTAGGAGGCACTACGAGCGTAGTCTTTGCTTTGATCTCGGCTCGGCATCTCCCAAAGACAGGATCTGCTTCGCCCAGCCTTCCCTAGAGTCTCGAACCTCAGCCAGAAAGCGCTGATGAGGTTCCAGTCATCTTTGTGACACTCTTCCAAAGCCCGATGACGGAAGCTAAAGAGAGCGCGCTACTTAATTAAGCAGCGAGTGCGTAATCGTTATTGACGATTATTGTTTTGGAGCCGGATTAACGAGGATTCCCCATCCTCGGCCCGCACTTCCTGATCCTCCAACCTGCTGTCGAAACCATACGTCCCCTTATAACGGTACTGCAGCTGAAATTATTTTTTAACAGATATCAATATTCACCGCGTTCTCTGCGGCGAACTGCCCGCTCAATCTCGCGATCAGCGTCTTTTTCAGCTGCTGAATCCCTTTTGTCATGGAGCTGCTTGCCTTTTGCCACTGCAAGCTCGCATTTTGCCCATCTTCCCTGTTTTATATATATTTTAAGTGGGACAAGCGTTAAGCCTTTTTCACGTGTTTTTGCCAGAAGTTTCCTAATTTCAGACCTGTGGACAAGAAGCTTTCTAGGCCTCATAGGATCTTTATTGTAATAACTGCCTTTATCATACGGTGAGATATGGACGTTATAAAGCCATAGTTCCCCGTTTTCCACCTTTGCGAATCCGTCCTTAAGGTTTACCTGTCCTTCCCTAACAGATTTGATTTCTGTTCCCGAAAGCACCAACCCTGCTTCAAACGATTCAACTATGAAGTATTCATGCCGCGCCTTGCGGTTTTGGGCCACAGTTTTATCATCTGGCACAGGTATCACCTCACGGGATTGACTATATCAGAATGAGCAATAATAGTCAAATAGGGAATTCTACTTAAAATATGCTGTTTTACTCTTTTGGCGGAAGCTTATGTTTCATACATGATTTTCAATTAGTACCGCCAAGTCATTATACATCGTCAATACAAAAATTATCAGCTCCATAGCCAGCAGTATTCAAAAATTACAGAACGGGCAGCTGCATTTCATATCCTGTGATATAAGCGAAAACACTGTTGACGCAATTAAACGCCGTGCCTAGAATAATTTAAGTTACTTATTATTATTGGATTTTTTATAATGATTTCAACATCCCTTCCACATATAAATCACATATTTGGCCTGTAGAATGATCGGCACAGCAGAACAGTGAAAAAACATATACGATGTATTTTCACTGATACTGAGCCCAAAGGAGGAGTTTAAATGGGTTTAAAAAAAATGTTTAAATCAAAAAAGCTTGTGGCTGCAATAGCAGTATTGGCATTCATGTCTGGTACTGCGCTTGCACAGTCACAGCCGCCGCTTCCGCCGCAGAATCAGCCTGGACAAAATACAGGACCTGCCTCACAGGATCAGGGGCAGCCAGGACAAAAACCTAAACCAGGACAGCAACAGCCTGGGCAGCAGACCAAACCGGGTCAGCAGCAGGAACAGTACCCTAAACCAGGACAGCAGCAGCCTGGGCAGCAGACCAAACCGGGTCAGCAGCAGGAACAATACCCTAAACCAGGACAGCAGCAGCCTGGGCAGCAGACCAAACCGGGTCAGCAGCAGGAATGGCAGCACCAGCCAAAACCTGGACAACAGCAGGGATGGCAGTCACAGCCAAAACCGCAGCCGCAGAATCAACAAAAAGCAGGCAATGGCGGCTTTGAAATAAAAGAAATGCTGTACAAGCCTGACGGACGTCTTCAAATCAGACTTGACAACAATGACATCCGTTGGAACAGGATAGAAAAAATAATTGTGCGTGACAGCCGCGGAAGGGTCTACAACGCACGTGTAAACAGAACGGACAGAGATATAATTGAGTTAATAATAGCTGGTATGGTCTACGGAGAAAATTACAGCATAGAAATTCCAGGTGTACGCTACGGAAATTCGAATTATATATTAAGAGGTGATTTCTGGGCCAGTGATAATTGGCGCTATAACCGCCCCGATAAGAAAAACATTGTAATACAGAGCATTAGATACCAAAACGGCGGACGTCTGAAAATAAAACTCTATAATCCGCGCGATGAAGAAATACGCTGGAACCGCAATGCCAGAGTTATTGTACGTGACAACTTCGGCAGACGGTACGACGTCAGAATTGAAAAGGCAAGATACTCAACAATAGAGCTTACAGTTTTCGGGATTCGCAGCGGCGACAGATACACAGTAGAAATACCGGGAATAAGGTACATGGGACGTGATTATGTAGTAAAAGGCGATTTCTGGGCAAGACATAACTGGTCATATGACAGGTAAACATCTGATCCAAAAGATTATCAGTCTGATTGAACAGGCAAAAATAAAAAGGGATCCACAGCGGTTTGTGTGGGTCCCTTGATATAGATGGTCGGGGCGAGAAGATTTGAACTTCCGACCTCCTGGTCCCGAACCAGGCGCGCTAACCAGACTGCGCTACGCCCCGGAAGCGTTGAAAATTATACCATCGTACTTGAGGGCCGTCAAATACCGGCCGCTCGGGTTAATCTATCCTTTAAAGCCAGTCCTATCCCGGCTTCGTCAGGAATTTCAGCAAGGATAATATCCGCACCGCTATTTTCAATCGTACGAAAAGCACGAAAAAGTTCTTTTGCATATTCCCTGACGTCTGTAAAAATTATTTTCGTGTAAGGTGCACACTTAGGTTCCGATACGCCAAGCCACGCCCATTTTTTCCCTTTAACAGCCTCTTCAGCCTTGTCATCAGCAAGCACCAGCGGAATTTTAGGGGCATAATGACGATATCTGGTCCCTGGAGAACGTTTGAGCATATTTTTATCTTCAGGCAGCAGAACAGGCATAAGCAGGACTTTTTCAATCTCTTCTTTGGAAATACCTCCGGGTCTCAACAGCACGGGGGCATCACCTGTAACGTCAAGAACTGTTGATTCAAGGCCGACTCTCGTAGCACCGCCGTCAATGACCATCGCGACAGCCTCTCCTATGTCCTCTTTGACAGTTTTTGCATCGGTCGGGCTTGGTCTTCCGCTTTTGTTTGCACTTGGCGCCGCTATAGGGACACCAGACACACGTATCAGCTCCAGCGCTATGGCATTGTCCGGCATTCTTATAGCAGCAGTGGAAAGTCCGCCCCTCGTCCGCTCCGGGACTGCAGGTTTTGCATTAAGGACAAGAGACAGCGGTCCGGGCCAGAATTTTTCCATAAGGTATCTTGCACGCCAATTAAATTCAACAAGTGTTTCAGCCATTTTTATGTCGCAAACGTGAAGTATTATAGGGTTGTCAGACGGCCGCCCTTTTGCTTCATAAATCTTTTTCACAGCATCTGCATCAAGGGCGTTGGCGCCAAGCCCATATACAGTTTCCGTTGGAAACGCGACAAGGCCGCCAGAACGTATTATTTCACCGGCTTTCTTTATTTCTTCTTTCATTCCTGGTTCAAGGCTCAGGTATAATTCTTCGATACGTTCAGAAATATTCTGCTTCATTTGATATAGGCACCTTCCATGAAACCTTCCATAAATTCGCGTCGAAAAGCAGGAAAACGTCCTTCTATTATCGCGTTTCTTGCGTCTTTCATAAGGTTGACAAGGAAATAGATATTATGCCAGCTGCACAGGCGTGCAGCCAGTATTTCACCTGCAGTGTAAAGATGGCGTATATAGGCTCTTGTAAAGTTCCGGCATACATAACATCCGCAGGCAGGGTCTATCGGGGTAAAATCGCGTGCGTAATCGTGATTTTTCAGATTCATTTTGCCGGTACGCACCAGCACCCCTCCGTTGCGGCCATTTCTTGTCGGCAGCACGCAGTCAAACATATCTATTCCGCGCGCAACACCCTCTACGAGGTTCGTCGGAAAGCCTACTCCCATAAGGTAGCGCGGTTTATTTTTAGGCATCTCCGGGTTAAGGACATCAAGAATCCTGTACATTTCGTCATGCGACTCCCCTACAGAGAGGCCTCCTATACCGTACCCAGGAAATGATATCTCCTCAAGTCTACGGATACATTCAACGCGCTGTTTTTCAAACATCGAACCCTGAACTATTCCAAAAAGCGCCTGATCTGTCCGCGAATGATGCTCCCTGCAGCGTCCCGCCCAGGATATAGTCCTTTCCATCGCGGCACGCGAATACTCTTCGGTAGTCGGCCAAACGACGCATTCATCAAAGGCCATTGCGATATCACTGCCAAGTTTCATCTGTATGTCCATAGAATCCTCCGGACGCATGAAGTGTCTGCTGCCATCCAGATGTGAAGCGAATTCCACGCCGTCGTCCGTGATTTTCCGAAGGTCTGCAAGCGAAAACACCTGAAACCCTCCGCTGTCTGTCAATATCGGATGATGCCACTGCATGAACCTGTGAAGGCCGCCTGCTTCATCAATTATTTCAGCACCGGGGCGCATGTACAGGTGATAGGTATTGCCAAGTATTATCTGCACTCCTATTTCTTCAAGTTCATGCGGTGCCATGGCCTTTACGGTAGCCTGCGTTCCTACGGGCATAAATACAGGAGTTTGTATCACACCGTGCGGGGTTGTAAATTCCCCTGCACGTGCGCCGGTTTCAGGGCATTCCGCAATTATTTTATATTCGAACATTTTTTAAACACCCCAGCCAAAGATTCTTTCGCCGTTTTTACGTACGGCTTCCGCAAAATCATCAAGGGAGACTCCCTTAAGCATTGATAACAGTTCATAAACGGACCTTACATGACAAGGCTCATTTGTTCTGCCACGAAAACCCTGCGGTGCAAGGTAAGGAGAATCAGTTTCGCATAATATCCTGTCAAGAGGTATGTCCATGGCTATCTGCCTGAGTAAAATATTTTTCGTATACGTAACCGGACCGGCAAAAGAGATATAGAAACCAAGCCGTAATGCTTCACGTGCATCTTCAGCCGTGCCTGAAAAACAATGGATAACTCCTCCTACGGCATCGGCACCTGTTTCACGGAGTATTTCAAGTGTCTCTTCGTTAGCGTTTCCGCATGCTCTGTCAGCCGCATCCCTTACATGTATCACTATAGGTTTCTTTATCCTCTTTGCGATTTCGATCTGAAGACGAAAAACATTTCTCTGCACATCTCTGGGTGAGTTATCGTAGAAGTAGTCAAGGCCTATCTCACCTATTCCTACTACACGCGGTGCAAGGGCAAGATCGCAGAGCTCATCATGGAGCCCGCTCTCTGCCGAGGCAGCTTCGTGAGGATGTACACCTACAAGCGCCCATACCTCAGGGGCATCATGCCGGATATTTGCAAGCGCAACCGCCTCCCTGCTGGATTCCAGGTCTGCCGATGCAAAAAGAAGCCGTTTTACGTCATTATCCAGTGCGTTTTTAAATACCTGCTCCAGACCTTCCGGAAAATATTCCTTGTTCAAATGGCAGTGCGTATCGACTAAATACATTTGTTGCTTCCTTTCACATAAGGGGCGGGCACAGCCCGCCCCTTACAGATTTATGCCTTTTCTGAAACATTCAACACAGCATTCGCGCGGTGCATCCGTCACATGTGAAATCATGATACATGCAGAGGATGCATATGTAATTACATAATAAAAAACGCAGTGCACCTGATTACTGTATGTTCTAGTGTATCCTGCTTCCTACTGGGATTGAATCATCCATCACTGTGAGCAGTGTCAGTTCTTCTTTTCTTGTGTCCGGACTCTCTGCGGCAAGCAGCATGCCATTGCTCTGTACTCCGCGGAATTTTGCGGGTTTAAGGTTGCAAAGGACTATGATCTTCCTGCCCTCAAGGTCTTCAGGTTTGTAAAATTCCCTGATGCTTGAAACTATCGTACGTTTTTCATAGCCCAGGTCAAGACTCAGGATATAAAGCTTGTCAGCCTTAGGTACGGCTTCAACTTTTTCCACAAGGGCAACTCTGAATTCAAGCTTGCTGAAATCATCAATGCCTATCTCAGGCTCGTGGTCATCAAAATTATAGAAGGCAGCCGGGTTGGCTTTGGCACGTTTTTCAATGTCGCGCGCTTCTTTTTCGGCTTTCCATTTTTCAACATCTATGCGCGGGAAAAGAATAGCTCCCTTCTTTACCGAGACAGGCGCATCCAGTTTGCCCCATGACCATGACGCCCTGCCTCCGTCAAGCGGATTGCCCGTAAGGCCAAGCTGCTCCCAGATGCGCATAGCTGTATCAGGCATGAATGGAGCTGTGAGAACGGCAGAAAGACGCAGTGATTCCCAAAGCGTCCTGAGCACGGCGTCAAGCCTCTCGATATCACCGTTTTTGCCGAGTTTCCAAGGCTCAGTCTCATCAATATATTTATTTGACCTGCTTATGAACAGCCATAGCGTTTTCAGCGCATCGTCAAATGCAAAACGATCCATGCAATCCGTCATGTCGCATACGGTTTTATTTGCTAGCGCTTCTATTTCCTTGTCCAGTTCAGTCGCCTTATAGCTCTGCGGGAGTTTTCCGTCCCTGAATTTTTCGATCATCTGAAGGCTGCGGCTAAGAAGATTTCCCAGATCGTTCGCCAGATCTGAATTTATTCTCTGGACCAGCGCCAGTTCTGAAAAATCACCGTCATGTCCGAATGGGACTTCCCTCAGCAGAAAATAACGGAAGGGGTCCACTCCGTACAAATCTGCCATCTCAAAGGGATCGACTACGTTCCCTACCGATTTGGACATCTTTTCTCCCTCGACTGTCCACCACCCGTGGGCAAACACACGAACCGGCGGGTTGACTCCAAGCGCAAGAAGCATTGCCGGCCAGATTACGCAATGGAACCTTATTATATCTTTTCCTACAAGGTGGCGCGCCGCGGGCCAGAAAGTCTCCCAGGCGGCCCCCTTCTCGGGGAAGTCAAGCGCCGAAAGGTAATTGATCAATGCATCGAACCATACGTATATGACATGCTTTTCATCACCGGGCAGAGGGATGCCCCAGTCAAGCGTGGTACGCGATACGGACTGGTCGCGGAGTCCGCTTTTGATGAAGCTTATTATTTCGTTGTACCTTGACTTCGGCATTATTGCATCCGGGTTTTCCTCATAAAATTTCAGAAGCGGCTCAGCATATTTTGAAAGCCTGAAGAAATATGTTTCTTCTGTCATTCTAGTAAGCTGCCTGTGACAGTCCGGACATGTCTGGCCTTCGCCCATCTGTGCTTCGGGAACGTATGTTTCGCATGGCACACAGTACCATCCCTCATATTCACCCTTATAAATGTCGCCCTTTGCCATCAGGCGGCGGAATATTTCCTGCACGACTTTTTCATGGCGCTTGTCAGTTGTACGTATGAAATCATCATTGGCTATGTCAAGCACATTCCACAATTTCTGGAAATTCTGGACAACTTCGTCACAGAGTTCCTTCGGCGTAATTCCTCTTTTTTCTGCGACGGTCTGTATCTTCTGCCCGTGTTCATCGGTTCCGGTGAGGAACCACGTTTTTTCACCGCCGGCCTTATGCCAGCGTGCAAGCGTATCAGCGGCAATGGTTGTATAGGCATGCCCGATATGCGGAACATCGTTGACATAATAAATAGGTGTAGTTATATAAAACTTTTCCTCTGACATTTATTCAGCCTCCTCGGTACGATTTTCAAGAATGTACCGTTTTATTCTGTTTCGCGGAATACGATACTTGATTGAGAGCAAGTTTGCAACATTTTTAGTGGATTCTCCTGATTTACACATCTTCTCGGCTTCATCGATCCATATCGAGTCATCAGGCGGCCCTGATTCTTCAGGGCAACCTTCCACCACACATACGAACTCTCCCCTTATTTTACCCTCAGGTAGCCTGTCTGCAAAAGAAAGAAGCGTGCCGCTTATGGTCTCCTGATGTATCTTGCTTATCTCACGCACAAGGACTGCTTTTCTGTCCCCGAGAACCTGTCCCATAAGAGAAAGTTCTTTAAGCAAACGGTGGGGAGCAACATAAAACACGATTATCTCTTTTACTTTTTTTATTTCTTCAAGCCTCTTCTTTTTATCTTCAATACTCCCTTTTAGGAACCCGGCAAACAGGAATGACTCCATACCCATACCGGCAAGAAGAAGGGCAGGCAGAAGTGCGTTGGCTCCAGGCAGTACATCATACGGAAGCCCCCTGTCCATGGCTGCTTTTACCAGAACAAACCCTGGATCAGAAAGGCCAGGCGTACCCGCATCCGATACAAGAGCTACAGTCTCCCCCTTTTCGATCCTGCTCATCAATACCCCTACCCTTTCAGCCTCATTATGTTCATGACAGGATATAAGGGGTTTTTTTATGCCGAAATGATTGAGCAGCTTAAGCGTATGTCTTGTATCTTCACAGGCTATAACATCAGCTTCCCTCAATACACTGAGTCCCCTCAGGGTCATATCTTCCAGGTTGCCTATCGGTGTCGGCACAATGATCAGCGGCATCAGCATTTCTCCTGTATCTTATAAGCTTCCAGCAGCTCAGGCGTCTCATTGCCGTCAGATCCGAGGACAAAAAGCGGGGCTTCGATTTTAAGTCCGTGTTTTGCCGCACGCATCGATTCAACAAGCACTATAGTTGCAGTTGACTGCTGTTTGGGATGGACGGTTTTCATTATCTTCGGTTCAATATTATATCTGTCAAGCAAGGCAAAGAGCTCTCCGATCCTGCTTGCACGCATCACCATGTCAAGATGGCCCCTGTTTTTAAGAAGGTACTTCGATGCCGCTACGACATCCTCCAAAGTGCATGCCGTCCCGTGCAGTGCGGCAGCTAAAGGATCAGAAGGGCTTCTGTTGCTGCCGCCAAGCTCATCATAAGGCGGATTCACGACTATCCTGTCATAAGTCTGCGCATTCCATATTTTTTTATAATCGCGCAGGTCCCCTGTATAAAACTCCGCCATATCCTCAAGACCGTTAAGTTTTGCGTTTTCCGAAGCAAGCGCAATAAGGTGCGGCTGGATATCGACTCCCTGCATCAAATAGCCGCGCTTGGCAAGTATCAGTGAAACGGCACCGTGAGCACATCCTATCTCAAGGATTTTTTCTGAAAATTTAGGTTTCGTAAAATGTGCCAGAAGTATTGTATCCATATTGACACGAGGCCCTTCATTTTCTTCAGGCTGTCTTATTTTAAGCACACCGTTCAGCAGGTCTTCAATTTCAGCTGACATTATACCCAGTCCTCCAGCCTTACGCCTATGACCTGAGAAAGCCCCGGCTCTGAAAGAGTGACCCCGTAAAGCACATCAGCATGCTCCATCGTTACACGCCTGTGAGTCATTGCAAGGACCTGCCTGTTTTTCGCATATTCCTTTGCCAGATCGGAAAATCTCCTCAGATTGACCTCATCAAGCGCCGCATCTACCTCATCAAGCACAGCGAGCGGGCATCCTGCCACCTCCATGGATGCAAAAAGCAGAGATATCGCTGCAAGCGACTGTTCGCCTCCTGAAAGCTGGTTAATATTCTGCGTATGTTTGCCAGGCGGCCGTGCTGCAACATCGACACCGGTGTCCCATATGGTTTCACCTTCAAGCATCTCAAGATGTGCCTCGCCGCCGCCGAACAGGCGCTGGAACAGCGAGCAGAAGCGGCTGTCGACCTCCAGCAGTGCGTCAGTAAAAACTTTATGCGCCTGCCTGTCTGCATCGGATATGAGTTTTTCAAGCTCGGCAGCACTAGTCCTGACATCATCAAGCTGTTCGCCCATGAAAGCAAGCCTGTCCTTAAGACTGCGATCCTCTGAGAGGACCCCCATATCGACCTCGCCAAACGCTTTCATTTTTCTGTCGCCATCTTTAATTTTTCGGCGCAGATCATCTATATCTACGTCTTCAGGAAGCGATCCCGGTCCCGGGTACTGGTACTGGTCTTCCCATGTATTTATTAGTTCTTCGAGTTCTCTTTCCGCTGCCTCTTTTTTTAAATTATCAGCAGAAATTTTTTCAGCGCCTGCACGTGTCCGAATATCGGCGGCCGCATGCCTTCCGCGCATATATTCGCGTTCAGATTCCAGTTTCGCATATCCGTTGACATGTTCTTCCATAGAAGCTATAAGGCATTTGCGTCTCTCATATAATTCAAGATACGTTTTACCGATCCTTGACAGGTTCGCCCTTTCACGCACGCATTTCTGGTCAAGATCGGATATCTCTTCGTCCAGTTCCATTTTTTTAAGCTCTTCGGAACGAAGTTCAGCACTGACCCTTTCCATCAGCGCAAAACTGGAGCTCAGCCGTTCCGCACGCACTGCAACATCTGCACGCAAACGCTGGCGTTCCTCGACAATTTCCTGTTCGTCTTCTATAGATGATGGTTTATCACGCTTGTTTTCCAGATCCGAAAGCTTTTTCAATATCTCCTGCCAGAGCTTTCCTTCCTCGTGCATCGAGCCTAATATTCTGCCTCGCTCACCTTCAAAGCGTCTTTGTTCCTTAATATATGATTCCTTCTGGTCGGACAGGATGGCTATCCGTCCGTCAAGCTCACGTATCTGCCTGGTATAGGATTCTTTTCTCTCCGATACATTCAGTTCATCTGTCTCTGCAGATTTAAATTCAGCAGACAGCTTTTCAGCCTTTTTAGCTGAATCTGCCGCTTCTTTTTCAAGCTTTGCGACATGCGATTTCATTTCTATCGTTTTGCCGGCTTTTTGAGAACGCCCTCCCGATACAGTGCCTCCAGGCTGGAATACATCTCCCTCTATTGTTGCAACAGGCCCCTTGAAACCTGACCTTACTATTTCCTGTCCGATTTCATATGATCTTACGATGAGCAGGTCGCCAAGTATCTGCTGTATAGCAGGCAGCCAGTGGTCATCGACCTTTATAAGATCTATGGCCCAGCCTACTATTCCCTGTCCGGGAAGTCTGAAATGTTTGTCTGGAAAACGCGGTCTGCAGCGCTCGAGCGGCAGGAAAGTCGCCCTGCCAGCTGAATTTGCCTTGAGCTTATCTATACAGCGTCCGGCTTCCTCGAGGTCCTCGACAAGAAGCTGGAACTGTCTCGCACCAAGATAGGATTCCAGCGCTACGGAAAGCGACGTGTCACATGAAAAAACATCTATAACGGCACAAGGCGATGCATCAAGCCTGTTCAGTTTTGCAGCCGAAAGAAGATACTGCACGGGCCTTGGGTAAAGGTCCGCCTGCATAGACTCCGAAACCTCATTTAGTTTGGATCTTGTCTGGGCTGCATCTCTGCGCGCACGCTGCAGTTCAGCCGCAAGCATCTGAACTTTTGCGTAAAGTTCTCCGTGCTGTTTTACTATCTTATCCTGCTCATCAAGCAGATTGTTTCTATCGGTTTCGATCTTTTTTATCTCTGAATCAATGCCCTTGCGCGGGTCCCCTGTATCTGCCTTTTTATCAGATACCGAGAGCAGCGATTTGCCAAGAAAGGAGAGTTTTGCCTTTATCTGCTCAAGCTCTGCTTCCAGCCTGCCTTTTTCCTTATTCCACGCATTGCGTTCCTCTTTTTCCTTTTCCAGACGCAGGTTATAATCTTTCCAGCGCTCTTCCGTTTGATTCAGTTCTTTCTGCAGAGCGTCAAGCATTTCTTTGTTTTTCTTGCTCTCCGACCTTGTTTTATCCTGATCTTTCAGAAGAACAGCCGAATGCTCCTCTATCTTAAGCCTTTCTTCCCTTGCCTGTGAAAGCCTTCCGTTTGCTGACATCAGCACTGAAGCTGACGTATAGCCAGACTTCACAAGTGAGTCACATCTTGTCTTGCATTGTTCCAGTTCCCATGTCTGCTGCTGTCTTTCCTGAACGACTTTCGCCAGAGCATTCTCCAGACTTTCTATACTGTGTTTCCATATCTGCGACCATAGCTCGACCGTTTTCTGAGCCCCGGCGGCAATTTTGATTTCTTCATTCAAAATGGAAACAGAGGTTTCCATAGAGCTGCGCTTCAGCCAATAAAGGAGTTTCCTGTCTTCTTCTATGCTGTCAAGAATTTCACGGAGCTGTGCAGCTCTCTTTACCTCAGGTGCTATCTCTTCGCGGCGCGCTGTAAGTTCGGCCATAAAATTCCGCAGATGGTCGTACTCCTCTTTGACAGTAACAAGCCTTTCGGATGCATCCATGCGTCTTTTTCTGTATATGTCTATTCCAAAAAGCGTCTCAAGATGCATTCTGCGCGAGATCGGCCGCTGCTGAATGACCTCTGACACTTCCCCCTGCCCTATAAAGGCAAACCTGTCGCCTTCAAGTTTCCAGTCACGTTTGGTTTCATCAAGTTCGGAAAGTGTCTTGCGCATGTTGTCTACAAAAACTGTCGTATTGCCTTCAGGAGCAGTAACCCTGCGCTTTATTGAACATGTTTTGAGCTCATCTCGAAGCTGAAGCACGACTTCAGCTTCTTTCGCCGACGCAAGGCTTACAGATCCCTGGAAAAGAAGGTCGCTCTGGCGGGAAATACGCAGCCTGCCGGCATTGCTGTCGCCCAGAGACCACCTTAGCGCGTCAAGTATATTGCTTTTACCGCTGCCGTTCGGTCCTACTATAGCAGTAAATCCCGATGACAGAAGCAGGTCATGGGAGCCGCCGAAACTTTTAAATCCCTTAAGCTGAAGACGACCTATATACAATTGCCCAGCCCTCTCTTTTTTGAAGCGCGGTAATCCTATGCTCAATCTGGGCAAGACCGCCCTGTGTGTCAAGACGGTATTTGCCCCATGAAAAGTCAGGGCAGCCCCTTATAAATATTGCCCTTCCGAATTCCTCTTCCCATGAAGCCAGGAATGTTTCAGCTATATATTCTGCAACCGAGGTATACGTTTCCACAAGCAGCGCTTCGGATTTTGAAGAAAGCACTATTTTGCGTATGAAGCGTTTAATATGCATCGCTATGCTTTCTTCACGCGGGACAAGGCCAAGCCCTCCGCAAAACGGGCATCCGCGTGTCATTGCAGCACGCAGATCAGTACGTGCCCTTTTCCTTGTTATTTCAACAAGGCCAAGTCCTGTCACACCGTATACCCTTGCCTTGCATTTATCGTTTTTGAAAAGCTCCTGAAGCTGATGAGTAAGGTTATGTTTGTCTTCTTCCGTTTCCATATCTATGAAATCAACGACGACAATGCCTCCAAGTGCACGCAGGCGAAGCTGCCTCGCTATTTCCACAGCAGCCTCCATATTTGTCTGAAAAACCGTATCATTCAGGGTTTTTGAGCCTATAAACTTTCCCGTGTTCACATCGATTACAGTAAGTGCTTCAGTCTGGTCTATCACAAGATAAGCCCCTGATGACAGCCATACTTTCCTGTCCTGGAGCTCGACAAGCTGGTTTTCTATGTTGTAGACGTCAAATATCGGTATTTTACCCTTGTATAAATTAACTTCCATTTTTTTGTCGGCAAAAAATTTTTTTACGAACGCCTCTATGTTTTCTTTGTCTTCTTCTGTGTCAACAACAATTTCATCAATATCCTCGGTAAGTTCATCCCTCAGGACACGTTCAAGCAGGCCAAGATCCTTGTGTATAAGACACGGTGCGCTGTTCTGTTTTGCATTATGCTGGATGACCTTCCACTGGTCCACAAGCTCCTCGACATCCTGGATCAGGCTTTCAGCATCACATCCCTCAGCCACCGTTCTTATTATTATCCCAAATCCCTGCGGCCTTATTTCCTTTGCTATATATCTAAGACGAGCTCTTTCTTCTTCAGATTCTATACGTTTGGATACACCTGTTTCATGTCCTCCAGGAATGATCACCATGTACCTGCCGGCAAGCGAAACACGCGGCGAAACACGTGCGCCCTTGCCTTTGCGTGCATTTTTAACTACCTGTACCAGCATCTCCATCCCAGGCTTTACTTCTATTCCGCGCACATCGTCAAGATATAAAAAACCGTTTCTGCCGTCACCAAGATTCAAAAACGCCGAATTCATCCCGGGAAGCACGCTGTCGACCCTTGCTTTGTATATTTCACCGGTTCGCTGGTGTTCAAGCATTCTTTCAACAAAGAAGTTATAAAGCTTGCCTCTCGCATCAAGTATTGCAATCCTTATTTCTTCAGGATCGATGAGATTGGCAATTATCTTTTTTGACCATCTTTCCGATGTCATATTGTCTCCCCCCAGATCAAATGAGCGGAAGTACTCTGCCGGACACGGCGTCCCAGCTGCCAACAGATTCGCGCACAATAAACAGGTCAGGCCAGCCTGAGCATATTCCGTTTTCCCTGAGTATTTTTACTAAACTGCCGGCACTGCAGTGTTCAAGATCCCCAACGGCAAGAACTATACAGCCGCAGTCAACGGATGCCGCATAAAGAGTATTTTCGCCTACTGATTCTTGAAGCACAGTCTTTGCTTTTTCTCCAAGTTCAAATCCCAAACCGCATATTCTGTACACTGCGGCAACGGCCGATTTAGCAAGAGCCGGCCCGTCTGCCTCCGCGCATTCAAGTATTTTCAATCCTTCAGGCAAAGCAGCATTCCATACTTCCAGTGATGTGCCGCCCCACTCATTGAACCAAAAATCCGCCGGCTCATAACATCCCTCAACTCCAGACGCAAGAGGAGGACCAAGGCTGATATGGGGATGCGGTGAAAACCCCTGTGTAAATTCCATTGAAAGCCCTGCTCTTTTTGCGGCCCTAGAAAAAAGCACCGGCAAATCCTGATGGTTTAAAAATGATATTAAACCTTTTTTTTCAAATATTATTCTAATTCTGACCATTGCTGCATCCCCGTACATTTGTATAACCCTGCCAGCCGCACCCGTTGCATCCTTCACGGCAGTCACGCGTTCTTTCTCCCGCAAACGCCTTTTCTCTTTCATGCATCAGAAATGCTTTTGATACGCCGGAGTTTATATGGTCCCATGGCAATTTTTCATTCAGTGCACGTGCCCTGCAGGCGTAACTGTCTGGATCGATTTCAAGGTCGCGGAATACTTCCGACCATCTTTCAAAATTAAAATGTTCCGTCCATCCGTCGAAACGTGCCCCTCTGCGCCAGGCTTCCTCTATCGCGTCGGCAAGCCGCGAATCTCCTCGTGCAAAGACACCTTCGAGATATGTCTGTTCAGGTTCATGGTAAGTAAGGGATACCTTCCTGTTCCTTATATTGTTTTTTACCCATCTGCCTCTTTCCCTGAGCGAGGCCCTGTCAAGCTGCGCTTCCCACTGGAACGGTGTGTGCGCCTTAGGGACGAAGCCAGCCAAAGATGCGCTTATATCACCGCGCCGCTTGTTTCGTCTGGCTATTGAAACAGCCCTGTCGCAGATATCATGTATCCCTGCAAGATCCTCTTCGGTCTCCGTAGGAAGGCCCATCATAAAATAAAGTTTGACCCTGTCCCAGCCATGGGAAAATGTAGCTTCAAGCGCTGAATCTATATCATCATCCGATACGCCTTTGTTGATAACGTTCCTTAGACGCTGAGTCCCCGCTTCGGGCGCAAAGGTAAGACCGCCTTTGCGCATGGATTCAAGACCGGCAGCCATGTTTACAGAAAAAGCATCTACCCTGAGGCTTGGAAGACTCAGTTTGACCTTATTCCCTTCCAGTATAGGACGGATTTTTTTGAATGCATCATCAAGCTGTGTCCAGTCACAGGTTGCAAGTGAGAGAAGTCCGACTTCCTCCCATCCTGTTTTCTTTAAAAGAGTATCGATCTGCTTTGCTACAGATGACGCACTGCGCTCACGGACAGGTCTGTCGATCATACCGGCCTGGCAGAAGCGGCATCCTCTCGTACAGCCCTTGAACACCTGAACAGCAACTCTGTCATGTACTATGCCGGTGTTGGGAACTATCATATCCGTATGATAGAAGGATGAGTCAAGATCCTCTGCTATGCGTCTTCTTACAGGATCGGACACTTGGATCTGCGGCACATATACGCCGCTGATCTTTGAAAGTGCGAGAAGTTTTTCATTTCTCGGGCGTCCCTGCAGTTCATGAAGCACATTCATTACATCAGGAACCAGCACCTCACCGTCGCCTATGCAAAAAGCATCTATGAAAGGAGCTACAGGTTCCGGCGACAAAGCCCCGGGACCGCCGGCAATAACAATCGGATCGCTGTCACCTCTGTGTTCGGAGCGGAGAGGCACACCTCCGAGATCAAGTATAGTCAGAATGTTAGTATAGGATAATTCATACTGGAGAGTAAAACCCACAACGTCAAAATCACATACCGGCCGTTTGCTCTCAAGTGCCCAGAGCTTGCAGTGTGAAGACCTTAGCACCTCTTCCATATCCGGCCACGGCGCGTACACACGTTCCGCATCGGCATACGGAAGGGATTTTGTAAGGCTGTAAAGTATCTGATAGCCCAGATAGCTCATTCCGACTTCATAAACATCAGGAAATGCATAGCATACGCGAAGTATGTTATTATTTCCGTCCTTTACGGGACCGCTTCCCCATTCCCCGCCGATATATCTTGACGGGCGTTTGACCCGTGCCAAAACGGCACGCTTTGTTTTTTCCTCAGATAAATACATAAATCAGTTCCCCCTGAGACACGGTGCTGATATTTCAAACAGCCGCATCTCATCAAATATATTTTACTGCCACGGTTTTAACACCATGCCGTAATTTTTTAATTAATAAAATCAGAACCTGTCTTCTTTTGACATTACAGCCACACTCTGGACAAGTGCAAGCCCCATGGCTACAGCCATCAGGGAACTGCCTCCATAGCTGAAAAGAGGCAGAGGCAGCCCGGTTACCGGCATCAGCCCCATGCTCATCCCCACACTTTCCGTCATTTGGAACCATATCCATGCCGTGATACCCGCCGTCATAATTTTAGCTCTGTAATCCTTAGTATAGAGAGCCGTGCTAAGCATCCTCCAGAGAAGAACCGTAAACAGTATCAGTACTGCAACACATCCTATAAAACCGAACTCTTCGGAAAACACGCTGAAAATAAAATCTGTATGTGGTTCAGGCAGAAAATGAAGCTGTCCCTGGGTCCCGTGCATAAACCCCTTTCCAAAAAATCCTCCAGATCCTACCGCTATCCTCGATTGTATTACATTATATCCTGCTCCCTGCGGGTCCAAAGTTGGATCTATAAAAATCATCAGCCGCATTTTCTGGTAAGGTTTCAATACCATCCAGGCTATAGGCAGCATTGAAAAAAAGAACAACACTATGCCGGTTAAAAATTTAACAGGAGCACCTGCCGCTATAAAAACTGCAAAAAGCATCACTGAATAAACCATGGCACTTCCAAGGTCTGGCTGAAGCATTATCAGCAAAATAAAAATACCTGATACACCGAGGAATATCGATATTCCCCTCAGATCAACAGGCGGAACTTTGACGCTAAGTTCCGCGAGAGCAACAGCGAATATTACTTTCCCTATCTCAGACGGCTGCAGCCTCATAAAACCAAGATTGAACCAACTTTGTGCACCTTTTGACGTGTGCCCTACGATCAGGAGCAGTACAAACAGCACTATTGCAGCTCCAAATAATGGTGCCGCCGCAGCCAGTATGTTTCTGTATCCTATTTTCAATATGATAGCATACACTACGGCGCTTATCCCGCCCCAGAGCATCTGACGGAGGGCATAGGAGGACATTGTCAGTTCCTTATGCCCTCCGGCGCTGTAGATCGCCATTACACCGAATATAAATAGTGCAGCAGTAACAAGGAGCATGACCAAGTCAACGTTCGATCTGATCTCTCCCCATCTGCTCCCGTTTTTTTCAGGCATTCTTCTTTTTTCCCCTGTTGGGCTTCTGCGCCGGCCTTAGCGGGATGTCTGCCACCAGTGCAACTGAACGGTCCTTGCGCTGAAGCTGTATGTCTATTCCATTCTCGTCTATATCGAGATGTTTTTTTATCGCATTTATCATATCTATCCTCAATGCATTTATGATCTCCGGCGACACATCGTTACGGTCATGTATCAGAACAAGCTGCAAACGCTCTTTAGCTATTTCGCTGCTCTTATCTTTTCCAAAAAGACCTGCAAGAAAATCAAACATTCAGCTTCACCTGCTACTTTCCGAAAAGCCTGCGGATCGATGACAAAAATCCCTTCGATTCGCTGAAGATATCCATATACTTAACGTCTTCGCCGCAAATGCGTTTTGCAATATTTGAAAAAGCTTCCGCAGCCCTGGTTTCACCTGACAGAGTAAGAGGCTCACCTCTGTTGGAGGACGTAACGATGCTCTCGTCGTCTGGGATGATGCCTATCAGCTCTATTGCCAATATATCAAGCACATCCTGTACTGACAGCATCTCTCCCTTTTTTACCATTGCAGGCTTGATTCTGTTTATCACAAGATGTATAGGTGCTTTGTCCATAGATTCAAGAAGCCCTATTATCCTATCCGCATCTCTTACGGCAGATACCTCTGGCGTTGTTATCACAAGTGCTTCATCAGCCCCTACAGCAGCATTTCTGAATCCGGCCTCGATACCTGCAGGACTGTCTATAAGGACAAAATCAAAATCTTTCCTCAGCTGATCACATATTTTGGTCATCTGCTCAGCAGTCACGGCATCTTTGGTCCTTGACTGAGCCGTGGGTATCATATACAGGTTGTTCATCCTCTTATCCTTGATAAGCGCCTGGTTAAGGCGGCAGGTACCCTCAACAACGTCCACCAGCGTATACACGATCCTGTTCTCAAGCCCCATTATCACATCAAGATTCCTGAGCCCGACATCGCCGTCGATAGCTACAACCTTGCGGCCTGTCTTGGCCAGGGCCGCTGCCAGATTCGCCGTAGTTGTAGTCTTGCCGACTCCGCCTTTGCCGGATGTTATCACTATTATTCTGCAATCCAAGTCATTCATCCTCCTATATCACTGGCCACTCTGTAAGCAGCACTTCATTGCCGCTGACAGTCACAAGGACTGATTTGCCCCATATATCCGAATTGTTTTCCACCAGGCCGACCTTACTGCCTATGCGTATCTGTCCTGATTCAAACGCTCTTGTTGATACAGAAACTCCTTCATCACCGCGGAATCCTGCATGCACCAACCCCTTAAGTCTTCCCAATATAACCACGTGCCCTCCGGCATATACTTCAGCACCGGTATGGACATGTCCGGCTATGATCACATCGCCGTCATGTTCTATCTTCTGCCCGCTGCGAAGCGTGCCGCAGTAAAATAGCGTCTTAACCGGCATGTCAGCGTTTCCGGAACAGCGTTCGTTCCTTGGCTGCATTTTCTGTTCACCTGTCTGTATGCCTATCCTTTTAAGGTATTGCCTGGTATCAGGATCTGAAACTGCCCAGCTCAAAACTTCGCATCCAGACGGCTCAACAAAATTTTTCCATATTTTTTCAACCAAAGCAGGAGTGAAACTCCTTTTTTGCATATCGATAATTACACGGCTGCCAGCAAGAAGAGTGCCCGCCGTTTCATTAAGGCTGCAAAATTCTTCAAGCATCCGCTTTTCACTTATGTCATCCGGAACTATACAACGCAGCATTCCTGACTGTATACCCTTGAGCTGGATCATTCAGCATGCACTCCTGACATCTAATTCTTCGGCTCGGCCTGGTTTGGTTCAATATATTTACTGCCGTTGATTAAATAATTAAGAAGTTTGCCTACCATCGGTCCGGTAACCGCCGAACCGGCCTTGCCTGCCTCTGCAATTGCAACTACTGCATAACGCGGATTATCCACCGGAGCGTAGCCCACAAACCACGCATGGTCTTCGCCGTGTGCATTCTGTGCAGTTCCGGTTTTTCCAGCTACCTGGACTCCAAACGTACTTGCGCGTCTGCCGGTTCCGCTTGAAGCAACTTCACGAAGACCGGATCTCATTATACCTATTATCTCCTTTGAAACGCCTAATTCTCTGTATTCTGTCGGTGCTCCTGCATCAAGCTTAGGCTTCAGCAGCCTGCCACCGTTGGCTATAGCCGCATACGCCCTGACCACCTGCAACGGCGTCATCAGTACATACCCCTGCCCTATTGAATAGTTTACAGTATCTCCGCCGTACCAATGCTCTTTTATATTTTTTTCCTTCCATTCAGGGCCAGCAATAGTGCCTGGTATCTCACCTATCAAGTCTATTCCTGTTTTTTCACCGACTCCGTATTTAGCCGCTGTTTTTATCAGCTTGTCTATACCGAGCCATGTGGACGTCTGATAAAAATAGACGTCACAGGAATCCCTCAGAGCCGTCATAACATTTTCAGCACCGTGCCCAGATCTTTTCCAGCAGCGGAATCTCCTGTCGCCCAGTTCAAAATACCCGGGACACCTTACTATCGTACTTGTCGTAACGACTTTATTCTCCAGCACAGATGTTGCCGTAATAAGTTTAAAAGTGGATGCCGGAGGATACGCCCCGGATATCGCCCTGTTCATCATTGGCCGTTCTATACGGTCAGTGAGTGCAGCCCAGTCTTTGGCGGAAATTCCCCATGTCAGTGAGTTGGGATCGTAACTCGGGGATGAATAAAGACATTTTACAGAGCCGTCTCTTACATCCATCGCAACGATTGCACCCCTGTAATTTCCTATAAGTTCAGCGGCATATCTCTGTGCAACCAGATCAATCGTGATTTTCATGTCATTACCTTTGACCGACGGCTTGTAGCTAATATCCCTCAGTTTCCTTCCCCTGGCATCAACTTCAATGACTTCCTCTCCCGGCTGGCCGTGCAGTTCGTCTTCAAACCACGATTCCACACCATTTTTACCAATCATGTCGCCGCCTCTGTAAAGATCATCATTTCTTTCCTGAAGTTCTTCCTTGGTAATTTCCGAGACATAACCTACTACATGCGCAGCGAAGTGTTCAGCTGGGTATGACCTGCGCCATACCGGGGTCAAAAAAAGTATATTGCTGAAATCCTTATCTGTAACCAGTTCGGCGACCTGTGCAAATGTAAGGTTAGACGCCACAGTTATTGCACGATAAGGAGCCGAATACTGGTCCTCAACAAGTTTTTTCAGGGTTACGCTGTTCATTGGTATCCCGTTGCGGCTCAGTAATTTTGAAACAAGGTCAACATTTTCTGTTTTCTGCAGGTCAACCGGATATCCGCTTACATTGAACGTTCTCACGTTTACAGCGAGCGGAGCCCCGTTACAGTCAGTTATTATCCCGCGCGGCGGAATAATGCGCAGTATGCGCAGCCTGTTCTGTGATGCGAGCCTTACATAGTCATCGGCCTTTATTATCTGGAAAAATGCAAGCCCTGCTATAAGAACGGCAACTGTAAGCAAAACCATCCTCTGGAGAAAGCGCAGCCGTCTGACTGTATCAAAACGGCCGGATTGGCTATGCATTATTGTAATTTACTTTCCAGAAAAATAGTGATGCAAAAGCAACTACAGGAAACCCTATGAACTGCTGTACAAGGAACTGCCTTACAGCAACCTGATTGGGAATCGTCCAGAACATAAAATGCACCAGCCCTGACAAAAAGACAACACTGAAAATAATAAACGAAAAAAACAGGACAGATCTTCCCTGCACAGGGATTTTCTGCCATACATAACATGATATCGCCACAAGCGCACCGTTTATAGCAGCGGAAAGTCCAGGAAGGTTCGTCCATCTGAAATCCCACAGCAGACCGCCTATAAAGGCAGTCCATATAATAACTATCTGTTTTTCTTTGCCGGTTTCGGGCGACAAGGCAGTCATCACCAAAAAAAGAAGAAAAACATCTGGGACAATACAGAATCCCATAAGAAATACCTGTACAAAATCCTGCAGAAGCCAGATCAATGCCGATAAAATCATTTATTTGCCTCCGAAGACGAAAAGACCTCTACACTATAGATCTGTGTAAGATGCGCCATTGCCTGAAGTTTCATAGGGGCAAAACCATCCTTGCTGGCCTCGGCGGCTATTACCTTTCCAATAGGAATCCCGGGAGGCACCAGCTCACTCATCAGGGATGTGGATACCTGCATACCCTTATTCAATTTACGATCATCAGGGATATAAAGAAGTTTCAGGTTCCCGCTGTTATCACCGTTTACGACACCCAGATCCCTTGTCTCATCAACTACAGCAGCGATGAAAAAAGATGAGGCGGTTATAAGCTCCACCCATGCATAATTGTCGCCAAGCCTTACCACACGTCCAACAAGAGCTCCTTCAGAAGTAACAGCCGCACCTTCAGTGATGCCGTTTTTTCTTCCCTTGTCTATTCGAAGCTCCTGCCACCACTCTTCAGGGTATCTGAGGGTGACTTTTGCCGCTACATATGATCCACGCGGGGCTGGCAAAACTACTCCCGAGCGCTGCAGAGCCTCCGACATACGCTGGTTTTCAATCTCAAGTTTTGAGACGCGCTCCTGAAGGCTAGCTCTTTCCAAAACCCAATTGCTGCTGTATTTTACTATGTTGCGCAATTCCATAGATGGTTTTTCAGGATAATAGAGTATCGTATTAACGCTGTCCACAAATATATAGTGCAATGAAGGGAAAGATATCATAGCCAATAAGATAAAAACACCCAACAGCACAGATATGACACCGTGCAGCCAAGGTTTCGTCAGTTCCCTATTAATAATGCGCAATCCGGCAGCACCTCCGGAAATCTAATAAATATCCAATGACGACGGCAGCAACTGATAAAATCAGTTGCCGATCCTGTCGATGGTTATTGATACTTTGTTTTTTTCCTGCGGAGCCTCAAGTATCTTCCCCAGCCCGAGAGCGACAGAGAATAAAGGCTGTTCGGCAACATGGACAGGTACGCTCAGCGAATCAGCGAACCGAAGGCTGAGACCTCTGAGCAGTGCAGAGCCGCCTGAAAGAACTATGCCCTGATCCACTATATCCCTTACAAGCTCAGGCGGTGTCTGTTCAAGGGCGGAACGTATCGTATCCTCTATCTGCGAGATAACAGGCTCGATTGCCTCACGTACTTCAACAGATGTGAGATGGACTACTTTAGGAAGGCCATCGACCAGGTCTCTTCCTTTAACATCCATTTTTATTTCCTGTTCCATGGGAAGGGCGGAACCAAGATTTATCTTTATCTCCTCGGCTGTGCCTTCTCCGATCGCAAGTGTGTAATTCTGGCGCATCATTGAAATTATGGCGTCATCAAGCGTATTACCAGCTATTCTGACCGCCTGGTTGATCACTATTCCGCCAAGGGACATCACTGCAACTTCAGATGTGCCTCCGCCCATATTTACGACCATGCTGCCCTGCGGTTCATTTATAGGCATGCCGATACCTATAGCTGCAGCAAGGGGCTCCTCCACGACAAAAGCCTCCTTTGCACCCGCCGCAAGAGTGACCTCGACTACAGCACGTTTCTCAACCTCTGTAACGCATGCCGGGACACAGACCGCCACTCTGGGATACGAGAAAAACTTTCCGCCGCCCGTAGCCATTCTCATATAGTGGCGTATCATATGCTCTGTCATTTCAAAATCTGCTATTACCCCGTTTGCCAGAGGACGTATAGTGCTTATTCCTACAGGTGTCCTGCCTATCATTTTTTTTGCATCGGAACCAAAAGCTATTATCTCCTTCTGTCCTTTCCTGTCTAAATTACGCACAGCAACGACAGAAGGTTCGTTTACAACAACACCTTTTGATTTTAAATATATTACGGTGTTTACTGTTCCTATATCTATGCCTATTTCATGATTAAACAGATTTGGTCTGAATTTTAACACCATTGCACCTGCTTTCAAAAATTTCCATTGGACTGGAAGATTTCTCCCAGCGCATTATTATCTCATTTATTTTATATAACTGCATCAAGGAACTTGCCTAAGATGCCCGTTTGCCGAAATAAAATGTCCTTTTAGCTTTATTCCCAGCATTTGGAGCCCTTTTCTTATATGATCTGTAAGCACGATATCTTCATGGCTTGCAGAAAGGCTGCCGTCAGGATGGTTATGCACAAGGACAACACCGTATGCATTAAGTCTTACAGCTTTCCTGTAAAAGACAGGAATATCAAGATATGCGCCGCTCTGCCCCCCATAGGATATAGTATCGTGGCCTATGACCTGTTCCCTTGCATTAAGAAATACTGCGAAAATCTGCTCCCTGTCCAAAAATTGGGTATTTCTTGCTATTTCTTCTATCTTGGCTTTCCATGATTCCATAGATCTGTCTTTTAGCGCAGCTATCCTTTTACCAAGCTCCAGCACCGCTGCCAGAACAGCCGTTTTTGCCTCTTTCAGCCCGTTTTCCTGCATAAGTTCAGACGGGCCCGCCCTGCAAAGCCCGTCCAGACCGCCCCATTCATCAAGCAGATATGCAGAGAATTCCAGCACATCTTTATCTCTAGTACCTGTTCTGAGAAGCACCGCAAGCAGTTCAACGACTGAAAGGCTTTCAGGTCCAAGTGCCAGCAGCTTTTCTCTGGGGCGCTCGTTTTCAGGAAGCTGTGAAAGTTTCACTTCTATTTACTTGGGCCAGTACGGGTTATATTGTTTTTCAGCACCTAAAGTTGTTTCAGGGCCATGCCCGGGAAATACCCTCAGCTTATCCGGAAGGTCCCTGAGCTTTTTCAATGATTCTATAAGCGTGTTTTCATCGCCGCCGGGGAGATCGCTTCTGCCTATGGAGCGTGCAAACAATGTGTCGCCTGATATCAGTATCTGTTCTTCTCCCTCGGATATTAAAAGGCATATGCCTCCAAGAGTGTGCCCTGGTGTGTGTATAACATTTATCGACATGTTCCCTACCTTGATATTGTCTCCGTCCTTAAGCAATTTGTCCGCAGAAGGCAGCTCTGTGGGAGATCCCATAAAGGCAGACAGGTTTTTGTTTGCATCAGTAAGGCAGTATGCATCATCGGAGTGTACTGCCACACCATTTTCCGATAAGTTCCTGAGATCAGCAACACCGCCTATATGATCCCCATGACCATGCGTCAGTATTATCCAATGCAATCTTATATCGTTGTCTCTTATGAATTTTTCAACTTCCTCCGACGGGCCGCCGGGATCCACTACTATTCCGTCATTATTTGAATCCCATATCAAATAACAGTTGGTCCACAGAGAACCAAGAGCAAATCTTTTTATCTTCATTGTCAAAGTCACTCCCTGCTGTCTATCATCAGTGTTACCGGCCCGTTATTGCATATTTCAACCTTCATAAGAGCCTGAAATACACCTGTGGCTGTTTTTATCCCTTTTGCCCTTATTTCACTTACAAAAGACTCATACATTTCATTGGCAAAAACAGGTTCTGCCGCACCAGTCCAGGATGGTCTGCGTCCTCTTTTGCAGCTTCCGCATAAAGTAAATTGGGACACTATCAATATATCTCCTTTTTCATCTATCAGTGAACGGTTCATTTTACCGTCCTCGTCGTCGAATATGCGGAGATTTACTATCTTTTCAACAAGCCAGTTTATATCTTTATCCGTGTCGTCACTCACTACTCCAATAAAAATACAAAGGCCCATGCCTATTTCACCGACAACATTTCCGTCGACAGTAACGCGTGCGTTATCGACACGCTGCAGTAAAGCTTTCAATAACATCACCCCCTGGTGATTTCAATAACACCGGAAATCGTATTAAGCCTGGCTATTATCCTATATAGATGTTCGAGGTCCCTGACCTGAACCTCAACTACTACGTGTGCTCTTGAATTGTTGACTACATTTGCCTTTATTGAAACAATTATACCGTCCGTTCCGGTAATGTTCTGCACTATATCTCCAAACAGACTCGGTTTATCTATTCCCTCTACCTTTATACGTGCAGTATAACGATTTTCTTTAAGCCTTCCCCATGAAACACCGACTTTTTTTTCCGATACGGTTTTGTCTATATTAGCACAGTCCTTACGATGGACTGTAATTCCGCGGCTTTTTGTCACACATCCTATTATAGGATCCCCAGGAACAGGACGGCAGCACTGCGCAAGGGAGACAAGCACACCCTGCGCCCCATCCACTATTATCTCAGAATCAGATTCTTTCCTCTGTGACGGAGCCTGGGGCAATATAGCTTCTGCAGCAGGCTTTGCGTCAGGCGTTACCCTGCCAAGTATGCCGGCAGCAGTATGGCTGCCTGTCCCGACAGACAAAACGAGTTCTTCAAGACTCATGTATCCCATATCATGCGCAATATGGCTTAATTGGGAAGATACCGAGTCAAGCGGGTTTTCAACACCAGGGTTCCTTCTTGCAGCCTCTTTTTCCAGCAGATCACGGCCTCGTTTGATCTTATCTTCACGTTCCTGCCTGTCGACCTGACGAAACCATGATTTGATCTTATTCCTTGTACGGCTTGATTTGGCTATTTTAAGCCAGTCCCTTGACGGCTTACCCTGGGGTGATGTAAGTATCCTGACTATATCACCGTTCTGCAGTTCCTGATCCATTGGTGCAATTCGTCCGTTGACCATTGCGCCGACACATTTATGCCCTATTTCTGTGTGAATCGCATATGCGAAATCTATGGGTGTCGAGCCGTTAGGGACAGATATCACCCTTCCCTTCGGCGTAAAAACAAAGACGTCGGTAGAGAGCACATCCGTTTTAAGGTTATCAAGGAACTGGGAGCCGCCGCCCTCTCCTTCCTCCTGGTCCTCTCCCTCAGGAGCAACTTCAAGCGCTTTACGTATCCAGGTCAGACCCTTGTCAAGACTTGTTACTTTCCTGCCGCCTTCTTTATAGTTCCAGTGTGCAGCGATACCGTATTCAGCAAGGTAATGCATCTCCCATGTCCTTATCTGGACTTCAAGAGGTTCACCTGTAGGACCCACAACCGTCGTATGCAGCGACTGATACATATTGCTTTTTGGGTTTGCGATGTAATCATCAAACTGCCCGGGTATAGGCTTCCAAATTGTGTGCACAACACCAAGTACATGGTAGCATTCCGCAATGTTTTTTACTATCACACGCAGCGCCAGCAGATCATAAAGCTGATCCAGCGATAAATTTTTTCTCCTCATTTTTTCGTAAATACTGTAAAAATGTTTGGGGCGCCCGTTTATCGAAGCTTCTACTCCATCCTCGTCAAGTTTCTGACTAAGGATGTCCATGGCCTCTTTGATTATCATCTCCCGTTCAGGCAGTTTCTTACGGACCCTGCGCTTTATATCATAGTACATCTCAGGGTCAAGTATCCTGAAAGAAAGGTCCTCAAGTTCACGTTTTACCTGGTATATACCAAGTCTGTGAGCCAGGGGGGCATATATCTCTATTGTCTCATGGGCTATTGAAAGCTGTTTTTCCCGCCGATGCGAAGAAATCGTCCTCATATTATGAAGCCGGTCGGCAAGCTTGATCAGAACGACACGTATATCCTTCGCCATAACTATGAACATTTTGCGGAGGTTTTCAGCCTGATAATCCTCAAGTGATTTGAAAGGAAGTTTTCCAAGTTTAGTTACGCCATCTACAAGGGTTACGACACCAGCTCCGAATTTTTCCTTCAATTCGTCAGGTGTCACTTTTGTATCTTCGAGAACATCATGCAGCAAAGACGCCACAATAGTTTCCCTGTCTATTTCCATATCAGCAAGTATTGACGCTACGCTGACTGTATGCACAATATACGGATCACCGCTGTATCTGCGCTGATCGCCATGCGATTCAGCAGCAAAAACAAAGGCTTCGCCGATACTTATCATATCTTCTTTTGTCAGATATCTGGCTGTTTTGGACCACAGGTCCTGCCATGCAAGCCGAAGTACAGAGACACGCTGTTCTTCAGGGATACGCCCCCAATATCCTTCCATCAGGGATTTATATCCCTTTTCCCTTTTAACATCGTCTTCTCTTTTTGATATTTCTGACAGATGAGCAGAACGTACATTCAACGGAGCGCTTTTATTATTCCCGCTCATTAACTATCACCGCCGCAACATCATTTATCTGCAAAAATTAAAGGGTAACCATTTTTTCAAGGACAAGCTGCAATGATATTACATTGTGCCAAGTATCGACCCTCGGCCGGTATACCCACCCTGTAAGGCTGTCCCTGTCCGAAATCAGGTCCGCAGCTCCGAAACCAAGGAGGGTCGAGCTGCCAAGATCTATCTTAACATGTCTTCCGTTTTTGCCCATAGGAGATATCCTGACCTGGCCGTCATAAGGTGAGTACAGTTTCGGGAATGGATTTTCCATTCCAAACGGGCCAAGCAGCTCTGCCTGCTGCCACTCATGAAGGTTAAGTTCGGACGGGGTCCAGTAGAGCAGATCTTCCTTATCTCCCATTACTTCTACCTGGGAAAGCATTTTTTCCATCGAATTGCGCAAGTCAGGCCATTTTTCAGCTTTTACGCTGAAACCGGCCGCCAACCTATGCCCTCCCCATGTGTTCAGCATAGGTGCCAGTGTTTTCAAAACACCTACCGCATCACCGCCGTGCGGCATCCTAAGTGTTCCACGCATAATGGAACCTACGGGCGCAACAAGCGCAACAGGGGCGTTTCTTTCACTGCAGATGCGGCTTGCCACACTGCTCAGAACTCCTACCGACCAGCTTTCATCAGTGAGCACATACTGGTAGGGGTCTTCAATTGAACTGTCGACCTGCTCAAGTATGCGGGAAGAAAGAGCCCGCCTTTTCTTATTGAGCTCGATTATACGGTCGACCTGCTCTTCAAGGTTTATGCCGCTGAAAAGTATATTTACTGCAAGATCCGCCAGATATAATCTTCCTGCAGCATTAAGGCACGGGATTATTTTCATTGCAAGATCCTCGGCATCGATTGTTGACCTGTTGACAGCAAGCTTATCCATAAGGATCGAAAGTCCTTCTCTGGGAATGGTACGCATAACATTTATGCCGCCGCGGACAAGTATCCTGTTGAGCGGGGAAGCAAGCGAGACGCAGTCTGCTATTGTCGCCAGGGCCACAAGGTCAAGCAGTCTTTTCAAATGATCCTGTGCAAGCAATTCATTCTGCCATGCCCAGCACCATATAACGCCGGCTGCACAGAGGCGCTTTGCAAGCCTGTCCCCGTTTATCTGGGGATTGACCACAGTATCCGCCTCTGCGGTCATGCCCTCGACCAGATGGTGGTCAAATATAACAACAGGTATCCCGCTGTTTTTTATAAGGCTTACCGCCTCAACGTCCTGTGTACCGCAATCTACGACTATTACGAGGTCGCACTTTCTTTTGGCTATGCTTTTGGCAACATCTGCATGAAGCCCATATCCCTGATTATACCGGTGCGGTATAAAGTACCTCACACGGGCATTCCTCGCAAGGACTATTTCCATTGCCAGTGATGTAGCCGATATCCCGTCTACATCATAGTCTCCGTAAACCACGACATCCGAATCTGAAGTCAGGCTGCGCAGTATATCTGCAGCAGCAGAATTATCAGCACCAAGCTGCAGTTTGCTAAGAATATCTTCCAAATCAGGTGCAAGCCAGTTTTTAATTTCCCTATCACTGGTTTCAGAGGTGAGTCCCCTCATTTCAAGGAGAGCAGCCTGAAGTAATGTACAGCCTAAACGGGAAGCTATTCTCTCAGCCTCAAATCCAGGTCTGTGAATATTTATTTCATTCTTTGAACAGCGGACTACCAATTCTACTCAGCCATTTCAGTTTTGTTCTGCTCAACGTCGTTTTTGGGACCAGAGAGCTTATCCGCAAAGTATTCCGCATTGTTCTTTACTGACGCTACTGTTTCAAGAAGCATTTTTCTTTCGTTCTCGGCAGCTGTTATTTTTTCATCTCTTGATTTAATTTCTCTCTTATATTTGCCCCTGACCTCAAACAGTGAAAAAATAGAGAATATCCACATTATTGCAGCTCCGGCACAAAATATAAATACTTCCCACAACCCCTGCGGAAAAGTCCACTCGAACATCAGGAATCTTACTGTCACATCAGATATGTTCTGAAAGGCAAATAGTGCCGAAAGAAACATAGTAACAGTTATCGCAAGAATATAGCTCTTCATGGAACCACCCCTTGTGTGATATAAAAAATACCTTCTAAAATATCTTTATTTATAATACAACAAAATCATAATAAAAAACAAAAAAATAGAGGGGCTTCTGCCCCTCTATCCATAAAAATTACACTTATGTTTTAGTATTTCGGGGAACGGAGATACCATTCCGCAACAATTCCGCTTGCAACGTAAACAGAGCTGTAAGTACCGACTGTTATTCCTATAAGGAAGGCGAATGCAAAATTGCTGATGACTTCTCCGCCGAAGAAAAACATCGCAAGAACAGGGAGAAGGGTGGTAGTTGACGTATTTATTGTCCTTCCAAGAGTCTGGTTGATGGACATATCTATAAGATTGATAACTCCCTTGCTCCTGATCTGCGGCCAATTTTCCCTGACACGGTCAAGGACGACTATCGTATCATTAAGCGAATACCCAACAATTGTAAGCACAGCCGCTATGAAGGTAACAGATACTTCTTTTCCTGTAAGGCTGTACACACCCAGCATGATGATCGAGTCGTGGAGGAGTGCGAGAACAGCTGCCACTCCGAATCTGTATTTAAAACGGAAAGCCATGTAAATTAGTATGCCTGCAAGGGCAAGAACTATTGAAATAATTGCCTGCGTACGCAGTTCTTTACCGACCACAGGACCTACTTTATCAACTTTCAAAAGCTTGAGGCCTGGGAAATCTTTTTTAAGTTTGCCAAGCACTGCCTTTCGGACTTCTTCGTCCTGGGCCTGAAAACGTATAAGAACCTCATCATCCGCATAAGCCTGAATTACTGCCTGTGCCTGGTCAATCTCAGCCAAACTTTTGCGTATCTGCGCAACGTTTACGGCAGATGTAAATTTGATCTGCAGCACAAGTCCGCCCGTAAAGTCCACACCCAAGTTAAGTCCCCTGGTAAACAGAAGCCCAAGTGAAATGGCAATGAATGCGAGGCTTATTGCTATGGCATGCCTTCTGTATTTCATAAATGGTATGTTTAATTTTGTTGCATCAAATCCAGCCATAAAAATCCGCCTCCCAGTTAAAGAGTATGCCCTTTGCGGGCAGAAAGGATAGCACCCAGAAGCGAGCGGGTAACTACTACGTTACAGAAAACGGAGGCGACAATTCCTATGCTCAGTGTAACTGCAAAACCTCTTATTGGCCCGCTGCCGAAATAGAACAGGACCGCTGCAGCAATAAGCGTCGTGATATTTGAATCAAGAATAACGACCAGAGCCTTTTTAAAACCTGCATCAAGCGCAGCCATATAAGTCTTGCCCGTTTTAAATTCTTCCTTCATTCTTTCATATATAAGGATATTGCCGTCAACTGCCATACCGATGGTCAGTATAACGCCGCCGATGCCAGGCAGCGTCAGTGTAGATTTAAGCATTATAAGGCTTGCCATGACAAGAAGCATGGCGACGCAAAGAGCTATGTCAGCAGCTATGCCAAGCCCGCCATAATATACTATCATGAACACGACGACAAGCGCCGCGCCTATAAGGCCGGAACGGATACCTTCCTTAATCGAGTCTGCCCCAAGGGATGGCCCGACAGAACGGTTTTCAAGGATCTCAACTTTTACAGGAAGGGCGCCTGCGCGAAGCATGATAGCAAGTTTATTCGCCTCTTCAGTTGTGAATTTTCCGGTTATCTGCGCTTCCCCGCCTGAGATGCGCTGCTGCACTACCGGTGCCGAAATAACCACATTATCAAGTACTATTGCAATTTGTTTGCCGACATTCACGGAAGTTGCCTCATCAAAAAGCTTTGAACCTTCAGCATTGAACTTCAGTGAAACAGCTGCTTTACCAAACTGGTCGAATGTAGTCTCAGCCTTCGTCAGATTTTTACCGGAAACATAAGCTTTGCCAAGGAGATACGCCTCACCGTTTTCTCCTTTGCCTACAACTATGTCAGGATTTGTCTTAACTGCATCCTGCATCTGCTTTATATATTTGTCGACCTCATTTTTTGCCTGCTGCCAACGGCCCTGTGCAGCTGTGAACTGCTCATCGCTGTCATAATTCGATCGTATGGGTTTCGCCGGTACTCTTGGCGATTCTCCAAGAACCTGTCTGAATTCAAGGACGGCAGTACGCCCAATGAGATCAAGAGCCGCATCAGGATCTTCTACACCAGGAAGGTCAATAGCTACGCGGTCTTCCCCCTGACGCTGTATTACTGGTTCCGCTATGCCGTATTGATCAATACGGCTGCGCAGGACTACAAGCAATCTGTCTATGCTGTCTGAAGTTACAGGGTTGCCTGGCGTTGCTTTTGCTTGAAGAACAATATGGACTCCACCGCTGAGGTCTAGTCCCAAACGTACTTTGCCCTTGACAGGGAAAGCGATGAACGCGGCTACAATAACCACAAGCAAAACTATCGTCAGCCGCCATTTATCTCTTTTTATCATAGAGGAAGCGCCTCCTTACAAAGAAAACGGAGTGGATCAACATAAAAGTCGTCCTCTCCGCGCTAAACTAAACAGAATATCAATTGCGCAAAACAGCCTACGCCTCTTCTTTTTCTTCAGCAGGAGCTTCCGTTATCTCTGCTCCCTGTGTGGACTCGGCCGGAGTTTCTGCATTTTCATTCTCTGAATTTTCCGCAGTTTCTGCCGTTTCCGCATTTTCTTCCACACTTCTTTTAAGCTTCTTTTTCTTGGGTTTTAAAGAATCAGCGGAACCTTCACTCTTCTTCATTGAAATAGAGCTTTTAAGTATGCGAGCCTTAACACCATCGCCAAGCTCAATAATATAGCTGTCATCAAGAATTTCACGAACCACGCCGAAAAAACCTCCGGCAGTTACTACTGTTGAACCTCTGCTGATACTTGCAAGCATTTCCTCATGGGCCTTCTGTTTTTTCTTTTGCGGACGGATAATAAGGAAATAGAATATCGCCGCAAACATTGCAAGAGGAAGCATCATGCCTACAAGACTGCCCTGTTGACCTCCCAAGTAAAACCCTCCTTAAAACTCTATTTAAAATATAATTAACAGCAAAAAAATACTCTTGCAATAAGCACCACGTCGGCTATTTTAACATAACTTAAGGCTCAGTGGTAGAGAGAATTTTTTTCAGCTGATATTTCAAACACCTGATCAGCGCTTCTCTTTCAAAAAGAAAAGGAGCTTTTCAAGTTCAACAAAAAAATCGACCCTGTAAAAAAGTATGCTTTCAGGTACTACAACCGCCGCCGGCGTGAATGCCAGTATGCCCTTAAGCGTGGGCGATGTTACAGCTTTGTCTACACATGCCTGTGCGGCTGCCGCAGGAACAGCAAGTATAAGGACTTCAATATTGCGATCCTCTATGATCCTGGCGATGTCATCAACGTGCCAGCAGTAAACGCCCATTATTTCGTGCCCTACTTTTTCTGGATCAACATCAAAAAGAGCATCGACACTGAATTTATAGCTCTGGAATGACGCATGGCCCATAAGGGCCGTTCCAAGATTTCCGACACCGGCAAGAGCTACTTTCCATACTTTGGGTGACGCCAGTATATTCTCTATATGCGAGCATAATCTATTAACGTGGTATCCTACGCCTCTTTTTCCTATTTCCCCGAAATAGGAAAGATCCTTACGTACCTGGCTTGCTTTTATTCCAAGCATCTCACCTATCTGAAGGGACGATATTACCTTGCGCCCTTCCTCTTTCATCTGGACCAGCTGTCTGTAATACTGTATAAGCCTTTCAACGGTCGGTTCTGCTACCTTCATGTGTAATGCCACCACCTGTCAATATATAAAAAACTATTTATTGCTTTTAAGCCAAGGGGAGCCTATAAATTGGGCACGATCCTGAAGTGATTCTTCGATCCTGAGCAGACGGTTATATTTGCTCAGGCAGTCCATGCCGCGCGGAGCTCCTGCTTTTATCTGACCTGCACCTGTTGCAACTGCCAGATCAGCAATAAAACTGTCAGTAGTTTCTCCCGAACGATGAGAGACAATGGTTCTGTATCCGCCGCGCCTTGCCGTATCTACAACATTGAGCGTTTCGGTAAGTGTTCCAATCTGATTCGGTTTAACCAGGACAGCATTGGCCGCCCCTTTGTTCATTCCCATTTCAAGCCTGTCCTTGTGTGTAACGAACAGATCGTCTCCGATCAGCTGCACCTTGTCTGACAAACGCCTGGTCATTTCTATCCAGCCCTGCCAGTCATCCTCCGCCAGCCCGTCTTCTATTGATATGATGGGATATTTGCTGCAAAGCAGCTCGTAAAAGTCAATGAGCGCACCGGATGAATATTTATAGTCGCTTCCGGGGAACTGATAGCTGCCCTGCACGCAGAATCGATTTGCTGCTATATCAAGCCCTATTGATATATCACGTCCTGGATGATAGCCCGCCTGACGTATGGCAGTCAGAAGGATATCAAGCGCTTCCTCATGGTCCTTGAAATCAGAAGCAAAACCTCCCTCATCGCCTATGCCAGTGTTTTTATTGGACTTCACAAGGACATTATTTAATGAATGATACGTTTCAGCACCCATACGGAGCGCCTCGGTAAAATTAGGCGCTCCGTGCGGAACTATAAGGAATTCCTGAATATTAAGATTATTGGAAGCATGCGCTCCTCCGTTGATGACGCACATGAGAGGCGTAGGCATAAGTTTGGCATTGAGCCCTCCAAGATAGCGCCAGAGAGGCAGGTTAAGGGAATAAGCCGCAGCTCTTGCCGTAGCCAGGGAAGTACCGAGTATGGCATTGGCGCCAAGGCGTATCTTATGGAGCGTTCCATCTATTTCAATAAGTGTTTCATCGATTTTCTCCTGCCCAAGTGGATCTAATCCTTTAAGAGCAGGAGATATCTTTTCATTTACATTAAGGACCGCCGCTTTTTGAACTCCGCAACCAAAATATCTTCCGTTATCTCCATCCCTAAGTTCATACGCCTCGTATGTACCGGTCGAAGACCCGGATGGTACGCTGGCTCTTCCGACTATTCCCGAATCAAGGGTGACCTCTACTTCTACAGTCGGAAAACCACGTGAATCAAGAATCTCTCTTCCTCGGACATTAGTAATATATGACAAAATCAAGATTACCCCTTTCCTCGCTTATTTTCACCAGGGGCGCTCATCCTGGTCTGCGCGCTTTTCCTCTAAAAGCTCATATGCTTCCGAGTTTCTTTTCAGCAGGACCTCATCAGAAGTCAGGACTTTTATTGTAATTATCCTTCTGGGGTACGCGACTTCCAATATATCGCCATCCTTTACATCAGCAGATGATTTTACGTTTTTTCTGTTTATCCTTACGGCGCCTATCTCTATCATTTGCTGTGCAACTGTCCTGCGTTTAACGAGCTTTGAAAGTTTCAGGTATTTATCAAGCCTCACAGAGTTTACTCCCCATTTCTGCGATAATGTGAAAAGTATAATCCCTATCCACCATTTGTGCAATAATTATCAAACTTCCAGATAAACTGTTGACATAAACTTCTGCATAATATAAGTCTGTGTGCAAAAGGCATAACATATTGAAAGAAATTATATATAAAATAAAGCGGCAGGCCTCCCTTATGCAAAAAAAGGAAAGTTTTCTGCCGCTGCAGAATTTCATGCCTGGCCGGTCGTACAGGTCGGCTTAATTATAATTATTCAAGAAAATCCTTTAATTTCTTGCTCCTGCTCGGGTGACGGAGTTTTCTCAAAGCTTTTGCTTCTATCTGGCGTATCCGTTCCCTTGTAACGCCAAAGCGCCGCCCTACTTCTTCAAGCGTATGCGCATGCCCATCCTCAAGCCCGAATCTCAGCCGCAGAACTTCCCGCTCACGGTCAGTAAGATCATCAAGCATTTCATCAAGCTGTTCTCTTAGTATCTGGCTTGCCGCAGCTTCTTCCGGACTTGGAAGGTCCTTGTCCTCAAGAAAATCACCCAACTGGCTGTCTTCTTCCTCACCTATAGGTGTTTCAAGCGAAACCGGTTCCTGTGCTATCCGCTGTATTTCCTCAACCCTGTCGGAAGGGATTTCCATTTCAGCAGCGATTTCTTCGGCCGTGGGTTCCCTTCCAAGCCTCTGAACCAGCTGTCTGGAAACTCTTATCAGCTTGTTGATGGTTTCTACCATATGGACCGGGATACGTATAGTCCTTGCCTGGTCAGCTATCGCCCTTGTAATCGCCTGTCTTATCCACCAAGTGGCATACGTGCTGAATTTATACCCTTTACGATAGTCAAATTTTTCAACTGCCCGTATAAGACCCAGATTACCCTCCTGGATCAGGTCAAGGAAAAGCATGCCGCGGCCAATGTATTTTTTAGCAATGCTTACAACCAGCCTGAGGTTAGCTTCAACAAGCGCATCTTTGCATGAAAGCTCACCAGCTTCGACCCCTTTGGCAAGTTTTACTTCGTCGTCGGATGTCAGCAGCGGGATCTTGCCTATCTCCCTAAGATACATACGGACGGGATCGGAAAGCGGCAAATCCTCAAGATCGCCCATTTCTTCGCTGCTTGCGGCAGGCATCAGAATTTCACCTTCCGACGAATCTACCTTTGTCTTAGGTTCATCGACTACATCGACCCCAAGTTCCATAAGGTTCATGTAAAGGCTGTCAAGCAGATCTGCCGTAAGAAAATCCTTAGGCATCCTCTTTTCTATATCTTCATATGTGACAAAACCTTTTTCTCTTCCCTCATGCAGAAGATCACGGACATTTTCGATATATGCAGTATATTCAGCAGTCTCATTTTCTTCCGTATTTTCCGGCTTTACAGTATCTATTTCACCAAGTGTGTCATCACCGCAAATAACATTAATATCCTCTGTTATTTCGTTTACATCTTCGTCCTGTGCTTCGATTAAATCGGCATCAGCATCAGCGGGGCCAAGCAGCTCCGCTCTTTCAGATTCAGGGATATCTTCCATTTCAGGACCGAAATCATTGACAGGGATTTCCTTCTCTTCTTCATAGCACTTCTGCTTTTCCTGTGTCCCGTTTCCTTCCTGTATGGCGGTTTCGGTTTTTTTCTTCGTTTTTTTCATATCCCGAATTTTCCTCCCTTTAATATCCTTGTAAGCTCTAAATGTTCTTTTTGTTCCTCTTTTGTTGCCGTTCCATTGGCCATCTTTGTTTTCAAAACAGAGGCTTGTTCCTCTATACATCTTTTTCGCAGGGTTGCTGCAATAACTTCAGCCTTATCTTTATCAAGACATTCTTTTTCAAGTATGCTGTTCCCCTTGGCGATCAGGGTTAGACCTTTCATGTCGCCCATCTGCCTCCAGCGGGTTTCAAGCTGTTCAGGCGATTCGCCGGTCAGTATCGCGGCAGCAATATTCTTAAGGACAGGATTGCTGACAAACGGTACTACAGATTCAGGTGTAAAGCATGATCTTAATTCATTGATATTCCAAAGCATGCTGCAAAAAGCACATTCGAGCCCGTCAGAAGGATCAGATTCAGATGCGTTATCGTAATTATCTTCATCCGGCTTCACAGCAACAGCTTCTTCAGCTGTTTTTTTTGTTTCACCGTCCCTTAATTTTTCACGCCTCAAATCGATTTCACGCTTCAATTCATGGGAAAAAACTCCAAGCTGCTGCCCGATTTTCTCAAGATACGGCATAACATCAAAAGGAGAAAGCGAAGCCAGCCCATTAAGAAGTTCGTCCCGTGCCTCCTGTGATTTTTCAGGTCTTGCAATATCGTCTCTGCGCAAAACAGCATGATACATAGGCAGAGGCAAAGCCTGCTTTAGAACAGACTCAAAAATCCGCACACCATCGTCCTGCTGAAGTATTTCATCAGGATCCTTGCCTCCGCTCAGTGTGGCTATTCTTACAGAAACACCATGCTTCTGCAAAACATACATGCCCCTAAGGGCCGCTTCTTTACCAGCGTTGTCAGAATCATAGCAGATATAACACATACCTGTCATTCTTTTTATCAATATTGCCTGCTGTTCAGTAAGGGCAGTTCCAAGGGATGCCACCGTATTTGTAAAACCGGCAAGATGAGATCTTATTGCATCCATGTAACCTTCAACCAGCACAGCATATTTTTTTTCTTTTATCGAAGCCTTGGCTTTGTTCAGCAGATAAAGGTTATTCCTTTTATTAAAAAGAGGAGTCTCCGGACTGTTTAAATATTTGGCCCCGTCTCCATCAAGTATGCGTCCTCCGAAGCCGATAAGCCTGTCCGCCGCGCTGTGTATGGGAAACATGATGCGTCCGCGGAAACGGTCGTATATCCCTTTGTTGCCTCTTACGGCAAAACCGCTTTCAATCATCTGTTCCTCTGTAAAACCATGATTCATCATATTTTTGATCAGAGAATCCCATGACGAGGGAGCCCAGCCCAACCCGAAACGCACACTTGCTTCATAATTTATATTCCGTCTTTTCAGGTATGCCCTTGCGGCTTCTCCTCCGCTTCCTTCAAGTGATTTAATAAAAAAATCAAGTGCACATGTATGAATATTTATATTGTTCATTCCGGAGCCTTTAAAATCATTCCCTGAATGCGCATGCAGTTTGACGCCTGCTCGTTCGGCCAGTCTTTCAAGTGCATCCCGGAAATCAATGTTTTCAATATCCATTATAAAGGTAAAAACATCTCCGCCTTTCCCGCATCCGAAACAATGGAAAGTCTGCCTTTCCTGCGAAACGCTGAATGAGGGTGTTTTTTCATTATGAAACGGACATTTTCCCCAGTAAGTCCTGCCATTAAGGCGCAAAGACACATAATCACCGATGATTTCTGCAATATCAAGCTTTGATTTGATTTCTCGGACATCATCGTTAATCATCAAAAACCCCCTGAAAAGATAGTCGGAGGGAGAGTATTACTCTCCCTCCAAATTATTATCACCAATTAAAGAACAAAAATCGCAGTATCTAATTTACAGATAAAAATTATCCTATTGTCTACATAAACAGGGGAGCCATAACAGTAGCAACTACAGACATTAGCTTGATGAGGATATTCAGACTCGGTCCGGCCGTATCTTTAAAAGGATCTCCCACGGTATCCCCGACAACAGCTGCAGCATGAGAGGCTGAACCCTTACCGCCGTGTTTGCCGGACTCGATATATTTCTTTGCATTGTCCCATGCACCGCCTGCATTGGACATAAATATCGCCATCATGACACCTGTAACTATTGCACCGCCTAGAAGACCGCCCAGGGCCTGAGGACCAAGCACATATCCTACAACAACAGGAGCAAGAACTGCCATTATGCCGGGGATTATCATTTCACGAAGTGCAGCGGACGTAGAAATATCCACGCAGCGTTCATATTCCGGACGGCCTGTGCCTTCCATGATTCCTGGAATTTCGCGGAACTGGCGGCGGACTTCTTCAATCATTTTTTCAGCAGCACGGCCTACTGCCTGTATTGAAAGAGCACTGAACACGAACGGCAGCAACCCTCCTATAAAGAGGCCTACCATAACTTTAGGGTCCTTAAGGTCAATAGTTGAGAGATTTGTAACCTGAGCATACGTAACAAATAGCGCAAGAGCGGTAAGTGCAGCTGAACCTATGGCAAGTCCCTTTCCTATGGCAGCTGTAGTGTTTCCTACCGAGTCAAGCTTATCAGTAATTCCACGTACATCTTCTGGAAGGTCTGCCATTTCAGCTATTCCGCCAGCATTATCCGAAATAGGACCGTATGCATCTACAGAGAGGGCCATTCCGGTTATTGCAAGCATCCCTACTGCAGCGCATGATATACCGTACAGTCCGCCGAAATGAACTCCGGCAAGGATTGCAATGCACACCAGAATTACAGGGATGGTCGTAGATTTCATCCCGACACCGAGGCCGGCAAGTATATTGGTAGCTGCACCTGTTTCGGATGCGGCAGCAATTTCCTTGACGCTCGAATACGCATCGGAAGTATAGTATTCAGTTATCCCGCCTATCAATATGCCTGCTACAACACCTGATACAACTGCGTAGAAGAGGGTTAGATCACCAAGGAATACCCAGCGTGTAAGGAAAAAAGTCCCGATAATCATAAACAATCCGGTCGAACCCAGACCATAGCGAAGTGCTTTTGCAGGATCTCCGCCTTCCTTGATCCGGACGAAAAACGTTCCGAGGATCGAAGCCAGAATGCCTGTAGAGGCAAGCAGCAGAGGATATATGACTCCGGCAAGTCCGGCAGCGATAGCACCTACAGCCATAGCTGCAATAATCGAGTTTACATAAGATTCAAAAAGGTCTGCGCCCATGCCTGCAATATCTCCGACATTATCGCCAACATTGTCTGCGATAACTGCTGGATTACGAGGGTCATCCTCAGGAATTCCAGCTTCAACTTTCCCGACAAGGTCCGCACCTACATCCGCAGCCTTTGTATAAATTCCGCCGCCGACACGGGCAAAAAGAGCTATAGAGCTTGCACCGAAGCCGAATGCCGTTATTATGTTTGCATCACCATAAAGGAGGAACATTGCAAGCACACCGACAAGACCGACACCGACGACGGTCATTCCCATCACGCTGCCGCCTGTGAACGCTATCATCAGTGCCCCGTTCATGCCCTGCTTCATTGCCGAATAGGCCGTTTTGCCGTTAGCTTTAGTTGCAACCTTCATACCGACAAAGCCGGTAAGTGCACTGCAGAATGCTCCTGATACAAAGCAGACAGCGCTTGGCAGGCTTATCTTCCATGCGAGAATGGCTGCCACAAGGATAACAAAAGGAACCAGTGCCTTGTATTCCCTGTAAAGAAACGCCATAGCGCCGCTTTGAATGATGCTCGAGAGCTCATTGATCCTATCATGCTCTACTTTAAATGAGCTGATTTTACTTGATGCATAGATTGCATAAAAAAGTGCTATTAAGCCTATGCCTCCTATAACTATGGTAATATCCATTGCAAAAGTGACCCCCTCAAAGGTTTTGTATCATCGACTTTTATGTCGACTCAACTTGTAATTATATCCACTTTCCTGGCAACTTACAACCCGGAGAAGCTAAAAAGTTAATGCCAGCAACTATTTTTAGCCTGCCTAAGTTTATTGCCTGTACAGGCACATTGATAAAAAATATGCCAAATCAAATAATTAATTTTTCTATAAATATTTATAAAAGTACAGCGGAGAGTATTTACTGCCTGTCCCAAAAATTATTTTTTGTTTTTTACATTGCCGTCAATATATATGCGTACATCAGCCTCAGGGTCGGATCCGCCTTTTAAAGATTCGATCATGCCAAGGATTCCGCCCCGGATGAAATCAGAGACAAAATCCTTCATCGGCAGCGGACGGTCGCCTATGTAGACCTTTGAGCTCCTGTAGGCCTTGCCGCGTACAAGCTCAGATAATTTTTTTGCAAGATCAGCTTCATGTCCCTCGCTGAAAGTGTTTCCATCTGTGATATCCGCATAGCGGTCATAAATAAGAAATATTCCTGGATAGTCAGGGATATCTTCTCCATTTGACCTCACCCAGATTTTTGGAAGGTTTATATTTTTGCCGCCCTCAAGTATAAGCAGTTCGGCGTCGGGAAAATATTTTGCCGCTATAGACTGCGGTGTAGTATTTTCATCGGCAGGCGCCTCATATCTCAGTCCGTCGTTTCCCCACAGCAGCGTGCCTATTCCCATATCCGTAACGCTGCCGGTGTCAGTGGTTTTATTAGTCTTAAGGATAGCCTCTTCTGCCGTTCTTTTTATATAGCCGGTCTTTATGTCCATTTTTTGCAGTTCGGCAAGAAGCTTCTTGCACAGCGTTGTTTTACCGCTGTTCTTATACCCTGATACGGCAACTATACTGATCATCACAAGCACCTCTTCAATCTGAGGATATTACTGCAGACTCTGATTTTTCAGACACTATTTCCCTGTAAATATCTATTACGAATAAGCCAAGCGAAAGGACAAGAGGCCCCATAAAAAGTCCCAAAAAACCCCAGTTGAACAGTCCGCCGAAAATTCCCACAAAAACCACAAGCATATGTATCTTGCTTCCCTCGGATATAAAAACAGGTCTTATAAAATTATCAACCATGCTGACAACACCGAATCCCCATGTCAAAAGTATAAGCCCGTTGGTAACGCCGCCGTCTATAAAAAGCTTTATCGCCCCCGGTATCCATATGACCGGAGTACCTACAAACGGGATCATTCCTGTTATAAACATCAGGAAACCGAACAAAAGCGGATGAGGAAGCCCAACGAACCACCACCCGAGGCCGCCAAGAAAACCCTGTACCCCGGCTGTAAAAATTATACCGTAGACCACAGCCCTCAGCATTTTTGCCGCCCGTTCTATTATCGTTGTCCTGGCTTCTTTCTTTAGTGGGATGATATCCCTGACGTAATCAAGTATCAGATATCCGTCCCTGATAAAAAAGAACGATGATATTGTAACTACGGCGAGCAGATAAAAAATCTTAAATGCATTTCCAAGTATCTCGGCCGAAGCAATTTTCACAAACCCTGTAGCCCATCCCACACCGCTGCCTATCATTGCATCGAATATTGGGATATCACTTACGATATCAAATTTGCTGAGTATATTGCCAAGCACAGGCACATCCTTCAGCTTTATCAGAATTTCCGAATAGGAACCGGAAAGAAGCCCGCTCTGCATTATAGCCTGATAGACACGCAGACACTCCTTGGTAAGAAAGAGCCCCAGAAACAGCATTGGGATAGCCATGAAAACAAGTATCACTGCAGTTGTAAGCCCTGCGGAAATATTAGTATACTTGCCTCTGAAAATTTTGGAATGAACAAATCTGTAGAAAGGGTAAGCAAAGTAAGAAAGCACGACCGACCACAGCAGGGGCCTGCCAAGTGGCTTTACTATCAGCCATGAAAGAAACAGGAAAAAAATCAGCAGTGCAATAAAAGGGGCAGCGCTTTCCCTTATTTTTCTGGATATTTCAAGTTCTCTTCGGCAAAGCAAGTTTTATATCCCCTTCTCCCCTATTTTTTCATGCGAGAATATTTTTGATGCATTGTTTTTTATATGATATTGCTATGATACCGCCGTAATGCATTTAAATACATTATCTGCCTGGCCTGATGCAGCCTGATATTTTTCTGGCTGACATGACTGCCGCTATTCCGGCACCGACACCATTGTCAATATTCACAACAACAAGGCCGGGGCTGCATGAGCATAACATCGACCTTAGCGCTGTTTTCCCGTCTTCGGCAACACCATAGCCTACAGACGTAGGCAAACCCACAACCAACGAGGATACCAATCCCGACACAACGCTCGGAAGCGCTCCGTCCATCCCAGCGGCAACGATGACAGCATCAGCAGCCGCAACCTCGGGCATTACTTCCATCAGCCTGTGTATACCTGCGACACCGACATCATAAAAACGTTTTACCCTGCTTCCGAAAAACTCAGCTATTCGGGCGGCTTCTTCTGCGACAGGCACATCCGTGCTTCCTGCCGAAAGTACTGCGACAACGATATCGTTCGGCTCTATTGTCCTGTATTCTGTCCAGCCGAGACGCGAGAGCGGGTCATAAGTGAAATTTTCAAGGATTGGAGCAACCAGTTCGCTCTGTTCCTTTTTCATTCTGCTGAATGCCGTGTCCACCTTTTTCTCTGCTATTTCAGCCGATATCAAGCACAGTTGTGCATCAGATTTTCCTTCGCAAAAGATAACCTCTGAAAAACCTTTTCTTTTCTCTCTTTCGATATCAAGCCTGACTTCAGAATTTTTCATATCCCGATATACATATCCTTAAATTATTTTATTTTAATTTCCCTGAATCTGTTAAAATGCCAGCAGAAAAATATTATTCCCACTCTATAGTTGCAGGCGGTTTGCTCGTGATATCCATGACTACCCTGTTTATCGCCGGCACTTCATTGCATATCCTGCGTGAAACTATATCTAGAAGCTCGAAAGGAAGGTGCACCCATTCGGCCGTCATTGCATCAAGAGATTCGACAGCGCGCAGCACCACGGTTTCGCCGTAGGATCTTACGTCACCGACAACCCCTACGCTTCTGACAGGCAATAATGCACAGAACGCCTGCCAGATTTTATTGTAGAGTCCGAAATTACGGATCTCTTCCATAAAAATGGCATCGGCTTCCCTCAGCACATCTAGGCGTTCTTTCTTTATCTCCCCGAGGCAGCGCACAGCAAGCCCCGGTCCCGGGAACGGATGCCTTTCAAGAAAATGCGGTTCGATACCCAGCACTTTGCCCACTGCTCTGACTTCATCCTTAAAAAGATAACGCAGCGGCTCCAGGAGCTGCATCTTCATGTCATCAGGCAAACCGCCGACATTATGATGGCTCTTGATAACGCTGCCGCCTCCGTGGCCGCTTTCAACCACGTCAGGATATATGGTACCCTGAAGGAGCCAGTCGGCGCCGCTCAGCTTGCGTGATTCTTCCTCAAATATCCTTATAAAAAGCTCTCCGATTATTTTACGTTTTTTCTCAGGGTCTGAGACTCCTGCAAGAGCTTTTATGAAACGATCTTCCGCATTTACATAAAGAACATTAAGATCCAGTGATTTATATGTGTCCATAACTGTTTGCGCTTCATTTTTACGCAGAAGGCCATGGTCAACAAATATACAATAAAGGTTTTTACCTATAGCTTTTGATGTAATGACAGCCGACACTGTTGAATCTACTCCGCCGGAAAGCCCGCATATCACTTTTCCCTGCCCGACTTCGCGCCTTATTTTGTCTATCTCGCCGTCTATCCAGTCCATACCGAGCTTCCAGTCAGCTATGCATCCGCATATATCGAACAGGAAAGATGAAAGAATATCGTTACCGCGCGGAGTGTGTGCAACCTCAGGATGGAACTGCAATGCACAGACAAGTCCGTCGGACGATTCGAAAGCCGCAAGCGCACCGCTCGCGCTGAACGCAGTAGCGGAGAATCCGCTTGGCAGTTCCATAACCTGATCCCAGTGGCTCATCCATACCTCAATTGATTGCTTGTCTTTCAGTTTTTCAAATAAACGCCCTTTTCCTGAAAGATTGACCATTGCACGTCCGTACTCAGCAGCTTCTCCCCGCTTCACGGTACCGCCGAACTGGTGTGCCAAAAGCTGCATTCCGTAACATATCCCAAGTATGGGGATGCCGGAATTCAGCACAGACATAGGCACGGCGGGAGCGTCATCGTCAAGTACGCTTCTTGGCCCTCCTGAAATTATTATGCCTGCCGGTGCAAGCGATTCTATTTTTTCTGCCGGGGTATCCCAGAACATTATTTCGCTGAAGACCCCCAGTTCCCTGACGCGCCTCGCTATCAGCTGTGTATACTGGGAACCGCAGTCAAGTATAAGTATTTTATTGTTTTTATTTTTCATAATTAATATGGGAAATATCTTCCCTTCACCTCCGGCGAACAATTAGTGCGAATGTAAGTATGACATAAAGAGGAAGTTATTTCCAGCATCAAGTTGCAGCTGCCGATAAATATTATTGATTCCCTGTTTATAAAAAAAGGAGCCGCGGCGGCAAAGCCGCCCGGCCCCTTTCCGGACTTTATTATATTCGGAAGGACTAGTAGTCCATTCCTCCCATGCCGTCCATGCCGGCCATATTGCCAAGAGTTTCTTTCTTCTCCGGCTTATCAGCGACAAGGGCATCAGTCGTAAGTACCATTGCAGCTATCGATGCGGCATTCTGCAGCGCTAGGCGTGTGACTTTGACAGGGTCGATGATTCCTGCCGTGACCATGTCCACATATTCCCCAGTAGTGGCATCAAGTCCCTGTCCTTCTTTAAGGGTCTTGACCTTCTCTACGATAACGTCTCCCTGCATACCTGCATTGGTCGCAATAAGATGGAGGGGTTCGGTAAGAGATTTGCGTACGATCATCGCACCTGTTTTTACATCGCCTTCAAGTTTGCTCATTTCCTTGTCAAGTTCCTTGATGCATGCGACAAGTGCAACTCCGCCGCCAGCGACTATCCCTTCTTCGACCGCCGCACGGGTCGCATTGAGTGCATCTTCTATCCTGAGTTTAAGATCCTTCTGCTCCGTCTCTGTCGCAGCGCCGACCTGTACAACCGCTACTCCGCCGACAAGCTTTGCAAGGCGCTCCTGGAGTTTTTCCTTGTCATATTCTGACGTTGAATCTGCAAGTTCCTTCTTGATCTGAGCAGCTCTGTCCTTGATTTTCTCAGGATCGCCAAGGCCTTCAACAATCGTCGTATTCTCTTTGTTTACCTTTATTTTCTTGGAATGTCCGAGTACTGAAGTATCTGCGCTTTCAAGTTTAAGTCCGACTTCCTCGCTTACAACCGTTGCACCGGTAACGACGGCGATATCCTGGAGCATTGCTTTCCTGCGGTCACCGAAGCCAGGGGACTTGACGGCAACTACCTGGAGTATCCCGCGCAGTTTGTTTACAACAAGTGTCGCAAGCGCTTCGCCTTCGATATCCTCTGCAATGATGAGTAGAGGCTTGCCAAGCTGCACGATTTTCTCAAGCACAGGCAGCATATCTTTTACATTGCTGATTTTACCGTCGACGATAAGGATATTTGCATCGTCAAGTACGGCTTCCATACGATCCGGATTTGTGATCATATATGGGCTGATATATCCTTTGTCAAACTGAAGGCCCTCTACTATATCAAGAGAGGTCCCGAAGCTCTTGCTGTCTTCGACTGTAATTACGCCTTCTTCGCCGACCTTCTCCATCGCTTCAGCTATAAGTTCGCCTACTGCAGAATCATTTGATGAGATGGACGCTACCTGCGCAATTTTGCTGTGTTCCTTGACACGTACTGCCTGTTTTTTGAGTGTGTCGACAACTGTATCAGTAGCGGCTTCTATACCCTTGCGGATAAGCATACCGTTTGCTCCTGCAGCGACATTCTTGATGCCTTCGCGAACCATAGCGCGGGCCAGTACTGTAGCCGTAGTCGTACCGTCGCCTGCTACATCGTTTGTTTTTGAAGCTACTTCCTTGATAAGCTGGGCTCCCATATTCTCAAACGGATCTTCGAGCTCGAATTCCTTTGCGATGGTTACTCCGTCGTTTGTGATCGTGGGTGAGCCGAATTTCTTGTCAAGAACAACATTGCGTCCCTTAGGACCAAGTGTAATGCCTACCGTATCCGCTACTTTATTCATGCCGCGTTCCATGGCATGGCGGGCTTCTTCTTTGAAAAGCAGTATTTTAGCCATAATTAGGTTTCCTCCCAAATATTAAATATTCTTTATGTACAGAGTTATTACTTCGTTATAACCGCAAGGATATCGCGCTCGCTGAGGATAAGGAACTCTTCACCGTCGAGCTTGACTTCTGTGCCTGAATATTTGCTGTATATTACTTTGTCGTCAGCTTTTACATCCATAGGCTGGCGCTTTCCACTTTCAAGTATTTTGCCTTCGCCTACCGCTACAACAATACCTTCTACCGGCTTTTCCTTAACTGTATCAGGCAGAACAAGACCGCCCTTTGTTTTTTCTTCGTGAGCTGCTGCTTTGACAACTACTCTGTCTCCAAGTGGCTTAAGTTTCATAAAAACCCCTCCTGTATAATTTTTGATTCTTAATGTTAGCACTCACATCTGCCGAGTGCTAATTTTCTTTTGATTAGAAGTTTAATAAGAATAAGCAAAATTCTCAAATCCGATTACTACCAAATATTTCATATATTTTCCTATTATTTAGCTATTTCTTTTAATAATGCTGTATTTTAGATATAGTTTGACTTTCATTAATCTTTGACATCCCATGCCATGAGAAACAAAAAAATTTCAGGACATACGGCGTTAATTCAAGGGCTTTCAAATGACCGGTATGACCAGTTTTTCATGGTTTTACAGCAGGAAATGCCCATACAAAAATACCAGGCATAAAACAGCCTGGTATTTTAAAAGACGGAGGATAATAAATCCGGCCGTTAATTTGTCGTGTATCTACCATATTTCCCATGAGGGATCGGGAGACAGCGACAAATCAGAAATATTTCCGCGGTGATACGAATTATACCCGGCTGCAGCGATCATGACGGCATTGTCGGTACACAGGGCCGCAGGCGGCATATAAAGGTTCCAGCCGCTGGAGGCTGAAATAATACCTAATCTTTTGCGCAGTCCTGAATTTGCAGCCACTCCGCCGGAAAGCGTAACATTCACAACGCCTGTTTTATTGACAGCAAGAATGATTTTAGAAATAAGGGACTCTATCACTGCATTTTGAAAAGATGCGCAGAAATCTTCCAGATTAAGTTCAGTCCCTGACTTCAAAGCATTGTTTATTACATTTACTGCCGCAGTTTTTAAACCGCTGAAACTGAATTCTATATCTGCAGTGCCGGAAAGCGGCCTGGGCAATGAATAAGCGCACGGATCACCGTTTTGTGCCAGCCTGTCTATAACCGGGCCGCCAGGGTAACCGAGTCCGAGAATTTTGGAGACTTTATCGTAAGCTTCCCCGGCAGCATCGTCTCTCGTTGATCCCAGCAGGGTATATTCACCGAAATCTCTCACATGGACTATCTCTGAATGTCCTCCTGAAACTATCACTGAAATGAAAGGCGGTTTGAGATCCTTTGCAGCAGCTGCATTAGCAAATATATGTCCTTCAAGATGATTGACGCCTATAAGCGGGATCTTCCATCCCTGTGAAAGGGCCTTTGCCGTCATTACACCTACAAGAAGCGAGCCGATAAGACCGGGCCCGGCTGTAACGGCAATCAAATCTATATCCGCTGCAGGCTCGTTTATCCCTGCTTCGCCCAATGCCTGTCCAAGCAGCGGAAGTATCGCTTCCTGATGCATCCTCGACGCCAGTTCAGGAACCACTCCGCCATATTTCGAATGTGATTTGATCTGGCTCGATATCAGCGATGAGAGTATTTCATCCTGCCCGTTAACTACGGCAAGACATGTATCATCACAGCTTGATTCTATCCCAAGCGTTATAAATTTTTTACCAGTCAGTGACATGAACAGCCGCCGCCGCACGAACTGCAGCCGCCGCCGCATGAGCTGCAGCTTTTTTTACTGCGGCGTTCTCCTTCCAAATGTATCAGTACTTTACATCTGCACTCAGGACATTTTTCTGCATAATTTTCAGTTTTAAAACGAAGTCCGCATGCAGCGCATTTATATACATGCATATTGTTAAGGCATCCTCCATTCAACAAAATCGTCACCGTAACCGATATTGATTTTCTGTCCTTTTTTCACCACAGAGGCTGGCACGACAAATGCAAACTGCCATTTGGCCCCCTCATCAATCGCTCCGTCCTGAAACGGACTTTTCCAGCTTGAAGAAATTATATCCTTCTTATTCAAATGATAATTACCTACGAATATCTTTTCTTCTTCCAGCGTCCATGGCTTATTTGCAACGACCTGCGCAATGAAAAGCAGTTTTTTCCTGGTTGAGGGCGAACCGTAATACTGGTTAAGGTCATCAACCCATGAAGCAAGCCCAGGCTCTTTTGTTATCGCTTTCGACAGTGCTTCATCAAGATAAATGAATTCTATCGATCCTCTTGCCCCAAGTACAATATCTCCGAATGCCTCGCCTTCGACCCAGCAGTCGGCCTGCCTTTCAGTCAGCAGCTTATCCAATTCCTTTGATACGGGTATATTTATGGCAAAAGCCAAAGAACCCGATACAGCCAAAAGTATTGCAGCCAGTAATAAAATGGCAGCATTTTTCTTCATTTTCGAACCTCCTTCTGAAATGACTGTCTGCAAATAAAGGGAATAACAATCAGCACGCAGTTTCTGGTCATCTCGTTCGCAATGCCATTTTAGTACAGAATCGATTTTCAATAAATACTCGTGCTGAAAAACAAAGGATTTAAAATGTTACCTGCATATATACTTAATAGTGCAGCAGAATATCGCTGTTCACCGTTTCCTGCGCCGCAGCGCATCCTTTATCCATGTCCATTCAGGGCAGGACAGGAATAAGGTAACGGCAGTATATGAAGACACGCCTATCAGCATCATAGCTGAAAGCCATAATATTCTCGGAAGTATCGGCAAAGCCACCGGATAGGGGATAAAAGAGCGGAACAGTAAAAGCAGCGCAACCATAACAAATGTGGAAAATGTAATTTTACCAAGCCATAAAGGTTCAAAAAGGGCAAGCTTTTTCCCGAGATTTCTGGAAAGAGCCCATCCGCCGTATATGCTGGCACAAGTGAAAGCGGCAGCAGTAGCTGCAGCAAGTCCGGCATATGCAAATAGCGGCATAAGTACAATACAGGCACAAAGATTGACGCATACAGTTACAATTGTGACACCGACCGCAGCTTTAGGCATCCTTCTTGCGTACATTGCCCTTAGGATAACGGTGCTGCTTGCCATGCCAGGCAGTCCGAGGCCATAAATAGCAAGGGACGCGGCTGTAGCATGCCAAGCCCATTCTGTAAAGGCACCCCTGTAGAATAATATATGAATAGTTTCTTCAGATACCACAAAAAGCCCTGCCGCAACAGGAATTATTACAAAAAGGTCAAATCTCAGGGCATCACGTATAAAATCTCTGAACCCTTCCGTATCTTCGTAATTCTGGCGCGAAAGCATGGGAAGAACAGCCTGTGATATTGCAATTACAAATAAACCCAGCGGAAGCTGCAGCACACGGTCCGCATAGTTCAGGACGGAAATCGATCCGCCTTCCAGGAAAGATCCGAACATCCTGCTTATTACAGGGTTCACCTGGTTTAAAGAAAGGCCTGCAGCATACGGCAGGAAAAGGGCCATCATGCTCTTAAGTTGAGCGTTATCCTTTTTGGGCATTGACGGAAGAAGCACGATACCTATCCTGCTGCACCAGTACCATTGAAGCATCATCTGGCACAGACCGCCCAAAAGGACGGCTGTCACAAGATTCCATACGGTAAGGGTCTTCATTGTTGCGATAAGAAATATTATGTACGTCATATTGCTCAGTGCAGGAGCAACGGCAGGGATAAAAAAATAGCCCATGCTGTTAAGTATTCCCATTGCAAGCGCACCTACCGACACAAGTATAAGAAATGGAAACATGGCGCGCGTAAGCGATATTGCAAGTGAACGTTCCGAAGCTGCAAACCCGGGCGCCATTATACCCACAAAAACAGGAGCAAATACCATGCCTATAAGCACTACAAAGGATCCGCCGAGAAGCAGGACTGCCAGCGCCTGTTTTGCCAGTTCTTTTGCTGAGTCATTGCCGTTACTTACCATGGTTCGTGAAAAGACAGGGACAAATGATGCCGATAGAGCGCCTTCCGCTAAAAGCTGTCTTGATAGGTTGGCAAGCGTATAGGCAACATAAAAAGCATCAAGCTGCCTTGTGGCCCCGAACAGCGCGGCAGTCAGCATTTCCCTTATAAGGCCAAGCAGGCGGCTGGCAAGAGTTCCCGCCATCATCTTGACTGCATAACGTACCATGCCAGGGAGATTGTCGCTTTTATTCATATCACGCAGCATCTTAATGCCAGGAAAAACCTTCGCCTAAATAATACTTTCTGGCCTGTTCGTTTTCTGCTATTTCCGAGGGTATACCTTCAAGAAAAACACTTCCCTGATGGATAAGGTATGCCCTGTCTGTAATTGACAGAGTTTCCCTGACGTTATGGTCCGTAAGCAATACGCCGTAGCCCTTGTTTTTAAGATCGCGTATGAAAGCCTGCAAATCGGCGACAGCTATAGGATCTATTCCGCTGAAAGGCTCATCGAGCAGTATAAAGGAAGGGTCCAACGCAAGGCAGCGGGCTATCTCCACCCTGCGCCTCTCACCGCCTGACAACGAGATGCCAAGTACATCCTGTATAGGCTGCAAGCCATAACTGTTAAGTAAACTTTCGATCTTATGCTCCCGCTCGTCTTCCTGCATCCCGGATTCTTCCAGCACCAGCGCAAGGTTCTGGCGCACGGTAAGTCTTCTGAAGACGGAAGTTTCCTGAGGAAGGTATCCGATTCCAACTCTTGCCCTCTGGTACATTGGCATTTGAGTCAAATCTGCATCATCCAGAAAAACCCGGCCCGATTCAGGCAGTATCCTGCCTACCATCATGTAAAAAGTAGTGCTTTTGCCAGCACCGTTAGGGCCCAGCAGTCCGACTATCTCACCTTTGTGTATTTCTATTGAAACATCATTGACAACCCTGCGGCCGTTAAAAGATTTAACCAGATGCTTCGCGTTCAGAAGACCTTTGGCCGCAGCAGGGATCTTATCCATCTCTTATTCTCCGGCTTTCTTATCTTTTTCTTTTTTGGCGGCATCTTTTTTTGTATTTTTGTCATCGATAACAAATGTTATTTTTGAATTTCCGATCGCTTCAATTATTTTTGAATCCTCATGAAGAACTACGGTATCTGACGTGACAGTTTTACCGTCACCGCGGACAGCTTTCGCGCCTCCTGAAATAACGACAGTGCCCCTGTCTTTTGAATACACGGCTTTTGCCCCTGTAATCGTGGTCTTAAGTCCATCTTTATCAAGATAATCTATTACAACATTACCTGTCGCTATAAATTCAGTAACGTTTTCACCTTTTATTTTACCTTCGACAGACTCAGCTTTTATTCCTACTTTTTTCACCCTGTTCTCATATCTTTTGACATTACTGCCCCAGAAACTCTCACCTGCGCGTCCGACCTCGTCGGCCAAAAGCAAATGATCTTTAAGATCAGCATTAACATTTCCTCTTGCAGTGTAATCGATTGAGCCGGGCTTCCATCTCACATAATCTGCAATAAGCTTTTCATTTTGTCCGCGTTTTATAAGCACACTGCCTACAGCCTCGGCAGAACCATCCGTTTTCACATTTTCAGCGGAACGCAGCCATTTTACGCTGTCTGCATGCGACAGTTCAGCTTTTTCAGAAGGGAAGGTACCCCTTACTTTTCCCTTTATAATAAATTCCTGATTTTCGGTACTTCCTTCTCCCCTGTCTCCCCAAAGTGTGAAATCCTTTCTGTTTATAACTACATTCCCTATTGCCGTCACCTTTTTTGTATTAACGTTGTAATTGATGTTATCGGCGGACATGCTGGTCTCCGTAGCGGCAGAAACAATTCCGGTTAACAGCAGCAGAAATATCAGCGACACAAACGATTGTTTGAGAATTTTATGTTTATGCGGCATATAATGACCCCATTCCTAAAAAATATAACAGCGCAGCGAAAACCCTTGCACTGTTATTTTGCAGATGAACACAGCTGTTTTTTATTATACATTTATTATATTATTTCGTCTTCTCTGTTTTTGTCTTATTCCATATAAACAAGAAAACATCATGAAGATATATGAAATAATCCTGATTTGTCGACGGCGGCGGAATGGTAAGCCTGCCAGGATATGCAGAGGCAGCGGCCCGTATATTCGCAGGCGTCCACGGATCAAGCACTATCGGCCATTTACGTTTTTCTGCTTCGTCAAGGGCTGCCTTAAGTGAGCGGATATCCCCGTTCTCCCAGGAATCCCATACTTTTGCAGGCGCTCTTACCGCACCTGCTGCAGCCGCACGTACCCATACGCCTTCGGCTCCGGTAAGATCAAGGAATTTTTTATCTTTCATCAGGTTTCTTCCCACATCTATCGTACTCTCTATACGTGACTGGAATTCAGCAAGTCGTCGCTGATAGTATGAATAACCGTTTTTGTCCTCTTCCGATATAATCTTCATTATGCTCTGGGCTATGAAAGGCAATGTTCCAGGGTCAAAAAAAGCAGAATACTGCTGTTTTTGCGTCATCGGAAGCTTATCGTAGAGAAGTCTCAGGTTCTTGTTGTTTTTCTTGATGCCGGATCTTGCCGCATCGTTTATATCAAGAGCGATTATTTTTTCATTGCTCCTTGGTCTTGATGCCCCAATCACATTACCCGCGGCATCCCAGGTTGAAAGGTAATGTACAGTGATCTTATCTCCTCCTATGAAAGAAGCGATTACTCCAAGCCATGGCGAAGTTACGGCAAAATCAGCGGCATACAGCGGTGCTGCGGGCAAGCAGAAAAGCATCAGCAACACCGGCATGATCACATGCGCTGTCCTGCTTATGAGACCTAGCGATGGCTTCGACCGCATCAGCCCGGCCTGCTTCCAGGCTTGACCAGCGGGATCTCTGACTCACAAAGAGGACATACTTCAGGGCTATAAACAGGAAAGCTCAGTTTCCATAATGACTGCAGCGGCCAATCCTGCATTGCATCAGCCTGGCGTCTGTCAACCACAGATCCTGAAGCGACCCATTCGGCTCCTCCGTCTACAAGTATTTTTGCCGTTTCGCACGAAGATTTGCCAGTAGTCACTACATCCTCTATAAGTGCAAAACGCACATTCCCAGGATGCGGGAATCTGCGAAGCCTCATATCCCCATCCTGTCGTTCGCAGAAAATAAAAGGCACATCAAGGGCACGTGCTACTTCATGGCCGATAATAAGACCCCCCAGTGCCGGGGACAGTATGATCTGCGGTTTGAACGGGGCAATGCGTTCTGCAAGTTTTTCTCCAGCGTATGCTGCAAATCTGGGGAATCTGAGCATAAGGGCGCACTGAAGGTAATGCCCGCTGTGCAGTCCCGATGTAAGTTTGAAATGCCCCTCGAGATGAGCGCCGCTTTCAGACATCATTTCCCTGATTTTTACTGCAACATCTTCATGGCTTCCGTCACATTGACACATACTCATGTTTACACCTCCGCCAGGTCTTTCATAATTATTTTTACTGTTTCCACTGGATCAGCGGATTCAAGTATAGGCCTTCCTACAACTATATAACCTGCACCGCCCCTAGCCGCATCTGCCGGTGCAGCTACCCTTGTCTGATCTTCCGTACTTACCCTTGACATTCTTATTCCCGGAACCACGCGAAGCAGCCCCTCGGCCCTGCCTTTCAGCAATCCGAGATCAAGCGGTGAACAGACTATGCCATCGAGTCCTGCCCTTTCAGCAGTTTCCGCACGGGCAACAATCGAAGCAGAAAGATCTGACCCAGGGTGTACATCGTCCCACAGTTTTCCGCCTAAACTTGTCAGAACAGTTATCCCCAGCAATTTCATTTTACTGCCAGTTTTATCTCTCATTGAAACCGCTCTTGCCATCATCTCGTAGCCGCCGGAAGTATGTACCGTCAAAGCCCACAGCCCCAGTTCCGAAAGCGGTTCAACAGCCGACGCAACTGTATTCGGGATATCATGGAGTTTCAGATCAAGGAAAAGATTATACCCCATACCCATTATTTCTTTTATAAAACCAACCCCGCCAAGTGCATAAAGCCTAGGACCTATTTTTACATAAGTGGTCGCCCTGTCAAGTTTTTCAAGAAAGTCACGCGTGCCGTCAAGTGTAGGCAGGTCAAGCGCTATTATAAGACCGCATTTTCCAGTACTCAAAACGATACCCCCAATTATAACTTACAGCGGCGCAAAATGCGCCGCCGGAAACTATCCAAATAGCGCGGCACTAATTACAGACACCGCAGTACGACAGATATTCATAAAAAGCATACGTTATTGAAAAAATGACCTTATTGTCTACTGGTCTTCTTCGTCACACCATACATCCCGGCCTTCAAGGAAGGTCATTACCGGCCAGCCGGTAAGAGCTATCCCTTCCCATGGGCAGCAGCGAGCCTTGCTTTTCCACTGCGAACAGTCTACTATGCGTGTCCGCTCTTCGTCTATTACAGTAAGATCGGCGACAGATCCTTCGTTTATCCTTCCTAATCCCTGCCATTCGGACGGAAGGAGTGACGCCGGCGCGCTCGTCATTTTTGCCAAGATGAGATCCATCGGCACCTCAGGATGGTTTCTGTTCCTGAAATCAAAAAGCACAGCTGCAGCACATTCCAGGGACGCTATTCCAAAAGGAGCTTCCTGGAAAGGTTCATCCTTGTCATCCATGTGCCACGGTGCGTGATCTGTAACTATTGCGTCTATTGTGCCATCCTGCAGCCCATTCCATAAAGCAGCCTGGTCATCTATGCTCCTGAGAGGGGGATTGACTTTGTAGCGTGCATTATATCCGCTGTTAACAACGGCATTTTCATTCAGAGTAAGATGATGGAAGGTCGTATCGCATGTAACATCAAGCCCTTCCTCTTTTGCTTTTCTAATAAGCTCAAGAGATCCTCCGGAGCTTATGTGCGTAAAATGTATCCTGCTTCCTGTTTCACGTGCAAGAGCTATCCCTCTTGCAATATCTATTTCTTCGGAAGCTGCTGGGATAGCTTTAAGTCCGCTCAATGCGCTTACACGCCCTTCATGGACCTGCCCGCCCTTAAAAAGGCTGATTTCCTCCGGATGCTCCATTACCCGCGGCAGTTCCTTGCCTGTATACAGCAGGGCCAGGCGCAGCAATGAGCTTGTGGCTACAGGTGCTCCGTCATCAGTGAATAAAACAGCGCCGGCCTCTGTCATCTTGATAAGTTCGGCAAGTTCTTTTCCTTCCCTGTTTTTGCTGACACAACCTGCCGGCAGGATCCGCGCGCCTCCGGATGAACTTCCTTTGCTCCTGACATATTCGATAAGGGAAGGTTCAGATATTGCAGGCTGGGTATTCGGCATAGCGACCATAGTCGTAAATCCTCCGGCAGCGCCAGCAAGCGATCCGGATGTCAAATCCTCGTGCCATTCTCCGCCAGGATCTCTGAAGTGGGCATGCAAATCTATAAAACCTGGAGAAAGTATCTTTCCGCAGCCTGTAATTTCGTCTGCGCCGCTGCATTCTATATCAGTTCCTATTTTTGAGATAATACCATTTTCAACAAGCACTGAATCAGCTTCTATAAATTTTATCCCGTCAAAAACCTTGAATCCTTTAAATATTGTCTTTTTCATTATCTTGCCCCTCCAGCACAAAGGTAAAGAAGAGCCATGCGTATGGCGACCCCTGAACGTACCTGTTCAAGAATGACGCTCTGATGTCCGTCTGCAACCTCTGACGCGATCTCCACGCCCCTGTTTATAGGCCCGGGATGCATGGCAAGGGCTCCGGGTTTTGCTAACGACATAAGTTTTTCATCTGCGCCCCACAGGCGATGATATTCATCAACGGAAGGGAAAAGTCCGTCCTGCTGGCGTTCCCTTTGTATCCTCAGCAGATAAACCATATCGGCATCTCTTACGGCATTTTTGGGATCTTTTTCGTATCTGCAGTTAAGCGCGTCTATTTCCTTTGGCATCATGGTCGGAGGTCCTGAAAGCACCACATCACACCCCATAGCTTTAAACCCTATAACATCGCTGCGCGCCACGCGGCTGTGAAGTACATCTCCTACGATCGCTATTTTCCTTCCTTCCAGTATTCCTATGTGCTTCCATGCAGTATAAAGATCAAGGAGAGCCTGGGTAGGATGTGCATGGGTACCGTCTCCGGCATTAAGCACTATCGCTCTTTTGAGCTTTGAAGCAAGATACTGTGCTGCTCCTACCGCGCCATGCCGCATCACCACTATATCAGCGCCCATAGCCTCAAGGGTCCAGGCAGTATCCCTCATTGTTTCTCCCTTTGCCTGGCTTGAACCTGAGACGGACCAGTTGACGACATCTGCGGAAAGCATCTTTTCCGCCAGCTCGAATGACACTCTGGTGCGCGTCGAATTTTCAAAGAAAAGATTTACTGCCATTTTGCCGCGAAGAACAGGAACCTTCTTAATAGGACGATCCATTACATTTTCCATGTGCCGTGCCTGGTCAAGAAGAAAATAAAGTTCCTCCCTCGTCCAGCCATCAAGATCAATTACATTCCTGTGACGCCAGACTACTCCTCCTACTTCACTGGGGATCGCGCTCACAGATTACCACCTCATCCTTCCCGTCAAGTTCTTCTACCCTTACCTCTATTACCTCGCTCCGCGAAGTAGGCACCATCTTGCCGCATATATCCGCATGTATGGGGAGTTCCCTGTGCCCTCTGTCCACAATTACTGCAAGCTGCACCGTCGACGGGCGTCCCAGGTCGACCAGTGCCTCAAGTGCTGCGCGGACAGTTCTTCCCGTATAAAGCACATCGTCAATCAAAAAAATATTTTTCCCGGATATATCTACGGGCATCCTTGTGCTGTGCACCATCGGCTGCTCAAAAAGCATAGTCAGATCATCTCTGTAAAGTGTGATATCAAGTTCGCCGCACGGGATCTTGGCGCCCTCAAAATCCTCTATCAGCTTCTGAATGCGCCTTGCAAGGTAGACACCTCTCCTGTGGATACCTACCAGAACTATGTTTTCAGTCCCCTTGTTGCGTTCGACTATCTCATGCGCAATGCGTTTGATCACTCTGTCCAGATCCTGGGCATCCATCAGCTGTGCTTTTTCTCTCAAAGTCAACATATAAAATCCCTCCTTATCTTTCATAAAAAATAAGACTGCCTTGCACAGGCAGTCTTATAACAAACGACCAAGTCCATCCGCCTCCGGACGAAAAAAAAGCAAAATCGACAGGAATTGCAGTTTTCTTTTGCCATTTTCATCACCTCCGGCACTCATGCTTGCATCGTATTATATCGCGATTTAATTATTTATGCAATCGGTTGCAATAATATTCACATAAAAATTCAGCAAATATGCCGCCTCTGTCCGTTACACCTATGGACATGGCGCAGCAAGCATTATATTTCAATAACAGGGCTTGTATGATGAGTGGTCTGACTTGAATTTCAGAAGATCCAACGAGAAAAAGATTTGCGTTGCTTTACAAAAAATATACTGGATGATCGGTCATTGGAACAGATCCAGCGCTGCTGCGGCCGCTTTGAATTCAGCCTCTTTTATATTTCCGCCCCACGATTCGGCAAGCACAACCCCGTCAAGCGTCACCTGCACCCTGAAACGCAGCGAATGTCCCGGGCCTGAACGCTCTACTGTTTTATAATACGGGACACCTTTCCCCTGCCTCTGAAGATGTTCCTGCAGCTCTGTTTTTGGGTCAACGGCATAAGGCGAAGCATTTTCCTTGAGAGAATCAATAAAAGCAGCTATTACCGAGGATGCCCCCTTGTAGCCTCCATCAATGAAAACGGCCCCGAAAACAGCCTCTGCCGCATCTGCGGTCATTGAGGCCGTGGCGCCGGCTCTCAAAATACTCCTGCCTAGCTTTATCAGGCCAGACAGTCCTGTAGCCGAAGCCCAGCCGCTAAGGCTTTTTTCACAGACAAGCTGCGAACGAAGTCTCGTAAGCTGCCCTTCGTTAAGTTCCGCATGCTCATTGTAGAGCATTTCGGACGTTACAAGTTCAAGAACCGCATCACCGAGGAATTCAAGCCTTTCATTGTGTACAGGAAGCTCTGATTCATTTGCATATGATGAATGAGTCAGAGCTTCCTCAAGAAGTTCTTCATTATTAAACAGGTAGCCTATCCTTTTTTGAAAGGTAAGGAGCGCTTTACTGCGCTCGCTTGTTTTTCTCATGCTGTTCTCAGTCTTCAAAACGTTCTATTGCAAGAACTCCGTTATGTCCGCCAAAACCGAAATTGTTTACTATGACTTTCTTTACGTCCGCCCTTACAGATTTGTTAGGTACGGTATTAAGCGCACATTCCGGATCAGGGTCAAACTGGTTGATAGTCGGATGTACAATTCCTTTTTCTATTGCAAGAAGTGATGCTATCGTTTCAAGCGCTCCAGCCGCACCAAGGGCATGTCCTATCATTGATTTGGTCGACTGTACCATAACTTTATCACCGCGCGGTCCGAACAGCCTTTTGATAGCAAGTGTCTCCATTTTGTCATTAAGCGGCGTGGAAGTACCATGCGCATTGATAAGATCGACATCATCAGGGGACCATCCGGCCTTTCTTACTGCCATGGCCATGGCGCGATAGGCACCATCCCCGTCAGGATCAGGGGCCGTTATATGATAGGCATCACATGTGAGACCGTATCCCTTGACTTCTGCGTATATGTGGGCTCCGCGCTTTTTTGCGTGCTCAAGTTCTTCAAATACAAGTATACCCGCACCTTCACCAATAACGAAACCATCCCTGCCCGCATCAAAAGGCCGTGATGCATGCTCAGGATCATCGTTCCTGTTTGAAAGTGCTTTAAGCGCTGTAAATCCGGCGGTTGCCATAGATGTAACTGCAGCCTCGCTTCCTCCGGACAGAATAACATCCGCATCACCGCGGACTATGCAGTTATATGCTTCGCCCATACTGTTAATGGATGACGCGCATGCTGTAATAACAGCCATGTTAGGTCCTTTTGCCTTGAAGCGTATTGCAACATAAGCAGCAGACATATTTGCTATCATCATCGGCACAAGAAACGGACTGACGCGCGTCGGCCCCTTCTCGTAAATAATGCGGAAATTATCTTCGATGGTACCTATGCCGCCCTCTCCGCTGCCTATATACACACCGAACATATTCTTATCAAGCGATTCAACATCAAGAGACGAATCTTTAACAGCCATATCGGCCGCTGCTGTTGCCAAATGAAGCACCCTGTCTGTACGACGCGCTTCTTTTTTGTCCATCCAGTCCTCAGGGTTAAAATTTTTTACTTCAGCTGCAATTTTTACACTATGATGTGAAGCATCAAACAGTGTTATCAAACCCACACCATTTTTGCCTTCTTCAAGTGCTTTCCAGTACTCATCTTTGCCGAGCCCGATCGGTGTAACTGCACCAACACCGGTTATAACTACTCTTCTCATAGGCTTTCCTCCGTGAAAATAAGAGGGACTGGAGCAAAACGGCAGCCCCTCTTAAAAAATTTCATTGCTGATTTTAGCCTTCTACACCAAGTTTTGTCTTGACATAAGTAAGTGCTTCGCCGACAGTGGTGAGCTTTTCTGCGTCCTCATCTGGTATTTCGATATCAAACTCCTCTTCGATACCCATGATGAGCTCGACAATATCAAGTGAGTCTGCGCCAAGATCTTCTACAAATGAAGCCTCAGGCTTGATCTGATCCTCTTCTGCGTTAAGCCGATCCATAACGATCTCCTTTAGCTTCTGCTGTATTTCTTCTAATTTCATACAGTTCACCTCCCTTCCAATAATAAATCGCCTATTATTCCTTTATCAGCTTCAGGGCAATTTTTTCAGCCTCCGAACCACTAGGCTACATCGTCATGCCGCCGTCAACCGCCAGAACCTGGCCCTGTATGTATGAAGCACCGTCAGATGCAAGAAAGACAACCGCACGCGCAACATCCAAAGGTGTTCCTATACGCCCGGCCGGGATATTTTTGATCAGTGATTCACGCACGTCAGACGGCAGTACGGATGTCATATCGGTGTCTATATAACCTGGAGCTACCGCATTTACCGTTATACCCCTGGATCCAACTTCACGTGCCAGGCTCTTTACAAAGCCTGTGATCCCTGCCTTGGCAGCCGAATAGTTGCACTGTCCAGGATTACCGATCGTACCGGAAACCGAACTTATAGCTATTATCCTGCCCCAGCGGGCCTTCAGCATCGGCCTTAAAGCCTCTTTTGCACAGTAGAACACAGAATTAAGATCAGCCGATATAACATCGCTCCATTCTTCTTCCTTCATCCTCATGAGCAGGTTGTCCCGCGTAATGCCTGCATTGCATACCAATATCCCTATCTGTCCAAGCTCATCGGATACTTTACTGAACATTTCCTTAACATCCGTATAAGAGGATACATCGGCTTTTACCGAAATCGCAACATTGCCTTCTGATTTTATCTGCCTCACTACTTCGGCAGCAGCCTCTTCTGAACGGCTGTAGTTAACTGCAACCATGCAGCCGCTTCTTGACAGCTCAATGGCTATGGCTTTTCCAATACCTCTTCCGGCACCAGTTACAAGAGCAATTTTCTGATCGTTCACACTTGTTCACCTCTTAAAAAATGCAGTGCGGTATCCAATTCTTCCGGGATAGAAACCGGATACGGCCTCTTTCCCTTGCATATTTTTCTAACAAGGCCCGACAAAACACTTCCAGGACCGATTTCAATGTATCCGTCTGTACCGTATGATTCCATCGCCAAAACACTCTGATACCACAGGACCGGGGAAAACGTCTGCCTGTAAAGGGCTTCTTTCAGGCCTTCGATATTCTGAACGATCTCAGCAGATACGTTTGTAACGATCGGATACCTGGGTGTCTTCCAGTTTATTTTCACAAAGGCTTCCTTCAATTTATCACCGACAGGGCGCATCAGTTCACAGTGGAAGGGGGCGCTTACACGCAAAGGAACTACCCTGGCAGAACCAGATGCACTTACTATAGCTGTCGCTCTTTCAACCGCTCCCTTGTGGCCCGATATTACTATCTGCATTGGCTCGTTGATATTCGCCGCTTCGCACACTTCGCCGCGGGAGGCTTCAGTACAGATTTCCCTGACCCTTTCAAAATCCATGCCAATTATCGCATACATAGCTCCTACTCCTATCGGTACAGCATCCTGCATCAGTTCACCGCGAAGATGAACCAGCCTGACACCGTCAGCAAGAGATATAGCACCGGCAGCTACAAGGGATGTATACTCGCCAAGGCTGTGTCCGGCAGCGCAGCGCGGCTTCAGTTCAGATCCGTATGCGTATTCTATAGCCTTCAGTACCGCAATGCTGACGGTAAGGATCGCCGGCTGTGTTACGGCAGTCTTCATAAGGTCTTCTTTAGTACCGTTGAAAATAATATCGCTTAATGAAAAACCAAGTGCATCATCAGCTTCTTCAAATACCTTCCGTGAAACCGGATAGCTGTCGAAAAATTCTTTGCCCATTCCAGGTTTCTGTGCGCCCTGTCCAGGGAATATAAGAGAATATCTCATCAGTCTGCAAATCCTTTCAGTTTTTCAGCGCTTACAAGCGCTCCAGAAATAATATCTTCAATTATCGCTGATGCCGGTTCAATCCTTTTTACAAGTCCGGCAGACTGTCCGGCCATAAGCGAACCCCATTCAACATCACCATCAACAACAGCAAGCCTTAGCTTTCCCGTGCCCAAGCGTTCAAGCTCTTCAGACGGAGCTCCGTTTTTTTCCATAGATTCAAACTCTTTTGAGAGCTTATTTTTAAGTGTCCTTACAGGATGTCCAAGAGAACGTCCTGTAACTGCCGTGGCTCTGTCTCCGGCATTTATAATTTTTTCCTTGTAATTTATATGCACATTGCTCTCTGAAGCACACACAAACCTCGTGCCTACCTGCACACCTTCAGCTCCAAGCGCAAAAGCTGCAATCATACCCCTGCCGTCACAAATACCACCTGCTGCAATAACAGGAATCTTTACCGCATCGGCAACCTGCGGGACAAGGTTGATTGTGGAAGTTTCACCGATATGCCCTCCGGCTTCGCTGCCTTCCGCAACAACCGCATCAGCACCCTGTTTCCACACCCTTTCCGCATGAGCGACGGATGCTATTACAGGCATTACGATAGTACCCAGCGGCTTAAGCCTTTCAATTACACGACCAGGAGACCCTGCACCTGTAGTTACTACCGGAACCTTATACCTGGCCGCAACTTCAAGAGCATCATCGGCAGTAGGAGACAGCAGCATAATGTTGACCCCGAATTGCTTGTCAGTCAGTGTCCTTATTTTGATTATCTGCTGTTCGAGAAGCTCGGGCGGCATGCTTGCAGCAGCTATAATACCTAGCCCTCCGGCATTGCTGACAGCCGCGGCGAGGTCTGCATCAGCTACCCAAGCCATCCCACCCTGTATTATAGGATATTTAATTTTCAGCAGCTTTGTAACTCTATTATTTTCAAACATGAACATTTCTCCTTACACTTCGTAAATAAGGGCACCGAACGTCATTCCAGCTCCAAAAGCAACAAAACCAACCTTGTCGCCTTTTTTGATGCATCCTGAATCCAAAGCCTCATGCAGGGTTATCATCAAAGAAGCAGCGGAAGTATTGCCATACATTTCAAGATTCATGTAAGTCTTATCAACAGAGATATTAAGTCTCTTGAACACTCCAGCTATTATCCTTGCATTTGCCTGATGGAAAATCCAGAAATCAACCTTATCCGGTTCCATCTTTAATTCTTTGCAGAAACTTTTTATAAACTTCGGCATTTCAGTATTGACAAACTTAAAGACCTCATTGCCCTTCATTTTCAGGCTTTCTGAAGTTTCGTTTTCTCCCTTTTCCAGTGTTATCAAATCATGCTTAGTCCCGTCAGCCAGAAGTTTAGCTCCTATAAACCGGGCATCACCGTCGGATACAGTCAGAACGCATGCTCCTGCTCCATCTCCAAAAAGTATGCATGTACTCCTGTCCGTCCAGTCCATTATATTCCTGAATGACTCAGCCCCAATTACAAGAACATTGTTCCATACGCCGCTCGCAATCCCTGATACAGCAACGGACATTGCAGAAAGACTCCCTGTACAGCCCGCCAGTATGTCCATAGCCCCTGCTTTCGCTGCCCCGATGCGCCCCTGCACTATACATGAAACACTCGGGAAAATCATGTCAGGGGAGTTAGTCCCCACTAAAACCATATCTATATCTTCAGCTTTCATGCCGGCATCTTCCAATGCCGCAACTGCCGCATTATAGGCAAGATCGCTGCATTTTTCATCAGGTGACGCAAAATGTCTCTTGCGTATGCCTGTCCTTTCGAATATCCACTTATCATTTGTGTCAAGGATTTTCTCAAAGTCGGCATTCGTCATCACAGTATCAGGTATATACTTGCCTGTGCCGGCAATTTTCACCGGTCTTCCTTTAAACGAGCTCATTCAGCAGTACCTCCGGCTATTTCATCCCTTATACGTTGAACCCCATTTTGCTCAACAAAATTGGCAGCACTCTGAATCGCATAAGATATCGCCTTGCGTTTCGATCTTCCATGAACTTTAATTACAGCGCCGTTCACTCCAAGCAGCGGAGAACCTCCTGCCCTTTCCCAATCAAACCGGCCGAGCACCCTTTTCATTGCGGACCACATAAACAGGAAGCCAATTTTAGGCATGATATGGCTGGCGTATTCTTCCTTGAACTGCCCTTTAAGGAGCTCTCCCAGCCCTTCGCCGAACTTTACAAGTACATTCCCTGTAAATCCGTCACAAATCAAAACATCTGATATCCCGTTTGGGATATCGTTTGCTTCGGCATATCCTTCGTAATTAAGGCTGCTTTTTTCTATAAGCTCACGGGCGGCAGAAATAACTTCGTCTCCTTTTGTCAGTTCTTCGCCCATATTAAGAATACGTACAGTAGGATTTTCAACATTGCCGAACAGTTTCATATATATTGAGCCCATCTGTGCAAACTGGTACAGATTTATCGGTTTGCAGCGCACGGTTCCACCTACATCCATCAGAAGCGTCGGTCTGTTAAGGACAGGAAGTACAGCACCCAGCCCAGGCCTGTCAATACCAGGGATACGCCCAAGGAGCAGCACTCCGCCTGCTGCTATTGCACCTGTGTTGCCGGACGAGACTATACCCTGTGCCTCTCCTGAACGCACCATCTCGAAACCCACAACGAGACTCGATTTCTTTTTTCTTCTAATAGAGATCGATGGAGAATCGTTGCCTTTTATTACTTCATCGGCATGTACGATCTCCAGTCTTGAGCGTACATTTGTTTCCGCTTTTTCGATGATAGGCTTAATCTTTTCGCTATCACCAATAAGTGCAATGGAAAGATGCGGCTTTTCACGGCATGCAAGAATTGCACCATTACACGGTTCGATCGGTGCATGGTCTCCGCCCATTGCATCCAGAGCTATCAGCATATCTTCGCCTCCAATTAAGCTAATTCTTCCAAATCTTTCGCTATGACAACAAATCTGCCCACAAAGACTTCTCTGTCACCAACTCTTGTGTGGACGCTAACCACATACTTGTTGCCTTTATGTGTTCCGACTTTTGATCTTGCCAAAATTTTCTCACCTACAAAAGCCGGCTGGCGATATCTGAGTCTTGCTGACCCTACGACCACCATTTCCTTTCCTATCGTTGCGATCGCAAGCGTAGCAGCCTGTGCATAAATAAAATAGTCACCGACAAGATTTGTGTGTCTGAAAGCCATGTCCCTGCTGGTCGTAAGCACTGACAATGCCCATTCGTCCGGTTCAAGCTCAATCAGCTCACCAACGACCTCCTCGACTCTCATCGATTTGAGCCTGCTTGTCGCCTGCTCCGCCATCGAGCGCATCCTCTCCCGCAATTCCGGGATAGACAGCAGTCCTCTGTCAAGGCGGACCGTACTCATACTTACATTGAGCGATGCCGCTATTTCTTCATCCGTCAGAAGCGGGTCCGTACTGATCAGATTTATAAGCTGCTTATGTCTTTGCCTTTTTATTTCAGAGCGCAATAGGACCTCTCCCAAAAAGTAATTTGTTAACAGGTCATAACACCAGACAAGATATTATAGAAAAGTCAGCTTGTCAATAGGAATAAATGAACGGCAGCATCGCAAAATAAAGTGAAAATACCTAAATTATCCTGATAATACACATCATCAACAGAAATGACGAAATATTTCATATTTGACCGGGTTATGACCGAATAGCAGGGAAAGACGGACGTCAGTTAAAATCCGTTAGCTCCGTTCCAGTAGCGCCGTTTGCCGGAAAATCCACGGAAACAAAGCGGCAGGCCCCTAATCTGTAGAAGGGGTCTGCCGTAAGCCTTGTTATGTTTGATATGCACTGCAGCTTTAATTTAATCTTTTGCTGCTTTTGTTTCTTCAGAAACTTTGATGACCTGGCGGCCTTTATAATAGCCGCACGCAGGACATACACAATATGCCCGGATCACCTCGCCGCAATGAGTGCATGTAGTGGTTCCCGGTGCTTCGAGAGCGCCAAGCCACTGCGATTTACGATTGTGTGTACGGGAGTGGGATACTCGCCTTTTTGGAGTTGCCATTTTCTGTTTCCCCCCTTAAATCTTAAACAGACTGTCACATCTGTGTAATTCTATCACTTATTCAATAGCAGTCAACCGCGCTGTTTATCTTTTTCAAAATTACGCAGAACCTCAAAGCGCGGATCCGTATCATTTTTTTTACAGCTGCATGAAGACTTATTAAGGTTGATGCCGCATTGCGGGCATAATCCTCTGCAGTCCTCCGAACAAAGAGCCGATGCTGGAAGCGCTGTTATAAGGACTTCCCATATCATCGTAGCAAGATCGATCTCATCTTCCCATGAATCAAGCAATATAAGTTCTTCTTCGCCGTATTCGGCAATTTCTGCAGTTTCAGCCTTATCTTCATGAGGTCTCAATGAGAAAAAATACCTTAACATACCCTCTATTTTTATTCCTGCAGGTTCGAGACATCTTGAGCACGGGACAACAGCAGCCGACTCCAAGGAAACAACCACAAGCAAACGCCCTTCTACACGGCATGCTTCTATATCCACATTGAGAGGCGAGCTGAAATCATACAGCTGATTCCAGTAACTCACTGGTTTTTCTACAGGAAAGGACAGCCCCTCGCAATACGGCGTCCCGTCCTTAGGCACGGCAGAAAGGACAAGACGGTGCTTCCAGCTGATTGGAGCAGCTTCCAGAAATTCAGTCATTATTTATTCTTGCATGCAGCTTCGACACAGCGCTTTGTGTCACGCGCAATTACCATTTCTTCGTCTGTTGGGATTACCATCACGGTCACACGTGAATCAGGCGTGCTGAAAACAACTTCTTCTCCGCGGCATTTATTCTTTTCGGAATCGATTTTGACACCCATAAATTCTAGGCCGCTGCATACCTGCTCGCGGAAGCCTATTCCATTCTCGCCTATCCCAGCGGTAAAGACAAGGACATCGATGCCGCCCATTCCTGCTGAATATGACCCTATATATTTCTTGACGTCATAAACGAGCATATCCTGCGCAAGTTTTGCCCTTTCGTCGCCATCTTCCGCCGCTTTTTCGATATCGCGAAGATCGCTCGAAATCCCCGAGATCCCCTGAAGACCACTCTTTTTCTGAACTTCTTCATTCACCAGTTTAGGATCTTTCAGTTTTTCCATGAGGAATATCATTACGGAAGGATCAAGATTTCCGCTGCGCGTACCCATGATGATACCTTCGGCCGTACCGTAGCCGAGGCTGGTATCAACGGACTTACCGCCATCTACGGCTGTGATGGAGCTGCCATTGCCGAGGTGGCAGGTAACGATTTTAAGGGATTCGATCGGTTTGCCCAGAATCTCAGCCGCTCTGTTAGCAACATAGAAATGGCTTGTGCCATGGAAACCATAGCGGCGGACCCTGTCCTCTTCATAGTATTTATACGGTATGCCGTACATGTAGGCTTTCGGCGGCATAGTCTGGTGGAAAGCAGTGTCGAACACAACTACATTCGGCATGTCGGGGAGGACCTCCATAAGCGCACGGACTCCCTGAAGGTTGGCCGGGTTATGGAGAGGCGCAAGCGGTATGACCTCTTCTATGCCTTTTATAGCTTCGGGGGTAACGAGAACAGATTTTGTAAATCTCTCACCACCGTGAACTATACGATGTCCGGCTGCTGAAAGCTCATCAAGGTTTTTGAGAACGCCGTTTTCAGGGTCTACGAGCATATCGAGCACATATTTTATAGCAACGCTGTGCGTCGGAAAATCAACACTGCGCGTGATAGAAGCACAACCCGTCTTGGTATGTTTTATCTTTGAACCGGCTATGCCGATGCGTTCGACAAGCCCCTTTGCAAGCACCGCTTCATTTTCCATATCAATAAGCTGATATTTAAAGGATGAACTGCCGCAGTTGAGAACGAGAATTTTCATAAGAATCAAATTGCCTCCCTTAGTCTGATTATATACGTCCATTTATGGTATTCTTAGCATAAACGGACGGTGAATGAATATATGCAGATTCCCATTACAGGAATAGTTGCTGAATACAATCCTCTCCATATGGGACATCTCCACCACCTTGAAAAAGCCCGGGAGCTGTCAAAGGCTGAAGCAATAGTGGTGGTGCTGTCTTCAAACTTTGTACAGAGGGGCGAGCCTGCGCTTCTTGATAAATGGTACCGTGCAGAGGCTGCACTTGATTCCGGTGCTGATCTGGTTCTGGAACTCCCGCTCGTTTTTTCTGCCCACAACTCCGGTGTATTCGCAAACGCCGCCGTTGATATTCTTTGTTCCACAGGAATCGTAACCTGTATTTCTTTCGGGCTTGAATCACCGGATTGGCACACAGACAAAATCTTAGATATTTTAATCGAAGAACCAGAAGCTTTCAAGTCCGTTCTGAAAGAGTGCCTGAAAAAGGGGTACTCTTTCGTAGAGGCGCGATCCATGGCACTTGATTCAATTATTCCGGGCAGCGCCGAAAAACTTCGCGGTTCGAACAATACGCTGGCTTTAGCTTATATGCTGAGGATCAGGCAGAGACAATGGACTGTCAGGACAATACCTGTGCAGCGGATAGGCTCTTTTTATCACAGCAAAGAAATATCCGAATATTCCAGCGCTACAGCAATAAGGAAACACATATCAGACGGCAATTTAAACGAGGCACTTAAACAGCTGCCGCCATCTTCAGCTGAAATCCTCGGGAGAGCGTCATCTGAAGGACGTTTGTGCACGAATAAAGACAGGATGTGGAACATGCTGCGTCCGTTGCTTATGCGGTCATCTGCCGATGAAATTTCAAAATATGCCGAAATACGTGAGGGCATAGAGTACCGCCTCCGCGAAACTGCGCTTCAGGCGACTTCTTTTGATGAATGGGCGTCATCATGCACAAGTAAAAGATATCCGCTGGGGAGGATACAGAGATATGGAGTGCATCTTCTGATCGGGCTTGAACATTGGGAGAACAGGGCTTTCCAGAGACTGGGGCCGGCATACATACGCGTCCTCGGCATGAACAGGACAGGCAGAAAACTGCTGCGGCTTATGCGCACGGAATCAAAACTGCCTGTTATCACACGATATGGGGCAGCTTCCGCGATATCCGGGTATGCAGCTAAAATGATGAATTATGAAGCACTTGGTGCACAGATGTGGGAGCAGATGATCCCGAACGGCATGTTTGGACGTGAACATGCAAGAAAGATCATAATAAAGAACGACTGAGACATGCCATGCAACTCTGCCGCCAGATATCCTGTAAAAACAAGTCAGGCAGGGTCAGCCCATAAATGTATAAATAAGGGTGAAGGAAAATGCAGATAACTTTGAAATGCGGATATTCAAATATGGATTTTGATAAAGTTACATCCATTCTTTCAGAATCTTTTTGGAGTCCAGGCATAAAATCAGACGAAGTAAAAAAAGCTGCAGCCAATTCAGCACTTTTAGTCGGCGCATTTAAGGAAGACGGCGAGCAGATAGCTTACGGGCGGGTAATATCAGACAAAACAAGATTCGCCTACCTGACTGATTTCTGCGTTGAAGAAAAATACAGGCGGACCGGTATAGGGCAGAAGATGGTCGCATATGTTCTCGGACACGACGAACTGGCTGATGTCTACCAGTGGCTGCTAATAACGAAAGATGCCCATGGTGTTTATAAAAAACAGGGGTTCAGCGTGATCTCGCGGCCACTTGATTACATGGAGATAAGGGAACCCCGGCCAAAGGACAGATAACTTCCGATCCAGCAGATATCATGGCAGTCTGCACGGAAGATTTTTCTGCTGCATCGGGGAAAACCGCATATTTATATGTTTCTTGGAGGTATACGCTCACGCAGCCTGCGGAATACTCCTGGAGGAACCATATCGCGAACTGTGCCACCGAATTGGAAGGCATCCTTTATACCTCTGCTGGAAAGATACGAATACTTTGCATCGGTAACTATGAAAAAAGTCTCTATTTCAGGAGCAAGCTGTCTGTTCATCTGCGCAAGCTGGAACTCATATTCAAAATCGGACAGTGCGCGAAGGCCTCTGATTATTATCCTGCTTTGTTCCTGCCTCATAAAATCAACAAGCAGCCCTTCAAAAATTTTAACCTTAACGTTAGGCAGATGTACAAGAGCTTCCCTTGCCATTATCTGGCGCTCTTCCTCGCTGAAAGTGGCCCGTTTGCCAGGATTTACCAGAACTGCTACAACAAGCTCGTCAAACAAGGCCGCACCGCGTTCAGCAATATAAATGTGTCCGTTTGTTATCGGATCGAAAGACCCCGGATATACCGCTCTTATCATAATTCAGCACTCCTCCTGTAGAACGTGAGTATTGTACCGCCATAGCAACGGTCTTCTCTGCACCACTTTGCAGGGTCCATGTCTTTTGCATCTTCTCTTTCGGAATGCTCAAAAACAACTACTCCTCCGTCAGCCACTATCCCGCAGTTGGCCTCTATAAGCCCCGGTAATTCATTTCCCCAGCCCAGCTCATAAGGAGGGTCCGCAAAAATTATATCGAAGTGTTCTCCGTTTTTTGAGAATTTGGATACAGCACGTCTCACATCCATACACAGGCATTTTACATCTTTTTGTGCTTTCTTTACTATTTCCGCATATCTTTTCCTGTCAGATTCCACAGAGCAGACATATTCGGCCCCCAGTTTCCCAGCCTCGGCAGCAATCTGACCGCTTCCAGAAAAAAGATCGAGGAATCTCTTCCCTTCAAGCGGTCCAAGTATGTTGAAAAGAGCCAGTAAAACTTTACCGGTTGTGGGTCTCATCTCTTTCATTCTCATAAATCCCCCTGATTATTTATATTTGAGAGTATAATATTCAAAATCGTTATTGTATACAGATTGAAAGGACACCTCAACATGATTGATTCATTAAACAGGAAAAATAACGGCTCCAGTAACACACATGATAAACGGAGCCTGCTGGGATTCGCTTTTTTACATTTCGTGAACGATACCCACTCAACAGCAATCCCGACAATTATACCTATGCTGGTAAGTTCGATATCACTTTCCATGAGCCAGGCCGGCTTTCTCAGTGCGGTGTTCGGCATTACAAATATTTTGGGGCAGCCTGTCTCAGGATACTTTGCAGACAGGCAGAAAAAACCGTGGTTTGCAATATGGGGGCCGTTGCTTAGTGTAATAGGAGCATGCTTCCTTCCGCTCGCCCCGAACTATGCATGCGCTTTGTTACTTGTATTATGCATGAGCGCAGGGACTGCAATATTCCATCCGCAGGGCACAGGCCGGACAGGGGCAGCTTCAGGAGGCAGCGACCTGGCTTTCTTCATCTCGCTCTTTGCTGCAAGCGGCAGTTTTGGAAGTTCAATAGGACCCCTTTATGTCGTATTCATGATAACAATTCTTGGAAAATCATATTTCCCGTTAATGATCCTGCCGGTTTTTCTTATTATTATTTTTATGTGGAAAAACCTGTCAGCGACACGCACATCAGAAACAATCACTGACAGTAATGTAAATGTTTCTGATTTTCTAGGAAATATCAAAAGCATCTTTCAAAAAATCGGATGGATAGTTCTTATAACAAGCATAAGGGATTCAGTGTTCCAGGGAATCAAAGTGTTCCTGCCTATGTTCATTATAATAAAGGGCGGCACTATACAATCCGGCGGATTTTCTTTGTTCGCCGTAACGCTTGCAGGCACAATAGCCGGTGTAATAGGCGGGAAACTTGCCGACACAGCCGGAGACAGGCTCGTGCTTATGGGCAGCATAGGCATCGCACCGATATTCCTTCTGCTAGGACTTCACACGTCAGGAATCATTTCCCTCTGTGCTCTGATGGTTGGATTCGCATTGCTGCAGGCAAGCTCGCCTGTTACAACAGCCATGGCTCAAAAGCGCTGCCCTGAATCACGCAGTACGGTCAGTTCGCTTGCAATGGGCGTATCATGGGGAATAGCCAATCTATTCGCGTCACCGGTCGGGCTGTCCGCCGATATAATAGGGCTTGAGACAACGCTGCAGATAGTTGCATTTATTCCATGGACCGTAACTATATGGGCTGCCGTCAGAAGGCTGCTAACGGCAAAAAAAACATCTTGAGCACGTCTGGTTTCTGGCATACAGCACAGCATGAATTCATATTATTGCTTGCCTGCTGTTTTATTTATCCTCTGAAGAAGATGCGGCTGCAATGGCCTGCCGGATGGCGCCTCTCATAGCAGGCGTTTTGTAAGGATGGCCTACGGAGTCGACTTTTACAGTGACTCCTCTTCCGTTATTTATAAGTTTAAGGTAAAAATGCTGTTCGAAACCCTCATCTGCAGTTATAACAAGCACCAGACCGACGCCGTCATCCGATATAAAAGCATCCCGGAAAATCCAGTGTCCCATATTTCCGATCCCTGTTCCTTCTGTATTTTTAAGTATGCCTAATATTTCGCTAACGGTTTTTCCGCCGCACGTTTCAACTTCCATTTGCCAATCATCATCTCCGTATCTTTCGGGAACGACTCTGCCATTTTTGTGAAGCGTAAGATGCCATGTACTTTTGCCCATGGATTTCCATTTTCTTTCATATTTTGTAATGTAAGGCCTTACAGGGTCTATCTCTATCGGGTCAACATCAAAGGCGCCGCTTTCAGCTATATTTTTCGCAGCCTCCTCGGCATACCAGTCAACATCTGTGGCCAGCTCAAACGTCCCGCCCGGCTTAAGGATATAATTAAGGAGATCAGCAAAGACAGGCACTGTTACACGTCTTGAAGCATGGCGTGCTTTAGGCCATGGGCACGGGAAATTCATGAAGACTCTCTCCACGGATTCTGGTCTGAAACAGCAGCGCAGGAGGAATCTTGCATCACCATGCATTATTCTGACGTTATCAAACCCTGCGGCAAGGATCCTTCTCGCTCCTTTGGATGCACACATCTGTGACACTTCAACTCCAACGATAAGTACATCTTTATATGTTCCGGCCAGATACTCAAGAAATTCGCCGTTGCCGAAACCTATTTCTACGAATATCCTGCCGGACGGCATAATGGAATCCCAATCAACAGGAAGTGCTGTACTTTCACTTAAAATGACTTTATCAAGATTCCAGAACATTCACTATTCCCCTTTGCAGGCGCTGTTTTTCAGACAAAACTCAGGCTCACCCGCTAATTCAAACCAAATATCAAGCGGCAGTTCCTCGGCTCGAGACGAATCTTTAAGTCCATGCCTCCCAAGTATTTCCAGGGCTGCCTCCCTTGTAATTTTAGCGTAGCCTGAAAGCCAGTTATTTATAAGCGTTTTACGCCTCTGGGCAAAAGAGCGCGCAAGTAAAGCACGCCATACAGGATCTGCAGGAAGACCCAGATTACGCTCTATTTTTATTTCGATTATGCATGAATTTACTCTTGGCTGAGGTCTGAAAGCTGTTGGAGGGACATTTCTCAGTATCCTGGATGTCCCTATAGCCTCAACCGTTATACCGAGAGGTGAACGTTCCCTGTGGCATGGAGGTGATATTATGCGCTGCGCTGATTCAAGCTGGACCATAAGCAGCAGATACTTCAGCCCTGCAGGCACCAGTTGCTCCAGTAAAACCCAAAGCAGCGGAGTTGTAATATGATACGGAAGATTTGCGATAACCCTGTTAGGAATCCACGGCAGTTCCTTACAATAGTTAAATTTGACGGCATCCCCCCAGAACGGGTGAAGCCTGCTGTCTTTAACGGCAAGCATATCAATAACATGTTTTAGCCTTGTATCAAGCTCAACTGTACACAAACCTCCGCATTCGGCGGAAAGGAGACCTTCCGTTAATATGCCTTCGCCAGGGCCTATCTCAAGTACCATGTCATCCAGGGTCAAAGCTGCCCTGTCGACCATAAAATCCACTATTGAATGGTCAATGAGAAAATTTTGCCCGATATCGGTATTATGTATAAAATGAGGAAGTTTTGCCATTTTACATCTCTCTATTTATATTTTCTTTAAAGCCCGAATTTTCTGCCGGATAACTGCGCACAGCAATATATAACAATAGCACAGGAGAAGCTAAAATATGATGGCTGTTTAAAATAATTCACACTTAACACCCGCCAGTAAAAAAGGCCCCCGGCAGCAAAACCGGGGGTCTTAAACATTCTGGTCGGGATGAGAGGATTCGAACCTCCGACCACCTGCACCCCATGCAGGTACGCTAGCCAGACTGCGCTACATCCCGTAAGCAGGGTGTATAATAACGCCCACGCTCAATTTGGTCAAGTACCGAAAGGAAAAATTCCCAGCATGGTCATGCTGGGAATTTTTGCATACTACCTGAGATAAAAATTAAAAAATATGAAAAGAGTTATTTCTTACTGTTGACCGTCTCTTTAAGAGCCTTACCAGCACGGAATACTGGGACTTTTTTCGCCGGAATCTGGATGACTTTTTTAGGATCCTGCGGGTTACGGCCCTGGCGGGCAGCTCTCTTCTGAACTTCAAATGTGCCGAACCCTACGATCTGAACCTTGTCTTCCTTCTTAAGAGAGCAATGAATGCCTTCAAATACCGCGTCTACTACTTCTGCAGCCTTTTTTTTCGTGATTCCTTCGACAGACTTTGCTACAGCGTTGACAAGATCTGTTTTTGTCACTTTCTGCCACCTCCTGACAAGATTGACACTGCAAATACAGTGTAATAGCATTTATACCGATAAAATCCCGTCAGGTCAAGTGTTTTTGCAAAAAATAACCAATTATTCCTTCCTGTTTCTCATAAATATCTTTATCGGCACCCCTGCGAAGTCAGCCATCGACCTTATGCAGTTCTCAAGATGCCGTTTGAATGATTTTGAACACAGCTCCTGATCGTTTACAAAAAATACAAAAGCAGGAGGTGCGCCGTCGGCCTGGGTACAGTAATATATTTTCAGGTTATGTCCCTTGCCGTCGCCAGGCATATGCTCAAAAACCAAGGTCTCCTTTACAAGCCTGTTGAGTTCGGATGTCGATATCCTGCGGCGCCTGTTTTCATCAACTTTTATAATAAGCTCAGGAAGCTTGGTCACGCTTCTTCCTGAAAGGGCCGATATAAAAACCCTTGGAGCATGAGCGGCAAACGGAAGCTCATCGATCAGCAGCTTCGTCATTTTATCGCCAGGCTGTCCTTCTTTAGAGACAAGGTCCCATTTATTAACAACTATTATCAGTCCCTTGCCTCTCTCAAGTACCTGTCCTATAAGACGTTTGTCCTGTTCCGTAACAGGATCCTGCGCGTCAAGTATCACCATTGCCACATGGCATCTGTCTATGGCCTCATATGTGCGCACATTCGAGTAATACTCAATGTCAGTGCTTATTCGGCTTTTCCGCCTTAATCCTGCAGTATCGAGAAAACGGAACTTTACGCCTTCTATCTCGACAAGGGTGTCCACTACATCTCTTGTTGTTCCTGCAATATCGCTTACCATTGAACGCTCTTCACCTGCAAGTACGTTGAAAAGACTCGATTTCCCGACATTAGGGCGTCCGACAAGGGTAACTCTTATGTCATCTTCCTCTGATTCTATGTCTTCAGGGGGCAATACCGCAACAGCTGCATCAAGTACCTCCCCGAAGCCTGAGTTATGTTCTGCACTTGTTGCTACTACAGTTTCAAAACCAAGACGATACGCTTCAAAAAGCAGAGTTTCTTCCTGTCTTGTGCTGTCCAGTTTATTCATTGCAAGAATAACGGGCTTACCGCTGCGCCTCAGCTTCTGGGCGATATCTTCGTCCATTGGCGTTATACCGTCCCTGCCGTCAACTACAAAAATAACGGCGCTGCTTTCTTTGACAGCAAGGTCGACCTGTTTTGATATGAGATCCATAAACGGGTGATCAGTTGCTGGCATTATTCCGCCTGTATCTACTATATAGAATCTTCGGCCTGCCCACTCGGCTTCCCCGTAAAGCCTGTCACGGGTGACACCCGGCTGATCATCAACTATCGCTGTGCGTTTACCGAGGATCCTGTTAAAAATTGAAGATTTTCCCACATTTGGCCTGCCAACTATCGCTATTATTGCCATTTTATCCCCTGCCCTCCGGTACTGACGTCATTCGCAAAAACTATGTAATTATCATCATCGTACCACGTTTACATTCTAATGTTATGTTGTAATATCTTCAGTCTAAAAACAATTCTACGGACGGCATTCCCTTCCTTGAATTTTTTATATGGTAAAAGGGTTCCAGAAGTTTCCTGAGTATTCCAAACCGGCGAGTTCTTACCCATATTACACCATTTAATTCTTCGGACGTCCAATATTCCATGTTTTCCTGTTCGATCAAATTTGCAAATTTTTCAACAGTTCCTTCAGGCATAAGTATTTTAAGCATCGGCACAAACGGCGGCAGTTCCCATAACTCCCGTTCCTTAAGCTCAGCTTTCCAAAAACTCTGCCAGCCTCTCATCAAACCTTCCTGCCATCCCTTGCCAGGTCTTCTGCTTTGAACAACGATCTTTCGGCCTTCAGCGCTGCAACCGCGCCATGCAGATTCCCATACTAAAGAAAAAGCCCTTGCCTTGGCGTCGTACTCGGCCACGCGTGTTTCCGCATCAGCGTCTATCCATCCTACCATTCCGGGTTCAAGTTTGTCAGCAAGAGCAAGTATCTTTCTTGTGCCAACTATAAGAATCCTCTCTGTGTTCTCCTTCGGTAATTTTTTTAAGGAAAAACCTTTGTAACTTTTTTCATCCTGAAGAGTGATGACTCTGCTGCAGAAACTTTTCAGCAGAGGCCAGGCGCTATCAGCAAGCGCTTCCAGGCCAGGCCTGTGCCCTTCAAGGAAAAGACTGCTGCACGAAGGGCACTTATCAGGAACAGGCATTTTAAAATTACAGTTTAGGCACTGGAGCCTTTTATGGCTCTCTTCCCATCTCATAACGCCGCCGCAGCGTGGACAGCGCAGCGACGCACCGCATTCGTCACAGAAAATTTCCCCGGCATATCCCTTCCGGTCAAAGATCCAGAAAGCCCATTTACCGTCCTTGATACATACGGAAGTCTCCCTGATAAGCGGTCTGCTTATCGGAAGTGATTCTTTAACCCCAGCAACAGCGGATAAGGCTGAATTTTTCATGTCAACAAAGACTATCCGGCCTGAAAGGCCATCCCGTTCCATACCGCATTTTTTATATTGCTGAAAAACTTTTGCTGACGGCATGCGTCCTCCGAGTACAAGTTCCGCACTGGCAAAGCCGGCTCTGGCAGCAAGAAGCGTGCGGCAATGAAAGAAAGGATGCTTCTGCGTACGCCAGGCTCTGCTGGATTCGTCTTCAACTATTATTCTTGATATATTTCTTATAGGAAGAAAAGAAGCACCTGGAGCACCTACTACAAAATTTATTTCACCTGTCCTGACTTTTTTCCAGAGCTCCCATTGCTTTGAAGGCGACGTAGCAGACCACAAAACGCCGTTCTGTTTTATCGACAGTGGTAATTTATCCCAAAATAATTCTGCAGATAATACTTCCGGGAAAAGTACAAGATTTCCTGCATGGGATGATTCAAGCATCTCAATGTAGGATTTGTACCTGTCGCTGTCACAAGGTTCGTAAACATATTTTACGTCGGAAAGATATGTTTTTTTTACAGACTGCGGAACAGTATCAAGCTTTTCTTTATCAAAAAAACGTGACGGCAGCAAAGTTTTAGCCGCCATTCCAACACCTGCGAACCATGTAAGACCAAACCAGTTTATAGTTTTCCAAAGATCCTCCGGTAAAACGGGGACATCGTCTACAACTTCTGAGATATTTTTTAATTTCTCCAAGATATCAGGAGATTCCGTACCTTCGGCAGTCAGCCCTATTCTGAATGAACGTCCGAGAGGCACGAGGACGCGGACTCCGGCAGGCAGCATCCTTTGTGAAGTATATAAAAGCCGGGTCCACCAGGGACCCGGAACAGCAACGGAAACTACCGGCATTATTCTTCGTTTTTTCTCTTCATTACAGCATCGAGCAATGCATCTGCGACTTCGTCTTTCGAACCGGAGATCTCAATATCAATACCTTCCCTCGTCATCACAGTAAGTTTGTTTGTATCCGACGCAAAGCCTGATCCGCTTGCAAGCACATCATTTACAGCTATCATGTCAAGATTTTTAGATATTATTTTTTTATGCGCATTTGCAGTTATATCCTGGGTTTCTGCCGCAAAACCAACAATCAACTGCCCTGCTTTCTTTGTTTTGCCAAGCTCGGCGGCAATATCTTTATTCTGAACAAGTTTTAAGAGCAGAGGCTCACCTTCGATACGCTTTATTTTATTTTCAGCTTCTGTTTCAGTCTTAAAATCTCCTACCGCAGCCGCTTTGATTATTATATCAGCATATGGCGCAGCTTTTATGCATGCATTATACATCTGCTCAGCAGACACTACATTCACAAGCTTTGCGCCGTCAGGCGGAACAAGGTTTGAAGGGCCTGAAACCAGAGTGACATCGGCTCCTCTGTACCATGCAGCCCTGGCTATGGCATAACCCATTTTACCGCTGCTGGGGTTGCTTATATAGCGCACCGGATCGATATATTCATGGGTCGGACCTGCTGTTACAAGTATTTTCATGCCTTTCATATCCTTTTTAGGACAAAGTGCACGCCATACCCTGTCATATATAACATTATCGGCAGGAAGCCGCCCTTTGCCTTCATATCCGCAGGCCAAGAGACCGCTGTCGGGCGATACCACTTCATGCCCCATCTCGGCAACAGCCCTGATATGCTTCTGCGTAGCAGGGTTTTCAAGCATGTTTGAGTTCATCGCAGGAAAAAGCACAATAGGCTTACGCATAGCAAGCATTGCCGCTCCGAGCAGGGTACTGCTGTCCCCTTCTGCACACATTCTGAGCACATTGGCCGTACATGGCGCAACCACTAAAACATCAGCCCAATCGGTAAGGTTAATATGAGGGATTTTCCATCCTTCCTCCGCCGACATGAAATCATTTTCACGCCATACCCGGCGTTTGCCAAGGGTGGCAAGTACCATAGGGCTTACAAACTGTTCAGCTGAATCCGTAAGTATCGTTTCGACCTGACATCCTGACTTGATCCATCCATGCAGCAGATTAGGCGTCTTGTACGCAGCTATGCCGCCGCTTATGCCCAAAAGTATCTTTCTGTTAGATTTCCACTGGCTCATCTGTATTTTTCGGCGCAACGGCTTCAACAACCGTATATTTTATGCGCCCCTTCATGAGGTCATCGACAGCCGACGTTATGAATTTTTCATCGCTGGCTGCAACACCTTTCCGTTCACTCAGCTGCCGGGCACGGGCAGAAACAACTATCGCAAGTATATACTTATTGGGTATATTTCTTTCTTTGTAAATTTTTTCAAGATCCATATATATCATTTTTAGTCCTCCCTGTATTTTCTGATTATGCTTATAAAATCATCCGCCGCCCTGTCAACGTCATCATTAATAATAATGTGTTCATATTCGCCGGATAATCCCATCTCAGTCTTTGCATTTTTTATGCGTAGTTCAAGCTCGTCCTGACTTTCTGTTCCACGTTCGGTAAGGCGTCTTACAAGCTCCTCAAATGACGGCGGCTTTATAAAAATCGTCACGGTGCCGGGCATTTTTGATTTTACCTGCATCGCGCCCTGCACATCAATTTCAAGGATCACATCCTTACCTGCATTGAGAATATTTTCAACCAAATCTTTTCTGGTACCGTAGTAATGCCCGTGCACGACAGCCCACTCAAGGAACAGCCCTTCTTCTATCATTTTCCTGAACATATCTTCGTTCATAAAAACATAATCGGTTCCGTCTTTTTCACCCGGCCTTGGATTCCTTGTAGTGCACGAAACCGAGTATGATAAATTATCCATTTTCCTGAGCACTTCATGGAGGACTGTGCCCTTACCTGCTCCTGCAGGCCCTGAGAGCACATAAAGATGTCCTCTCATTGTTTTTCTTCCTTCCAGTCCTCTTCCTCGAACCGACCTGTTATAGTTTCAGGCTGTATTGCGGAAAGAATCACATGATTGCTGTCCATTACAAGTATTGCACGTGTTTTTCTGCCTTGGGTGACATCGACGAGAAGACCTGCCTTTCTGGCTTCCTCCTTAAGTCTTTTTATAGGTGCGGACGAGGGGCTTATTATAGCCACTATACGCTCAGCTACAACCATATTGCCGAAACCGACATGCACAAGTTTGTAATTCATATCGATCTATTCCAGATTCTGTATCTGCTCTCTGATTCTTTCAAGAGCAGCCTTTGAATCAACGGCAAGCCAGCGAATTTCCGCATCGGCTATTTTTGAGTCGAGCGTGTTGACTTCACGGTTCATTTCCTGGACGATAAAATCAAGCTTGCGGCCAGCGGATTCAGATTCATTTCCAGCATCACGGAATTTTGCAATGTGGCTTTTCAGGCGGGCAAGCTCTTCAGATATGTCCCACTTATCTGTCAGAATAACTATTTCCTGGATGAACCTTCCTTCATCAAGCTTTTCACCAAGTCCTTCAAGTGTTTCCGATACCCTTGCCCTTGTCGCAGCAAACGCATCATCCCGAGCTTTAAGCCAGCGCTTGCCTATCTCGGATGCCAGGCGCTCAAGTTCCTCAAGGTCATTCAAAACCGCATCGCGCAGGTGTTCCCCTTCAACACGGCGCATCGACTGCCATGAGCCTGCCGCGTCGTTTATAAGCTTTTCAAATACTGATTCTATATCCTCTGATTCCTTGGAATCCTCAAACTTTGGAAGATCCAGCACCCCTGGCAGGTTAAGCAGTTTTTCAAGAGCAAGTTCCTTTGCCTGTCCCATTGAACGCTGTATCTGCAGAAGTTCATCGCAATATGAGGACAGGATATCTTTGTTTATACGCGCCATCCTGAATGAAGGCGCCCAAAGGACTTCCATCCTGACCTGTATTTTACCGCGGCGGAAGCACTTGCGAAGTTTCTGGTGAAACCACGGTTCCCAACTTGAGAATTCACGCGGGAGCCTTACGTATATTTCCTGATAACGGTGATTGACGCTTGATATCTCAAGGCTTAAGGTTCCCCATGAAGCCTGGAGCTGCGTACTGCTGAAACCGGTCATGCTTATATACAATAAAACCACATCCTGTCTGTTGATAGCTTAACACGTCAAGTAAACGCACATAAACATCACTGACTATTATCTTACAAAATCACAAAAAATAAATTTAATAAATTATGATGATAAAATTTCACATGTAATATCTTCTGTGTCTTTATCAATATTATATGATGCGATGCTTTCATCAAGATGCCTTTTTATTTTATCAAGAAGTTCTTCAAATCCTTCTTCATTAAGCGCACAGGTTGCAACCGTATCCTCTCCGCGTGCTCTCAGCTCGGCAGCGATGAAGCTTGCATTTTCTCCGGCCTTGTCAATTTTATTAAGGACAGTTAAGCGCGGCAGTTTGTCCGCACCAAGTTCCTTCAGCGTATCAAGAACTATATCCATATTTTCGGCCGGGTCGATATCTGAGGAATCAATAACCAGCAAAAGCAGATCTGCTCCGATGACTTCCTCAAGAGTGGCCCTGAAGGCGGCAACAAGTTCAGGAGGAAGTTTGCGTATGAATCCAACCGTATCCGATAATAGGAACGACCCTCCGCTGCTGAAATTTATCCGTCTGATAACTGTATCCAGCGTTGAAAACAGCTGGTTTGCAGACAGTATTGACGTGTCTCCGGAAAGAGCCCTCAGAATAGTCGATTTCCCGCTGTTCGTATACCCTACAAGTGAAACAAGCGGTATACCGTATCGTTTTCTCCTGTCCCGCCGGTTACAGCGCTGCCTGCGAACCTCTTCAAGCCGTGCTGTAATACTTTTTATGCGCCGCTCCAATTTTCTTCTGTGACGCTCAAATTCTGTTTCCCCTGGGCCTCTTGTCGCAATTCCTCCGCCTGTACGGGACATCTGGTGTCCAAGTCCTTTAAGGCTCGGAATCTCATACCTGCACTGTGCAAGTTCGACCTGAAGCTTTGCCTCGGCAGTGTGCGCCCTGCTCTCAAATATTTTCATTATTACAAAAGCTCTGTCCCATACTTCAAGTGATGATAACTTCTGCAGATTACTTTTTTGAGTCGGGGTAAGGAACCCATCCACTACAAGGAGGCTTGCTCCGGACTTCAAAGCAAAATCCCTTATTTCAAGGGCTTTGCCAGAACCTATGAAACTTGCCGGATCTGGAACGTTCCTGTGTTGAATAACCCTTGCAAGCACAGGGATATGCAGGTTTTCCAACAGCATCACAAGTTCATCCAGAGATATATCTGTTTCAGCCTTATCTTTAAAGTCTGATGCTGTGATTATCGCTTTTTTTTGTTTTATTGAAAGATCTATAGTATTCCTGCGTCTGCTCAATTCCGGTCATTGGCTCCAAACTCGCCTGCAAGGCTGACTATCACATCAACCACTTCCTTTATCGTCATCGATGTGCTGTCGAGAATTATGCATCCTGATGCTGGCCGCAACGGAGCCTCTTCCCTATTGATATCATACAGGTCCCTCTCTTTTACCTGTTTCAGTATCTCTTCATAATTTACTTTCTCACCGCGGGAGACACGTTCTTTATACCTTCTCATAGCCCGTTCTTCGGCTGATGCAGTCAAAAAAATCTTAAGGCCGGCATCGGGAAAAACCACTGTGCCCATATCACGCCCATCTGCGACCAAACCGTCAGCTGCCTGTTTTCTCTGTAGATCAAGCAGTGATTCCCTGATTGCTTTATGCGCTGCATATAACGAAACTATCTTATCTATTTCCGTACCTCGTATTTCTTTTGAAACATCTTTCCCTGCAACTGATATACCGCTGCCGCATAAAGAAACAGAAAAACATGGAAGCGCCTTCCTTATACCGTTTTCGTCGGACGGATCTATTCCCATGCCGTTAAGCCACCAGGCTATAGCTCTGTATATCGCGCCAGTATCAAGATAAGGCAGTCCTATAGTTTCCGCCACCATACGTGCAACAGTGCTCTTGCCGGCGCCGGCAGGCCCGTCTATCGTTATTACAAGAGGATCGGGTGTCTTTATACTCATAAAAAGCCCCTTTCGGAAGCGTGATTTGCCGATATTTTATATAAAAGCTAAAAAACGTATATAAAACACCTCAATTATCCATATTTTAAAATTATACTATACCAAAAACTTATTAATTAACAAAGCAGCGGCTGTTGCCTTCTAAGCATCAGGTCATTATTTTTATGCTTTAGCTCAGATACAGTCGCCATAAGCATTTATTATGCGTGTATTCATATATATCTATACAGTATGGCCATTTAAAATATATGACCACAGCTCATCTTTAGAAACTGAAATAAATTCTCCGGCCCCAAGGTTCTTTAATTCAAGCCTGCCTATACGCCTTCTGACAAGTTTTCGGACATCATTGCCCAGTGCGCGCGCCATAAGGCGTATTTCCCGTTTTATCCCTTCGCCCAGAACCACTTCGAACCAGCATTGCATTGGTGTCCTGGCAAGTCTTCGTACCGAGACAGGTTTAAGGGAAAGGCCCTCTGTTTCTACTCCGGCTGCCCATTTTATAAGAAGAGGCTCTTCCAGCGGCTTGCGCAGTTCAACCTCATAAGTTTTAGTAATGCCTTTGCTTGGATGAATAAGGTCCTGCGCAAATAATCCGTCATTCGTAAGTATGATCAGCCCTTCGCTGTCCCGGTCAAGTCTTCCTACAGGAAAAAGTCTCAGTTTGTCAAGTCCGGTAGGGAGGACATCAATAACCGTCTGTTCCCGGCTGTCTTCTACGGCACATATAATGCCCCTTGGCTTGTTGAAAATAAGATATGTCTGAGTAACCGGCACCATCCTGATTCCGTCAAACATAACATTATCACCGTGTTTTACCTGGCGGCCAGGTTCCGCTATGACCTCTCCGTTTATCGTCACACGGCCGGCTTCAATGAACTCTTCAACCTTACGTCTGGCACCTGCTCCGCAAAGGGCCAAATATCTGTTCAGCCTTATCGTATCCTTATTATTGTCATCCATCATTTTCTCTTTCACCATCTTTATCAGTCATGGAAATAAAAGCATCGTCATATTGCTGGGTTCCCCCGCTGTCTCTCAGCTCTTCAAGAGACGGCAGCATGTTTATGCCTGCAAGTCCGAATATTTCCAAGAACCTGTCAGTAGTCCTGAAAAGCAGAGGAGATCCTACACTTTTTTTCCTGCCGGCAACACGTACAAGACCATGTTTCAGCAGCGTATCTACGACCCTGTCACAACGGACCAGACGAATATCCTCTATCTCCGAGCGCGTAACAGGCTGGTTATAAGCTATTACCGATAGTGTTTCAAGAGCGGCCTTGCTCAGTCGCACACGCTGCAGCGACACTGAATTTGCAAACGATTCTATCGCATCTGCAAGATCCGGCGATGTCGCCATACGCCACCCACCTGCTTCAAACAGAAGCCTTAGTCCGTGTCCGGCTAAATAGACTTCATTGATTGTTTTTACAGCATTTTCGACCCTGGAAGCTGAAATCCCCAGATATGAAGCTATTTCATGCGATGCCACCGGCTGCGGTGACATAAAAAGCATAGCTTCCACCTGTCTTTCTATAAGTCCCATTTCATGCTGCTTTTCATTTTCAGGATGCATCAATAAAAACAGCCCCTAATGTTTCTGATTGTAATATATGTACCATCCCAAGACGCGACATTTCAAGAAGCGCCAGAAGCGTAACTATCAAATTCTTCCTGTTTTTTTCAACAAGCAGCGTACCCAGATCGGAGCTTCTGCCCCTTATCTGCTGCAAAAGCTCATCCATTCTCTGCTCTACCTGGCGTTCTTCCGGTATAGCATCCGGTATCTCATCCCACAGAGACTCATCTGAATAATCATCTTCACGCTCCCTGTCGTTATACCTGGCAAGTATTTCCCACCAAAGAGACGACAGTCCGTAAAGGTCCCCTATGTCATAAAAAGGAGCTGAATCCTCGTCGGCTATACGTATGAAAGAACGCTCCCTCTCCTGCTGAAACTGCGCAAGTCTTGCAGCCGCATTACGGTAAGGGCGGAATTTTTCGAGCATAACAGAGAGTTCTTCTTCATCGGCATCAATAATATATTCCTCATCTGCCGGCTCCTGTCCAATGCCATCCTCTTCCTGAGAAGGAAAAAGCAAATGGACTTTTCTAAGAAGCAGCCGGCTTGCAAATGAGAAAAATTCAGCCATCTCGTTCAATGTTGTCCTTTTGCTGTTCAGAAGAAACTGCACATACTGCGATATAAGTTCCGTCAGCTTCAGCTTCGTAGGGTCCATTTCACGGCATTCTACCAAATGGCATAACAAATCAAGAGGACCGGAAAATGTTCCAAGCTGAACTTCAAAACCGCTCCGACCCTCCTGTGTTGTTTCCGTTTTACTCTGTTTCTGTTCCGTCAAATCAGCCTCAGTGCAGAAGTCCCATCGCGGCGTAAACATCTTCCATTGTCCGTTCCGCAACTATGCGGGCACGGGCAGCACCAGCCTCAAGTATCTGCATAAGCTCATCGTCATGCCCTTCATAATGGGATCTGCGTTCCTGTATAGGCGCCATCATCGCTTCGAGATGCACTCTGAGCTTCTTCTTGCAGTCCACACAGCCTATGCCAGCTTTTAAGCAGCCTTCATGTATCTCAGACATTTCCTGCGCATCCTTGTTAAAGAATTTATGTATATCCCATACAGGACATTTTTCAGGAGTTCCAGGATCACTGCGGCGTTCGCGCGCTGGATCGGTTGTCATAGTACGCAGTTTTTCCCACACGGTGTTCATATCATCTGCTATATTCAGGGCATTGCCGTAGGATTTGCTCATCTTACGTCCGTCAGTGCCAGGCATTTTTGCTGATGGGGTAAGCAGTGTTTCCGGTTCAGGGAACGTATTGCCGTAGAAATAGTTGAAGCGACGCGCTACTTCGCGGGTAAGTTCAAGGTGCGGTCCCTGATCCTCGCCTACGGGGACTGCCCATGATTTATATAGGAGTATGTCTCCTGCCATAAGCACTGGGTACCCGAGAAATGCATATGTAGAAAGGTCCTTGTTCTGCAGGTTCAGGATCTGTTCTTTATATGTCGGGCAGCGTTCCAGCCATCCAAGCGGCGTAATCATTGACAGGGCAAGGTGTATCTCAGCATGCTGCTTGACGTGCGACTGTACGAATATTGATGATTTGCCCGGATCAACTCCGACTGCAAGCCAGTCAAGGAGTATCTCTTTGCAGTTATCACGGACCTTTCCGCTGTCAGCATAATCCGACATCATTGCATGCCAGTCAACAATGCCCCAGAAGCAATTGTACTGGTCCTGCAGTTTTACCCAATTTATAAGGGCACCTGCCATATGGCCATAATGCAGCTTGCCTGTAGGCCTCATACCGCTGAATATTCTTTTTTTCTCATCCATTTCAAACACGTCCCTTTCCATATATAAACATGATGCATCATACCTTACACGCTGCTACGGCATCTGCACAAAAATTTATTTTACTTGCAATAAATTGCATCAACCTGTTTTTCGTCCATTATTCTGACGTCAAGTCCTGTTTCCTCCTCTATAAGAGCTTTCAGAGAAGGCAGCGACACTCTCTCCATTTCCCCGTGATCAGCTGCTGCAAGACACAGCCCCTCATTAAGGGCATCCTGCCTGCTGTGGTATGATAGATCTGAGGTAATAAACAGATCAGCTTCTTTAATAAGGGCATCATGCCACATCTCACCGCATGAACCGCCTCCTATAGCAACCTTTTTTATCATTTTATCAGGGGCACCGTATCCTAAACATGCGGAAAGACGCCATCGCTCTTTAAGCAATTTCAGACATTCATTCATTGGGATAGGATTCATAAAACTTCCGACGGCACCAATGCCCCATGATCCGTTTGAATATCGCGGGTTTATGAGAGGTTCAAGCAAATGCAGCCCGATTTCCCTTGCAAGGCAGTAATTTACCCCTTCAGGAGACGAGTCCCAGTTGGTATGGGCGGCATATAACGCAACCCCGTTCCTTACCGCACATGCAATTGTCCTGGATACAGGATTATCGTAAACTATTGATTTTATCGGCCTGAAAATTATAGGATGATGGGTTATAAGAAGCTTAAATCCACCTTTTGCAGCCGAAACTACAACATCTTCTGTAGCATCAAGAGAAAGTGCCGCTTTTAAAATATCAGCGGAAGGGGCGCCGACAGCAAATCCTGAGTTATCCCATTCTTCGGCCCACAAAAGAGGAAGCCTCTTTTCGATCATACAAACAGCCTCGCTAAGTTTCATATGCTTCCTCCCATTTTTAATGATTGCAATCAGTATATTTTATTATAGAGCATGTCCGACGTCAAAGATCATTAAATACCCCAAGATCCGCTGCCTGTATTTTTATCCCGGGAATATCCGGGCAAAAGATTCGTACATTAACTGCAGGCATAAAATCATCCGAGCCTTACCTGCAGCGCACTCCTGTTTAAATTTATTAGACATCTGTGCAGGCTTCGAATGCAAAATTTTTAGATTATAAAGCTGTATCAGTTTTAAAGTCCGGCGCTGCATACAGTAAAATTCTTTAACAGTGGAAAATCCAGGAATAAAGGCATTATCCATATGATGCGAATTGCAAAAATTAAGCCACGGGCACATGACATATCTGAATACGTCAAATGACCGTGGCAGGTTAAAATATTCGAATAAAAAGAGACAGATGTCCGGTCAGTCTTTACATGCCCATGTATGCTTTGCGTACTTCATCCGAGTTCATAAGTTCATCTGCAGTTCCTGATGATACTATGTTTCCGGTTTGAATGACATATCCCCTGTCCGCTATCTCAAGGGCCTCCTGTACCATCTGCTCAACGATAAGTATAGTCACTCCGCGATTGTTTATTTCCTTTACTGTTTCAAAAACCTTTTCAACCAAACTCGGCTGCAGTCCAAGCGAAAGCTCGTCAAGCATGAGGAGTTTAGGTTTGGACATAAGCCCTCTTGCTATAGCGCACATCTGCTGCTCTCCTCCGCTCATTGTTTCTGCCATCTGTCCCATACGGCTTTTTAGTATCGGGAAAAGATCGTACATTTCTTCAATACGTTCGTCGATAATTTTCCGGTCCTTTACAGCAAAAGCTCCAAGTTCTAGATTTTCCCTGACAGTCAGCTTGGAGAAAAGGTGCCGTCCTTCAGGCACATAGCTTAAACCCTTCTTCATGCATGCCGACGCAGGTAAATTAGATATATCTTCACCAAGGAAGTGTATCGTGCCGCAGGTAGGATGCATAAGCCCGGCGATAGTTCTCATTGTAGTAGATTTGCCTGCACCGTTTGCTCCCAGTATAGCTACAATTTCACCGTCCTCGACCTCAAGCGATATGCCGTGTATAACAGGGACAGCATCATAGGAACAGTGAATATCACTGACCTTAAGCACAGCACCCATTACCGTCCCTCCTCCAATTCTCTCAGTCTCCTGGCAAACTTTTCCCCGAAATAAGCAGTGATAACTGTTGGATCATTCACTACAGCCTGCGGCGTATCTTCGGCAATCTTCTGACCGCTTGCCAGGACAACGATTTTATCTGCTATAGGCATTATTGCTTCCATTATATGCTCCACCATAAGGATTGTAATACCTTCATTCCTGAGCCTTACTATCACTTCAACCATATCCTTGACCTCTGTCGATGTAAGCCCCGCAACAGCTTCATCAAGCAGGAGGAGTTCTGGCTGCGTTGCAAGCGACCTTGCTATTTCCAGTCTTTTTTTATCACCTATTGTAGTTCCGCCTGCAAGTTTATCTTTTATTTTATCCAGAAAACAAAGTTCAGTACATCTCCTGGCTATTTCATGCGCTTCCGCGGTATCGCTGTGCCGCATATAAGCCCCAACAAGCACATTTTCAAATACCGTCATTTCCTTCAGAGGGCGCACCACCTGGAATGTCCGCGCAACCCCCATCCTTGCGATCTTCCATGAAGGCAGTCCTGTGACATCCTCCCCTTTGAAGAAAACTTTGCCGTCCGTAGGTTTATACAGTCCGGCGACACAGTTGAACAATGTTGTTTTACCGGCTCCGTTAGGACCGATGAGTCCGACTATGGTTCCCTTGTCAACATCGAAGGAGACGTCGCTGTTGGCCAGCAGTGAACCAAATTTCATCGTTAGATTCCTGACTTCCAGCAATGCCATTATGCGTCGCCTTCCTTTCCCTTTGTTTTTTCAATGCAATAATTTATTACACCCATAATCCCCTGCGGCTGTTTGATCATCACTATTATTATGATCAAGCCGAAAACCATAAGATCCACTCCGGCACCGAGGAATGAAAGGTAAGCGCGTGTATACTCCTGCAGGGGGACCAGCACTAAGGCACCCAGGAACGGCCCCCATAAAGTGCCTATTCCGCCAAGTATAGTGACAAGGACAAATTTCATCGACATATCCAAAGACATTACCATCGGCGGGTCGACCCGATAATTGTACTGTGCAAAAAAAGCTCCGCAAAGTGCTGCAAGGGCAGCAGACAGTGCCATAGCCGAAAGTTTTACAACAGTGCTGTTTACACCTAGCGACTCCGCCGTCTCCTCTCCCTCACGAACTGCGCGGAAGTAATATCCGAGGCGGTTGCGTTCTATCCAGCGGACTATACCGAATACAAGAGTGAATATAGCAAGCGCGCCTATATAATATCCGTTTTTGGTGTCAGACCACGAGAAATTTACCCATCCGTCCGGAAGTATCGGGTAATCGAGCCCCAATGCCCCTCCGATAGTATCCCATATCATGAAGAGACGGTTGAATATTTCAACTATGGCAAACGTGGCTATTGCAAAGTAGTGCCCCTTAAGGCGGAAACACGGGTAACTTATCATTACCGATACTAATGCGGCAGCAAGCATGCCAAGCGGGACGCCGTACCACGGTATAGTGTTGTAGTTGACTACAGCCAGAGCCGCGCTGTATGCGCCTATACCGAAGAAAACTGAATGCCCGAATGATGTCTGCCCGCAGTAGCCGCTTATTATGTTCCATGACTGGGCCATCGCTGCATAAAGCAGTATCATTGTAGCAACATGACCAAAGAAAGAGTCTCCGATAATACCGGGGATAAACGGCAGCGCAACGGCAACAGCGAGAAAACCGTACCAAATTTTATCAGATTTATTTCGTGCCATTCCGATCACCACCCGAATAGCCCTTTAGGCCTTACAAGAATAACGATCAGGTATATTGCAAACACAGCCACGTACTTTACAACCGCTGCTATATAAAAACCTGCAAACGACTCTACAAGGCCTATAAGGATGGCGGCCAGCAGCGCACCCTTAATGCTGCCGAAACCTCCCAGCGCAACTATAACGAATGCTATCAGGCTGAACAGTGAACCGACTTCAGGATGCACTGCAAGATATGTCGTCATGAGTCCGCCCGCAACTCCTACGCAGGCTCCGCTCAGTCCAAATACAAGCAGGTATATGTTCTCAGTATCTATGCCCATAAGTTCAGCAGCTTCCTTGTCCATCGCAGTGGCCTGAATAGCCCATCCAAGCCTGGTTCTGCTTACCAGCCAGACCAGAGCAAGCAGGACGATAAGTGCAAATATCGCCGTCACAAGCTGCGGAAGTGAAATTACCGCACCTCCCACTGTGAATGTCTTCCCCTCCATTATTGTTCCTGAAAGCAGGCGAAAGTTGGGAGTAAACCTGTTCATACAGAAATTCTTCAGCAGCATTGAAAGGCCGAATGTTGCAAGAAGCGGTGCCATGGCTGCCTTGCCAAGACTGTTTTTAATTATTACCTTATAAGTCAGGCATCCCAGGATAAACAGGAATATGCCTGCTGCAACCCAGGAAAAAAGCGGATCTATACCGAGGATGGCACCTATCCAGTAGCATATGTACATTGCTACCATAAGGAACTCGCCGTGTGCAAAGTTTATTACGTTCATTACGCCCCACATAAGACTGAGGCCAGCGGCCACAAGGGCATAAAGCAGTCCGCTGAGTATGCCGTCTATCAGAACCTGCAAAAAATTACTCACGTAAAAACCTCCTTAAAAGAAGCGGGGCATAATATATCTTGCCCCGCCCTTTAACGCTTAGTATATCCTGCTGTTTGTTGTGTTTCAGAGCCTGACTAGCGTTTTGCCCACGGAGTCATGGGGAATACAGGCTCTACAGCCTTATATTTGAGCGGGAATACAGTTCCGTATGACTGGTTTTTGATCTGGGTTATTACACTGAGTGCCTTTGCATTCTGTCCGCCTGGATTGAATTTAACATTGCCGCTGAGCGACATTGCCGACGGGAATTCTTCCGTCTGAAGAATTTTTACGATTTTTTCAGTGTCCAGTGATCCGGCTTTTTCTATAGCCTGTGCAAGTACAAAGAGCATTACGCCTTCCTGGATGGAATCGCTGTCAAACGGCTGGTTGCTTCTTGGAGTGTAATACTTCTTCTCTATTTTAATAGCTTCAGGCATGAATTGTTTGGCAAGTGCCGGTGAATATCCCATACCGCCCATAAAATAGTCCCCGTCCCTGCCAAGCTCCTTCTGCACTGCCGGGTTCTGGTATCCTGTGCAGTAATTGAGCGAGATTTTAGGAAGCCATCCTACCTGCTTCATTGTGCGTACCCAAAGTGAGTAATCTCCGCCAAGCGCTGCGCCGAAAACTGCATCCGGGTTGGCTGCCTTAAGCGTCTGTACCTCGCTGTTCAGGTTAGTTGCACCATTATTGAAAGGAACATCTGCAACTATTTTCAGTCCGGCCTTTGATGCGGCTTTATGAGCTTCTTCAGCTGCATGCTTGCCGAATTCCGTATTTTCATAAATAACTCCGAGGGTCTTTATTCCTGCTTTCTTTTCCTTGTTAAGATATTGAATGTACTGGACAAATTCTTCAGACTCGATTGCATCCGTAGGTGCGTGGCGGAAGAAATACTTATAACCGCGCTCCGTCAGAGCCGCTGAGCTTGAACACCCGCACATGAATATTTTTTTGGCTCGCTCTGCAACTGCGCTTGCAGGTTTTGTTGCCGAGCTGTTATAACAGCCTATTATTGCAAATACTTTTTCCTGATTGTAAAGACGCTCTGCTTCCGATTTGGCAACATCAGGTTTTCCCTGGTGGTCTGCCTTGACTATCACAATCTTATAACCGCCAAGAATACCTTCCTGTGCGGCAAGAGGGGCTTTTATATCGGGATTTTTCTTGTTGATTACATCAGCTGCAGCAAGGACAGCATTGACACAGTTCTGACCAGCAACGGCAGCAGTACCGGTCAGCGGAAAAAGCACGCCTATCTTGATGACTTTCTCTGCCGCAACAGCAGCTGAGCCGGCCATCATTACAGCGCAAAGAACCAGTGTAGCCATAAATCCGAAACGTTTGTTCAAACGCATGTTAAACCTACCTCCTATAAGTTTTGTGAGCCCTGATGCTGAAGCATCTGAGTTTTCATAATATTATAGTAACTCAGTTTTGCAAGGTCAATTACTTGTTAATTATTTCTCAATTATATTCACAAATGTTTATTTTTAAAAATACAGCAAAGACGAAAAAGCATTTTTTGTTGACATTTATTTTTTTTGGGAATATATTATAAACGTGCTTATGGACAATTCAGCATAAATAAATAAACAACTCAGGGAGGACGGCCAAATGATTTTTAAGGCTGAAGTTATCATCACACCACGCGAAGGTGTCCTTGACACCCAGGGAAAAGCTGTAGAAAAAACTCTTACAAACCTCGGTTATAAAGGATTGGATGAAGTCCGCGTCGGGCGTATTGTACAAATGGATCTGGAAGCTTTGAACGCTGAGTCAGCATTGGAATCGCTAAAATCAATGTGCCAGGATCTCCTTGCTAACGACCTGATAGAAACATACAAAATTTCCGTCAAGGAAATTTCCAGATGAGAACTTCCGTCGTAGTCTTTCCTGGCAGCAACTGCGACAGGGATGTTGTTCGGGCGGTTGCCGATACATTGAAATCCCATGTCGATATGATATGGCACGAGGAGAAAGACTTTCCTGAAAAACCTGATCTGGTAATACTTCCCGGAGGCTTTTCATACGGGGACTATCTGCGCTCAGGAGCAATGGCTGCGCGTTCACCTATTATTGAAGCTGTTAGAACACATGCTTCCGCGGGCGGCCTGCTTCTAGGCATATGCAACGGGTTCCAGGTCCTTACAGAAACCAAGTTGCTCCCCGGCGCTCTTCTGCCTAACACTTCCCTTACTTTTATCTGCCGTAAATGCCATGTCAGGGTGGAACAGACCGATAACTCTTTCACAGCCGGTTTTAAAGCCGGTACGATAGTACAGTTTCCGATAGCGCATCACGAAGGTCTTTATTTCCTGCCTGAAAACGAGCTTATGGAATTGGAGAAGAACAGGCAGGTAGTGTTCAGATACGCAGATCCGAAATCAGGCGAATCAGGAGAAAAATATGCTCCAAACGGAGCTCTCAACGGCATAGCAGGAATCTGCAACAGGCAGGGCAATATACTTGGCCTGATGCCGCATCCGGAACGCGCGACCATCGCACACCTTAACGGAGGTACCGACGGTGTGATGTTCTGGAATTCCATAGCCAAAACCTTTGCCGAAAGAGGTGCATTATAATGGGCTTCCGTGAAGTAGGCCTTTCAGAACAGGAATACAAGCATGCGATCGAACTTATGGGACGGGAACCCAACGACCTGGAGCTTGAGCTGATAGGAGTTATGTGGTCCGAGCATTGCAGTTATAAATCAACGCGTCCACTGCTGAGAACATACCCTTCCAAAGGACGTTACGTCCTTCAGGGACAGGGAGAAAATGCCGGCGTTGTAGATATGGGTGAGGGATGGGGCTTTGCTTTCAAAGTAGAAAGCCATAACCATCCGTCCGCCGTTGCCCCGTTTCAGGGTGCTGCCACCGGAGTAGGCGGAATAATCAGGGATATCATAGCAATGGGCGCCCGTCCGGCAGTCTCGATGGACGGACTGTTTTTCGGCGATCCAGAAAACAGAAAAACACAGAATCTGGCAAAAGGGATCGTAGAGGGAATAGGCGCTTACGGCAATGCAGTAGGAGTACCTATAGTGGGAGGCAAAACATTTTACTCTTCAAGCTATAATGATAACCCGCTGGTAAATGCGTTCAGTGCCGGCTTTGTACGTATAGATAAAATGGCAAGCTCACAGACTGCAAAACCCGGGGATTATGCATTGCTGCTTGGATCAAAAACAGGGCGTGACGGTATAGCCGGGGCATCTTTTGCATCGCGTGAACTTGACGAGGATTCACGGGCAAGCAAACCCCAGATACAGATAGGAGACCCTTTCGAAGAAAAACTTCTCATTGAATGCTGCATGGATCTTCTTGATAAAAACCTGATAGCCTCCATGCAGGATATGGGAGCAGCGGGCATACTGTCGTCCTCGAGTGAAATAGCGCATAAAAGCGGATGCGGGATAGATATCCAGGTACAGAAGATACCGCTTCGCGAAAAAGACATGGCTCCTTGGGAGATATTCCTCTCCGAATCACAGGAGCGCATGCTCCTTATCGTTGAACAGGAACAGATCGATGCTGTCTTTGCAATGGCCAAGCATTACGGGCTTGACTGCGCGATAGTCGGCATCATGACGGATACACACCGTTATAAAGTATTCAAAGATGAAAAACTCATAGCGGATCTGCCCGTGGGTATTCTTGGCGATGCCCCGGAGATATACTGGACATCGCAAATACCTGCTGACATTGAAGAACGAAGGGCTCTCGATCTGTCAGGGCTGAAAACATGCAGCCCTGAGAAAGATCTTTTGTCCATGATAGGCTGTGCCAACGGAGCCAGCAAACACAGGATCTGGGAGCAGTACGATTCAATGGTGCAGCTTCACACTATTGCCGGACCGGGGAATCCGGTTGCTGCAGTGGAGGTCCCTGAAACAAGACGTGCCTGCCTTCTTACAATGGAGGCAGAACCTTTCAAATGCTGGACTGATCCTTACAGCGGCGCATGCGAAACAATGGCTCTTTCAATGCGCGGTCTTTGGGCTGCAGGAGCTGACATCCTCGGTATGACAAACTGCTTGAATTTTGCTTCTCCGGAATACCCTGAAAAATTCTATGAACTTAAAGAGTGCATAAGAGGACTTGCAGATACCTGCCGGGAACTCGACTGTCCTGTAGTTTCAGGAAATGTAAGCCTTTATAACGAAACAGCTGAAGGACGCATATACCCTACCCCACTGGTAGTCACTGCAGGAATACTTACAGACAGGGACCAGTTCCTTGCTTCCGGAACAGCCAGGGATGGAGATATTCTCTATCTGGCAGGCTCTCTTGAGGGCTCTCTTGGCGCTTCGAGGTACCAGGAAATGAAAAACGGCAGACCTCATGGCATGACTGTATCGCCTGATTCGGAAAAAGAAAAGAAGTTCAGAGACAGGGCTGTACAGACAGCCCGTTCAAAAGCGGCAAATTCAGTGCGCATTATCTCAGGTGGCGGTCTTGCATCAGCTTTGGCCAATGAGGCCATTGCATCAGACATTGGTATGGAGATAGCAATCGAACCCGAAACCTCACTTGAAGCGCTTATGTTCTCCGAAGGAGGCGCACGCGCAATATACGCCGTCCAGCCGGATAAGGCACATGCATTTGAAAACATCTGGAAAGGATTCCCAATTAGATGCATCGGCCGGATATACGGCAAAGTTTTTGAATGGAACGGGAAATTTTCTATTCCGCTTGATGATATTAAAACCGCTTTTTCATGCGGGGCAAACAGGGACAAATAGCAATGTGCGGAATTTTCGGAGCATACAGCCTAAGCGGGAAACCTGTACTGGAGGATATATATCTCGGACTTTGCGCCCTTCAGCACAGGGGACAGCTTTCGGCAGGAGTTGCCTGGATAGACAGCGGCACAGTCAATATAAAAAAAGGGCTGGGACTGGTGCATGAGGTTCTGGATCAGAGCTGCATGACAAAAATAAACGCAAGTGCGGCAATAGGACACGTCAGATATGCCACAGCAGGGGGGACACACCCTGAAAACTGCCAGCCGCTTGGAGCCAATTATGCACAGGGAGCTATCGCTATAGCCCATAACGGCAACCTTACAAATGCACAAGGACTTTCAGGCTATCTTGAAAACAGCGGGGCGATATTCCATACATCATGCGACACCGAGACGATACTTCAGCTCATGGCACATCAGCCTGGGACTGTACAGCTTGAAGCACTTGAAAATTCGCTGATGAAGATACAGGGTGCATACAGTCTGGCTGTGCTGTTTGACGGCTGTCTGGTCGCAGCCAGAGATCCATGGGGATTCCGTCCGCTTGTTGTAGGACAGCGGGATGACACCATTTACGTTTCTTCGGAATCGTGCGCCCTCGATATATTGGGGGCAAAGATACTGCGTGATGTTGCTCCAGGTGAAATACTTGTCATAGACGGGCGTGGAATTATATCGCGCAAACTTCCTGTGAGGCCAGGGCATCTCTGCCACTGTTCCTTCGAGTACGTTTATTTTGCCAGACCGGACAGCATAATAGATGGGAAATCAGTTTACCGTATAAGAAAGGCGCTGGGTGCAAAACTGGCAAAGACTGAAAATCCAGCAGATGCAGTTGTAACAGGTATGCCAGACAGCGGGACCATTGCAGCTCTCGGACTTGCCGAAAAAACCGGGATGCCGTTCGAGGCCGGTGTAGTGAGAAACAGATACGTAGGGAGAACATTTATTCAGCCTACACAGCGGGTACGCGAGGCCGGCGTAAAAATCAAACTCAACCCGCAGCCGAGGGTATTTCAGGACAAAGAAGCGGTTGTGGTCGATGATTCTCTTGTAAGAGGCACGACAGCCGGCAGGATAGTATCAATGATACGAAGCAGCGGAGCAAAAAAAGTACATATGCGGATAGCTTCACCGCCTGTCTGCTTCCCGTGCTACTACGGCATAGACACCCCGAGCTCCGATGAACTTATAGCAGCACAGATGGACATTCCTAGCATATGCAAAAAAATAAAGGCCGATTCACTTACTTATTTGTCCTGTGCAGAACTTGCAGAGGCAGTCGGAATCAAGAGCAGCGATCTCTGCACAGCATGTTTTGACGGTAACTATATAGAAAACGATGACTGCAGAGGAACTTTTTAAATCATGGGTGTTTAAATTAACAAACATTAACAGATAAATAAAATACAACAGCAGAAAACATGGACCAATTTTTATAGTACTTTTGAACAATGCAATGTCTTTAATAATTATAAACAACTATGGAGGCTGATGAGTATGGAAAAGAAAGATTTTATTTACGAGGGTAAGGCAAAGAAACTTTTCACAACAGAGGACCCGGATGTATTGATCGTTGAATACAAGGATAGCTTTACCGCTTTTAACGGCGTAAAAAAAGCAACTATGAGCGGCAAAGGACAGCTCAATAACAAAATCAGTTCAAAATTGTTCGAATACCTTGCAGGGCAGGGTATAACTTCACACTTTATAAAGCAGATAGATGACGTACACCAGACTGTAAAAAAAGTAAAAATCCTGCCGCTAGAGGTCATCGTACGCAACATTACAACAGGTTCCCTGTGCAAGAGGCTGGGAGTCAAGGAAGGAATGACCCTGCCGCGCCCGCTTATCGAATTTTCATACAAGAATGATGAACTTGGCGATCCGCTGATCCTTGAGGACCATGCAATACTTTTCGGATGGGCTACAGAGGAAGAGATAGCAAAAATCAAGGAGATAACCCTGAAAGTCAATGAAACTCTGAAAATGTTTTTTGCAGCGCGCGGCATAACACTCGTTGACTTCAAGCTTGAATTCGGGAAAGATTCGAAAGGCGAAATTTTACTTGCTGATGAAATATCCCCTGACACATGCCGTTTCTGGGACAGTTCCACCGGCGACAGACTGGATAAGGACCGCTTCCGCAAAGATCTGGGCAATGTCCTTGACGCATACGAAGAAATCTGGAAGAGGATATCAGCCTAGTTTCTCATGAGCGGGATATTCGGTGCTTACAGCAAAACAAGAAAACCTGTGCTGGAAGAAGTCTATCTCGGACTTTATGCACTGCAGCACAGGGGACAGGAATCTGCAGGAATAGCATGGATAGACGGAGGACGTGTCCACGCAGCAAAGGGCATAGGGCTTCTACACAATGCCATTGAACAGCAGAACCTTGCAGCCGGGACGGCATACTATGCCATCGGACATGTACGTTATACTCCGCTGCTTGGTTCACAGATACACAATGTGCTGCCGATCGGTGCTAATTATGCCAGGGGACCTGTCGCTATTTCTCACGACGGACGCGTAACCAACCTGCCTGAACTTACAAAACAGCTTGAGATGCGCGGAGCGATATTTCAGTCATCTACAGACTCTGAAGCAATTTTGCATCTCATGGCGCAAAAATCACATATGCAGCCTTTAGATGCGCTTGTGGATGCGCTAAGAAGACTGAAAGGCTCTTACAGCACAGCGGTGATGCTCGACGGCTGCCTTGTGGCAGCACGTGATATTTGGGGATTCAAACCGCTCGTCGTCGGAGAATACGACGGAACATATTATGTAGCTTCAGAATCCTGCGCTCTGGACATAGTTGGCGCAAGACTTATCCGTGATGTGGAACCGGGTGAGATACTCGTTATAGATGACAGGGGCATGAGAAGCCTTCGAGTTAATCACGGATCATGCTGCCGCGGCATGAGATGTTCATTCGAATACGTATATACGGCACGTCCTGACAGCATAATTGACGGGCGTTCGGTTTACGAGGCACGCAAGGAAATGGGCAGGCGTCTTGCCGCAAAATCCCCTTGCAATGGCGCGGACATGACTGCAGGTATGCCCGACAGCGGAACGATAGCTGCCATAGGCTATGCTGAAAAATCAAAAATACCTCTTGAAATGGGTGTCGTAAGGAACAGATACATCGGACGGACGTTCATACAGCCCACGCAGAAGGTACGTGAACTTGGAGTCAAAATAAAACTGAATCCTATCTCAGAAGTTTTCAACGGCAAAAAAACAGTCGTAGTGGATGATTCCATAGTAAGAGGAACCACGGCTGAATGTGTCGTTTCTATGATAAGAAACTCAGGCGCAAGTGAAGTACATCTGCGCATAGCTTCTCCGCCTGTCCTGCATCAATGCAAATACGGAATAGACACCCGTAAAGAGGAGACTCTTGCTGCGGTAAGGATGACTCTTGAAGAGTTGTGCAGGAAGGTCGGAGCTGATTCTCTTAATTATCTGTCGGAAGAAGATCTCATCGCAGCTATAGGACTTCCGGAAGATCAGCTGTGCACAGCATGTTTCACAGGGAAATACCTTCCTGAAAACGATTTGAAAGAGGGAGCATGACATGGGCGGACAACTCAGTTACGAAAAAGCCGGAGTGAGCATTTCAGGCGGAGATGAATGGGTCGAAACTATAAAGTCGCTTCTTAAGAAGAGACCCAAAGATCCCAACGCGCTGGGCGGGATAGGCGGATTTGCAGGACTCTACCGCATAGGCGGCGGTCAGTGCATAGCGGCATGCTGCGATGGTGTCGGAACCAAGCTTGAATTGGCAAAGGCAACGGGAATATATCGCGGCCTTGGTCAGGATCTCGTTGCAATGAATGTGAACGACCTTGTCACAGGAGGTGCACGCCCTCTTTTCTTCCTTGATTATGCGGCTTGCGGCAAACTTGACGCAGCGATACTCAGTGAAATAATCGAAGGGGTCCTTGACGCATGCGATGAAAGCTTATGCACACTGCTTGGAGGCGAAACGGCTGAAATGCCGGGTGTCTATGATTCATCAGGTTTCGATCTTGCCGGTTTTGCCGTCGGTATAGTTGATGAGGACAAGATAATAGACGGCAGATCTATAAAGGCAGGAGACATAATAGCAGGACTGACAAGCTCAGGGATTCACAGCAACGGATACAGCCTGGTACGAAAAGCTCTTGGCAGTGATGGTCTCAATGTTGATTTAAATTCAGTGCCAGAGGGCTGGGATGAAAAAATAGCAGCAGAAGTCATGAAACCTACCAAGCTGTATGTAAAATCGGCAATTGCTGCAGTAAATACAGGCAAAATACACGGGATGGCACACATAACAGGCGGCGGAATGTACGGTAATATCATTCGTATAATCCCGAAGGGACTGGATATAGGCATCGACTTTGATTCGTGGGACAGGCCAGGTATTTTTAAACTTATACAGCGTGCAGGGATAGAAGAGGAAGAGATGCGCAGGGTGTTCAACCTTGGGATAGGATATGTTTTCATAATAGATCCCAAAGATCTGGACGAACTTACAGGCGCCTTGGCAAAAGTGGGTGAATCGCCTGTAGTTATCGGAGAAGTAAAAAAATGTGTCTCCCGCGTATAGCGATACTGATATCCGGAACCGGAACAAATATGGAAACTCTGGTAAAAGCATGCATTTCAGGAGAACTACATGCTAATGTGTCTTTCGTCGGGAGTGACCGCCTAAGCGCAAAAGGACTTGAAACTGCCAGAGCCCTTGGAATTCCGACCCGTGTTTTTTTCTATAAAAGAGACGGGCGCAAATCAGCGGAGGAAGCAATATCCCAAGCAATACAGGAAACAAATACTGATTGGATAATCCTTGCAGGTTTCATGCGCATATTATCACCTGCTTTCGTACGCAGGTTTGCCGGCAGGATAATAAACATACATCCCGCACTTCTTCCGCATTTTCCTGGTGCACATGCAATAAAGGATGCATGGGAAGCCGGAGTAAAATCCACAGGCGTAACCGTCCATTTAGTGGACGAAGAAGTCGATCACGGACCGATACTGGCTCAGGCAATAGTTGAAATAAAGAAAACTGATACGATGGAAACCCTGGAAAGCAGGATTCACGAGACGGAACATAAAATTTATCCTGAAACACTGAAGGATTTTTTTGATAAACACCCTGTTAATACTGACAAATGGGAGGACAAGGATAATGGAAACTAGAAAAGCTCTTATCTCGGTCTGGGACAAGACGGGTATTTTGGAACTTGCGAAAGGGCTTGCCGCTCATGGTTATGAAATAGTCTCAAGTTCCGGCACCGCCAAGCATCTTGAGGAAGGCGGAATAAAAGTTACTGAAGTTGTTGACATGACAGGCCTTCCGGCAATACTTGGAGGCAGGGTCAAAACTCTGCATCCTGCTGTGATGGGAGGCATACTTGCCCGCCGCGGATCAGCACAGGACGATGAGGATCGCAAAAAATTCAATATACCGCTTATAGACGTTGTAGTATGCACGCTTTACCCATTTGAGGAAACGGCAAAAAACGGCGCCGACCTGGACCAGCTTATTGAAAAAATCGATATCGGCGGAGTTTCTCTGATCCGCGCCGGAGCAAAAAATTACTACCATGTTGCCGTCGTAACAGATATTGCAGATTATCCGCGCGTACTTGACGAACTTGAAAAAAAACAGGAATTTACGCTTGAGTTCAAGCAGGAACTCGCACTTAAAGCTTTCCGTGTTACATCGTCATACGATGCGACAATTTATAAAGGGTTATCTTCTGAAATAGGTTCTGAGGATGAACCTGGGGAAGATAAAATACTTTCCCTGCGCAAGGTGCAGGATCTGCGCTATGGTGAAAATCCACATCAGAAAGCGGCTCTGTTCCTTCCTCCGCTTGAAAAGGTCCCTTTCAAGCAGCATTCAGGCAAGGAACTTTCGTACAACAATCTGCTCGACCTTGATACTCTGCTGCGCGGATGCTCGATATTCCAGGATCTGTGCGCATGCACGATAGTCAAACATACCACACCTTGCGGTACAGCTCACGCAGAAACACCGCTTGTAGCTTTCAGAAAAGCTCTGCAGTGCGATCCGGTCTCGGCATTCGGAGGCATAATAGGCATGACGCGCTGTGTGGATATGGAAACAGCAAAAGAAGTGACAGAAACGTTTTTTGAAATAATAGCCGCCCCGTCGTATGCCGATGGAGTTATAGAATACTTTGCCCAAAAAAAACCCAACCTGCGCGTTCTTACCATAATTCCCGGATATTCGCCTAAACTTCAGATCACTGGCAACCGCTGCGGATTCCTGGTACAGGAAGATATGTTCCCGGCACTCCCGGAAGTTGAAAAAGGGAAATGGGTGGGAACACCAAGGCCGGATTGCTGGGATGATTTGATTTTTGCATGGAAAACAGCGGCTATAACAAAGAGCAACGCAATAGTACTGGTAAAGGACGGCGCCGCTGTAGGAATAGGCGGGGGTTTTACAAACAGGATAGATGCCGCAGAATACGCTTTAAGACTGGCATGTGAAAAAGCGAAGGGATCTGTAATGGCATCAGATGCATTCTTCCCGTTCCCCGATACTGTCGAACTCGCCGCAAAAGAGGGCGTGATAGCTGTAATACAGCCCGGAGGCTCGATAAGGGATGAAGAAGTTGCTAAGAGGGCAGCTGAACTTGGGATAAGCATGTTCGTAGGCGGAAGCCGCACGTTCAGGCACTAAATCAAAAAGGCGTGCATAGATGAAGATCAAAGTCATGGTTTTAGGCGGCGGAGGCAGGGAACATGCCATAGTGCATGCATTCTCGAAATCTGATATAGTTTCGGAACTTCACTGCTGTCCCGGTAACCCTGGGATAGCCCAAATTGCAGAGTGTCATCCCGGCAATCCGTCGAATCCCGGAGAAATCGCCGCTCTCTGCAAAAGACTTGGCATAGGCCTTGTTTTTGTAGGGCCGGAAGCGCCTTTGGTTTCGGGCACAGCGGACGCTCTTAGAGATTGCGGCATTCTTGTTATGGGACCTGGAAAACTCGGCGCACAGCTTGAAGGAAGCAAGGCTTTTTCAAAGCAGTTTATGGCAAGACATGGCATCCCAACGTCCTCTTTCAGCTGCTGCAGCGACTTGATATCGTGCCGCAATGCACTTGAAAAACGCAGTGCCCCATATGTTGTAAAAGCCGATGGGCTTGCAGCCGGAAAGGGCGCATTCATTCTGGATACATTTGATGAGGCAATGGATGTATGCGGCAGAATGCTCGATGACAGCATATTGGGAGAGGCCGGACGCACGATAGTTATCGAAGATTTCGTAGCCGGGCAGGAAATGACAGTGCTTGCCATAACAGACGGAGAGACAGTCCGTATACTGCCGTCAAGCCAGGACCACAAAAGGGCTCTTGATAACGACAAAGGAAACAACACAGGCGGAATGGGGGCATATTCCCCTGTTCCATGGGTCGACGAAAAACTGACCGCAAAAATTACGGATGAAATCCTTATCCCTACACTTGAAGGGCTGAAAAAAGACGGCATACCTTTCTGCGGCGTCATATACGCAGGAATAATGGTAAAACCTGACGGAGAACTGTCTCTTCTTGAATACAACGTGCGTCTCGGCGACCCGGAAACTCAGGTGGTGCTGCCGGTGTTCGACGGCGACTTCGGTGAGGTAATTTTGGCATGCTGCAGGGGTGACCTTGCAAAAATCAAGTGGCCGTCTGCAAAACAGGTAGCTTTAGGCGTTGTAATGGCATCAGGAGGATATCCCGATAAATATGCAACAGGGATAAATATTGATTTTTCATGTGAGAATATTCCAGGCACATATATATACCATGCAGGTACAGCTTTAGACGCCGACGGCAACCTTGTGACGTCCGGCGGCAGGGTACTTACGGTGGTCGGTATAGCCGATACCCTGCAGGAAGCGCGCGATCTGGCCTATAAAAGAGTAAGATCTGTGTCTTTCAGAAACGCACATTACAGAAACGATATCGGAGACAAATCATTGAAAGGGGCAAAATAATGTTATCTCCAAAAGTTGGAATTATAATGGGGTCGGCTTCCGACATCCCTGTAGTCGAAAAAGGGGTCCAGGTCCTAAACGAACTTGAAATACCATTTGAAGTAGCCATCGCATCGGCACATCGAACACCATGCGACGTTGCCAATTATTCAAAAAATGCAAAACCAAGGGGCCTTGAAGTGATCATCGCAGTAGCAGGACTTTCTGCCGCACTTCCGGGGGTAGTTGCATCTGAAACAACTCTTCCTGTGATAGGAGTCCCTGTAAAAGGAGGTGCTCTTGACGGTCTTGATGCGCTGCTGTCCATAACACAGATGCCTCCGGGCATGCCAGTAGCATCTACAGGTCTCAACGGCACGAAAAACGCATGCCTTATGGCTGCGCGCATAATAGCAATAAATGACCATGATCTTTCAGCAAGGCTCGAAAGATGGGCTGCAAAAGCCGCCGAAGATGTCGCATCCAGCCGTTCGAAGCTCGGGACTTTGCCTTCAGCTCCTGATGAGTCATACAGATAATCAGCAGACCTGAATCTTAAATATACACAATATGCAAAGAAGCAGCCATCTTGTAATGGCTGCTTCTTTGCATATTGTCCCATAGCATTTTAATGTTTTAATACAAATAAAACAGCTGCTTATATTATCTGACTGCCTATCTTCCCCTGAAAAGAGGCTTTCCCTTTTTCAGGAATGCAGCCACTGAATTTTTATGGTCCTCTGTCTGCATACATATCGACTGGGCCATCTGTTCCATATCAAGCATCTGGTCGAGCGTCATATCGGTTGAGTTATTTATTAGCATTTTAGCCATCCTGTGAGCAACTCTTGGACCATCCGAAAGCTGTTTTGCAAATTTATATGCTTCGGCATCAAGCAAGTCATTATCAACTACTATATTTACAATGCCGGCGTCCATTGTGACCGCCGGGCTATAATTGACCGCAAAAGCCGGTAAGAAATTGACCCACCCCAACCATATAGCTACCATTGGGATTGCGAAGATCACCAAGGAGGTAGCCGACATGATAAGGAGTGGGTTAATACTGATGATAAGGCATGAAGCACTATCTGGTCAAACAGCGTACGCGATTGGCAAAAACCTGGGGATATCAAAAAATACAGCAAAGAAATACCTCAATGATGTTCCTAAAGAGCATGGACTGAAGAACAGGAAACGTCCGTCAAAGCTGGATCCATACAAGCAACGGATCGACATCATGATATCTCTCGGTATTTTTAACTGCTCAGTGATAATGGAGCGTATTCAGGAAGATGGCTATGACGGCGGAATAACAATAATAAAGGACTACGTGCAGGACAAACGTCCGCCGAGGAATACTCCGGCAGTAAGGCGTTACGAGACGCTTCCAGGAAAACAGGCCCAAATGGACTGGGGAATAGTGCATTACATAGATGAAAGAGAAATAGTCCATAAAACCCCTGGATTCGTAATGATACTTGGAAACTCCAGGACAAAGTATCTTGAATTCACCAAGAGATGCGACTTCTATAGCCTTCTCCGCTGCATAGTAAACGCTTTTGAATATTTTGGAGGAATACCTGAAATCGTCCTTACCGACAGAATGAAGACGGTAATAGACGGAAGCGAAGCTGGCAAGCCCTTATGGAACAAACGTTTTGAGGATTTTGCATCGGACATGGGCTTCATACCTAAAGTATGCCGACCAAGGAGACCTCAGACAAAAGGGAAAGTTGAAAGACTTGTGAGCTATATCAAAAACAACTTTTTCCCGGGGAGGACTTTTACAGACGCGGATGATTTAAACCGCCAGGCAATGATGTGGTGTCAGAAAGCGGACAGCAAAAGACACGGCACTACAGGGGGAATTCCTCTTGAAAGTCTGACGAATGAGCCGCTGCTTCCTCTTCCGCCCAAAGAAACCAGAGATAAATATCGTTGGGAGACCAGAAAAGTCACCCGCGACGGATTTATAAGTTTTGACGGAGCCAGATACGGCATTCCATGGTGCTACAGCGGCCGTGAACTGAGAGTAAGGATATGCGGAGAATACTTTGAAGCCTATGAAGGGAATGTCCGTATCGTACAGCATAAAATTGAATATACGTCAGGCAGGATAGTATGGCTCAAAGGACAATATGAAGGTCTGGCAGAAAGGAATGGGATAGCCTCCCCGCTGCCATATGCGCGTAAATTACAAAACATTTCCGTCGAGACACGTCCGCTGGCTGTTTATGACCAGATAGCCGGGGTAATATAAAATGCTGGAACTTGAACAGACAAGAGGATTGCTTTTGGAAATGGGCATTAAGACAGCTGCGGATCTTCTCGATGCTCATCTGGAAACAGCAGCAAAAGAAGAAACCACATATCTCACATTTCTTTTGGGACTGCTGAATTCTGAAAAAGAGGAAAGGAAGAGGCGAAGCGAGGAAACACGGATAAAACTGTCCAGGCTGCCTCACCACAAGACAATACAGGAGTTTGACTTCTCATTCCAGCCAAGCATAGATCCCAGACAGATAAAAGAACTGTCAACGCTGGCTTTTGCCGCCCGGAAAGAGAACGTAATACTATTAGGGCCGCCTGGCGTAGGGAAAACACATCTGTCCGTTGGTCTGTCAATAGAGGCACTGAGAGGGGGTATGACTGTTTACTATACAACATTGTCCAGGCTGATATCAGATATGAAAAAAGCAATTATTGCAGGCAAGCCTGAACGCAAATTAAAAACCTTCCTTCGTCCGGATATACTTGTAATTGATGAGGTGGGATATATGCAGCTGGACAGGCAGGCAGCGGAAATACTGTTTAGTATAGTATCCTCAAGATATGAGACAGGAAGCATAATTCTCACCAGCAACAAACACTTCGCCAGCTGGGGAGAATTGATGAGCGATACTGTTATAGCAACGGCAATGCTGGACCGCCTGCTGCATCACGCTCATGTTATAAACATACGCGGTGAAACATACCGGTTGAAGGGAAGGATGAAGGCCGGGGTTGTTTTTGTTCCTCCGGCTGCAATAGATCCGGCGTTATCTTAAGCGGCTGCAGAAGCCCGGCGTTGGGTCAATTTCCAACCGGCGTTTGGGTCATTTTTATCCCGGCGTTGACATATGCCGAGATGTTATAGGAGAATTGCATTAATTCCAATATTGCCAGTGCGTTTTAGCCTGTATTACTCTTACCTTTCTTTCTTGGTATCTGTCATTTTTTCCCTAACTTGTCATAAGCAGAGAAAGCATGATAGAATAACCATGTTGCGGAAGTCATATCAGTATGACAAAATTGAATGGACACAAAAGTACAGAGATAGCAGAAACCTTGTAATTGCAACAGTTGGGGCAATATCCGGGGAAGTGGTATGATGAATCTCGTCTCCAGCACCATTTTAAAGAATTCCCTCATTGGCCTGTCATACGATGGGCCCTTTATTTTATCTTTTGCCTTATAAGCTTTATATTTTTTATAATAAAAATTACGGAAAAATCGGCATAACAAAAGGGCTATACACTTCATAACAGATCACAAAAGCAATGAGACTATATCTTTGCAATATTTTTGAGGCAGCGCAATTTTTAAACTTATCTGGGCTATTTTAATTATCTCTTTTAAACAGCAGCATTTTAATGCAGAACCTCTTCAATAAATACTTATTACAGCATATAACTTTACATGCATTAAAAACATTTATATATTTTGTATTTATAAAGAAATGATGATCTCTTGTCTGCAAAGATTACACAAAAAACAAGAGATCATCATTTTTAATAAAATTAAGCATCCTGGCGGCTATTGTTTTCCTCCCTGGCCGCCCTGACCGCCTTGGCCGCCCTGACCGCCTTGGCCGCCCTGACCGCCCTGACCGCCTTGCCCTCCGTTATCCTGTCCGTTTAGCTGATCCTGCGTCTTAAGCTGATCCTGCGTCTTAAGCTGATCCTGCGTCTGCAGCTGGTCCTGCGTCTGCAGCTGGTCCTGCGTCTTAAGCTGATCCTGCGTCTTAAGCTGATCCTGCGTCTGCAGCTGATCCTGCGTCTGCAGCTGGTCCTGCGTCTGCAGCTGATCCTGCGTCTGCAGCTGATCCTGCGTCTTAAGCTGATCCTGCGTCTTAAGCTGATCCTGCGTCTTAAGCTGATCCTGTGTCATTCCCTGAGAAGCCAATGACTGCCCTGCAAAAAATAAGCTTAAGGCCAATATCAACAAAATATGCAATTTTTTCATATGTATCCCTCCTCCCTGATTAAAATTATGCGCTGACCGAAACCTCACAAAAAGATCCTTATCCATATCCTGCAGACCCCAAAATATAACGATATTTATGAGCGATAAATTAACTTTATCTTTAATAATATTAAATATATTAATTTCGATACTGCATGCAAATATATCTGCATTTGAATACGATAACGAATTGACAGCATGATAGAAACATAAATATGCTTTATCGTATCATGATAATATCAGAATAATATGAAAATATATATATAAAAAAACTGAATCTATAGTTTTTAATCCCTGTGACACGATAGAGCCAAAATCAACACAAAAATAGCTTCCACTTTAAGTAAACTGGTGTATAATCATGCGCAACGCATTGCAACTTGATAGGGACTGTATTTGCAATATCGGCATCGACTGCTGCGTGTAATATTTATGTCTTATTTTGCTGATTTATATTTTGTTATATAGGATTCTTATATATTTGCGTTACTTAAAATTAATGTTTACTCTTTATCTAATGACTGACTATGTTCTATACTTTACATAGCATAATTCAAATAAAATGAAGGGAGAGAGTCAAATTATGGCCTCAGAGTCCAACAGTTTATGGAAATCCTATAGGTTTCCGATAATACTGCTCTGTGCAATTGTATTGGGCTGTATCGTCGGTGGAGTAATGGGAAAGGGTGCTTTGGTTTTTAAGCCTTTTGGCGATGTTTTTATCAACGCTATGTTTATGGTCGTTGTTCCTCTTGTTTTTTCAACAATTTGCAGTGCAGTTGCAAATATGTCCTCAATGCAGCGACTTGGCAGCGTCATGAAGTCACTCGTAATAGTTTTCATCGTGACAGGCGCCATTGCTGCTGTTATCATGCTTATAACTGTAACACTGTTCCCTCCTGCAGCCGGGACAGCAATACAGTTGCAGAAACCTGGCGATATCCAGGCCTTCAGTACTGCCGACCAGATAGTAAAGGCTTTTACAGTTGAAGATTTCTCAATGCTGATATCGCGCCGTGCAATGCTGCCTCTTATACTGTTTACAATTTTCTTCGGATTTTGCCTCCAGACCCTTGGAGAAAGAGGAAAAGCGGCAGCAAGGGGAATCGCAATCTTTGCCGATGCCATGCTGCAGATGGTCAAATACCTTATGTACTACGCACCGATAGGCCTCGCTGCTTACTTTGCAGCCCTGGTGGGAGATTACGGGCCTAACCTGCTTGGAGCCTATCTTCGTTCAATGATTGTATACCACGTAGTAGCCTTTGGTTACTTCTTTGCAGCATTTACGCTCTATACATGGTACGCAACACAGGGAAAAGGTGTAGGTACTTTCTGGCGCAACATTATCACCCCATCAATAACAGCACTTGGAACGCAGAGCAGCAATGCAACTCTACCAGTCAACCTGATAGCTGCACAGAATATAGGCATACCAAAGGATATTGCGGAAATTGTCCTTCCGATAGGAGCAACAGCACACATGGAAGGCTCATGTATAAGCGGAATTCTTAAAATATCATTCCTTTTCGGCATATTCAATATCCCGTTCACAGGGTTTGGAACAATGGCAACTGCTGCTGCGGTAGCAGTGCTAAGCGGTGTTGTCCTGTCAGGCATCCCTGGGGGCGGACTTGTAGGAGAGATGCTGATAGTGAGCCTTTACGGTTTCCCGCCTGAAGCATTCCCTATCATTGCTACCATAGGCTTTTTGGTTGACCCTGCGGCAACCATGGTCAATGCTACCGGAGACACTGTTTCTGCAATGCTGATTTCACGTATGGTTGAAGGCAAGGATTGGTTTGAAAAAGCAATGGCGTTGAAAGGATCAGAATAATATAATCCTATTCTCTCTCTTTAAACATTTGTAATATACAACCCGGCATTCCATTTGTTTTGGAGTGCCGGATTTTTATATATGGTAAAATTTGACAGGCCTGATTTCCAATTGATCTGGCCTTTATAAGGGGTTATATCTTTATAATGAGGATGAGTTGCTGTGAAAAATGAAAAAATCAAAACGGTGTCACTGATAGGACTTGGAGCTGTAGGCAGTGCAAATTTGGCAAAGATCGCCCGGGTTCTCCCAATGCAGGATATAAGTGTAATAGCGACTGGAGCAAGGGCTGAAAAATACAGAAATGAAGGCGTATGTGTAAACGGTGAATATTTTTACTTCCCAGTAGCAGAGCCATGCATGCAAGTTAGGCCTGCAGATCTTTTAATATTCGCAGTTAAAAACAACCAGTTAAAACAAGCTATTGCCGACGCAAAAAAACATGTCGGCGAGAACACCATCATTCTCTCTTTGCTTAACGGAGTTACCAGTGAAATGGAGATAACAAAGACATACGGAAGCAATAATATCCTTTACTCCTACGTCATGGGTACAGATGCAACGAGGATCGGCTGCAGCACTGTATATGAGAACCTTGGATATATCCCGTTCGGGGAATCAACAAATATACCAGGCTGCTATTCGGAAAACGTTTTAAAGGTGGAAGAATTTTTTACGCGTACAGGAATCTCATACACTATACCGGAAAATATGATCAAGGAACTCTGGTTTAAATTCATGCTGAATGTCGGGGCAAATCAGGTTTCAGCAGTTTTGAGATGCAGTTACGGTGCCATACAGAAAAATGAAGCTGTCAGGGAACTTGTTATAAAAGCTATGAATGAAGCCATGCAAGTTTCAAGAGCTGAAAATATCAATCTCGGGCCAGATGATATAACAAAATGTCTTTCGATATTGGACATGCTGTCGCCCGCCGGGAAGACATCAATGCTTCAGGATATTGAAGCAGGACGGCGGACCGAAGTTGATGTTTTCGGCGGAGTAGTTTCATCTCTTGGCAAAAAATATAATATACCGGTTCCTTTAAACGATGCGCTTGTAAGCCTTATAAAAGCATTAGAAACCATCCCATGTTTATGAAACACCAAGGATAGCCATTATGCAAAAAAACAAAATATCATAAAAAGAAGAGTGATCCCGCCTAACTGGATCACTCTTCTTCTTTTTAAATATGCTGCAGTTTTAAATCCTCAGACAGGATGAAGTATCTCCTGCCATAAAGATACTGTTTCTTCTAAAGGAAGAATCCCTTCAGTTTGAGGCCATCAGCAACGCGCTTGATTGCAACGAGGAATGCTGCACGGCGCATCTTTACGTTATGTTCCTTAGCATAGGTCCATACTCTGTGGAAGTTCTCGGTCATGATAGGGATAAGGCGGTCATTGTATTCTTTCTCTGACCAGAAGAATCCAGCAAGGTCCTGTACCCACTCAAAATATGAGCCGATAACGCCGCCGCTGTTGGCAAGGAAGTCAGGTACTACGATGATTCCGCGTTTGTCAAGGATTGCATCGCCTTCCGGTGTTACAGGTCCGTTTGCTCCTTCAATGATGTACTTCGCTTTGATCTTGTCTGCGTTCTTTTCGTTGATCTGGCCTTCCATTGCGCAAGGTGAAAGCACGAGGCAATCCTGCTCGAGGATTTCTGTACCGCTCATCTTGACAAGTCCGGGCTGCTTATAACCATCAAGTATACGCTTCGGGTGAGCTTCAACATATGCTTTTGCTGCTACTACATCAATTCCGTCAGCGCAGTAATAACCGCCGGTGATATCGCTGATACCGACTATCTTTGCGCCATGCTCCTGCATGAACAGCGCGTTGTAGGTTCCGACATTGCCGAAGCCCTGTACGATCACCTTGGAGCCTTCAACTTTTTCACCCATTACTTTAAGAAGTTCTCTGATGCATGTCGATACGCCGAGGCCGGTTGCTGCCGTACGGCCCTTTGAACCCCAGTATGCGATAGGCTTTCCTGTTACTACGCCTGGCTCAAGATGTCCGCGAAGCTTTGAAATTGTATCCATCATCCAGACCATCTCAGGACCGCCTGTATTCATGTCAGGTGCAGGAACATCGGTCCAGTCGCCGATAAACGGTGCGATGCGGGCTGCAAATGTACGTGTCATCATCTCGCGTTCACGCGGTGAGAGTTCAAATGGATCTACTGCTATTCCGCCTTTGCCTCCGCCGTAAGGAATACCGGCAAGCGAACATTTCCAGGTCATAAGCATTGCAAGTGCTTCACACTCTTCAAGGTCAACGCCCGGATGGAAGCGGATACCGCCCTTTGCCGGACCGCAAACTGTTGAATGCTGTACGCGATAGCCCTTAAAAACCTTAACTGCTCCGCTGTCCATGACAACAGGAACAGCTACGCTTACTGAACGCTCTGGATAGCTCAATACTTCGGTAAGACCCTCATCGAGTCCCATTTCCTCTGCTGCTGAATAGAAGTTCTCCAGCGCTGTGTCAAGAAGCACATTCTTAGAAGTACGTTTCTGTACGGCCATACAAAAAACCTCCTTGATTTTTTCGCCCATTAGGGCATTTACTCTGTGGATGTCCGTCCCATTAAAAAAGGACGATTCTGGCGCATATTGTTTATTGTATTACTCTTCTTTATGGGCGTAAAGGGGCTAAAAACTGTATGAAATCATAATAGTAGTTAAAAAACAGTCAAATGAAACTATTTTCACATTCCTACTTAGAGAAAAAAGGCACAATCTCCTTTTATTAGAAAAACTTGAGAGAAAATAAACTCCTTGCCTTTTGCAGGATTTTGTCCCTATGTCTTATTGCAGCAGCTGTATTATGTATTAAATAACAGTGCGTCGGTGCTGCCTTACTTTCCTACAGCATAAATCAGGTTTGCATAGGCTATGGATATATCATAAAGGGCATCGACGCGCTCCGTTTTACTGTTAATAAGGGCAAGCCTTGCATCAAGAATGTCAAGATTCGTACCGACCTGCTCTTCATAGCGTTTCACTGCAATCCTGTAATCTTCCTCTGATTCAGTTACCTGGCGTTCTGCAACATTAAGCCTGCTTTCAGCCGATTTCAGGTTCAATTCCGCCTGTGTAACTTCCATTTTTATAGAATTTTTGGCGTCATCCAGCATGCATAAAAGTTCTCTGGCCTTTGCTTTTGCCTGTTTTGTTTTAGCTGAAATTTCACCGCTGTCGAATAAATTCCAGTAAACCATCATCCCCATCAGCCATTCTTCGTTCCCGCTGGGAAAGAAACCGTTGTCCACATTGGTAATGGCACCGCCCGCTACTATCTGGGGAAGAAGCTGTCCGCGTTCTGCACGGGCTATTTTATATGCCTGTCTGCTTAAATTGTCATAAACTTTAAGTTCCATCCTGTCCTTATATGCCATTTCCATATGGTCGTCAGGAAGGTCCGTTTCCATTGCATTTAATATATCTTTTGCGGAAAGCGGAGCTCCGGTTTTTACACTATCCGGTGAAATTTCCGTCCCTACGGCACGTTCAAGTGAAGTCAGCGCAATTTTAACGGAATTGGCTACGCGGATCAAACCAAGCTCTGCATCAGCCACTGCAACTTTGCTCCTTAAAACATCGCTTTTTGCTACGACACCGGCTTTGAATAGTTTTTCTGCACGTGTAAGATGACTTTTTGCAAGTCCCACGGATTCTTTTGCGACGACTTCCTTTTCTTCTGCCCGTTTCAGGTTATAAAAGGCTATTCTGACCGCATTTGAAACACTCTGGCCAACACGTTTTTCATCAGCAACAACTGCCTCCTTCGCAAGCATTGCAGCCTGTTTTCCTGCATAAAGTGAGCCTCCTGCATAAACTGTCTGTATAAAGCCTGCCGCTGCAACGTAAGTATTGCGGTAGCCAACAGGCACAACCCCTATTAAAGATCCTGTTACCGGGCTTATGGCAGGAAGCAGAGGATCGTCTTTCTGCCATAAAGCACCTGCTGCAACACCGATTTTAGGGCCCATTTTTGCAGACGCTTCCTCTATGGCAGCCTCTGAAGATATGACCCTCTCATGTGAAGCGCCAATAAGGGGATTTTTCTGCTGTGCCATAACGATCAGCCTGTCCAGGACAGCCTGGTCGAAAGCAGAAGCTGCAGTCAGGTGTCCTATAAGTATTAGTAACGATACGATCAGCGTTATTCCTGTTTTTTTCATTATTTGATTATTCCTCCAGTGCATCACGGCACAAAACGCTTTTTGAACATCATTATGCTTGAAGAAAACATTACCGCTATATAAATACATAGTGCAAGAGTATCTTTCCAGACATACCCGAAACCGCCGCCCTTAAGTATTATCTGGCGTGACAGTCTTATGTAATACGTTATTGGTATACATTCACCAAGATAACGGAACCCCCATGGCATTGCCTCTATCGGGAATACAAAACCAGACAGCAGGACACTCGGCAGTATTATAAATATAGACAGCTGCAGAGCCTGCATCTGGTTCTGCGCAAACGTCGATATCATTATTCCGAGAGACAGGTTGGCTACTACGTAAAAGAACGTTAGAGCGAAAAAAAGGATTTTACTCCCGAGAAAAGGCATTTTAAAAACAGATATCCCGACAACTATCGATACTATGACCTGAGTATATCCGACAATAATATAAGGCAATATCTTACTCAGCAGCAGCTCCCATGTTCTCATAGGTGTAACAAGCAGCTGTTCGAGTGTTCCCTGCTCACTTTCACGAACGATGGCCATAGCCATCATTGTAATAAGCGTTATAGTAAGCAGAAGCCCCATTATTCCGGGTACCAGATACCATGACGTTATAAAATCCGGGTTATACCACAGGCGTATACGCATATCCACAGCCTGAGGCGGTATCTCAAAACCCATCCTCCTGAATTTATCAGCCAAAATTTCCTGTGATTTTATCATTCCAAGTGTCTGTGCAGCGGCGAGCGCAGATGAAGCTGACATATTGTCCGTGGCGTCAATTATTACCTGGACACCGCTGTGGTTCCCGCTTCTGAGCTTCTTTGCATAATCGGGCGGGAAAATCAAACCTACCTTTACGTTACCTGACTCAACAGCGTTATTAACTTCCGTCACATTCCGCGCATAGAGTTTTATATCGAAATAGTTACTTGCAGTAAAGCTTTGTATCATTTCACGGCTCTCCTGCGTACGTGACTGGTCGAATACAGCTGTTTCGAGATGTTTGACATCCGTGTTTATCGCAAAGCCGAATATAAGCAGCTGCGCAACAGGCATAAATATGAGCATTGCAAGTGTTATTCTGTCTCGCAGCACCTGAATAAATTCCTTTACGATCAAAGCCTGAAGCCTGCCAAATCCCATTGCTATCCCTCTTTCGGTTCAGTATTATCCGCAATATTGAGTTTTATTTCGCCTGCACCTGAGATCCTGCCTCCGCTAAGTTTTTTGCCGGATTCCTGTTTTACAAGATAAGCAAAAACATCCTCCATTGACGGGGCTATTTCCGAAACTACAGTTCCATCCAAAATACTTTCTTCGCCGGGACAAAGCTCCTTATTAACAAGCAAATGCAGTTTATCGCCAAAAAAATATGAATCCATGACACATTCCAATTCACCATGCTGTATCCTGGCAAGAAGTTCTATGCCTCTGTCTGATTCAATTTCATAAAGTTTGCCGGGTATAAGCTTTTTCAAGTTCACAGGGGTATCATCTGCAATAAGTGCCCCGAAATAAATGAATGCCACTTTATCACAGTGCTCCGCCTCATCCATGAAGTGGGTTGTAACCATTACAGTAGTCCCGTCAGCGGCAAGGTCGTATATTATATCCCAGAACAGGCGCCTGGCCTTAGGATCAACACCGCTTGTAGGTTCGTCAAGAAACAGCATCTTAGGTTTATGCAGTATTGCACATCCAAGGGCCAGCCGCTGCCGCCAGCCGCCTGACAGCACGCCGGCAAACTCATCCTCCCGTCCCTGAAGCCCTGCAAGGGCAAGCATCTGGTCAATGCGCTTCGTTTTTTCCGCACCTTTAAGACCGTAGAGTCCGGAATAAAAATTTAGGTTTTCCATAACCGTCATTTGCGGGTAAAGGCTGAATTTCTGCGACATATATCCGACATCGCTTTTTATTTTTCTTCCTTCTTTTGCCAAATCCATACCAAGAACCAGTCCGACTCCTGACGTAGGGGCAAGCAGTCCGCAGAGCATTCTTATGGTGGTGGATTTGCCGGAACCGTTAGGACCTAAAAAGCCATAGACAGAGCCTTCTTCTATCGACATTGTAATATGGTCAACGGCAGTAAAGTCTCCGAATTTACGCGTAAGTTCACGGGTTTCTACGACTATATTCCTCAAGAAACCATCCCTCCACCTGAGAACGAGACAAAAAGGTCTTCAAGGCTTGGGGATATTTCGGACAGGCTTGGCATATCGGTGCTTCTTACGCTCAGCTCCTTGTTTATAGCACGTTCTGCAGCTTCCACATCATCAACAACGATGTGATAGCTCGAACCGAAAAGGTTCGCATCAAAGACATGGTCACATTTCATGAGCCATTCCTTTGCACGCCGTTCATCAAGATCAAGTCTTAATATTTTTTTATCGTAACGTCCCAGCAGTTCCTCGGAAGTCCCTATGTCAAGTATCCGCCCCATATTTATGAACATCTTGCGTGTGCAGAGCTCTGCCTCATCCATGTATGGAGTGGATACGATTATTGTTAGCCCCTCACGGTTAAGTTCATACAGCATAGCCCAGAATTCCCTGCGCGCCACGGGATCGACACCGGTAGTAGGCTCATCAAGGAAAAGTATTTCAGGCGTATGCATAAGTCCCGATGCAAGCGCCAGCTTCTGCTTCATACCGCCGGAGAGCTGTCCTACCATTCTGTCTCTGAAAGGCCAGAGCCCGGTACGTTTAAGAGCCGCTTCAGCACGCTTAACGACAACATCTTTCGGAGTCCCGTAAAGGGAACCAAAAAGAGCGATATTTTCGTTTACAGTCATATCGGTATAAAGACTGAACATCTGGGGGACGTAACCCGCGTTTACCCTTGCCCTGCGCCTGTTATTACTTTTAAGCAGCGTACATTCGCCGCCGTCAGGGTTCGTGATGCCCATGGCAATGCGTATAAGCGTAGTTTTGCCAGCTCCGTCAGGCCCGATAAAACCGAAGATTTCACCTCTGTAAATCTCCATGGATACGTTATCCAGTGCCTTTACCCTGCCAAAGCTTTTTGCTACTCCGCTATAGCTTAAATAGACCTCTCTGTCGGTTACGGTCATAAAATCACGGCATCCGCAGGCATGCCAGGCTTCAAAATACCCTCTGGGTTGTCCACTGACAACTTTATCCAGAATACCATGTTAGTTCTCTCGCTCTGAGTTAATGAAAGGCGCGGGTTATATTCGGCCTGCTGGTTTATTTCAGTTACTACCGCCTTGAATTTTTTATCCGGGTAGGAATCGACACTTACTTCTGCTTTCCCGCCGAGCCTTATAAGGCCAAGCTGAGTTGAAGGTATGTAAAGCTTGATCCAGCAGTCTGTCATTATTCCAAGCGTTGCTATAGGAGCCCCTGGGCTTACAACATCTCCGACTTCATAATTTTTAGTAAGAACCACGCCATCGGCTGGTGAGCGAAATTCTTTATACCCTACAAGTGTTTTTGCTTTCATAAGTGCGGCTTCACAACGTTTTACATTTGCTTCTGCCGCCTTTATCTGCTCCGGCCTTATTCCGTTCTGTAGAAGAAGAAGTGTTTCAGATGCCATTTTCATGGCATTCATCTTTGCGTTTGCATTTTCAGCATACAATTCAGCTTCCCTCACTGAAACCACACCGTCATCCGCAAGTTTTTTAAAACGCTTGGAATCACGTTCGGCCTGTTCATATTGCGTTTTACGAAGCGCAAGTTCAGCTTTAGCCTTCGAAACATCTTCTCTGCGAAAACCGTTTTTAAGTTCCAGAAGCTGCTGTTGTGCAGCAGCCAGCGCTGCGTGCGCCATTTCGACATCGTGATCTGCCCCGTCAAGTGATAATTTTGCTATGAGATCGCCTTTCCTAACCGTATCGGACTCATCGATATTAAGCTCTATTATGCGGCCCCCGGCCTGAGGTGCAAGCTGCACTTCAGTTACTTCGACACTTCCTGAAGCCTTCACACGCGTATCTTTCCTGTGTCCTTTCAAATACACCGAGCCTGCCGCTACTGCCGCAATTATAAGCAGCACAGTTATTATTATTATCTTCTTTTTTTTAAATATTTCAGTTGCCTTCACTCTTTACATCCTCCTTTGAGGAAAAACTATCTTAATCTCTCACATCCTGTTGCCGTTTTCAGCTAATCAAAGGGCAGCTTCTTTGCGAAGCGCTGTATTAGGGATCTCAGCAAAAATCATATTTGTAATTTTACACTGTTTCATTAAAACAGTAATTATATGGATGTTTTATATCAGAAATTTTTTTCGATCTTTATATCCTTATATAAAAATTACGGTAATGCTAACGTGCAATATATTTCAGTTGAAATACATGCGGTGCAAGCAATTATTGTCTGTATCAAATCCGGATTCGGACGGAAAACTGTAAAATTACAACTTCCGGGACATCAGCTCCGATAATAAAATGACCTATGATCTGAGATAAATCAATTAAACAGATTCAGACCATTTTTCAATTCATACCGCTGCTATTATGAATCTAAAATAATTTCTTTTTCCAGAGAAGTACCGTTGCTGCAATAGTAAGGATAAGAGTAATCCCGCCAACGATATAAAAACCTTCCGGATGGTTTGCCCACGGGACAGGGACGTTCATTCCAAAGAAACTGGATATCATTGTGGGGATAGCCATGACTATAGTCACAGATGCAAGGAATTTCATAACGATGTTAAGATTATTCGATATTACAGATGCAAAAGCATCCATCATGCCGGCCAGAACATCCGTCTGTATCTGTGCCATCTCAATGGACTGGTCATATTCTACACGGACGTCATCAAGCAGTTCCTCGTCCTCTTCCCTGAATTTGATAAGATGGTGGACCTGCGGGTTTGAACATAAACGAAGAAGTCTCTCTACAACGACTTTATTTGATCTTAGTGACATTGAATAGTATGTAAGGCCTTTCTGAAGATCAAGAAGCTGGAAAAGTTCCTGATTCTTCATGGATTTGCGCAGGTCCTGTTCAATACTGTCAGATTTTCTTGTCATCTGCCGCAGGTCTTTCAGGAAAAGCAATGCCGAACGATATAAAAGCTGGAAAAGGAATCGCGTTCTTTTGAAAGTGCTGAAATATTTATACCTGCTTGGAGTAAAATTCTGCAGGACTTCATTGAATTCCTGGCATATAGTTACAAGATAGTCCGGTGTTACTATTATACCGAGAGGGAGCGTATCGTATACTTCGGGCCTGTCCTCATGGTTCAGCGGGACATTTACCAGAATCAGTATCTGATTGTCCTCTATCTCTATTCGTGAAGATTCCTCCGGGTCCAATGCTGCACGTACAAAATCCTGAGGCGCGTCAGTTATCCTTTCAACTGCCAGCAGCTCTTCCGCTGTTGGCCTAACAAGACTTATCCATGCGCCGGATTCTATTCCCTCCATGGTAAGATCTATCAGGCCTTCTTCAGACGTTTTTGTAATTTTAAGCATTCGATTTCTCCCTTCCCAAAACATTTGCCCTGACTGGAATAATTGCAGTAAAAATCCTGCCAGACAGACAAATGCATCAACATATACATACTTCCGGCAAAAAACCTTGCCGGTGAAATACAGATTTTAAATTTTGAGATCGGGAGTGGGGTATTTAAGATGATTGAATTACAGCAAAACCCTTCACACCCGGCGAGCGCCGGGTGCAGCAAGCTACAGTCCGCGCTCAGGCTGGAAACAAAGTGCAACTCAAAGGTTCAGGACTGGGACTAGGACTGTCCATAAATTTCTCCTTCCCCCGGATTATATCCGGATTCTTGGACACAGCTGAATCAGTAAAGTAACAACTGCTATGTTTGAAAGTTTAGACTCCAACGGCGATAAGGTCAAGCAAAAAATAAATAATATCGGTGTAAAAAAGGGGACGCGATCTGCAATGAACAGATTGTGTCCCCCATTTACGCAATACACCGGCAGCTATGTTTACAGGTCCAAATATAAGGTTATAAACATACCTGCAGATAATTCATATATAACTACATTTCAAAGGAAAAACCGACCTGTGCTCCCCAAGGCTGTGTCCTGTTGTCTCCGTCAGCATACTGGAAGCTCGCATTGAAATAGCTTCTCTGTGCAATCTGCCAGTTTAGGCCTATTTCATAAACTCCCCATGTACCGCCAAGGTCGCTTGTCCATTTCCCGCCGCTCATCGTTATATCAGTCTCACCGTCGAACTCATGCACTATTGACGCCTTACCGTAAATATCAAGAGACATACCGTTTGATGTTATAACTGACCGTCCGAACATTACGCCTCCGCGTGCCTGTATTGAATCAGAATCGGAAATATCGACGTCTATCCCAGAGTTGGTACTGTAGTCATCTCCTGCAAGCCTCATCCATGACAGCTGAAGCTGCGGTTCCCAATACCATCCGTTGCTTCCGGTATCAATGCGTTTTCCGAGCATCATAGATGCACCGAAACCGTTATTTTCGTACTCTCCAGTCACTGTATTGAAACCGAGAGCTTCTCCAAGAGCAGCACTGAAATCGTCCAGCTTATTAATCGTCATATCACTTTTATAATGGTTGAATTTCAGGAGCCCGGCAATATAAAAACCGTTGTTGCTGCGATACATGGAATACAGGGATGCATGGAATGAATCAATGTCGGTATTGCCTATACTATTCGTTATATCCCTGTCCGCTGTACCGTAACCTATCATTCCGCCCTGATAGAGTGCTCCGTTGTCCCTGTCGAATTTTTTGTCGTATCCCAGAGAAACTGTCCTGAAATCTTCATCGAATACTGACCCGACGCCTCCGTCGAATTCCACTTTCTTTGCAACAGCATTTGCCCATACTCCGCCGGCATATCCGTCTTTGTACATTTTAAGGCGGTCAAACAGTGTCCCGACTTCCGTGTACCATATTTCCGAATCGACTACAGATCCGACTATTCCCTGGCCTACTGTAGTCAAACCGTTGCGTTTCAGATACCATTCCTTGGCTGAGCCAACGCTCCCCTCAGCCAAAATATAGTTCCATGCGCCTGCATCAACCACTCCGTCAGGATCTGCAAGGCTGAACGAAGCTGTTGCTTCGGAATCATCGACTACTATCAGACCGTCCATGCGGTCGGCCCCGCTGTTGGAAATAATCTGCACGTCGACAAGATTCTCTCCAGTAGCAGTACCGGCAATATACAGAAGATCTCCCTCATTGGCATTAATATCCGCCTTCATTTTCAGCGTTCCTGAAATGCCTGAGTCAGAGTCTACAAGTCCGTTGAAATCTGATACTGAGACTATTTTATAGCCGCTGTAATCACTATCGGGTACAACATAGCTCATTGTTTCCGGGTCGACAGTTCCTGAGAACTGGTAATCGACTGTCCCTGCGTTTGAAAGCGATCCGTCTGTTATCGAAGCTCCGGTCACATTCCAGACAGCGCTGTTGTCCAAAAGAGTAACATTGATTCCTGCATTTAAATTGTTAATATTGGAATTGACCGTTCCTGTCAGAGAAGAGCCTGTTGATAAAATCAGATCAAGGTTTCCGTCTGAATCACCTGTATGCCTTACATTGCCTGTAAGAATGGTACCATCGGCGGCAGTAACGATGCCGGAAGAATCTGTAACAATAAGCGATTCGGCATCTTCCTCCCCGGCAGTAACACCGGAAAGATCCAAATGGCCGCCATCGCTTACATACATATATGACTCGGACAGGCTGGAAATTTCTCCGCCCGTCATGCTGATATATCCTCCGTCATCTGCATAAAGGCCATATGCGCTGTCTCCTTCAGTTGATACTGAGACGCCTGACAGATATATCGCTGAACCTGTTCCTGAAGACACGACCGCATGCGCATAATCGCCGGTCGTGCTTATGGTAGTCACAGGCTGCATGTATAATGAAAATGCAGCCGGGAGTGCCGAACCGCCGTTCATGTATATCCTGCCGCCGTTATTTGCATACAGCCCGTATGCACCTAATCCTTCGGTAGAAACATCTCCGGCATTGGTCATCGAAATCAAAGAACCGTCTCCGTCAGCTACTGCGCCATGGCTCAATGCACCTGTAGTAGATACGGAACCGCCGTCCATATCCACTTCTCCTCCCTCAGCCGCATATATTCCGTAGGCATAAAGCCCGACCGCACTGTTCCATATCCCATTGGTTGATACATGTACATCGTTGAGCGATATTTCTGAACCGCTGCCGCTTGAAATCACGGCGTGGCTGCCCAGCAGCCCGGATGTCGAAACCGTTCCGTCATCCATAAATATACTGCCGCCGCCGTTAGCATAAAGACCGTATGAACCAATCCCTGAAGTTGAAACATCTGCATCTTCAATATCGACTTCCGAATCGCTGCCGCTTGAAATCACGGCATGGCTTGCTGCACCAGCTGTGGAAACCGATCCGCCGGACATTGCTATGCTGCCGCCATCCTGGGCATACAGCCCGGTTACGCCTACGCCGTTGGTGCTGATCACTGCATTATTATTTATCAGTATGCCTGAAGACGCGCCTTCCGCTTTTACAGCGCTGCCTCCGGCTCCGTTCGCGGTTACCGAACCGCCTGACATTGCTATGTATCCGCCGTCCTCGGCATACAGACCGTTGGTTCCAGCCCCGTTAGCGGTTACAGTCGTGTTGTTTAATATTATGCCCGATCCACCGGCACCTTCAGCCTTCACTGCGCTGCCTCCGGCTCCGTTTACGGTTACCGAACCGCCTGACATTGCTATGTAATAATCGCCGCCGTAAGCATAAAGTCCGTTTGAATTAATGCCATTAGCCGTTATTGAAGAATTGGTTATCCATGCATGCGCTGAATTCGCAGCAAGCAAACCGTGAGTACCTACTCCGTTTCCTGTTATAGTACTATCGTAAATTTCTGCCCATGCGCCTGTCCCTTCAAGAGCCACTGCAGCCCAGTAGCTTCCCGGAATTATATTGACAAGCGTTGAAACCGAGGCTCCATAAAGTTTTACCATGGCGTATGAACCTGACGGGTCGACAAAAATGCCTCTCCATCCCTGAACAGTAGATCCATTAAGTATGGTGGTTCCTCCTGTTATCGTTAAGGCCGTAGGTATAGCAGGGGAGTAGGGAATAATCGACAAGTTTTTATTATAAAAACTGTCTCCGCTGCCGTAAGTGGCATCAGTTGTCTGCACCTTACCCCTGTAGGTTGCCGCCCACAAAGGATATCCTGAGACGGTAAGAATAATCAGCGATAAAAAGGCTATCATTGCACAGGACCTAAATATTTTTTTCATTTATAAATGCGTCCTCCTCTTAAATTATTTTTTTACCTGTGTAATATATATGTATAAACATAGCAGACCTGTCTTATAAATAATTGGCCTGCTATAACAACCGGCTTCGGCGTTAACTGGTAAAACATATTTATTTCATCATGATATTTGTGTTGCTATGCTGGGGATATTGGTATGAGACTACCTTACTATGCTACGTGTTCTGATAGCATGTGTCAAGACGGATAACAAAAAATCAGTTTTACCAAATATGAACATAAATGACGCATAAAAACAGCGGAGAGTTCAAATAATAAAGAGCCGGGATAGCGTTGGACGCTTCCCGGCCCCATAGTCTGCTTCAGAAATTGCTGTTTTAAACTCGGGGATACTAACGTTTTGAGAACTGCTTATTAGCACGAGCTCCCTTGAGTCCGACCTTCTTACGTTCGACCATACGCGGGTCACGGGTAAGAAGACCTGCCTTTTTAAGAGCAGGACGGGCTGCCGGATACAATTTGAGTATTGCTCTGGCTACTCCGAGGCGAACCGCACCTGCCTGACCGGTAAGTCCGCCGCCGTGGGCGTTGACAAATACATCTATCTTGCCTTCAACGCCGGCCACCTTAAGGGCTTCAACAGCCTGCGACGCCCAATAATAACGCGGCAGATAGTCATTGACTTCACGGTTATTGATGAGGAATTTTCCATCGCCGCCGCATATACGCACACGGGCAATCGCATTCTTTCTTCTGCCTGTTCCCCAAACAAAGGCTACAGGGGCCGTTTCTTCTTTTTTCTTCGCTACCATTTTTTAACCCCCTATCCTTTAATCAATCTGCTCTGGCTTCTGAGCCGCATGTGGGTGGCTAGGTCCAGCGTATACTTTAAGTTTGCGGTACATGTCACGTCCGAGTTTGGTTTTTGGAAGCATTCCCCATACGACCCTTTCGATAAGGCGTTCAGGGGTTCTTTCCAATATCTCACCGTATGTAAGCGTCTTAAGACCTCCGGGATATCCGCTGTGTGTCCTGATAGTGGACTGACGTATTTTTTTGCCGGTAAGCCCGATTTTTTCCGCATTTACTACCACAACAAAATCACCGGTGTCGACATGCGGCGTATATGTTGGCTTGTGCTTCCCCGCAAGTATGCGGGCAACCTGTACTGCAAGGCGGCCTAGGTGTTTATCTGTCGCATCTATAACATACCATTTGCGCTCTACCGATTCTCCCTTGGCCATGAAAGAGCGTGTGCCGATCATTGATATTCCTCCTTAGAAAAACAACTGACTTTCAATCTCATGTAATTTACTATTTCTATCCTTAAAGCAACTCTTTCCCGAGTCCCGCCGGATGTGGCATTCATGCGCCTCAAGCGCATCGTCCTGCAGAGACGCCGACCGTTAACGTGGGGGAGAACAGTCAGCGGGACTTAGAGTACGCGTTCAAGCTTTGGATTATTGACCAAACCGGGAAGCCTTCCCCTTTTCGCAATCGGCCTGCCGTCGACCATTTTTAAGTCCATGGTCATATCTCTTGGTGTTCCATGCGTTATATAGCTCCCGACCCCATAAACATCGGCACCGGCATCATTCAGTATCTTTATCCGTTCAGGGGTGAGCCCCCCTGTCGCTATAATTTTAACTTTTTCAAATCCGGCTGCATCAAGACGCCAGCGGATCTCCCTGACCAGATCTGGGGTAACTCCGCCGCGCTCGCCAGGCGTGTCGAGCCTTATGCCGGCTAGTCTGTCCCCTAAAAACTCTGCGACCCTCAGGGATTCCTCTGCTTCATCCTTGAAAGTGTCTACAAGAATAATGCGAGGTTCCTCTGGCGGGACCTGTTCATCATAGAGTTTGGCAAGCTTTACTGTATCTCCGACCATTAATATCGCTGCGTGCGGGACAGTTCCTTTGGGTTCTTCTCCGCACAGTTTGGCAGCCAGAATACAGCTCATAGCGCTGCATCCGGCAATCTTTGCAGCACGCTCCATAACAGAGGCGATAGCCGGGTGCACGTGCCGTGCTCCAAAGCATAAGACATCACGGCCCTCTGCGGCATCGACACATTCCTTTGCAGCAGTGGCCCACCCGGTAGATGAAGCAAGCATGCCGAGCAGAACCGTCTCATACATGCCGAACGATTCATAGGTCCCAGTAATGCGCATCAAAACATCTTTAGACTCAAACATACCGCCCTCAGGAAGTGATTCAACCTGCGGCGGATTGGGCAGCCTCCTGAAAAGGCGCAGGACTTCTTCGGATCCTGCATACATACCGCCGCCGCGTGCAAAAACTTCCGCCACTACCGGTGTGTCAAGCAAGCCGGCAGAGCGCAGCACATCCCTTGTTTTTATGAAATATATATCCGTCGTCCATCCGGCCAGCACTTCCTCATGCGTTGCGGAAAAAAGACGGTCTTCAGTTTCTCTGAATGAAGCTATATCCTGCTGGCTGTCCAGTCTTTCAAGCTCCATTGTCACAGGCCTATCTTATTGCAACCTGCAGAATGGACAGCAGCATAAACGCTACCATCAATCCTGAAGTGACTTTTGTGAGAGCTGACATACGCTGCCATGTTCCTCCCATATCAGCCTGCGTACCTCCGCCAAAAGCACCGGTAAAACCACCGCTTTTCCTTTTCTGCATCATTACTACTGCAACTAGAGCAACACAAACAAGTATGTGAAGGATTCCAAAAAGAATTTTCACAAACCACACCTCCAGAGTATTCTCTATTCCCCGTCACCAATTATTATATTGTCTGCGCAGAGAATTTTCCATAATACGTACAGTTTAGTATTCTAACATAGGTACCAGCATTTCGGCTATACCTTTTATACTCAAAGCTCTGTGGGAAATTTTTCTTTTTATTGCATCTCCGAGTTCTGCAAATGTCTTTGAATAGCCAAGCGGTATAAAAATCGGATCGTAGCCGAAGCCTGCTTTGCCGGCAGGGGATACTGCGATATTGCCTTCGCAGTATTTCTGACATACAACAGGTTTTCGTAAATCAGGAAAAACAACTACAAGGCATGAAACAAACCTTGCTTTCCTGTTCTCGGCCCCATCCATTTTTTTCAACAGCCATGAAATCCTGTCTTTATCTGTTCCCTGAATTATCCTGGCCGAATGCACCCCGGGCGCCCCGCCTAGTGCATCAACCTCAAGTCCGCTGTCATCTGCAAGCGACGGCAAGCCGGTTGCCGATGACCATGCTGCAGCCTTAAGCATCGCATTTTCCTCATAGGTTGAACCTGTTTCTTCAACTTCAGGAAAGTTTTCCAAATCGCCGCCGAATAAAAGCTCAGCGCCAACTTCGGCAAAGGCGTCTTTCATTTCCAAAAATTTATTGCGATTACAGCTGGCAAGAACTATTTTCATCTTAAAAGCAGTTTTCCTTCTTCATCATTAAAATTCAGGCATTCAGCCTGCTTTTGGTGTATTTCCCTTATGCCTTTCCATGCAAGGTCAAGGATCTCATCAAGCTCTGATCTTGAAAAGACACCGCCCTCTCCTGTCCCCTGTATTTCAACAAAATCGCCAGGCCCTGTCATAACGATATTTGCATCGACTTCAGCCGCAGAATCCTCTTCGTAACACAAATCAAGACTTGTGACGCCGTGGATCTTGCCTGCACTTACTGCGGCGACCTGGGTTTTAATCGGCATTTCCGTTATTTTTTCACTGGACATAAGCCATCTTACGGCATCAAAGAGAGCAACGAAACCGGCCGATATCGACGCTGTTCTAGTTCCTCCGTCAGCCTGGATAACATCACAGTCTATCCAAATCGTACGTTCCCCAAGTTTTGACATATCGACAGCTGCCCTGAGGGATCTTCCGATAAGACGCTGGATCTCGCTTCCTCTTCCGTTAAGCTTTCCTCGGCTTATATCACGCTGTGTCCTTTGATGTGTGGCACGCGGTAGCATTGAATACTCCGCGCTGACCCATCCGGATCCGCTCCCGCGGATAAAGGGCGGCACTTTTTCTTCTACAGATGCCGTGCACAGGACTTTTGTATACCCCCACTCAATCAGCACTGAGCCTTCCGCATATCTGTTGTATCCTCGCTCGAACCTTATAGGCCTTAATTCCGATGTTTTTCTTCCGTCGATTCTGATCATATCCATATTTTATTTATTTATCTCCCAAGCTTTTGTAAGGTCAACTGGATTTTTAAGTTTCGATTCCTTGCCGTCTATATATAATTTTATTCTCTTTATAGGCGGAAAATTTTCCTGTATTGTCCTTACGATCCCCGTAATAACAAGCTCCGCTTTTTCCTTGCCTATAGTTTTAAGTGAATCCTGGAAAGGAGCTGACATATCAAGATACAGCCACTCTCCGCTCTGAAAGATATTCAGCGGGCGTGCACCTGTATCCATCATCCTGTCTTCTTTAAGACAGTCGACGTACATAGATACGACTTCTTTTATATCTTCTTCGCGCAGGCCTTTATTTATCTCTATGTCCCTGGTACTTATATTGCCGTCTTCAGGAATATAAAGTTTATATTTGACATTGCCGTATGCGGCCGGAGAACTTTCCCCTGACTCAGTCTGTCCGACTTCAGAACTGCTGCCTAAAACATTTCCGACACGAGGTCCGCCTTTTTGGTCTGCCCATTTAAAAAAATAGTTGGCACCTAGATATCCGCAGACAAAAAATATAGCCAGAAGTGCGATCCATGCAAAGACCCTGACAAGCAGCGGTGCTTTTTTACGCTCATCAGTTTCCTCCATATAATCATCATAATAACCGTATCTTCGCTCCTGCTGGTTTTTCCCAGGGAAACGGCGATCAGGCTCTTCATCCTGGTCAGATGTTTTTTGCCCGTGTCTTGCAAAAAAACCTGAGCGCGCATATGATACATCGCTGTCAGAAGATTTTTTGCGCTCATTCTGTGCAGATTCATCAGAATTTGAGCGTCTCCTTTTAAGCGAAGGCTCATCATAATATTCTTCTTTTTTATTCCTGATTACAAAGTGACGGGTTCTTTCTTCCGGATCCCTCATCGTTTTTCCCTCCTGTCACATAAGCTGTCATTGAACTACAACAGGGTGTTCTTTTATATAAGTGACTATCCCCTGTGCAAAGCTGCTGCAAAGCGACTCTATGTAGCTACCTGAACGAAGCTTAAGCGCTTCTGCGGCATCTGTAAGATATCCCATTTCAATCAGGACGGCAGGCATCCCTGCGCCGCGCAGCACAAAAAACGGGGCCTGGCCGACTTTGCGCATCGGAAGACCTGCATTCCTTGCGGAACTATGCAGTATTTCCGTTAGGGTCGTGCTCTCGTTTATCTTATCATTTTGCTGCATGTCTCCAAGTATCTTCAGAAGAAGTTTTGTTTTCTGGTCAGAACGTACGGTATCCTGGGCCGTTTCAGCACCGCCGCTTATTTCTTTGTTTTCATATATTGCAAGCTGCATGGCATCTCTGTCGGAAGGCAGCGCCATTATATAGAACTCCAGCCCTGCCGCACGTTTTCCTTTTGGCATCGCATTGCAATGCAGACTTACAAAGACATTTGCCTTGCTGCTGTTTGCAAATGCCGTCCTCTGTGCAAGCTTAAGGTATACATCAGTTGTCCTGCTGTAACGCACATCGACCCCGTAGGACTGGAGTATACGGCCAAGCTGCGTCACCGCATTAAGGTTTATGTCTTTTTCTCTGACACCGTTAGCCATTGCGCCCGGATCATGTCCTCCGTGTCCTGCATCAAGGACTACTATCGGCCTTTTTTTGCCTGTAAATACCGGAACTACGGCCGCAGGAGGCGTAAATTTAATTTCTTTTGTATCCGTGCTGGCATATTCAGCGGGTACATTTTTTTCGGCTCTTTCCATTTCTATTTCCTTTTTATCAGGCTTTGCGGTTTTATTTTCATCCTTTGCCGCAGACACCGTCTCAGGAGGAGTTTCATCAGACGGCAAGAGCCTCATCCCTGACTTTTTACCTATGGATCTGTAAAACTGATCGAGTATAGCAACCATTGATTTTGAGTCGGCCCACCAATGATCTCCCTCGACAATAACAGGATTAGGCAGGGATACTATCGAACCGCTCACACGTACGACACTTGAATTATTCCAAAACTCCAGCTTCTTATTATCGAACACAACGACTATCCCCTGCATATTACCGGTACGGGCAAAACCAAGCGATGAAATTATTTCTTCAATGGCTACGTCCGTACCCTTGATGGGATTTACCCTGGCCGATATATCGCCTTTTTTTATTTCTCCGTACCACAAAGAAAGCGTTTCTGCCGACGATGCATCAGCTATAAAAAACAATGCGATAAGAGCAAAAAGCGATATCACCGATATTTTTTTTCTATTCACCCGCAACGACAACATTTTCCACCACCAAAGTCGGCGCAGCTACAGGACCGAAAAACTGCAGGTCGGAGCCTACGGCAACTATATTTTTCAGGAAATCCATCAGATTTGATGCAATCGTAACACCGCTTACAGGCCTTGCAAATTCACCTTTATCTATCAGCAAACCCTTAGCGCCTATTGAAAAATCACCGCTTATGGGATCAACAGTATGAAGTCCCATAAACTCGGTAACGTAAAGCCCTGAAGATATCCTGTTCCTTAAAGCATCAGGGGAATCGGCCCCGGGCTGAAGAACAAGATTGGTTGTGCCTACGTCAGGCAAAGATGACATCCCGCGGCAGGCATTTCCAGTTGATCTGACTCCGTCCTTCCATGCATACTGGAGATTATACAAATATGACAGGGCAGTGCCATCCTTGATAAGCACAGTCCTGCCCGTAGGGACTCCTTCTGAATCCCATGAGCCTGTCCCAGCTTTCCACGGCAGCCTCCCGTCATCAATAAGCGTTATGCAGCTGGCTCCAACCATTGAGCCGAGGCGCCCCTTCATCATAGATCGCCCTTTGTGTATTTCAGGAGAGCAGAAAAGATCTCCGATTATATCGACCAGCGATGCCGCAGTTTCCGGTTCTATAACCAGCGTGTATGCGCCGGTTCTTACAGGTGCGCCCCCAAGTGAAGATGCAGTTTTTAAAACTGCAGTCACAGCAGCTTTTTCTATATCAAGTTCGTCAAAACGGCGCGATTCAATGCCATATCCGCCTATTTCAGTATTATTTCCTTCCTGCATAAGGACTGTCACGCCACAGTTGCCGCTGCTGCCGCGTTCCCATCCAGAAAGTCCTGTAGTAGTGCAGTAAAATGACGCGCCCCATCCATCGTGCCATGCGGCACTGCGAACTGATATCACACGGTGATCTGCGGTTTTAGACAATTCCGTCATTTTCAGGCACATTTCAAGCCGCTGCTTGGGAGTCACTGCGGAAATCATGGGATCTTCAAGATCAAGTTCAGGATCCGTGATCAGTTTTCCTTTATAAAGCTGTATACCTTCTTCAGGCTCTGAGTTACGGCAATTGAAAAGGCTCCAGTCCACAAGTTCCTTTACAGATGCGCGGTCGAGCCTGTTGCCGTATGCTATTCCCTGTCTGCCATCGGACATTATCGTCCTTATGCCCATTCCTGATGTCGTTCCAGTCACGCATTCCTCGACCTCTCCGTCTTTAAGCGAAAGGCCTGAGCCGGCTCCTTCAGAGTATAGTACATCGGCGTCTGAAGCTCCGCTTTTCAGTGCCGCATCAAGGGCCCACTGTGAAAGGGCCTCAACGTTACCATGACTAAGAAATTCACTCAACCTTCTATCACCTCAAGTATAACCGCTGCAGCTTTCTCCGCATCTTCCCTGTTTACATCCAGATGGGTAACAAGACGCACCCTTCGCGGATTTATCATATTGAGAAGAAGCCCTTTTGCCTCGCATTTTTTCAAAAAAACATCATCGGAAGGATATCCTTCCTTCATGGTGAAAAATACCATGTTTGTCATATTAGGCGTATCCTCTACTTCAATCCCGCCTTTTTTCAGCAGTCCGGCAAGAAACAGCGCATTGGCATGGTCGACTGCAAGTCTCGGTATGTTGTTTTTCAATGCATAAAGCCCTGCTGATGCGGCTATCCCTACCTGGCGCTGGGAACCTCCTATACGTTTCCTCCATTTAAGCGCCCTTTGTATGAAATCATGGGAACCACACAGCATTGACCCCATGGGAGCACCAAGTCCTTTGGAAAGGCAGAACTGTACCGAATCAGCTTCCTGGGTGAAAACCTTTACGTCTGTACCGTAATAGACGGATGCATTGAATATGCGGGCCCCGTCAAGATGCACATGGAAGCCATGGCGATGTCCCTCGCGTGCTGCGGCCGCAAAACGTTCAGGAGCTACAGCTATCCCTCCTGTATAGTTATGCGTGTTTTCCAGCGACAGGATAGTTGTATCAGGATGATGGACATTATTGTCAGCACGGCTCGCCGGACCGATATCCTCTACCCTTGGTATCCCGTCATCATCATTGAGCGGATACGGACACAGACCAGCTATTGCTGAAAACCCGCCGACTTCGGCATTCCACACATGGGAACGTTTACCGGCAAGAAGACTCTCCCCATGGTGCCCAGCTGATAAAAAAGCTAAAAGGTTGCCCATAGTCCCGGAGCAGACATAAATAGCCGACTCCTTTCCCGTAATTTCCGCTGAATATTCAGCGAGAGCGTTTGATGAAGGGTCATCACCGTATATGTCGTCTCCAACTTCTGCAGCAGCTATAACACGGCGCATTTCATCAGAAGGTTTTGTTACAGTATCACTGCGGAAATCCATTATTTTCATTTAATTTTCCCCCGATTTTAAATTTTAACACCAAGACGAGCCCAAGGAAGAAAGTCTTCACTGACTGGAATGCCTAAATCCGTTACCGGACCATTCGCTCCGTGAAAATCTGAACCTGCCGTGGGATATAAATCAAATTTATGCGCAAGCATCAAATATTTATACGACTGTTCAGGGGTATGGCCTGAATACAGAGCTTCGATTCCCCATAACCCAAAGCTTTTCAATTTTTTTATAAGAGTTTCGGTCCCTTCTTCATCAAGATAAGTTTTTGCAGGGTGTGCCAGCACCGCAAGCCCTCCTGCGCCGTTTATCAAAGATATGCATTCCTCGGCCGACAGTCTGATCCTAGGTACGTAAGCGCTGCCTCCTGTGCCTATATATTTTACAAACGCCTCAGGTATTGTTGACACATATCCCTTCTGCATCATCAGTCTTGCAATATGGGGCCTGGCAACGACCTGTCCTTTTGAGAAAGCTGCAACTTCCTCAATCCCTATGTCGAAACCCAGTCCCTGCAGTTTTCTGCATATTTCATTGTTGCGCTGATTACGGTATTTTCTTATTTCCTCAAGTCTCTGTTCAAGCATTCTATCCGACGGGTCCAGTCTGAAGCCTAAAATATGCAGAGGGTAACTTGCTTCGGCAGAAAGTTCAATCCCTGAAAGTCCCTCCATCCCGTACCGTTTGCATAAAAGCATGAACGGCAGTATCCCTGCGGTAGTATCATGATCACTGAGGCTTATAAGCGACAGGTGGCGATGCTTAGCCGCCCGGACGATAGCTTCCACGGGAAACGTCCCGTCGGAATAAGTGCTGTGCACATGCATATCAATCAGAATCATTGATTATAACCCCGTAAAGGATCTGTGATAGTATAAATGCAAGCATGCCAAGTCTGGCAAGGTCGTCCTCAGAAAACGCATTCTGTGTTCTGGATTCAATCTGAAGTACCCCCAGCTTATCGCCTTTCGTACTCAATATAACTGACATCAGAGAGCAGGCGTCCCTGTCAAACGGCATATCCTTGGATGGTTCTACCCGCCCTGTCATATATGGTCTTCCCGATGCAAACACTTTCCATACGGCGCCGCCGTTTCTTGGTACATCGATTCGAGCCCCGCCGGAAACCCCAGGCATATAAAGCTCGCTGCCTTTATCGCTGCTGACAGCTATAAAGACTTCATCACCTGCTGCCATATCCTTTATCTTTTCAAGTGCGGATGAAACAATGCTATTGATATCGCGTTCCTTTGAGACTTCATCCGCAAATTCTTCCATTTCGGGAATCAGCCTCAGAGTCGAATCTTTATAATAAAGCATGAATCCTCCGACAACAAACAGAAGCACAAAAACAGACACTGTTTCAAACAATGTAAATACGCCGCACGCAACTGAACCTATTACAGCAGCTGCGATGCAGACCAACATATTTGTTTTATGCGACCAACGGCCGCTCTCGGTAAGACCAAGAAACGCCGCGAGCAAAGACGCAGTAAAAAGAGGTGCAGAATTAAAGATACAGCTGAAAGCACCGCCAGCGCACAACACAAACAACCAGAAAAACTTAGGCCAAAAGTTCTTTTTTGTAAATATCGGACGGCCTGTTTTATTACCATTTTTCACGATGAAGAAGACCTCCGTCAAGTGTCAGTATCACTATTTCTTCATTATCCACAATTGCCGCACTGGCTGGATCCTTTCCTTTCGGAATGGTCGTCGACCCGGGATTAAGGAACAATGTATCCCTTTCCCGTATGACGGATGCAACATGGGTATGCCCGGAAATAGCCAGATCGGCGGATGAATCCAAAGCCATCTGTCTGAACAGCGGGAAATTATCACCGTGCATCATGAGTATTTTTCTGCCATTCCACCATAGCGAAACATACGGTGCCAGCAGCGGTTTCAGTATCATCTGATCTACGTCTGCGTCGCAATTGCCTCTTGAGACAAAAAGCGGCACGTCATATTGATTTATCGCTTCTGCAAGGTCCGCCGGAGTATACCCGCCGGGTATCGAGTTCCTCGGCCCATGGTACAGTACGTCACCGGCATGCAGTACGGCTTCAACATTTTTAAAAAGTTCAGCCGCAGATTTCCATGCAGGCAGACTGCCATGTGTATCAGACAACACCCCCAGCTTACCGTTGCTGATCGTTTTCATTTGCAAAAACCTCTTCCTTTCGTGGTGCAAATAGCTGATTGCCATTCTCAGCCACTATTATATAATCAGTATACTCGGAAAAACACAGACAGGAGTGTGAGTTTTATGAATTTAGACATAAAAAATTTGGGAGAACAGGATTTAAAAATGCTGGTACATTCTCTTGAACTTGTTTCAGCCAGAGTATTTGATTCAGTGATAACCCTTAACCAGACGGCATGTTCTATAACGCCGGAAATGCATTCACTCTTCAATCAGTGGGTCTCATGTCTTGGAGAAGAAATTGTGAGCGCTGCGGAAGAAAGCGGAGAGCTCAACCCGGAAGAGACAGCAAAAAGGATCGGTGTCAGCAGTTCGACCATTATCTCCCTGGCCCTTGCACTGCACAGACAGGGCAAGATAAGGATCAAAAGTTTTTCTGTTGAGCCCGGAGACAATGTGAACACTGAAATATGCGACTGTCTCAAGTAAAACTATATCTGCAAAATTCAGTTAAATGATTTCTAAAATAATCTATTCCGGTTACTCTTTTGGGAACTGATTTTATTGTTACTTTGCCCACGCTTGCTTTTGTCTGCCTGATGGTGGGGCTTGCAGGTTTTGTAGATGCGTCGGCAGGGGGCGGTGGAATAATTGCCCTCCCGGCCTATGTATTTACGGGTATGCCTGCACATTTCGCATATGGTTGCAACAAATTTTCAAGTGCGTGCGGCACCACTCTGTCGGTATTTAAATTCTGGTCGGCCGGAGCAGTCAGCATAAGATCCTCTCTTTTGGCTGCTTTCAGTTCTTTTATTGGGTCGGGAATAACTGCATCAATAGTGCTTATGATCCCGGAAAATGTGCTGAAAACTATGCTCTTGCTGATACTTCCGTTAGTTGCAGTTGTGATATTCCTTAAAAAGGACATTGGAAACGAGAATCTTTCCCATTCTTTGTCCAATAAAGCCTCTCTGTTTTTATCGCTTCTTATCGGGTTCCTTATCGGGGGATATGACGGAATGTTCGGTCCCGGTGCCGGTACATTTGCCATATTCGCTTTCTCTTCTATTATGAAGTATGATCTCAGAACAGCTTCCGGCAACGCAAAAATAGTAAATCTTGCCTCAAATTATGCGTCATTACTGACCTTTGCCTTAGCAGGCACCGTATATTATAAAATTGCAATTCCGGCAGGAATATGCAACATTATCGGCAATTATATAGGTTCTGCATATGCACTCAAAAAAGGCGGAAGGTTCATCCGCTCTATGATGATAATAGTCATGATTTTCCTGCTGGCAAAGATAACATTTGACCTTTTGGGATACTGAAATCAGAATTTGCTCTTTTTTGTAACCCACCACGGCGCCATCGCCGTATCTCTGTGACCCAGCGCGGTCATTTCCCATATTGTTGCAATCAAGCTGTTTATCCTCGCAGCAAAAGAAAACAGCGGCATTACAGGCAGCAGACACAGCCGTGACAAATCTTCCTCTGGCCTTTCTGAAAGACACGCAACAAAAATAAGATATATAAACAGCAATAGCATGAAATAAAATAGATAGACTATAAAAAGCATCGCCAAAGAATACTCTATCGGGAATTCTATGAAGAGCCATATCATATAGACAAATATTACAAAAGGCATAGCTATCTGAGAAAAAAGCCCATTGAAAATTATCATAAGAAAATTGGGCCATCCAAGCAGTTTGGGGGTAAATGACGGCCGGTGTTTCCTGAAATACAGAAAAGAAAGGTCTCCGTCCCACCTTAGGCGCTGTTTAAAAAATCCCCTGAAAGTCGCAGGTACCTCAGTATGTCCTATCGCTTCAGGATCAAAAATTATCCTGAATTTTTTTTTGTACCTGCCAAAATAATTTTTTATGCGCAGGGTCATATCAAGATCTTCAGCAGTACCTGCATCCCATCCTCCGACAAGCTCCAGGACGCTTTTCCTGAAAACACCGAAGGCTCCTGATATATTGTTAACGATGTTAAATGAACTTAAACCGGTTTTTGACGACTGTATCGAAACAAAGTATTCGATAGCCTGAAGAGCTGCCGGCAGCGATTCATCTGAATTTCTAACTCTGAGGCAGCCAGCAACCGCACTAACTGCAGGATCATCAAAATGCCGGGTAACCCTCTCAACCATATTGTTGTCAAACGAAGTATCCCCGTCCAATGCCATTATGATATCCCCGTTTGAAAAATTAAGCCCTGTATTAAGGCTTGAAACACGTCCGCCTCTCTGCCATTTAGGAACTATAATAAGTTTTCTTTCTTTGAAGCCTGCTACGTATTCAGCCATTTCCAGAGCTGCTTCGTACGTATGCGCATTTCTGGCCGCTCCGTCTATCATAGCAAGTATTTCGATTTTTCCCGGATAGATCTGTTCCGTCAGCGATTTTATCGTCTGCTGTATATCGCTTCCTTCGCTGTAACAGGTGATAATGCAGGAAACGGGAGGAAAATACAGCCTTCGTTCTCCTTCAAACATTCTTAACACAGAGTATTTGATCACTCCCATTAATACTAATAATGTAAGCGGCAGTTCAAAAAAAAGGACAAAGGGCATAAATTTAAGCAAAAGAGACCATGTCCCGTTCTCAAAAAGAGGTGGAAAATATTTAGATATAAAAGAAGTGAAATATATTTCCATCATTGAACCTGTTTATAGGTCAGAATCTCTCAGAGAATTCTATAAGGTAATCTTCAACAGAAATTTCATTTTCTGTGACTGGGATCTCAAAACATTTTGCCTTTATCTCAATTTTATTCTCCGTCTTCGTTTCTATTAGATCATTGAGTGCCTCTATACGCTGGGCAATTATTTCCGAATTACCCAGAGATGTCCTTGGAAGCAGTACCCAGAAGGTATCTGGGGCTGAACTCGTTGTCATGTCAGTTGTCCTTACCATTGCCCTTATTCTTGATATCAGCTCATCCATCAATTTTTCATAAAATTCTTCTCCAAAGATATTCTGGGTTTCGTAAAGATTCGTAAATTTGATTCCTAAGATAGAAAAAATCTCATCAGGATATCGGCTTCTATACTCCCGCAGCCATTCGGCCATCTTGCAAAAATATATCAATATCAGATTGTTCTGGCCATCAAACAACTGGACTTCCATTTGCATTTTACCTGTACGGGCAGCGGCAGAGCCCTTCTCTGTAAGCTGATAGCTATAGACATTCACAACGACCAGATCATTCGCGGATGTTCTTGTCTTACAGAAAAGGCAGTCAGCCTTAACATCCGGTTCGATAAACTTTGTACCGCAGTCATTGCATTCATGTGATTCGAGAGGATGATCGTAATCACTGCCCAGATGCCTAAGAATACTGCCGCATTTAGGACATACAAACGACATGTTCTTTTTAAAATCGGTATCAGGAGCAACATGTCCGCACACAAAACAATGAATCATATTCTTTTTTTCAAAATCTATACTTCCGCATATGGGACACATATCGACATAATTCAGATGGCCAGTTTTACATTTAGGACACTTTCTTATTCTGTCTGCAAGCGTATTTTTTATAATATAACCATTTTCTTCAAGAAAACATATAATTTTAAGGGCCATTACCAGTTCTTTGTCGAACATGAAACTTCTTAGTCTTTCCAGACCGCTGTAATCTTCCGGTTTTAAAATTTTAGAGGACAGATTGGAACTGTCCAAAAGCAAAGCAGCTTCCGGATAAGAGTAGACCCATGGTGAAAATGGCGAACATACCGGAGAAATAGCATATTCTTCTCCTCTGACATACATATATGTCAGTACTCTCAGATTATGATTGTCAATCAGGTTTTCAGGCTTTATCCTGCGGCCTCTTTCAAGTATGGCAATGGCATCAGTAAGTCTGTCTTCAATATTTAAAGTAATCCCATCTATAATCATGTCAATCTGCGGCATACTCTGGGAAAGATATATCGGAGCATAGCAAAATTCCAGAGATCTGCGCAGCTTTACAATTTCCAGCAAAGCCTTAAGCCCTTCCGAAGCTGATTTTCCTTTCAAACCATCAATAATAACTATGCCCGGCAATGGTTTTGTCTCCAAAAGCTCCTCCGCAGAGCAAAAATCTATAATTTTCTGCTCAGACTCATGAACCGGAGTATCTCCTAGAAGGATCCTGTATATGTTATATTTTCCCATCGAATTATTCCTCCTAGAAAAAAGATCTTATTCCCCATTTGATTTTTACCGGAAGTCCATCAACCAGCTCCTCCTTTAGAAGCGGCTCTTTCGGGGTAAGGTATACTTTGACACTTCGGGGAGAAGTGGATATTCTGGTGTTCAAACCTCCTGGCGTATTTTGAGACAGGGTAGGCATCTCTTCAAGAACGGCCTTTATTGCCTTTGATCTTCCCGGCAGTAAAACATCCACTTGCCTGCCGAGACTTATTTCCTTGAAATTTTCAGGTTCAACATAGGCCACTATAACTGCAGATTCTGGATTAGCCACCCTTAGTATCTCGTCTCCCGGGTTTAGTGTCTGCCCCGGAAAAGCTGATATTGACTGTATCCTGCCAGCTTTTCTGAAAAACATTTCAAAAGAAGATTCATTCAGCTCTTCAAGATATTTTATGCTCATATCAAAATATTTTATTCTTAGATTCATAGTCCTTTCCGGCGTATCGTCATTCCTTACAAAAAGAGCAGCATTACGCTCAGCCATTGCGGAACGAAGGCGTGATTCTGCAGTGTTAACTTCAGCTCGTGTAGCTGCACCCTGTTCCATTAATTTCCTCACCATATCTGCCTCTTTCTTGAAAAAAGCAATGTTTTGGTCTATTAAACTTAACGACCTCTGGGGATTTTTCGGGATCGACGTCAATCCGGATTTTATAGAATCCCTCTCCGCCTTCATGAGAGCTATCTGATTCAAAAGCTCGGGAGACGGCTGCCTCACCAATTTTGCTGCCGCATCTCCCTGTGCAACATCAGAACCTTTACTTACAAATATATCTGCAACATAAACTTTTTCAGGTGCCGTTATAGCAAAACTGTCCATAGAAATGACCCCGGGCGATGAACTGAAGAACCACCCCACAAAAACATACCAAATAAGCACAATAAAAGGAGTGAACACAACGGTCATTATCAGCCACCAAAGAAGTTTGGATATCCTCCGTTTTCCCGGGGCATACGGTATCTTTATTCCCGATTTTATTTCAGGATCATTATTTTTTGTTTCAGAAAAAGATACCCTCATCTGAGCATTCCCCCGATATCTTCCCAAGCCTGTATTATTACACCCTTGAAAATGCTGATGTTTGAAAACTCGCTTGATATATCTTTCATACTGCGCTCATAAACATCCGTACCTGCAGAAAAATAACTTTCCTGCGGCGAAAGCACTTTTTCCACACTCTGAGCGAGACAAAAGTTTACGGCCGGATACATCAGCATGATATTCCTCATTCGCTTTATTGCTGTTTTTTGATTTCTCGTATATATCATCACTGCGACATATTCAAGATCAGCTGCTGCCTCTCTTGCAAACAACGGGCCCTGAGTCCCCTCAAGGTACCTGGGATGTACTGATATGGATAATTTGGCATCTGTTGCAGATTTGACCTCTTTCAAAGTATCTGTCAAATACGGGATAAACTTTTCATTTTCCACTTCCATCCCGTGTTCCTGATCAGGCTCAATATCAAGATGGACCCCTTGGAATTTGAATTTTTTCATTTTTTCGATGATGCTGATAAGGTCATTACGTCTGTCAGGATAGATCCACGCCGGTTCTCCGAGAAGCAGATCAGCCCTTATACCCATGCTTTGGGACACTGAAAGAAGATCCTCAAGCTCCATTCTGTTATAATATCTGTCCAAATTTTTAAGCTGCTCAGCAGTGAAAGATATCAAAAAATGATCAAAACCATTTGCTTTGAGTTTTTCCAGTGATGAGATCCTAGTTTCAGGAGCAAGAAAAGGCGATGCATCCCAGATATATACCGACTTCGGCATCATTGCATCAGATTTTAACATTTCAATATCGCTCTTTTTTTGCAGACTGGGAGCAAAGACAGTTTTTGCCGATCCATCAGCAGTGTCTGCCGCACGGGTTGAGGCAGGCGAATAAACATCTTCTTTACTTTCACCGGCAGGAGATTCTTTTGATTTTATTATACGTGTATTGCCGCCTGGCACCTTTATGTCTGAGACAAGCCAGTCCGGATCAAGCATTCTTGATCTGAGACTGTTATCTGCTATAGGCCTGACACGTTCTGCCGGCTCAGACAGCTGGCCGTCAGGATAAGCATAACCAAGAAGATCTGCGCCGGTCTGCATGAAGATCATTTCTGAATCAAGGAGATCTATCACCCCTCTGTAATACTGGTACCTGCTCTTCTGCAACTGCTCGAACGTATCACCCGGAACTGAAGCGTGCCTCATGATTTTTTCCCTGACTGCCTCTGTCAGCGCAGTAAGTCTTGATTCCTGTGCTTTTATATTCGCAACTGCATAAGAAGCAAGGGAAGTTGTTTCTTCAGCTTCACCCTGCACCTTGATCCTCATAAAAATTTCTTCCCGTTTCGCTCTTGTCAGTTCATGCTCCGCTGCGTTTTTATTTTTATCTTCTTTGGAAAAGGCCGTTCCGAGAGGTTCGTTTATAGTTACAGAAGCATAAACACCGCTTCCTATTTCTCCAGGGAAATCCTTAGCAGCAGTTGCGCCAATAATAACTGATCCTTCACTGTCAATATTTCTTTTTTCACGCATAAGTTCTTCGTATTTTTTAAGGGTCTCTTTTCTCATAGAGATTTCAGGGTGCTTTTCAATGTCAGGATTCAGAGCGTTAAAAGACGGCAAAGTAGGTATTGCCATTTTCTCCGGCATTTCCCATAATCGCCCTGTCGCAAGTCTTATTATCTGTATGGCCTGGGTTTTTTTCATGTTTGATGCAGCAATATCTCTCCTTACAATATCGTAAGCAGTCAAAAATTCCAGCCTGTCTGCCGGGAGTAAAAAACCTTTTTTTTCTCTTGCTGCCATTACTTCGGATACATTTTCTTCTGTTTCAAGAAACCTCCGGGCTACTGACGCTTTTTCACATTCCGACCATAAGGTAATATAAGCCTTTCTAAGTGCGGCAAGATTGTGGAGTTTTAATATTTTCGGTCTGTAACTGGATTCAATAGACCTTATTTCTGATTCAAGCGCGACTACTTTTTGTTTGCTCCATGTACCAAAAATGGGGAACACCAATCCTGCACCTATTCCTAATTTACTGTATGTGGCAGATTCAGTGCTTGTTTCAAAAAGAGGTTCGTCACTGTACCCAAAAGTTGTATTAAAAAAATATTTTGTGCCCATACGCTGACGTTCCAGCTCTTTAAACTGTGAATCACGCTCCATAGCTGATATGGCGGCAAGGACCTCCGGCCCGTCACCGACCATCAACTCGGCTTCATAGAGAGGCGGCAGTTTCTGACCTGCCCAAGTGTTAGAACACGTAAACATAAGTATCTGCGCAACAAAAAGGAATATCAGCAGGGACCTTGTGCAGCAGCTACTTATTTTTTTGAGATTTACGGTCATCTGTATCCTCCTCTGGAGTCACAGCTTATAATATATTTTTCATATTCTAAATCGATAATAAACTATAATGACTATAATAATACTATAACATAAAGATGCTAGACAATTATTATTTGATTTATTTAATTTATTTTGTTGGGAGCGCGAAAAAACTGAAAATCATCGTTGATGCCGATGCATGCCCCAAGTCAGTCCTGCAACATACACTGGGGGCCGGCAAAAAATACGGAATACCAGTCATAACTGTTGCCAGCTTCAACCACAACATTATTTCAGCCAACCACATAACTGTCGAAAGCGGTTCTCAGGAGGCAGATATAAAAATCGTCAATATAACAGAACCGGGAGATATAATAATTACTCAGGACTGGGGACTTGCAGCTATCCTGCTCTCAAAAAAAGCCTCCGCATTGAGCCCGGCGGGTATAGAATACGAAGCTGAAAGAATGACCTTCATGCTCGAAGAGAGGGAAATGAAGGCGAAATTCCGGAGAAACGGCGGAAGGACAAAGGGTCCTAAGAAAAGAGCCGCAGAGGATGATATTCGTTTTCTCAGGACTCTGGAGAAAATCGTTTTAAGAGAAATACAAAAGAAAGGTTCTTAACTTCCTTTTTTATTGAGGAGTGAGCAAGTGGATATCATCTCTGTCAGTCAAGTTGTTTTTCAGTCGATTATCAGATACCCTGATATAAAAATAGCTAAGGGGAAAACCACATTCATACATGGTCAGAGCGGCTGCGGCAAGAGTACGCTGCTTAAACTTATTAACGGCACGATTTCCCCTGACAGCGGAGAGATCCTCTACAACGACAATAATATTGAAAATATCGACACGATCAGACTAAGAAGAGAAATTCTCCTCGTAAGCCAGTCAGTCTACCTATTCACAGGCACTATAGAAGAAAATTTTATAAAATATTACTAATACAGGGGTCACAACGTTCTCCAAAAAGAAGACATGGAGAAATTCCTCAAGCTATGCAGCGCAGATTTTCCTCTTGAGACCAGATGCGAGACTATGTCTGGCGGAGAACGGCAGAGGGTCTACATAGCTATATTCCTTTCGTTCATGCCCAAAATCCTGATGCTGGACGAACCAACATCAGCTCTGGACAACACATCTTCAGACATCATGATGAACAACATTAAAAATTTTTCCACTGATAACGAGATGACAATTATCGTAGTAAGCCATTATCTTCCACTTGCCGAAAATACGGAAACAATATCATCACACTCGAAAGGAGCAGGCAATAATGCGTGAAGTCGCTGCAATAAGCCTTGTACAGTTCAGCATCGTATATATACTGCTCCTTGTAGTGCTTGCTGTAATGAAAAAAGCGAAGATAAACCAAACTGCTTTTTGTTGCAAGTGTAAGACTCACAATTCAATTGGTTCTGGCTGGTTTTATTATTACCTACATTTTTGAAAATCCCCATCCGTTATTTATTCTCTTATACCTGACAAGCATGATACATTTTGCTATCCACAGGGTCCTTTCAAAGAACAAATGCATTAATTAAGGATTTAAAATAGCAATTTCACTTTCTATCGCATGTTCGGGACTGGGCATAGTGATTTTTTTTGTGACCGCTGTCGTGGGGCAAAGCATATTTAACCAGCAATATGTGATCCCTCTGAGCGGTATGATAATCGGCAATGCCATGACTGGCGTAAATCTCGCGACAAAAACATTTTGTGAATCACTAAGCGAAAAACGCCAGCAGATGGAAAGCCTGCTCAACCTCGGAGTCACACCGCAGAAGATTCTGCTCCCCATGGTAAACCAGGCGCTTGAGACAGCAATGCTTCCCACCCTAAATTCAATGCTCGGGACGGGAATAGTTTCACTTCCAGGGATGATGACAGGACAAATACTCTCAGGGACTCTGCCAACTACAGCCATCCTTTACCAGATATCAGTTATGATAGCAATCTGTGCCGTAGTATGCCTGTCAGTCTTCGGCTCCCTCTATTTCGGATATAAGACTTTGTATAACAGCCGTAATCAACTACATTATTTATAGCAGTGAAGAAACGCTGTGTTAAACTGCGACAAATGATGTCGCGTGAAGCAATTGGGAAGCAATTGTTAAAACCAAAACCGTATGAATCGCTGCTCATGCCCATACGGGGATGACGGTGATGGGCGATTGGGGCATATCGGGGCGCCGGCTTAGCAACATACAATGCCCCTTCACCTCAACGTATCGATATACGCCTCGGTTTGGAGCATCACATGCTGCGTCGCTGTCATCTCCGACCTGCCCCAGTTGCAGACTGCAAATTGTATGCTTAAAAACAAACAAAAAAAGAGCCTCCGGAAAACCGGAGACTCTCTCTTTAAATTAATTCTGGCAGTGACCTACTCTCCCACGAATACCCTTCGTAGTACCATCGGCGAAGGAGGGCTTAACTGCCGGGTTCGGCATGGGACCGGGTGTGTCCCCTCCTCTGTTGCCACCAGAAACCTGTATGTATTTCAGGCTTATATCTTTGCCCGTACATTGCTGTTTTTTGACAACCTATTCTAGCACATCTCGTAAGATTTCGGGGCAGATTTGGATTCAGAACGGATGAAACGTGCAGGAGAAAGTTCCGAAGGCTTATATTTATACGCCTCGGATGCTCCGACGAATGTTTCGCCGTTATGGACCAAATATGACCTGAAACCGGGTCAATAAGGATTTTATGAGGTTAAGGCCTCGGTGTATTAGTATTGGTCAGCTCAACGGGCGTTACCCGCTTACACCCCCAACCTATCTAACCGGTAGTCTTCCGGACACCTTACTTGCTTTTGCAATGGGGTATCTCATCTTGAGGTCGGCTTCCCGCTTAGATGCCTTCAGCGGTTATCCGATCCGAACATGGCTACCCGGCTTGTGCTCCTGGCGGAACAACCGGTACACTAGCGGTTCGTCCATCCCGGTCCTCTCGTACTAGGGACAGCTCCTCTCAAATACCCTGCGCCCACAGTGGATAGGGACCGA